>Ga0070737_10003586_pt1 | contig 16562 bp, 14 predicted proteins | sample Coa_R1_10_FD_66438 | JGI IMG/M metagenome (GOLD analysis project Ga0070737, IMG submission 66438) | Surface soil microbial communities from Centralia Pennsylvania, which are recovering from an underground coalmine fire - Coalmine... | ecosystem: Environmental > Terrestrial > Soil > Unclassified...
GGCGGCTCCGGCGGCTTCGGCGGTCCGTGCGCCGGGCGCCACCTGGACAGCGTCGATCCCGGCGGGCGGATCGCATCCGCCATCCCGGTCAGCCGGGTGATCGGCGGCACCGTGCACATGAGCGCCAGCTCGCCAGAGCCCGGCGTGGTGCGCCGCCATAGCGGGAACGGGCTGATCATCGGCGAGCCGGACGGCTCCGGCTCGCCGCGGCTGGCCCGGCTCGCGGGCGTGCTCCGCGACGCGGGCTTCGACATCACGGTCTCGCCGCGCATCCGCGCGGACATCTGGTACAAGCTGTGGGGCAACCTGACCGTCAACCCGGTGTCGGCGCTGACCGGCGCGACCGCCGACCAGATCCTCGACGACGACCTGGTCCGCGCCTTCTGCGAGTCGGCCATGCTCGAGGCGCGCGAGATCGGCGCGCGGATCGGCTGCCCGATCGACCAGACGCCGGCCGACCGGAACGCGGTCACCCGCAAGCTCGGCAGCTTCCGGACCTCGATGCTGCAAGACGCCGACGCCGGGCGCGCCCTGGAACTGGACGCGCTCACCGGGGCGGTCCGCGAGATCGGCGCGCTCGTGGGGGTGCCGACCCCGTACGTCGACGCGCTCCACGGGCTGACCAGGCTCAGCGCCCTGGTCCGCGCTCAGCAGCGCCCTGGTCCGCGCTCAGCGCTGAGCGGCACGGGGACCGCCTAGCCGGCGCGGGCGACGCCCACGATCACCTGGCCCTCGCGGGGCGGCAGGTGCACGGGCCGCTCCCAGGCCGGACGCCACTCCCGCGCGTCCACCACGCCCGGCGGCACCAGTTCCAGGGAACCGAAGAAGCTCGCGAACTCCGCCACCGAGTGGTTGTACACCCGCGTCCCGCCGGACGAGTAGGCACCGAAGCCCTCGTCGCTGTCGGCGCGGCCGACGGAAAGCACGACGTAGCTTCCGGGCGCCAGCGCCGCGACGTACCTGGCCACCAGGTCCCGCGCGGCGCCGGGCGCGAAGAAGTGCAGCAGGTATCCCATCAGCAGGCACGCCGGCGCTGCCAGGTCGATGCCCGCGGCGACGGCGGCGAGGATCGTGTCCGCCTCGCGCACGTCACCGTCTATCACGGTCACGCCGGGGTCGCCCTTGGCGGCCAGCGCGTGCAGGTGACTGAGCACCACCGGATCGTTGTCGACGTAGGCTACCCGCGCGCCCGCGGTGACCGCCCGCGCCGTCTCATGGGTGTTCGGCGCGGTCGGCATGCCGCAGCCCAGGTCGATGAACTGGCTGATGCCCTGGCCCGCCGTCCATGTCACGGCCCGGGCCAGGAACTGCCTGTTCTCCCGCGTCACCTCGGCCGCCAGCGGGGCGACGGCCAGCAGCCGCTCAGCCAGCTCCCGGTCGGCGGCGAAATTGTCCTTCCCGTCCAGCAGGTAATCGTAGACCCGGGCGATGGACGGCGTAGTGGGGTCGAAGTCGGCCACGGCTGGCATCCTAATACGGGCCTAATACGGACGGTTTCACCGGCCGCGCGCCGGGTGGAAGCCCGCACAAGGAGCCCGTACAAGGAGCCCGCACAATAAGCCCGCACACAGAGCTCCCGGCCGCAGCTCACTCTTTCTTTACGGCTCACTCTTTACGGCCGACCCCCGCGTAGAGCCAGATCCTGGACGCGGCGGCGCCGGCTTCGCCATCTGGCCGCCAGAACGGCAGCTGCACCACGCCGGGGTCCACCAGGCGGAGCCCGTCGAAGAAGCCCTCGACCCGCTCTCTGGGCCGGAGCACGAACGGCGCTGTCGCCTGTTCGTAGCCGCGGACCGCGGCCGCCGCGCGCTCCGGGCTGAAATCCTGCGTGCCATGGGAGATAGCTAGGTAGCTGCCTGTTGGCATGGCATCCTTCAGCTGGCTGACGATCCGCTCCGGATCTTCGGAATCCCTGATGAAATGCAGCACCGCCACCAGCAAGACCGCGACCGGCCTGCTGAAATCGAGGACATCCGCGATGCCGGGGGCGGCGAGCAGCCGCTCCGGTTCGCGCAGGTCCGCGTGGACCACGGTCGCCTGCTCGCCGTCCGCGAGCAGCGCACGCGCGTGCGCGATGACGATCGGGTCGTTGTCGACGTATACGACCCGCGACTCATGCCTCAGGTCGCGCAGCACTTCGCTGGTGCTTCCCGGAGACGGGATCCCCGTTCCGATGTCGAGGAACTGGCTAATCCCCTGGCCCGCCAGAAAGCGCACCGCGCGGCCGAGGAACGCGCGATTGGCGATCGCCATGTCCCGGCCTTCGGGCAGGACCGCCAGCACCTTCCCGGCGGCTTCGCGGTCGGCGGCGAAATGCGTCTTGCCGCCGAGGTAGTAGTCGTACATGCGCGCCGGGTGCGCGACGGTGACGTCGATGTCCGGCGGTTCGGGCGCGTCCTGCTCGAACACCTTCCATAGCATAACGCCAAAAATCCCGTTATGCCTTGTGGGAAGGCCGCAGCCGCATGCGGTCCCGCGATCGGCACGGCGGGGGTCAGGGCGGCGGCTGGCCGCCGCTGACCAGGGCCGCCGCCGCGCCGACGTTGCCGTCGCGCGTCATCTTCGCCGCCGCGCCGGCCTGGCCGAGGACGTACCGGTCGAAGAACTCCAGGGTGACCCGGGCAACGAGCCGCTCGGTCTGGTTCGTGCCCGTGTACGGGACCAGGTGGGTCGCGCCGAACAGGTCCAGGTAGTACCTGGCGTTCCCGTGGTCCGCGCTGTACAGCTGCACGCTCGTCCACGGCGGGTTGATGGTGTCGGCGCTGCCCTGCACGAACAGCATCGGCGGCGCCTGGCGCGCGAAGTAGCGCCCGGGCATCGGGGGCCACTCCGCCCCGGAGAGCACGGCGACGGCCTTCAGCCGGTGATCGGCGCAGCAGGTGTTGGCCGCGAGGGCGGCCACGGTGTCGCCGCCGTCGGAGTGGCCGGCCACGGCGACCTCGCCGCTGTTCAGCAGGCCGGACAGCAGGCCGCCCGGCCGCGCGCTCAGCGCCAGCAGCCTGCTCAGCACGTAGGACATGTCCCGCGGCTGGTTCACCAGGTCCGGCTCGTACGCGTGCGCGCCGGCCTCGCAGTCGGTGCGCGGGAAGTTCACGGCCGCGACGACGTAACCGGCGCTGGCCCAGGACTCCAGGAGGTCCGAGTACTCGCTGGCGCACAGCAGGAATCCGGGGGCGAAGACGATCAGCGGGAAGGGGCCGCGGGCCGGCCGCGATCCGGCAGGCCCCGGGGCCCGCGGATACCAGATATCGGTCAGCAGCGTGCGCTGGCCGATGGCCGCGCCGGTCGGGCCGGTGTGCGCCGGCTCGGTGAAGGTCATGTCGCGTTCGCCGGCCTCGTAGGTGCCGGCCGTGCCGAGGGCGGCCGGCGTCGGCGTGGCGCTGGGCGACGGCCGGGCGGTCGCGGGCCGGGCGGACTGGGCGGGGCCCGGCCGCTTCCAGGGCCTGGCCTGAACCGACCGCACGTGCGCCGAACACCCGGCGGCAAGCGCGAGCGCTGCCAGGCCGGCGGCAAGCGCCCTGGCGGCGGCACTCAGGCGGCTGTCCGTGACGGCCCGTTTCACGGCTGGGTCCTCGCCTCCCCACTCACGGCCGGGTCCTCGCCTCCCCGCGCGGGCTGGTCGCCAGGGCCCCGCGCGGCCGCGGAGAGCGTGCACTACCCCGCCTCCCCGCGCGGGCTGGTCGCCAGCCAAGCTACACGACCAGCCGGGCCTCACGCGGCTTGAACCATGTCGGCGTCGCGGTTGACGAGGGCGGCGTAGTGCCCGCCGAGGGCGAGCAGTTCCTCGTGCGTGCCGCGCTCGGCGATCTCTCCCCGGTCAAGGACGATGATCTCGTCGGCGTCGCGGATCGTCGACAGCCGGTGCGCGATCGTGATCGTGGTCCGGCCGGCTGACAGCGCGTCGATGGCCTCCTGCACGGCCTGTTCCGTCTGCGTGTCGAGGGCGCTGGTCGCCTCGTCGAGGACGAGGATGGGCGGGTCGCGCAGGACGGCGCGGGCGATCGCGAGGCGCTGCTTCTCGCCGCCGGAGAAGCGGTAGCCGCGCTCCCCCACGACCGTGTCGTAGCCGTCGGGCAGGGAGATGAGGTGATCGTGGATCTGCGCGACCTTCGCGGCGGCCACGAGCTCGGCGTCCGTGGCACCGGGCTTGGCGAACCGCAGGTTATCGGCGACCGAGGCATGGAACAGGTACGTCTCCTGGGAGACGACGCCGACCGCGGCCGCGAGCGCGTCGAAGGACATGTCCCGCACGTCGACGCCGTCGATCGTCACGCTGCCGGAAGTCACGTCGTACAGGCGCGGGATGAGGTAGCTGAGGGTGGTCTTGCCGGAGCCGGTCTCACCCACGATCGCGAGGCTGCGCCCGGCGGGGACGGTCACGTCGATCCCCCGCAGGGCCGGCCGGCCCGCGCCCGCGTAGCAGAAGCCGACGTCGTTCAGGCGCACCTCGCCGCGGACCTTGCCGACCGCCACCGGGCGCTCCGGCTCGGCGATGTCGACGGGGAGGTCCAGGTACTCGAAGATGCGGCCGAACAGCTCCAGGGAGCTCTGGATGTCCACGCCGGTGCCGAGCAGCTGCACCGTCGGGCGGAAGAGGTTCTGCTGCAAGGTGGTGAACGCGACGAGCGTGCCGACCGAGATGGCCATGCGGCCCCCGTGCCCGGTCAGGCCCGTCGCCCAGTAGATCACCGCGGGCATGGAAGACATCACGATCTGGATCGTCGACTGGCGCCAGCGGCCCGCCATGTTCGAGCGGACCTCCAGGTCGGAGAGCTTTTCCGACTCGGCGGCGAAGGAATCGGCGAGGGAGCGGGAGCGGCCCATCGTGTGGCCGAGCAGGATGCCGCTCACCGACAGCGACTCGGTGACGATCGAGGCGATGGCGGCGAGCTGGCGCTGCCGGTCGCGGGTGATGCGGCGCCGCTCGGTGCCGACGCGGCGGCTCACCCACACGAACGCGGGCATCATGACCAGCGACGCGATCGTGAGGCGCCAGTCCAGGACGACCATGGCGATGATCGTGGCGACCACGGTGGTCAGGTTCGAGACGAGCGTGGTCGCGGTGGTCGTGACGGTCGCCTGCATGCCGCCGATGTCGTTGGCGATGCGCGACTGGACCTCGCCGGTCCGGGTCCTGGTGAAGAAGGCGAGCGACATCCGCTGCAGGCGGGAGTAGACGGCGGTGCGCAGGTCGTGCATGACCCGCTGCCCGACCCTGGTGGAGACGTAGGTCTGCGAGACGCTGAAGGAGCTGTTGGCGATCGACACGGCGATCATGCCGAGCGCGAGCAGGGTGAGAAGGCCCATCCGCCCCTGGGGCAGGGCCACGTTGATGACCTCGCGGATCAGGAACGGGTTAACCAGCGAGACGAGGGAAGATGCGCCGACGAGGGCGGCGACGAACAGCAGGCTCCACCGGTACGGGCGGAAGAGCCGCAGGATGCGCCGTATCGGCGCGCGAGGACTGGCGGTTCCCAATAAGGCCTCCGGTAGCAATTAGTCTTGGTGACTCAAACAGAGCATAGCTCATAGTTCTTCCGTCCTCAGTATGAGCATGGCTCCTGGTATCATGGGAGCATGGAGTACGAGGACCCGGGGCAGCTCGCGGACCTGCTCCACCGGCTGACGAAGCGGCTGCGCCGCGCGCAGGCCGAGCGGCTGGCGCCGCTCGGCCTCACCCCGGCGCAGGAGCGCGCCCTGCGCATGATCACCCGCAGCGCGCAGCCGCCGCGGATGACCGAGCTGGCCGACCATCTCGGCATCGTGCCGCGCTCGGTCACCACGGTGGTCGACGCGCTGGAGGAAGCGGGGCTGGTCCGCCGCGAAACCGACCCGCGCAACCGGCGCGCCATCCGGCTGCACCTGACCGGCCGCGGCATGGCGGTGCGCGAGGAGATGCGCCAGGCGCGGCGGCAGGCCGCCGAAGACCTGTTCGCGCCCCTGGCCGCCGAGGATCGCAAGGCCCTCGGCGAGCTGCTGAGCCTCCTCGACGCCGGCTAAGGGGCCCAGGCCGCAGGAGGCCGTCCCGCGCCGGGCGCCAGCGCGAGGGGCGCGCCGCCGCGGAGCCGGCCCCGGTCCCGCCTGCCGGTGCTCATCCCCGGTCCTATGGCTAGGCTCACCGTGGAGGCGTCATGGTGCATGTGGTGATAACCGGCGGCGCCGGGTTCCTCGGCTCCCGGCTGGCCAGGCAGCTGCTGAGAGCGGGCACGCTCGGCGCGGCGGGCGAAGCGCCGCGGCCGCTGTCGCGGGTCACGCTCATCGACCAGGCTCCGGTCCCCGCGGACCTGGCCGCCGACGAGCGGGTGACGGCCGTCCGCGGCGACCTGGCCGGCCTGCTGGCCCCGGGCGGCGGCGCGCTCGACGGCGCCGACGTGGTGTTCCACCTGGCCGCCGCCGTCAGCGCCGAGTGCGAGGCCGATTTCGACCTCGGCATCCACGCCAACCTGCGCGGCACCGAGGCGCTGCTCGCGGCCTGCCGGGCGCTCGCCACCAGCCCGGTGGTGGTGTACGCGAGCTCGGTCGCCGTGTTCGGCGGATCCCCCGCCCGCCCGCTTCCCCCGGTGATCGACGATCAGACGCTGCCCGTCCCGCAGACCAGCTACGGCACGCAGAAGGTCATCGGCGAGTACCTGCTCGCCGACTACACCCGCAAGGGCTTCCTGCGCGGCCGCGCGCTGCGGCTGATGACCGTGGCGGTGCGCCCCGGACGCCCCAACCGCGCCGCGTCCGGCTGGGTCTCCGGCATCATCAGGGAACCGCTGGCCGGCCAGCCCGCCGTCTGCCCCGTCCCGCCGGACACCGAGGTGGCGCTCGCCTCCCCCGCCAAGGCTGTCACGGCATTGCTTCGCGCCGCTGATTGCCCCGAACGTGCCTGGGGTGACTCCACGCCCGTCACCATGCCCGCCCTCACGGTCAGCGCCGGGGAGATGGCCGCCGCCCTAGAGCGGGTGGCCGGCCCCGGGGTCAGCGCGCTGATCGAGTGGGCGCCCGACCCGGTGATAACGGCGATGATGCGGGGCTGGCCGGCCCGCGTGAAAGCGGACCGCGCCGCCCGCCTCGGCCTGACCCCGGACCCGGACTTCGACTCGATCATCAGGCTGCACCTGGCCGAGGCGGGCTGAATGCCGTCATCCCGAATCTCGGTGTGGCGCCCGGCCCCGGTCGGGCTTGTCGATGAGTAAGGAGCGGTCTTTGGTTCTGGCGTGCCGCGATGTGCTTGGATGCGGACCGCCCGTTCTGGGGTTGTGCGGCACAGCCCCAGAAAGATTGGGGCGGGGAGGCACAGCCCCAGAACGTCCCGGCGCCGCCGCCATATGGGAACCGGATATTAAGGGATGAATGCCGCGGCCCGGCTGGCCGGGTCGGCGGGTTCCGCGGCCGGCTCCTGCGCCGCCCGGGAGAACGGCTCCGCCAGCCGGGGGTGCTCGCCCGATGCCGCCGCGTGCCGCAGGTGGCCGCGTGCCGCTCGCGGAGCGCCGAGCCGCCGCCCCAGTGCGGCCCGCTCCGGGCGCATCCAGTGCGGCCCGCTCCGGGCGCATCCAGATGCCAGCGGCTGGCCGCCCGGTCGCGGTGGAACGCGGCCTTGAGGTCCCAGGCGGCGACGGCGTCGTCTTGATCGCCGATCACTACCGCTTGATCGCCGATCGCTACCGCCCGGTGCTCGACACCGCCCGGTGCTCGACGAGCCGTGCCCGACGCTGCTTGTCCGGTGCCCGTACGGCCGCGGGTTCCCGTGGGGCTGGATCTACGGGACGCTGTTCGCCGGACAGGGTTTCCACGTCCTCCCGCAAGGCTGCCGCGGTACCGAAGGCGGGCCGAGCGCGCCCGGCCGCTCATCGACAGCTACCCGGCGGCCGCCGGGACGCGCGGCGTCCGGCGCGCCTCCTCGTGGGCCCGTGGAACCACGGGCCGGGGTTCAACGACGACATGCCGGCCGTGTTCGGCGAGGCGCTCGGCTGGCTGCGGCACTACCCGCGCGGGGAAGGCGCGGGGAAGGCGCGGGGAAGGACGGCCGCCGGAGCAGCCGGCGCGCGTCTGGGTCGGTGCCGTCGGCTCACGGGGCCGGCGGCGGGACCTGGCCGGCTGGCCGCCGCCGGACGTCCGCATGGACCGGTGCTTCCAGCTCATGGAGGCCCGCCACCCGGCGCTGTCCGACGTCTGGCCGGAAAGCCGGAGCGATCTGGTGAGCGCAGAGGTCTTTCCCGTCACCGCCTCCGCCGAGGCGGCCGCCGGGGCCGGAGCGGACACCGGCGAGACGCTTCAGGGGGTCTGGTACTGGCGGGTCCAGGTCTTGCCGCCGTCCGCGGTCGCCTCGATCACGTAGTCACCGCGCTGGCGGGGCTGGGTCTGGTCGGTACCGATCACCCAGCCCCGGGACGAGCTGATGAACGCGGCAGCCAGCGGCCGGGTGAGACCGCTCACCATGCCCCGCCGGCTCAGGCTGGAGCCGCCGCCGGTGACCATCACCACCGGGGCGGCGCCGTAGCCGACGGGCGGGTCCCATCCCACGAACGCCGCCGTGTCCGGGCTGATCGCGCTGACCGGGCCGGGGTAGCTGCCGGGCCCCTCCGGCGCGTGCACTCCGGGCCTGGCCGCGGACTCGATGTACGACTCCTCGAAGAGCACACGCGCGTGGCGGGCGCCCTGGATGGCGTACGCGAGATAGGGGGAATGGCCAAGCGCTGCGCCCGTGCCGAGGAAGAGCGCCCAGGCGGCGCTGTCGCCCGCGCATTCGAGCACCGTGGTGTCCGGTGTGGAGGGGTGAACCCCAGCCGAGGAGGGCGGCTCGGTGAACGTCAGCGACCAGTGCCGGCCGCCGTCGGAGGTGCGCCAGATCTTGCCGGGCGTGCCGAGGAAACCGTCGGCCGCGCTGGCGAAGCACGCCGTCTGCGCCTGCGCGGGCGCGCCGGGCACGGGCGCCCAGGCACGGCCGCCGTCGGTGGTCCGCAGCAGCTCACCGCCCTGGACGGGTGCGGGCACGCCGCCGTCGATCCTGACCTGCGAGCCGCCCGCGACGGCGTACCCGAGGTCCGGCGCGACGAAGTGGACGGAGCGGATGGCATCGCAGGGATCGCTCAGCGGCGTCCAGGTAGCGCCGCCGTCGGTCGTGCCCAGCAGGGCGTTCGTGCCCACCGCCCAGCCGTGCCGCGCGTCGATGAAGTCGGCCTGATAGAGCTTGGCCTGCCCGCTGTACCGCCGCGTCCAGGTCTGGCCGCCGTCGCTCGTGGCGAGCACGCGCCCGGCGCCGGCCACCCAGCCCTGCTCGGCGGAGACGAACTCGATCCCGGCCAGCGGCGGCACGGGAATGGGCACTCCGGGCGCGGTGTAGACGCCGGCCGGTGCCGCGCCCGGGCAAAGCGGGGCAGCCGGCGCCGACGGCGGCCGGCTGACGGACGGAGGCACCGCGCCCGCGGTGGCGGCCGGCCGGCTCGCCGACGCCGGCGACGGGGCGGTCGCGTGGTGCCCGCTCGAGGCGGTGCTGCATCCGGCGGCGAGCAGCGCCGTTCCGGAAAGCGCGGCAGCCAGCGCGCCGCCGCCAACCCCAGCCATCAGCCGCATCACGATTAGTACGACGCTGCACCCATGAGCGTGGTTGCAGCCGGGGCCATCAGGTCTACGGCCAATGTCGTTAATGGACAGGGTCACGGCAGGCCGACGGCCAGCCGGCGCGGGCTGACATCGCCGTGCGGGCGCGGGGCCGCCGCCCGTGCGCGATCATCGGCGAAGGCGGGCGGTGGCGTTTCCGGGTGAAGAGCGCCGGCGCGGGCCCGCCGCTACGCGCCGATGTAGCTCATCACGTGCTTGATCCGGGTGTAGTCCTCGAAGCCGTACATGGACAGGTCCTTGCCGTAGCCCGAGTGCTTGAAGCCGCCGTGCGGCATCTCGGCGACGATCGGGATGTGGGTGTTGATCCACACCGCGCCGAAGTCCAGGCGGCGGGCCATCCGCATCGCGCGGCCGTGGTCGCGGGTCCAGACGCTCGCGGCCAGCCCGTAGCGGACGCCGTTGGCCCAGCGGACGGCTTCTTCCTCGTCGCTGAACCGCTGCACCGTGATGACCGGGCCGAAGATCTCGTCCTGGATCATCTCGTCGTCCTGCCTGAGGCCGGACACCACGGTCGGCTCGAACAGGTAGCCCGGGCCGTCGATCTTGTGCCCGCCGGTCTCGACGGTCGCGTGGGCCGGGACGCGCTCAAGGAAGCCGCTGACCCGGGCGAGCTGGCCGGGGTTGTTCAGCGGGCCGTAGTCGGCGTCGGGGTTGTCCAGGCCGCCGGGCACCGTGCCGCGGGCCTGCTCGGTGAGGGCGGCGGTGAGGTCGGCGGCGATGCCCGGGCCGGCGAGCACCCGGGTCGCCGCGGTGCAGTCCTGGCCCGCGTTGAAGTAGCCCGCGCCGGCGATGCCCTCGGCCGCCGCCGCCACGTCGGCGTCGTCGAACACCACGACCGGGGCCTTGCCGCCGAGTTCGAGGTGCACGCGCTTGAGGTCGTCGGCGGCGGCGCGCGCCACCTCCATGCCGGCCCGCACGCTCCCGGTGATGGACACCATCGCGGGGATCTTGTGCCTGACGAGCTCGCGGCCGGTGTCGCGGTCGCCGCAGACCACGTTGAAGACCCCCGGCGGGAAGAACTCGGACGCGATCTCGGCGAGCAGCAGGGTGGAGACGGGCGTGGTGTCGGACGGCTTGAGCACGACCGTGTTGCCCGCGGCGAGCGCCGGGCCGATCTTCCACACCGCCATCATCAGCGGGTAGTTCCACGGCGTGACCTGCGCGCACACGCCGACCGGCTCGCGCCTGATCATGCTCGTGTGGTCCTTCATGTACTCGCCCGCGGACCGGCCCTCCAGCAGCCGCGCGGCGGCGGCGAAGAACCGCAGCTGGTCCACTGACGGCGGCAGCTCCTCCGACAGCGTCAGCGCCACCGGCTTGCCGGTGTTCTTGCACTCGGCCTCGGTGATCTCCGCGGCGCGCTTTTCCACGGCGTCGGCGAACCTCAGCATGGCGAGGCTGCGCTCGGCGGGCGTGGCGTCCCGCCAGGTCTCGAACGCCGCGGCGGCGGCCTGCATGGCCTCGTCGACGTCGGCGGCGCCCGAGACGGGCGCCTGCGCGTAGGCCTCGCCGGTACTGGGGTCGACCACGTCGCTGTAGGCGCCGGCGCGCGGTTCGGTGTACTTGCCGTTGACGAAGTTGCGGAGCGGTTCCTGCGTCATCCCCAGCCTCCGAGGCTCTCGACAATCGAATCAGTTGTTAGTATTGCATAGTTCAACGAAATCAGTTGACATCACCGCCGGACATGACAGCATGAAGATACGGGCGGCACCGACGGCGGCCGCCCCTCCCCCACGAGGATGTGATCGCTTGGCCCACAGTCCGCGCGGCGGTCCCGCCGCGCCGATCGCCCTTGACGATATCTCCAAGCGGATCATCGAGCAGTTGCAGGCTGACGGCAGGCGGTCCTACGCGGCGATCGGCAAGGCCGTGGGCCTGTCCGAGGCCGCCGTCCGGCAGCGGGTGCAGCGGCTGCAAGAGGCCGGCGTGATGCAGATCGTCGCGGTCACCGACCCGCTGACCCTCGGCTTCCGCCGCCAGGCGATGATCGGCCTGAAGTGCGACGGCAACCTGGAGAAGGTCGCCGACGACCTGGCCGCCATGCCGGAGATCGATTACGTGGTGATCACCGCGGGGTCGTTCGACCTGCTCCTGGAGGTGGTCTGCGAAGACGACGACCACCTGCTGGAGATCCTGAGCCAGGTGCGCGCGGTGCCGTCCGTCAGATCCACCGAGACACTCGTCTATCTCAAACTACGCAAGCAGACCTACACATGGGGAACGCGATGACCTTCTCGACGGAAGACTTGCAGGAAGCGGCCAAGCAGCACCTGTGGCTGCACTTCACGCGGATGTCGAGCTACCGCGCCAGCGACGTCCCGGTCATCGTGCGCGGCTCCGGCCCCTACGTCTACGACGACAGGGGCAAGCGGTACCTGGACGGGCTGTCGGGCCTGTTCGTGTCCATGGTCGGTCACGGCCGCACCGAGCTGGCCGAGGCGGCGTCGAAGCAGGCCTCGGAGCTCGCCTACTTCCCGCTGTGGTCGTACGCGCACCCGGCGGCGGTGCAGCTCGCGGCCCGGCTGGCGGAGCTCGCGCCGGGCGACCTGAACCGGGTGTTCTTCACCACCTCGGGCTCCGAGGCCGTCGAGTCCGCCTGGAAGCTGGCCAAGCAGTACTTCAAGCTGCGCGGCGAGCACGGCCGGTACAAGGTGATCAGCCGCGACATCGCCTACCACGGCACGTCGATGGGCGCGCTCGCCGTCACCGGGCTGGCCGCCATCAAGGGCGACTTCGAGCCGCTGCCGCCGGGCGGGGTCCGGGTGCCGAACACCAACTTCTACCGCGCGCCCTCGTTCGCCTCCTCCAGCGCCGAAGAGTTCGGCATCTGGGCCGCGGACGAGATCGAGCGCGCCATCTTGCGCGAGGGGCCGGAATCGGTGGCGTGCGTGTTCCTGGAGCCCGTGCAGAACTCCGGCGGCTGCTTCCCGCCGCCGCCGGGGTACTTCGCCCGCGTGCGGTCGATCTGCGACACGTACGGGGTGCTGCTGGTGTCGGACGAGGTGATCTGCGCCTTCGGCCGCCTGGGGTACTACTTCGGCTCCGAGCGGTACGGCTACCAGCCGGACATCATCACCTTCGCCAAGGGCGTCACCTCCGGCTACTCCCCGCTGGGCGGGATGATCGTCCGCGACCACCTGATCGAGCCGTTCCTGACCGGGACCGCCACGTTCCTGCACGGGATCACGTTCGCCGGGCACCCGGTCTCCGCCGCGGTGGCGCTGGCGAACCTGGACATCTTCGAGCGCGACAACCTGCTGGGGAACGTGCGGGCCAACGAGGGCGGTTTCCGGTCGGCGCTGGAGAGGCTGCTCGACCTGCCGATCGTCGGCGACGTCCGCGGGGACGGCTACTTCTACGGGATCGAGCTGGTCAAGGACAAGGCCACGCGCGAGACGTTCGACGACGAGGAGTCCGAGCGGCTGCTGCGCGGCTTCCTGTCGCACGCGCTGTTCGACGCCGGGCTGGTCTGCCGCGCCGACGACCGCGGCGACCCGGTCATCCAGCTCGCGCCGCCGCTGATCTGCACGCAGGAGCACTTCGACGAGATCGAGCAGATCCTGCGCTCGGTGCTGACGCAGGCGTGGACGCGGGTCTGAGGGGGCTCAGCCGGCCGGGGGGGTGACGATCCCGTACTCGCGGATCCGCCGGTAGATCGTCGCCCGTGACATGCCGAGAGCGCGCGCGGCCCGGATCTTGTTGCCCCCGTTGTCCAGCAGGCTCTGCACGATGGCGTCCCGCTCGATCGACTCCAGCGGGCTGAGCACCCGGCGGCTCACCGTCCAGCATTCGGGCGGCAGGTCCTGGGGCAGGATCGCCCCGGCCCGGCGGCGCTGGACGACCTGCTTGAGCACGTGCCAGAGCTGTGTCGCGTTCCCCGGCCAGGTGTGCCGGAGCAGCAGCTGCATGGCCGCGGCCGAGCAGCTGACGCGCCCCTGCTGGCTGAGCTTGCCGAGGAAGAACGGCACCAGCTCGCGCAGGTCTTCGCTGTGGTGGCGGAGCGGCGGCACCTGCACCGTGCCGGGGAACAGCCGCAGCAGGGCGGTGAGGTCGGCGCGGGCCTGGCCGCGGTCGAGGGTGGCGGCCACCCGCAGCCTGGGCTCCGCGCCCGCCTCCCCGCCCGCATCCCTGGCGTCGGCCAGCGCGTCGGCCAGCGCGCGGACCTGTCGCGCGGTCAGCGCGTCGGCGTGCCGGATGACCAGCAGCCCGGTACCGTCAGCCAGCTCACGGCGCACCTGCGCCTGCCAGTCCCCGCCCGCCGTCGCCGCGTCGAGCACGTGGCACGGCGCGGCGGGGTTGTGCCGCTGGTGCACCGCGCGGATCAGGGCCAGCTTGCCGGCGCCGCGCTCCCCCTCCAGGATCAGCCACTCGCCGCGCTCGTAGCACGCCTCCGCGGCGCGGCAGGCGCGCCGCCACGCCGCGCCGCTGCCCACCAGGCCCGGCAGTGACATCGGCGACCGCGGCACCGGAACCGCGGCCGCCGCCGGCAGCGCCGGGCAGAGCTTGACGTGCACCACTCCGTCGCGCTCCGGTCCGCCGGCGACCGTGCGCAGGAACAGGCGCGCCACCGCGCCGCTCGGCAGGTCCACCGTCACCGCGCCGGGCGCCCGGCCGCGCCCGAGCGCCTCGGCGGCCTGGGAGATAAGCGCGGCCTGGTCGTCCGGGCTCAGCGCCTTCCGGGCATGGTCGTTCAGCATGACGACGTCGTTGCCGAGCGCGAGCACGATGCCGCCGGTGTGCCGGCAGGCCCGCAGGTACTCTTGCAGCAGCCGCTGGTCCCGGTTGCTCGACGCCGACGCCAGCTCCTGGTTGATCTGGTCGGCGGTGGCCTGGACAAGCGAGATCATCAGCGGGTCGGCGTCCCTGCGCCAGCAGGTCAGGTCGATCACGCCGACGGTCTTGCCGGACACCGGATCCTTGAGCGGCACTCCGGCGCAGGCCATGCCCTCGAGCCGCTCCGCGTAGTGCTCGTGCCCGAACACGTGGGCCGGGCCCCCCGCCTCCAGCGCGGTCCCGATCCCGTTGGTGCCCACGACGTCCTCGGCGTAGGAGAACCCGGGCGCCAGCATGATCGAGTCCAGGTGCCGTTCCAGGTCATGGTCGCCGGTGAACCGGAACAGCACCAGGCCGCAGGCGTCGGTGAGCACGATGCTGATCGGCTGGCCGTCCAGTTGCGCGTGCAGGTGCCGCAGCACCGGCTCGGCGGTGCGGGCCAGCGGCGATTCCAGGTCCGGGTTCCCCAGGTAGGTCAGGTCGAGCCGGTCGGCCGCGACGTTCCAGCCCCGGGACCGCCACCACGACGCGAGTATCGGCTCCCGGACCGCGCCGGGGTCCACGGGCTCGGCCGCGAGGAACCGGTCCCTGGCCACGGCCAGGCGATCTGCCGTGCCGTGCAGCTTCGTCGATGCACGTCCCATGTCGCCTCCCCCACCTGCCGGGTCCAGCCGGAGGACTCATCGTGCGCGGAGCGCACCGCGGTTTCCGTGCTGTTAAGAAACATATGCCCGGGGGTGCCGGGCACTGTCTCAAGTTGAGACCCCCCGTTTCATCGCACCGGGAACGGCTCACCACATGAATACCCCGCAGGAGACATACAACCCCTGGAGCATCGTCAACCTGGTCTTCCGCCATCTCGTGGACGAGGGACTGCACCCGGTCCTCGGCGAAACCGGCGATCCCGGAGCGCCGGCGGCCGGCCTGCTGCGCGCGTTCGGCATCACGCCCGCGGCGGAGGGAAGCAACCACGTTTCCGCCCGGGCCAAGAGCGATCTGGCCCGGCTCCGGGAGGCGTTCGAGGCCGGGCACTTCTCGGCGGACGAGCGCTTACAACGCTGTCACGGCGCGGCCGCGCGGCGCGCGGCCCGGCGCCGCGGACGGCTGTCTCAGGTTGAGAGCACCGCGCCGCCGGATCCGGGGTGTGATCCAGAACACGAAGGCTTCCGCAAGACCGCAACCGACCGGTTGCGATGACCCAGGGCCAACGACCCCAAGGAGGGATGCCGATGAGCCGCCAGAGCGTGGCCAAGGCCCACCAGAAGATCCAGGAACTGTCCTGGGAACCGCAGTACCACCAGCCGGTCTCGCACTACGGGACCGACTACACCTTCCGCAAGGCGCAGAAGAAGGACCCGCTCAAGCAGGTGCTGCGGTCCTACTTCCCCATGCAGGAAGAAAAAGACCACCGCGTGTACGGCGCGCAGGACGGCGCGATCCGGGGCAACATGTTCCGCCAGGTCCAGGAGCGCTGGCTGGAATGGCAGAAGCTGTTCCTGTCCATCATCCCGCTCCCGGAGATCAGCGCCGCGCGGGCGATGCCGCTGCTGTTCCGCACGGTTCCGAACCCGGAACTGCACAACGGCCAGGCGATCCAGATGATCGACGAGGTCCGGCACTCGACGATCCAGCAGAACCTCAAGCGCCTGTACATGAACAACTACATCGACCCGGCCGGGTTCAACACCAGCCTCCGCGGCTTCCACAACGACTACTGCGGCACGATCGGCCGTCAGTTCGCCGAGGGGTTCATCACCGGCGACGCGATCACCGCGGCGTCGATCTACCTCACGATCGTGGCCGAGACCGCGTTCACCAACACCTTGTTCGTCGCCATGCCCGCCGAGGCGGCGGCCAACGGGGACTACCTGCTGCCGACGGTGTTCCACTCGGTGCAGTCGGATGAGTCGCGGCACATCTCCAACGGCTACGCGACGCTGCTGATGGCCCTCTCCGACGAGAGCAACCACCAGCTGCTCGAGCGCGACCTGCGCTATGCCTGGTGGAACAACCACGCGGTCGTGGACGCGGCGATCGGCACGTTCATCGAGTACGGCACCAAGGACCGGCGCAAGGACCGCGAGTCCTACGCCGAGATGTGGCGCCGCTGGATCTACGACGACTACTACCGCAGCTACCTCGTGCCGCTGGAGAAGTACGGCCTGGTGATCCCGCACGACCTC
>Ga0070737_10003587_pt1 | contig 16554 bp, 22 predicted proteins | sample Coa_R1_10_FD_66438 | JGI IMG/M metagenome (GOLD analysis project Ga0070737, IMG submission 66438) | Surface soil microbial communities from Centralia Pennsylvania, which are recovering from an underground coalmine fire - Coalmine... | ecosystem: Environmental > Terrestrial > Soil > Unclassified...
GTATTACATAGGAGGCCTGACTCAGGGCCTCAATGATGCTTTTTCCTTCACGCTCTCTAGCTTTGTCAAGATGGTTCCAATCCTGTGCGCTGCGATTTTTGTTGTTCTGTTTATCCAGCTGACCTCGCTCTTCACGCCACTCAGGCTCATAGCAATGGTTCTGGCATCTGTAGTCATTTCGCTTGCACTTAGCTATATTGCACTTCACTACTATGGCGGACTTCCTGTGCTGATCTTTCTCCCGATGTTCACAGTCATAACACTCCTTGCTGTAGGGCTGGACTACGACATATTCATGGTCACCAGGGTAAGGGAGGAGGCCTTCAAGGGAAAAGAGGATGCTGAAGGTATACGAACAAGCCTCGTTGAGAATGGCGGGGTAATCATAACACTTGGTTCGCTCCTCTTTGCCACCTTCGGTGCCCTTGCATTCAGCGATATCGGCATAATTGTTGAGATTGGTGTTGGCCTTGCGCTGGGTGTCCTGGTTGATACTTTCATCAGCTGGCCCTATTTTGTGCCAACCGTCATGCTGTTCCTCAAAAGGCTCAACTGGTGGCCCTCCAAACTGGCAAAGAGATGAACCTGAATACAATCACACAGCGATAATTTTCTTAATTTTTCTAAATGCCGGTATGAATAAGAAAAAAACTATATATTGCGCTAAAATGTAGCACGGAAGCCGATGAAAACCTATCTGAAAGTGACGTTTTCCAGTGAGGGTGCAAAACCCAGTGAAGTGATAAATAGGTTGAGGTCTCTCGGGTTCAAACCAATAATTGGCGAACACGACATGATCTACGAGTGGGGACAGAACGCAACGACAGAAGATTCCATATGGTTCGCCGACAAGATTCAGGCAACTCTGGAAGGGTTCAAAGTAATGTTCCAGATTGAGACGCTGAATGATTAGTACTTGAACCTCCGTCTATCCCCGCAGTTCCCGCAGGAAACTACCAGAACCCCCTTGAAAAGACGTATCCTTGTCCGGCTGCCGTATAGGTGATTACAGTTGTGGCAGTAGTACCTTTTAATATCCTTGGGTATCGTGATGTTTGCTCTTCGGCTGATGCGTCTCATCAGCGCTATTTCCTGGGCTGAATACTCCGGAAACTGATCCTTCAAAAGTATGGCTGTCTGGAACAATTTCACTATTCTTCTCTGGGCAACCGCCTGCAATTCCCTCTTGGGAAAGTAAATTTTCATAATAATGGCATGGGATCAGGGACAAATGATAAAACTTGTCCTGATGGACGTGGATGGGACCATAACCGACCGTGAAAGAAGAGTTTCCACAGAAGCCGTAAACGCTATCAGGAAGGCGCAGCGTTCCGGGATAATGGTGAGCCTTGTCAGCGGCAACGTCATTCCAGTGATGTATGCCCTTAAGACATACGTGGGCATAGAATCGCCTGTATTTGGTGAAAATGGAGGAATAATGTTGGACGGGGACAGCGTTCAGCCATTCTTCGACATTACCAAGCCAAGGCAGTTCTTTGACACGCTCCTCTCCATGGGCCTTGCACAGGGGATTCTGACCAACCGGTGGAGGGAGACCTCTATGGGCTATGCACCGGCGAAGGGGATGGAGGACCGGATAGTAAAGATGGCAGCAGAATATGATGTTGAGGTTGCCAACAGCGGATTTTCATGGCATATTCTGAATAGGGGACAGGACAAGGGTTTTGCACTCTCCATCCTCATGCGGAAATTTAATCTGAAACATGATGAGATAGCCGTCATTGGTGATTCTTTCAACGATCTTCCCATGTTCAAGGATGGTGTGGTGAAAGCTGTGCCTTCCAATGCGGAGCCTGAACTCAGAAAGATCGCCAACCTGGTCTCAGAGAGAAGTCACGGCAAGGGCACAGCAGAACTTCTGCTGAGAATTGTGAGGAGCAATCAGTAGAGGAATCTTCCCCGGTACCCCTCAATCAGTTCCCCCCTTTCAAGAACCCTGTTTCCGGAAACAAACACGTCTGAAGGGAATACTGCCGTGAAACCGTTAAATGGGGATACAGGGCACAGTGAGTGGAGCTTGTCCTCGTTTATTCTCCTTATTTCAGATGGTCTGAAGGACATCACATCAAAGTAGTAACCCTCCTTTATTTGCCCCTTCCTGATGCCGAACATTCTGGCCGGAGCAGATGAGGTAGATTCAACGAGCCTCTCGAGTGAAAGTATTTTGTTCGCAAACAGCGCAAGCAAAAGAGGCACTCTCGTTTCCACCCCTGTTATTCCTGAAGGCGCCTGATCGAAATTCTCCTTCTCCTCTTCGGTGTGAGGAGCATGATCCGATCCTATATAGGTGACCTTTGCATCCAGGTAGCTCTGAAAAAGACGTTCCTGTTCCTCCTTTGACCTGAGTGGGGGATTGCATTTTCCCCAAGAGCCAAGGTCCATGGAATTGTTCAGCAGAAGGTGATGTGGAGTTACCTCGGTCACAGTTGAAGTCAAAACACCAAGAGTTGATGATGAGCTTACATGTGCCATAATTTTCCTTTTCACGCTCAATTTCTCGACAACTGAGGCTGAGGCAAGTTCACAATCCACAGGTCTGGCCCTGTCATGATCAAAAAGGCTGCCTTCAAATGGCAACCTGTGCCGCTCAAGGCAGGCTGCGTCCTCACCGTGAAATACCACTGGCTTTCCGAAGGATTCCAGTTCTCCGGACTTTGTTTCCAGAGAACTCACTTCCGGAACTGCATTTGTACTTCCGCCCAAGTATATTTTCAGCCCGCAGGATCTCCTGTCAATTAATGCAGTGTTCTGCCCTGTGTACATTGAGTAGAGGCCAAAATCGCATTTCGCCTTTCCTGAGACTGCTGCCAGCTTTTCCTCGAATCTCGAATAATCAGTGATTGCACGGAGATTGTTGGGCATGTCAAGAACTGTTGTTGTCCCGCCATATATCGCTGACTCAGTACCGGTTCCGAAGTCCTCCTTCCAGGTTTCTCCAGGGTCCCTGAAATGAACATGTGGATCGAAGCCAGCGGGAATGATGGCTCCATCAAGCTTAACCCTCGGAGCGTTTCTTAGATCCTTTCCTATTTTAACTATGATCCCCTGTGCAACTGCAACCTCAAGATCCCGCAGTTTGCCCTCGCAGAAAAACCTGCCCTGATAGATGGCGTCAGGGGCGGTATCAGACTCCACGCATTTCACCCCATATGAATTTGTGTGTCTGTAACATGAATCTGACAGGGAGCCCGTCAGCAAGCAGCCTCTCAACTATCCATCTGGGATTGATCCCCCATGCGGGCTGAACAACAGCCTCACAGGGTAGATGATGGGTTCTAATGAAATTGCTAAGAAAATCGTAGTCAACTTCACTCTCAATCACGAATTTTACGTAGTCCTGGCTCCTTATGCTACTGAGATTATCTTCGAGAAGAGAATCCGACTCGCCGGAGGATGGGGTCTTAATGTCCATATCTATGAAAACGTCCTTAAACTGTGTGTACGGCCTGATGCTGATCGAACCGCTTGTCTCAATAAGGATCCTGGTGCCCCTTTCGTGCAGGACCTTTACGAACTCGAGGGCGTCCCGCTGTATAAGAGGTTCGCCACCGGTAAAACATACCCATTTTAGGCCGTAGGCATCAACCTCCCTGATGATATCCGGAATTTTCATCTCATTTCCTCCGTGAAAAGTGTAAGTAGAATCGCACCATGTGCATCTCAGGTTGCATCTGTTGGTCCTTACAAACACCATGGGAATACCGGTGAATGGTCCCTCCCCCTGTATGCTTCGAAATATCTCAGTTATGAGCACGCCCAAAGATTGTATGCTGTTAGTTATGTCTTTTCATTAATATGAGGGAGAAATATGGAGTGGGAAAACATATATGCGGCTTAACCCTACAACACCCATGAGCTTCAGCCGTATTTTTGACTACGCCAGAGAGACAGACTGCATCCTGATTCTCCAGGGAACGGAAAATTCTGTGGACAAGACCTTCTTCTACCTTACAGGCGTGGAGGGGGGGCTTTTTGAGGGCTCAGCCCTTGTGGTCACACCAGACGAACTTAAGATCATCACCTCACCCCTCGAAGAGGAGCTTGCCAGATCAACGGGCTATGAGGTGCAGCTTTTTGAAACCAGGAAGGAATTTGAGGAAATAATAAAGAAAAATCTGAAGGATAAATCTACTGTCGGGCTTAATTACACGGCCCTTACGCTTAACAGGTACAAGGATCTTCTGAGGATTGCGCCCGACAAGGAATTCATTGACGTCTCCGGGTCCATAATGGAAGCCCGCAGGATGAAGTCGCCCGAGGAGCTTTCGAGAATAAGAGAGGCTGCTCGAATAGGAAGCAGAGCATTCGAGAATCTTCTCGACAAATTCAAGGAGGGGATGACGGAATCCGAGGTGTCCTCGCTCATCGCATACGAAATGATGAAGCTTGGGGCCTCTGAGCCGTCATTCAGCACAATAGTGGCCTTTGGCGAGAACGCCTCAATGCCACATTACTCACCAGGGTCCAGGAAGCTGAAAAAAAACGACACAGTGCTCATAGACTTTGGCGCCAGATACAGAAGATACTGCTCTGACATAACAAGGACCTTTGTCTTCGGGAGGGCCAGCCAGCAGCAAAAGGAGATGTATGAGGTTGTAAAGGAGGCACAGGATGCATCGCTAAAGGTGATAAGGGAAAACGCCAACGGAAGGGATGTGGACCTTGCAGCCAGGAAAGTGATTGATTCCTCAAAATTCAAGGGCAGATTCATACATTCTCTTGGCCATGGCGTCGGCCTCGATGTTCACGACCATCCAGCTCTTTCTCCAAACCTTGATTTCCCACTGAAAAGCAACATGGTCGTGACGGACGAGCCCGGAGTGTATGTCCCGAAGGTTGGGGGTGTGAGAATCGAAGATGATGTGGTGGTCACAAAGGACGGCTTTGAGCTTATTACAACCGCAACCAGAGACCTGATAGAAGTATCATGATCCGGAGTGGTGTCGGAACACTTAGGCTACAGCTTGATAAGGGGGAGGTAATCAATCTACTTGGATCACATGACGTTTTACTGGAAAGAATCAGGATTTCAGCAAAGACACTGATATTGGACTCGATGAGGAGTGCACACTCCAGGGGGATCACTTCCCTGGAAGACCTGAATTACTTCGGCCTAGTGCTGTGGGTTCTCAGGGGAATAGACAGCCTTCCGCTCACACTGAGAGTCGTGAACAGGGTACGGGATACAATAGAGAGGTATCTCAACGGCGAAGTCAGAGATCCGGATGATCTCCACGCTGAACTGATGAGACTGGGGATAGAAAGTTCATATGATGTTGAGACCGGCATGTTCACAGTTCCAGCCAGCACATTCATAACGTATTCATCCAGACTCAGCGGTCCACGTTACAGGCTACTCTACCAGTCTGTCTCAAGGGGTTTTGTGAAATGCGGACGAGAGCTACTGGCCAAGCTTGCGAGGGAAGCATTTGTGAGAAGCGCCATGCAGATATACTCCCGCATTGAAAAGAGTGATGCGCTTGAGGCTCTGGCAGGTTTCAGCGAATATCTTGATGAAATCAGGCTAGCTCTGGAGAAATCGGGAATCAGTCACACCATTGAGCTTGGGGATGTTGACTATGCGCTTTTCCCGCCATGCGTTAAAACCTATCTCAGTCAGATGCACGATGGCGTGAACCTCCCGCACCTTGCCAGGTTCACTCTGGTGAGCTTCCTGCATAAGGCGGGAATGAGCTCGGAAAAAATCATTGAATTGTTCAGAACTGCACCGGATTTCAATGAACGGCTCACAACATATCAGGTGAACCACATCACAGGAACGATTTCAAGCACGGAATACAGCCCTCCAAAATGCGCTGTTCTGGGGTCGAACCATCTTTGCTACAAGGGAAATGATCCCCTATGCAACCAGCCGTGGCTCAAGCATCCATTGCAGTACTATTCTGTGAAAAAAGGGAAGCCTAAAGACGCTTCTCAATGAAGCTGAGAAGTGTGGACTTCTTGACCTTTGATTCCACAATGTAAATTTTCGTCTTTTCCCAAGGAACCCTTGGATAGTATCCGTCCTTTGACTCGAACGGATATCCAAGTGACCTGAGGATTTCCTCAAGCTTCTGATCACTGAAGCGAGCCGCAACGTTCCTGGGAACGCGCCGCCCCAGCCTCTTGCTCAGTCTGGCATTAAAATACTGCGAATATAGTGTTACTGTCATTGAAGCACTGCGTTAATTACCCCATCCTGTCCAGGTCTGGATGTGATTCTTGCCAGACCCAGTTCGGTCTGAATTACGGTGCCCCTGTTCATTATGTTTCTCTGGACGAAATGCTGGTTGGCCGGGTTTTCCTTCACAGTCTGAATTTTCACCTGCCTCGTTTTCTTTTCAGCCGGTATGTAAAGGTTTACAACATCCGACTTCATGAGAACAACCTTACTGTTGCCGCCAAATGACCTTATAACCTTTCTCGAAACTGGTCCAATCCTCGTTAGCGTCGGCTCCCTGCCAAGCTCATATCTCCTCTTTCCTCTGGACTGTTTAAGTTTCCCGCCTGTGAATTTTTTCCTCGCATTTCCCTGGAATATGGTCATTTCAATCGCACCGTTCTAATGGTTCTGGATAATCGGAAGGCGATTAATAATATTGTCGCACCTGTACATGCTGATCTGCACATTCTCTAATCAGACGGGGGAGAGTTGGAACATCAGCTCCGGATCAATCAATACACCGCTTGCATCGTCAAGACTCCGGAGTAGCTTTCTGAATTCCTCCTGCCTTTTCTCTTCATCTTCCCCCATTATCCATGGGGCGGTGTTTCTTGCCAGGAGCAACTTTGCCCTGAACAGTGCCTCGCTGACTCCGCCCCTAATACTCCTGAGATCACTCCAGTTGTTTGCAAGATAGCCATCTATTGACATGGAAATCAACTGAAGCATATTCAGTTTTACAGCCTCCTCAGCTGATTTTGCTGATCCATGAAGGGTTTTTGAAGAAAGCAGCACCCCGAGTGGCAAAGGCGAATCTACATTCTGAACTGAAACTCTGATTCCTCTGGACCTGAGAGCAGAAACCAGTTTATCTGTCACTTCACCCATGGAGTCCCCCTCAAGTCCACAAACGTAAATCTTCTGCAGTTTCCTTTCTGTTATGAATGATGCTATCTGGTCCATGTAGTCGAATTTCAGCTTTGAGCCGAATCTCCAGGGTAATGGTATTAATTCCATCTAGTGGAACAGTAATTTCCACTAAATAAATTTGCACGGATAATGAGAAGGAGGGTTGTGGAAATTTTCCGTTCTCATTGATGCATAGTATTTTTTCTTTTGAAGCAATCACATTCGGTTAATGATATTGGATCTCCTGGTGCCATTGGCCTTCATCGCAGCTCTTGCAGCTGTGACCCTATATCTGGACTTCAAGAGATTCTATCTCTCCTATGTGCTTTCAATACCATTTGGCGTTGCATCTTATTTCATCACAGGAAACATACTCGCCACAGTTGTCCTTCTACTGAGCATTGTAGCTGCCAAGTTTCTCTACTCAGCCAAGTTCAATATCTTTGCCGGACTCCTCTTTGGCATTGTGATATCACTCCTAGTGCTCCGGCTGGATCGCTTCTACTGGATAATCTTTGACCTCTTCATGGGCTTGGGAACCGCGATTGGCCTCCTGATCGACAAAAACGGGCTGAGCTACACCAAGATGAATGATTCATCCAAAGGTAAGAGCTGGAAGATAGAACTCAGCCGCGACCTTGTCCAGATAGTTGGTGGTGTCATCATACTTGTGGCGATACTTGTCATGGACCTGGCATTAAGTCGGATTGTTATTACATTCCTTGTAATACCGCTGTATATTATAGGCAATTACTATGCGACCCATTCCTCAAATGCCATCGGAAAAGCACTTTTCTATTTCGAAAGGCCCCTAACCCCACTGGGGCTTGGGGCAATCTGGTTCTCCGCTGGATTTCTAATCGCCGCAGGTACTGTCACAACAACATCAATGCTTGCTATTGTTGTCTTCGTATCGACAATAGGAGACCCTCTTGCCACCATTGCAGGCAGCAGCATAAAATCTCCAAAACTTCCATACAACAGGAAAAAGAGCATTGCAGGATTTCTTGCCATCTTCCTTTCATCAGGTGCATTCGCTTATTTCATGATTGGCCCAATTGGTATTGGCCTCGCCCTCTTGTCGGCATTCCTCGAAAGCCTCTCTCTTCATCCTCTGGATGATAATTTCCTTGTTCCTACAGTTCTGGGTATCGCAACGAGAATGGTGTGATGCTAACCTGTCCTGAAATGGAATATCTCCCTTGGGTAATTTGTATCCCGGAATCCGAACCTCTTGTACATGCTTTCCGCCGGATTGCCATCTGTTACCCACAATTCAGTTTCAGTGAATCCTAGTTTTTCCAGCGCTTCAATGGCTGCTCCAATCAGCCACTGACCGAGTCCATTTCCCCTGAACTCTGGAGAGACAAAAAGATCAGCGATCAGTGGAATCCTGATCCCAGTTTTCCGTATCTGGCCCTGAGTGACGATTATTGCGCCTATTATCCTGTTGTTCTTGGACAGGATTTTGCATGCCTCATAAATCGGTTCACCATAGTACCCGTCAAACATCTTGCGAATCTGGGCGTTCCTCTCCTGATCGGAAGACGGGAACATTATCTCATCCAGGCTGTTCCTGAAAGCTTCGTAATGAGACCTGCTGTACTCTGCCAGATCAATGTGGCTGAGGTCCAGAACCTTTATTTCTGTAGGGAGTTTCTCCTGACTCAGATTTGCATTTTTAATCTTCAAAGTAAGTTTTTTTCTGACTCTTTTTGAGTACCCGCGGTTATCAAGGAAGCGGTCGGACAAACCCCTGTCGTTGAATATAGGATTCACCATAGCCATCCTCCTGTTGCCGAAGGCTATCTGCTCCACCCACCCGACGAGAGTCTCCATCCTGCGCTCATTGACGTATTTCTCGTCAGCGAAGCCTATGGAACCGAAGGAACGATCCGACATTTCGGAGCTATTGATGACAAATGCGTACCCAGCTACCTCCAGTGAGCTGAGGATGACTCTTGAAGGGATTCTGTTTTCATTAAGCTGAGATATTATTGTCCGCATTGAGTCCCGGACAGGAAGATCATAGTATACCTCCTCGTAATGCCTGATCTGGGGCTCAAGAATCAGGTTCCAGTCCATCTTAATGTTCTGGATCTCCATGTTTTCCTTGATTATCTTGATATTTTAATAACTTTTCTGATCGATTCGTCATGTGCCGATGTGCCATTCGTTTATAAGTGACAAGCTTAATATTCCCAGTGATGCTAACAGTGGAGATTTTATGGATGACGTTACAAGAACAGAAGAATTCAACAAACAGGCTCTCATATATTCAGACTATTATAAGGGCAAAGTTCAGATAATTCCGAAGGTTCCTGTCAGAAATCTTTCAGACTTTTCCGTATGGTATACCCCCGGGGTTGCTGCTGTATCAACGAGGGTTGCTCAGGACCCTGAGGCGTCATTCGAGTTGACCGGCAGGTGGAATACAATAGCAATTCTTACCGATGGAACAAGGGTCCTGGGGTTGGGTAATATTGGCCCCGAAGGGGCGATGCCGGTAATGGAAGGGAAATCACTCATTTTCAACTTTCTTGGAGCCGTGAACGCAGTGCCCCTCCCAATAAGGGTGAATAACAAGGATGAATTCATAGCCGTAGCTAAGGCACTGGAACCTTCCTTTGGGGGATACAATCTGGAGGATATAGAATCTCCAAAGTGCTTCTTCATTCTTGAGACCCTTCAGAAATCCCTTAAAATACCGGCTTGGCATGATGACCAGCTGGGAACAGCATGTATCACCCTCGCAGGCCTTATAAATTCATTAAGGGTGGTGGGAAAGAGACTGGAGGATTCCAGGGTTGTCCTTCTCGGGTCCGGAGCTGCAAATATTGCAGCTGCGCACCTCCTAATTGCTGCTGGCGCTAGGGAAGGGAATATTATACTGGCAGATTCCAAAGGGGTACTGGAACCTGAGAGGGATGATATGGACCAGCTCATGATTAATAATCCATGGAAGTACAATCTCGCACTGAGGACAAACAGCGACAGGATTAAGGGTCCTGCCGAAAATGCGTTTAAGGGGTCAGATGTTGTTGTATCTGCTGCTAAACCAGGACCCGGGACAATAAAGCCGGAGTGGATAAGAACCATGAATGACCATGCTATTGTATTTGCGCTGGCAAACCCGGTACCCGAGATATGGCCTGAGGATGCCAAGGAGGCAGGGGCTGAGATTGTGGCCACTGGGAGGGGGGATTTTCCCAACCAGATTAACAACAGTCTAGTTTTCCCGGGTGTCTTCCGAGGGGTTCTTGATGCCAGATCCAAGGGAGTGAATTTTGATGTCATGGTAGCGGCTTCAAAGGAGATTGCGGATTTCATTGATGAACCCACTGAGGATCGCATAGTTCCAACAATGGAGGACTGGGAGCTCTACCCTCGCGTCGCTTCCGCGGTTGCTTACAAGACTTCCGAAATTGGCCTGGCAAGGCGCAAGAATTCAAAGGAAGGGTTCTACAAGGCAGCTCATGAAATGATAGAAAGCAACAGAAATGTATACCTACATCTCATGAGGGAGAAATACATAAGGGAGCTTCCGGGGGTGAACAAAATTGAAAGGTAAGATCGAAATCAGGGAAATCCAGGATTCGGACATCAAGACACTCACTGACCTTATTCTGCGTCAGAAGAGACTGAATGAGGAGTTTGATTCAAATTTTGAGGTTTCGGGGAACTGGGAAAGTGATGCTGTGCATCACCTGAAATCCGTGGTCAGCGACAGAAATGAGAACGTAGCCCTTGTAGCCACATCTTCCGGAAAATCTGTAGGCATAATAATTGTAAACCTGAGGAGAAGAAGATTTTACAAACCTGAGAGTGAGGGCCGCATAACAGACTTCTATATCATGCCTGAGTTCAGGAGGTCCGGTGTTGGCAGAATGCTCTATGATAAGGCCGTATCTGAACTAAAGAAAAGATCCGTTGAGCTTATCACGGCGGAGTTTCCCACACTCAATCTCATAGCACTTAACTTCTACAAGAAACTGGGGTTCAGGGAGCTTGTGGGGATTTACGGCCGGAACCTGGAATGAATCTCTCCTTTCAGAAGCATATTATAGTTCACGGAAGCGTAGAGAATTCATTTTCTTATAGAAATTAAGATCCGCCGGACTTTTCATTGCCTGATCCATTTATTTCTACCTTCACTTTCCATCCGGTTTTCTCCTGAACCACCATACACTGTATTCCCAAGGCAGTAATCCTTGAGGATGCTTCGTTGGCCTCCTTCTCATTTGCATAGTGAAGGTAGATTGAGTCAATTCCGAAATCAGGAACAAAATCCTGGGTTGAGATTATATCCCTTATCTTAGAAACCGTAGAAATGAAATCATCCCGATTCACGTGGAACCGGCCTGTGTTGATCCTTTCTATTCCTGTTTCAACTATGCCATCATAGGTTAATTTTGCCACTCTTCTTGATCTTGGATTATAATTTGCGGATGTTGCCCCCGTATATAGAAAATATGCCGCCAGAATCCATGGCAGAACTGAATAATATAGAAATCCGAGGATGAATAACCATACTCCTCCAAGGGCAAGGATTGTGCCGGAAACAAGACGCCAAGGACTCAATTGGTGGTTAAGAATAAATTAACACAAAAAGATATCGGGCAACTGTTACTTCTTTCTCGACGAAACCATGAGTACTAACAGGACGAGACCCAGGATCAAAAGCACAACTCCTGCTTCAAGGAAACCAAGATCGGAGTGCAGTGCCTTGGCAACTGCCTGAAAGACGAGACCTATGAAATAGCCTCCAAGTATTATCATGACAATGCCTACGATCAGTGTTATAAGTCTGCTTCTGAAGTCCATAAAAACACCTTGCGACACATAACCCGTCTCCGCATATTTAAATTTCCTTTAGACAGTTGACATCGGAATCCGGATAACGACTTGACCGGGAATCTGGTATTTCCTAATTGCGATTCGCTGATGAATTTTCGGGCCTCAGTAGATCTTGCCAGTGTTTCTCTCCTTGAATATTATCTTCAAATGCGTCGGAGAACCTGGGAAAATGCTGCCAAGTAGGACTGAAAATTTAAGGTCAGATTTTAGCCGAATATTTAATTTCCGACATGGCAATAACTTAATCATGAGTGGCATCAGAAGAATTGTGGTACCGGAAATGGGCAGAGGCGGACCTTATTCACATGCTGTAGTCACAGATGGCTGTATATACCTGTCAGGGCAGATAGGGGTGTCTAACACACAGGATAATTCTTTCAGGAGCCAGTTCATGAGAATCATGGATAACATTAGCAAAATAGCCGACAGTATTGGCAGGTCTCTATCGGATACGGTAAAAGTGACAGTATATCTCAGGGACCCAAAGTATTTCAATGAGATGAATAACCTGTTCTCCGAATATTTCCAGGGTCACCTTCCGGCTAGGACAACTCTGGTAACTGGATTTCCTAACCCGGATGCTCTTGTTGAGGTCGACGCTGTTTTGGCATAAGCCGAGGGTAATCTTGATTAGGCCGAATCTGAAGCGTTATCACCTGTTGCTGGAAGCGTGAGGTTTTCTAATACAACAATGAATAGAACTGCCAATATAGGGCAGGAGAAAATTCTCATTCAATTTTTTTCAATTGAGCAATTAAATTACTTAAAAAAACAAAAGTGGTACAAGACTCTGAGTTTAAAAGATTGAACTATGGGTCTACAATCAAGGCGGTCAGTGATGCAGGAGAATCCACTATAAAATCCGGTCTGTAAGCCTCAAGCTGACTTTTGAGTCCTGTTCCCCACACGGCGCCAATGGCCCTTAAACCGGCCCCATGTGCAGCAATGATGTCGTAAGGCTGATCTCCGACATACACTGCTTCCTCCGGTCTTAGCATCATGCGCTTTAGCGCGAGATTTAGGGGTTCAGGATCAGGTTTCTGGTAAATGGTATCCTCCTGCCCTACGAATGTTTCCATGTATTGCAGAACACCAGCTGATCCAAGGAGCTTCGCTATATCTGACCTGTGGCTGGAGGAGACCACGCCTAATTTATACCCGGCCTGTTGGAGTTTCAGTATCATTTCCCTGACTCCGGGATACATCCTTATTCTGTCAAGATGGCTGTTGAAAAAGGCCCTTCCTGTGGAATATATTTCATGCCCCTTGTCTGGAAACCATTCTTCCAGAACCTTGCTAATAGGTCTTCCAATCAGTTTTGAGCTTTCCTCATCGGTGGTCTCTCTGCCAAGCACTTCCCTGAAACCAAAGTTAGTGGCCTCCAGCGATAGATTCTCGCTGTCAAGTAAGGTACCGTCCATGTCGAAGAGTACCCCTCTGATCCCTTTCACAGGGCACTGTAGTGTTGATATTCTAATAACATTTCAGTCACACCGGCTGCAAGCCGGCAATTTGCCATTTACAACAGTAACAGGACTAGCGGAATCAGCCCGATTTACTTACAGGTGAGTGATTTACTAGTGGTTGGGGTCAATATACCACTGGAGGTTCTGCTGTCACTTCCTCCCTTACTGCCGCTAGAAGTCTGATTCCAATTAGGAATATCACCACGGAAATCCCCATTGCAAGTGCCCAGTATATTTCCGCTGAAGTGTGGTAGGCAGCAGGATGAACTATCACATAGATATCAGTGTAAACGAGGCCTCCATCTACGCCGGCGTGAATCAGTATGCTTATTGCAAGTGCAAAGACCCCTCTTTTCATCAGCCGCCCCCATTTCATGAAAGCTGCAGTCCCCGGGTGAAGCAGAAACGGAAGGATGATGTTCAGGCCTATAAGGATAATAGTGAAACGAGGTAAACCTGCCCCGCTGACAAGAGTTTCACCAATTAGGAAAATAATATCTATTACTGCAAAGCCAGCTCCAATATAAATGGCGTACTGTTTTTCCATCGTGTCCACGGCAACATACTCTGAGACCTCCTGAGCTATTCCCGCAATACCTCCAAGGAACAGGGGGAATAATATGGCGTTATCGATCTCCGCTTTTAGGTATGCAGCGGAAAATGTCCCCGTTGAGAAGCCGGTCCTAGAAAGGATGATCACGGCTGGCAAATTCTGGACAATGCTCTGTGCAACGAGCGCCACCACCATGTAGAGCGCCCCAAGTCCAATGGCCTTGAGTACAAGTCGGCCATGACTTGACTGGTCCCTTTCATCAATCAACTGTTAGCATTCCTCTTTACTCATGAAAGTGAGACCCTTTCAACTTCGCCTGACACATCTGTCACCACCACAGCTGTGCCATATGCGACAATTTCAGTCATGACTTGACCTATGTCAGATGAGTCAAATCTAAGCTCGACTACGGCATTTGCACCAAGCTGTCTGGCTGATTCCCTGAGCCTGTCCATAGCCGTGTTTCTAGCATCCGAAAGCATCTTTGCATATTCCTTTATCTCACCGCCAGCCAGTGATCTGAGGCCGGCCATTATATTTCCACCTAGCCCGCGGCTCCGCACAGTAATGCCCCAGATAGTTCCTATGATCTTGGTAATCTTCTTCCCTGGAACATAGTTTGTAGTCACCATTATGATGTCATTCGGTTCCATGGGGTTAGATGTATAATAAGATAATAATAATTTTCGTTGTTTATTTTTCTACATCAGTGAGCCTATTTCAGCGGGCTCGATTCGCTTTCACTTTCCTTGGAACCTGAACTGAATATTTCCTGTGCAGAGCGGACGGACTTCAGATAAGCGAAAACACCGATGAAGACAACTGCGAAGATTACCAGGAAAAATCCGATGCCGAGATTATCAAGGTTATGGATGTGGATGCCTGTGTTTATTCCTATGTTGAGAAGGCCGGGGAATGCAAGAATAGCTGCGCCTGCCACGACAAATGCATAGCCTCCGTATGTCAGAACGTATCTGCTTATGTTTTTCGCGACAAAGGAAATGCCGTCCCTTGTCAGATTCTTGTGTGTCTGCATCCATTTTCCGAATCCCATCCCGAAGAGTATCTGCATAGTCATGGTTCCAAGCCCGAAGAGAAGACCTGGCAGAAAACCAAGGTATGGCGATGGCATTGAGGGTGACAGCACTGTATATATTATTAGAGCAAAGGCGCCGAAACCAAACCCTGCTATCAGTCCATGGAGCAAAGCAAGTTTCATCGGGACGGGCTTGAGATCATGCAGAACCGGGTTAGCCGTGTGCTTCAGCTCTTCATTCGCCTGCTCTTCTTCATGAGCGTGCAGCCCGGTCAGTCTTGCAAGAGCCCTTTCTAGGCCATGGAAATGAGCATACCTGCCGCTGCGCCCTATGTAGACGCCAGCACCAGCCATTGCAGCTCCGACAGCAATGTAGGTGACGCCAAACGCAAGTGATGTCATAAATATGCCAGCAAGAGCAAAGTATGCCAATTCCGATAGAAGAGCTCTTTGGATTGTGAAGCCAGCTGAAAACATTGCTCCAGCCCTGAATCCTCCCTTTGTGCTGTAACTTCCCACCGAATAGGAAAATGTGATGGGCCACGTATGCTCATCAGGGGTTATGCCGTGAACTATACCTAGAAGATAAGATGTTAGCAGTGCCAATGCGAATCCGACATTTTGCGGATTCCACAGATTTATATCCAACTACATCACCTCTATCTTCCTTCCATGGGGACAGCATTCGGGCTTTCCCAAGCTGAAGAAAATCTTCAAAATATCTTCGTGATCAAGCATAAAGTCGAACCTAGATGATTCCTTGCACGCATTGTCAGGGTTGAGGCCATTCTTCACCATCAGAACTTCCATCACCCTGTGAGATTCCACAATCCTCCTGTACTGATTTTTTCCAGTCTCTGTAAGCATGACCATTCCATGGTTCCTGTTAACGAGGCCTTTTCCCTCCAGACCCTTAATCAGGGAGAGGACTGCAGGAGAAGAAACCTGAAGCCTTTCTGAAAGATCGATCAGTCTCAACGGAAACGGCGAATCTGAATATTCCCCAATCTGAATGAGGCAATCACGCTCCCGTTTGGTAAGGGTTATCTTATTATTAATCATATTAAGCACACCTTAATTTCATAATACTATTTTAAGATAACTAAATAACCTTACATGATCATTATGAAAGTGGTGGCCCTAAGCCTCTTCCGCCCCGGGATTAACTATTTTCCAGGCAAGTTCGATCTTGCCTGACCTGAACTTTATTATAGCTATGATAACGGAAAGCATTTCCAAAACAAATGTCAAAGGAAGATACAGCATCAGCTGGGGACTGTCCACGACTATTCTAACCAAGAGATGAGCTATTGTTCTTAGCTCCCTGAATGGGCTGACTGATAGAGAGGAAGTACGACCCTTCATCTCTGCGACCTGCAGGTGCCCAATGTTAATTCGTATCCTTTGAACCATCAGATCCCTAATTGTTCTTGGAACCAAGTTATTGACAACGATGTCCTTTCTGTATGTCAGCTTGAAACCAGCTGCGCTAAGGGCCTCGCATAAGTACTCATCCTCGTTTATTACTTTGGGTATGTCGGTAGGGAAC
>Ga0070737_10003588_pt1 | contig 16552 bp, 13 predicted proteins | sample Coa_R1_10_FD_66438 | JGI IMG/M metagenome (GOLD analysis project Ga0070737, IMG submission 66438) | Surface soil microbial communities from Centralia Pennsylvania, which are recovering from an underground coalmine fire - Coalmine... | ecosystem: Environmental > Terrestrial > Soil > Unclassified...
AACCGCGCGGACGGGAGCCGGCCAGCACGAGCCGGCGGGAAGGGCCGGTGAGAATCTGGTAGGGGTGGCCAGTTCCGATGTGCCCGTGCTGATCGCCGGCGGCGGTCCGGCCGGGCTAACGCTCGCGATCGGCCTCGGCCAGCTCGGCGTCCGCTGTGAGGTCATCGACGCCAGGCCTGCCCCGGCCCGGGTGCCGCGCGCGGAGCGGTGCGGCTCGCGCGTCATGGAGATCTTCCGGCAGCTGGGCATCTCCGGGCGGCTGCGCGCCGCCGGGCTGCCGGCCGAGGCACCGCTGGACGTGGTGGTCTGCGCCGGCTCGCTGGCCCGGCAGCTCGAACGGCGCCGGTTCCCGTCGGCGGCCGAGATGCTCGCGACCATGCTCGAGGTCAACGACGGGACGATGCCGCTGGAACCGCCCGCGGTCATATCGCAGTACACCCTGGAGCCGGCGCTGCGTGAGGTGGCGGAGGCAACGCCCGGGGTGACCGTGCGGTTCGGCGCGGAGCTCATCGACTTCACGACGGCAGGCGGCGGCGTCACCGCGGTGGTGCACACCGCGAGCCGGCTGCGCACGGTCCGGGCCGGCTACCTGGTCGGCTGCGACGGCGCGGACAGCACCACCCGCCAGATGCTCGGCATCGGGCTGCGCGGCGAAACCCGGCAGGCAGCGCGCCACGCCCTCATCTACTGCCCCGACCTGTACGAACGGCTTCCAGGCGGGCGGGCCATCCGCTACTACGTGGCCGGCGAGCACCGCTGCACGCTCATCGTGCAGGACGACACCCAGCATTTCACGCTGCACGCCCCGGCGGCCGGGCCGCCGCTGGCGGCGGTGTTCGAGGCGGTGGCGGGCGCCGTCGCCCAGCCGCTCAGCTACAAGGTCGTGTACGAGGGCGAATGGCCACAGCGGCTGATGCTCGCCGACCGGTACGGCGACGGCGGCCGGGTCCTGCTCGCCGGCGACGCCGCGCACCCGGTGACCGTCGCGGGCGGTCTCGGCCTGAGCACCGCCGTCGCCGACGCGGCGGACCTGGCCTGGAAGCTCGCGGCGACGCTGCGCGGCTGGGGCGGCCCGGCGCTGCTCGCCTCCTATGAGGCGGAACGGCGCCCGGTCGCGGCGGAGGCCGTCACCGCGTCGTTCGCCCAGGCCGCCGAAGAACCGTGGTCCGCCAGCCTGCCCGAGGCCGAACTCGGCTACCGGTACACGGGGTCGCCGGTGATCTCCCCCGCCGCCGGCATGCCCCCGGCGGGTTCCGCCCCGACGACCTGGCCGGGGGCCCGGCTGCCGCATATCTGGCTGGACGACGGCAACCCGCTGCACGACCTCCTCGGCGGCGGTTTCACGCTGCTCCGGATGCCCGGCGCAGCGGCCGGCTGGGGCGCGCCGGCGTTCGGGCAGGAGCTTGCCAGGGCCTTCGGCCGCCTGGGGGCGCCGCTCGACCTGCTCGAAGTGACCTCCGCGGCGGCGCAGGCGGTCTACGCGGGGCACGAGCTGATCCTCGTCAGGCCCGACCTGCATGTCGCCTGGCGCTCCGGGGACTCCCGCCCCGACCCCGGCGCCCTCGCGGCGCTGGTAACCGGTCACTACGGGAGCCAGGAGACGTGGCCGGCGAGCAGCGCGTAGCCGACGAACGCCACCGCGTCGATCAGCGTGTGCGCGATGATCATCGGGGTCGCCCGCCGCCAGCGCAGGAACAGCGTCCCGAAGATGATCCCCATCACCGCGTTGCCGAAGAAGCCGCCCAGCCCCTGGTACAGGTGGTAGGAGCCGCGCAGGGTGGCGCTGACCGCGACCGCCCGCCACGGGCGGACGCCGAGCTTCCGCAGCCGGGTCAGCAGGTACCCGGTGACGAGGACCTCTTCGAGCAGCCCGTTCTGGAGGGCGGAGAGCAGCAGCACCGGTATCCGCCACCACACGTCCGGCAGGCTCTCCGCGACGACGTTCAGGTTGATGCCTGACTTGTACGCGATGAAATAGAGGCCGAGGCCGCTGCCCCCGATCAGCGCGGCCAGCCCCGCGCCCCGCAGGAGGTCACGCAGCGGCTGGGAGCGGTCGACCCCGATCGCGGACGGCCCCTCGCCGTCGCGTGCCAGCAGGTAGAACGCGAGCACGACCGGCGCGACCCCGCTCAGCAGGGACACGAGCTGCAAGAACAAGTCGAGCAGCGGGCGGCCCGGCGCCCGGGAGCCGTTGAGGATGACGTGCTGGGAGCTCAGCGCCTGGTGCGCGGTCAGCGAGCCGATGAACGAAACGAGGGCGTAGACCCCGCTGGCGCCGAGCGACACGGCGAAGACAGCGATGATCTCCCACCGCAGAAGCCGCCGGTCCGCTCTAGATAGCGGGTTTTCAGCGGGAACCGGTGAGAGGGTCTCGTCAGGCGAGGAGCGCGTCGAAATCCCCGTCCCGCGCGCCGCCGATGAGAGCCTCGATCTCCGCCCGGGTGTAGATCAGCGCCGGGCCATCGGGGTCCGCGGAGTTCCGCACCGCGACCTGCCCGTCGGGCAGCTTCGCCATCTCCACGCCGGTGCCGTCGGCGCCGCCGGCGCGGCGCCACTGGACGTCGGGCAGGTCGCCGGATGGCATCCCGTTGTAGACCGCGCCCTGGGCCATTGGTGTCTCAGATCTCCTTAAGCATCGATGTCAGGATCTCCCTGGTCCGGTCGGGTGACGTGCCCGCCACCGAGAGCCGCTCCATCACGGCGGCGTACCGCTCGACCTCGTCCGGCTTGTCGAGGTAAAGCGCGCCGGTCAGGTACTCCATGTAGACCATGTCCGGCAGGTCCGCCTCCGGGAACCGCATGATCGTGAAGGCGCCGCCCTCGGCCGCATGTCCACCATACTTGAACGGCATGACCTGCAACGTGACGTTGGGCTCGCTGATCGCTTCCATCAGCCGCTCGATCTGCGCGGCGAGCACGTCGCGGCCGCCTATCGGGCGGCGCAGCGCCGCCTCGTCGACGATCGCCCAGAACCTGGGCGCGTTCTCCCTGGTGAGCAGCTTCTGCCGCCCCATCCGGAGCGCGACCCGCCGCTCGACTTCCTCGGGCTCCAGACCGGGCGCGCCCTGCTGCACGACGGCCCTGGCGTACTCCTCGGTCTGCAACAGGCCGGGCACGAACTGCATCTCGTAGACGCGGATGAGCTGCGCGGCCTCTTCGAGCCCCACGTACACCTGGAACCAGTCGGGCACGACATCCTGGAACTTCTGCCACCACGGCTGGGCGTTGGCCTCCCGGGTGAGCTGGACGAGCGACTCGGTCTGCGCGGGATCGGTGACGCCGTAGAATTGGAGCAGGTCGATGACGTCGCGTTCCTTGAACGACACCCGGCCGAGTTCCATCCGGCTGATCTTGGAACCGGAGGCCCGGATGTGGTAGCCGGCCTCGTCCCGGGACATGCCGGCTGCTTCCCGCAGGCGGCGAAGTTGCGCACCGAGCAGGATGCGCAGCACCGTGGGGCCGCCCGCGGGGGCGGCACCCCCGGGCAGAGTGACGCTCAACGCGATCCCCTTTCAGGCCCGTGTCCGGGCCGGCGCTCCCCCCTCACGTGCACTTCCTCACCACCCAGCAACGTGATGCACGAGCCGTTTGCATGGCATTTTGCGCTTGCGCGCGCGATGACCTGATGCATGATATCGCGCGCGGTGCCCCGGCACGAGTTCCCGGCAATACCAAGTAGACAGGGGCAGAATGGGACACTGCCGACACCCGGGGGACTCCCCCGGCGGCTTTTGGGCCGTGTGCTGCTTTGCGCAGTTCAGCACTATGCTTCGACCGTCAGCGCGTCACCGATAGGGCAGCACATGTTCAAGTCACTCACGGAAAAACTACCATCGGGTAATAAGCCACCCCAGCGGCCAGGGCAGCGGCCGGGGCAGTCGCCGCGGGCACAGGACCCGGCGCCCCCGGCCACCGTGCAGTGGTCGGTAAGGCTCATGCTCGCCGGAGCCGCCGCAAGCACGGTCTACCTGGTGTTCGCCCTCATCGTCACGGCGAGCGTGAAGAGTTCCCTGGTCAAGTGGAACGCGACCCAGCCGAAGGCCAAGCAGCTCACCGCGGGCCAGCTCAACTCGCTCGCCACCTATTACATAGTCAGCACGATCATCATCGGGCTGATCGCGGTCGGCCTGTGGCTGTGGATGGCCAGGATGAACGGCGCCGGGCGGAACTGGGCGCGGATCACCGCCTCGGTGCTGTTCGCGCTGTGGACCTATTACACCTACGTCAGCATCGGCCAGGTCCGCGGCGCGGCCACCTTCGTCGTCTCCATGGCCATCGTGCTGGCGACCTGGCTGATCGGCCTGGGGGCGCTGGTCTTGCTCTGGCGCCCGGACTCGTCGGCGTACTTCAAGGCCCGATCGTCCCGCTGAGACCAGGAGGTTCCCTTGGCCGGTACCGTCCTCGCCGCGGTCCCCACGCCGTTCGCCGCGGACGGGACGCTGGACCTGGCGTGTGCGCGCCGGCTGTTCGGCTTCGTCGCCGGGCACGCGGACGGCCTGTTCGTGGCCGGCACCACCGGAGAGTTCCCGTCCCTCGACGACGGCGAGCGGCTGTCCCTCGTGGAGGCCGCCCTGGAGGCGGCCGGCCCGGACCGGGTGATCGCGCACATCGGCGCCCCGGACTCGTACCGGGCCGCGCGGCTCGCCCGCCAGGCGGTGTCCCTGGGCATCACCCGGATCGCCGCGATCACGCCGTTTTACCTGGCGCCTTCCCCGGCCGAGGTGACGGATTATTACCGGCGAATCCGGGAAGCCGCTCCAGCCGCGGGGCTTTACGCTTACATTTTTCCCGAACGCACGGGGCTTGCTGTGGCGCCCCCGCAATTTTGTGAATTGGCCGATGCCGTGGGATTGGCTGGCGCCAAGTTCTCTGGCAGGGCAGCCCGCAATGTCGCCGCCTGCGCGGCGGAGCGTCCCGCGCTGCGGATCTTCTCCGGCGACGACTCCGACCTGGGGGCGACGCTGCGCACGGGAGGCGCCGGGATCATCTCGGCGCGCTGCGCGGCCTTCCCCGAGGTGTTCGCCGCGCTGGCCGCAGCCCTGGCCGCGGGCGACAGCGCCGCCGCCGCGGCCCGCCAGTCCGACGTGGCCGCGATCGCCGCCCTGGGCGCCAGCATCGGCCGGGTCAAGGAGGCGCTCCGGCTGCGCGGCTTCGGCCCGATGGCCGCCAGGATGCCGGTCGCCGAACCCGACGAGACGACCGCTGCCCGGATCGCGGAGCTGGTCAAGGTCCTCGCGCCCGCCCCCTGACAGGCCGGGCAGGCGGTTGTCACGGTTCGCAAACGCGGGCATAGCCGTGTGAACCGGTTGGCCGGGTGGGGCGTCACTCATGGGGAGGCCCGGCGAAAGCGGGGCGCCGGGCCTCTTTCCGACAGCCGTGCGCCGGCCGGAAAGGCGGCGGGCACGGCTTTTCGGCATGCGCGCCGGAGTGCGTCTGGCATGTCGTTTTCCATGAAATCCCGATCGCATTTCGTTAAGTTCGCCGATCCCCTCTGGACTAATCACAGTCGCGGGCGTAAGTAGGTGAGAGAAGTCGGGGACCGCGAGGTCTAGACCCTTGACCTGGGAGGGAGCCGTGGCACACGCATGGATGCCGGGAGCTAGGCGCATCCGGGCGGAAACTGACGGAGGTCCCCTCAAGGGAGGGGCACCGCGCGCGGTCTGGCTGACCCTGGGCACCGCCCCGCGCGCGGTGTCCATACAGTCGGCCGCGCAGCGGCTGGTCAGCGAACGCCGCCCCTGTCATCTCGTCTGGGACCCGGTGACGGGCGAGATCGTGCAGCTCATCTCCGTCTTGCGAGCCGGCCGCGCGCTGGGCGCGCCGGAGCGGCTCGACTGGGGTCCGGACCGGGTGCCGGCCTACCCGGACAACGTGAACGCCGAGGGCCGGGTATGCGTCCAGATCGGCGTGCTCGGGCACCCCGCCGAGCCGTTCACCAACGGGCCGCTGGCCGGCGCCGGGGAGATCGTGAACTGGCTGGACTCATGGGGAGTGCCGCGCCGGTGGCCGGCCGGGCGGCCGGCCGGGTACCTGATGGCCGGCGGCGAGCGCAGCCGCGCGCTGTGGGCACGCGGCGGCCACTTCGGCGCGTCCCAGGTGCCCGGCTGCGAGAACATCGGGCCCGGCGGGATCGACATCGACCGCCTCACCGGGCCGCATGTGCTACAGGTTCACCCGCGGGAACTGCCGTCCCCGCTGACCCCGGCCGAGGCGCTGCCGATCCCGGCGTTAGCACGGACGGGCTAGCAGCCGCCCGAGTTCGCTCGCCGCGCGGCGTACCTGGGTCAGCGGGACCGCGCCGTAGCCGAGGATCAGCCCGGTGAGCGCGGGCGGCCCGGCGAAGTACCGGTCGAGCGCCTGGAGCCCGACGCCGCGCGCGGCGGCCGCGGTGATCAGCCTGCCGACCGGAAAGCCCGCGGGGAGTTCGAGAGCCACGTGCATCCCGGCGGTATCGCCGAGCAGGCGGCCATGCCCGGGCCTGCGCAGGGCCTCCACGAGCGCGGCGCGGCGGCGGGCGTACTCCAGGCGCATCCGCCGGATGTGGCGCTCCAGGTCGCCGGAGGTGAGCAGCGCGAGCAGGGCGTTCTGCACCGGCTCCGGCACTCGCTCGCCGAGGCTGGGCCGCAGCTCCGCCAGGCGCTCGACCAGCCCGGGGCCCGCGGCCAGCCAGCCGGCGCCGAATCCCGGCGCCAGCACCTTCGATGTCGTCCCGAGGTACACGACGACGTCCGGGTCCATGCCGCGCAGCGCGGGCAGCGGACCCACGTCGTAGCGGAACTCGCTGTCGTAGTCGTCCTCCACCACGATCGCGCCGCAGCCGCGCGCCCAGGCGATCAGCGCCTGCCGGCGGCCGACCGGCAGGCGGCCGCCGAGCGGGTACTGATGGGCCGGCGTGGTGTACAGCAGCCGCAGATCCCCCGGGAGCTCGTCGGGCACGATGCCGTGGGCGTCGACGCGGCAAGGCACGATCCGCGCGCCGGCCCGGCGAAGCACCTCCCGGGCCGCGGGGTAGCCGGGCTCTTCGACGCCGGCCCTGTCGCCGGGGCGCAGCACCGCCGCGGCGAGCAGCGCCAGGCCGCCGGACACCCCCCGGGTCACCAGGATGTCCGCCGGGGTGACGCCGAGGCCGCGGGAACGGCGCAGGTAGTCGGCGAGTTCGGCACGCAGCTCGGGCAGTCCGCGCGGGTCGGGCCACGGCGACGGCGGCCGGGTCCCGGCGTAGCGCCACGCGCGCCGCCAGATGGCGGGCTCGATCCCCGGCGCCCACGGTATCCCCGGGCTGAGGTTGATGAGGTCACGCGAGGTGAGCGGGGCCTGCGAGATGGGCGACTCGGCGGGCGGGGCAGGAGCACGCGACATCAAGTGCGCAATTGAGGCCGCTGGAGCGTACCCGATTGCGCGATCAAGGTCGCTGGAAGGCGGGGCGGCCGGGAGCCGGGGAGCGGCCGCGAGCCGGGGGGCGGCCGGGAGCCGGGGGGCGGCCGGGAGCCGGGGGGCGGCCGGGGCTACGTCGGCTACGTAGGTGCCTGAGCCGTGGCGGCCTTCCAGCCAGCCCTCGGCGAAGAGCCGGGCGTAGGCGGTCGTCACGACGGTGCGGCTCACGCCGAGGGCGGCGGCGAGGCCCCTGGTGGACGGCAGCCGGTCGCCCGCGCGCAGCACGCCGGCCGCGGCGGCCGCCCGGAGCTGCGCGGATATCTGAGCCGCCAGCGGCACGGCCGCCGCGCGGTCCACGACGACGGGAAGGCCGGCGGGCAAAGTGGTCATCAGAACTTCCCCGGAAGTGGCTATTTTCGGCAGTCCACTCGTCGCCTAGGCTACGGGGCCATGAGCGCTGACACCATCCCCCTGTCCGGCACGCCCCGCACCACGCTCCGCAGGCACCGCGAGCGCGGCATGACCGACCGCGCCGACCTGTACGCCGTGCTCGACGCCGGGCTGGTCTGCCACCTCGGCGTGGTCTCCGGCGGCATGCCGGTGGTGCTGCCGACCGCGTACGGCCGGGACGGCGACACGCTGTACCTGCACGGGTCGTCGGCGAACGGGGCATTCGGCGCGGCGGACGGGCAGCAGGTGTGCGTGACGGTGACGCACCTGGACGGGCTGGTGTGCGCGCGTTCGGTGTTCAGCCACTCGGTGAACTACCGCAGCGCGATGGTGTTCGGCACCGCGGCGATCGTCCACGACTCCGACGAACGCTGGCGGGCGCTGCGCGTCATCACCGATCACCTGATCCCCGGCCGGTGGGCGGCGGCGCGGCAGCCGACCGGGAAGGAGATGGCCGCCACCGCGGTGCTGTCGGTGCCGCTGACCGAGGCCTCGGTCAAGATCCGCACCGGGATGCCGAAAGACGAGCCGGAAGACTATGACCTGGACGTGTGGGCCGGCGTGCTGCCGGTGTCGGTGACGTTCGGCGAACCGGAGCCGGACCCGCTGCTGCGTCCGGAGATCCCGGTTCCGGCGCATATCGCGGGCTTCCGGAAATGAGCGCTTGCCCCGGGGAGCCAGCCGCGTACGTTCGGGAGAATTAAAAAAGGCCGTAACCTAGATGAGATGAACGACCGGCTGGTATGGATCGACTGCGAGATGACCGGGCTCGACATCGAGCGGGACGCGCTCATAGAGATCGCGTGCCTGGTCACCGACGCCGAGCTGAACCTGCTCGACGACGGCATCGACCTGATCATCAAGCCGCCGGCCGAGGCGCTCGAGGCGATGAGCGACGTGGTGCGCGACATGCACACGGCGTCGGGTCTGCTCGCCGACCTGGCGGGCGGCATCACGCTGGCCGAGGCCGGCGAGGCGGTGCTCGCATACGTCCGCCAGCACGTCCCCGAGCCGCGCAAGGTGCCGCTGTGCGGCAACTCGATCGCCACCGACCGGTGGTTCATCGCGCGCGACATGCCCGAACTCGACGCCTACCTGCACTACCGGATGGTCGACGTATCGTCGATCAAGGAACTCGCGCGGCGCTGGTACCCGCGCGTTTACTTCGCGTCCCCCGCCAAGCACGGCGGGCACCGCGCGCTCGCGGACATCACCGAGAGCGTGCAGGAGCTGCGGTACTACCGGGAGACGCTGTTCGTCCCGGAGCCAGGGCCGGATTCGGCGACGGCGCGGGAGATCGCCGCGAAGTACGGCAACGTCCCGCCGGAGAAGAGCGCGCCTTCTGCGAAGTAGGTTCGTGGGCCCCTGCGGGGACCGCTATACTCGTGGTCAGCCGCGCGGCGCCCGGCGGGCAGCGCGCGGCGCCGCGGCCGTATGCGGCCCGGCGGCGATGGTGGGCGTAGCTCAGCTGGCAGAGCACCAGGTTGTGGTCCTGGGTGTCGTGGGTTCAAGTCCCATCGCTCACCCTGCGTGAAGGGGCGGCCTGTCCTTCGACAGGCCGCCCTCCTTTTTGGCCTTGCTGCCCCCGCCTGCCCCGCGGGCCCGCCGCCTTTTGCCGCCCCGCCTACCCCCTGGCGCCCCCGCCTATCCCTTGGCGCCCCCGCCTGCCCCGCGGGCCGCCACGCGCCTCTGACGTTTCACTCCGCTCACCTTGTGACCAGTGCAGCGTCCGGAATGTCATGAAATGTCCGTGCGGAAAGTGTGCGAAGTGGCATCGTCCGCTGTTTCGCGGGCATCGTCCGCTGAGGGCTTGAGTCATTACGATTCGACAAAATACCGGTCACAGTCCACGGCGATCAGCGAGGTTTCTCCCCAGGTTCCTCGTTCACCGGAACCTTTCCGCCGGCGAGGTCACGAAGGGGAGTACATGCGAAAACTGATCGTTGTGCTGGCCGTGCTGGCAGTCACGGCCTCCGGGGCGGCGGTGTCCAGCCGTGCTGGGGCTGCCGTCACGGCTGCCTCGCCTGCCGCGCGGACCGCGACTGCCTCCATTAAGTGGGGGGCATGTTCGGATTCATCCCTCAGGCAACTGCATGCGCAGTGCGGTTTTCTGAAGGTGCCGCTGGATTACAGCAAGCCGGACGGCGCGAAGATCTCACTCGCCGTGTCGCGGATCTTGCACACTTCCCCCGCGTCCCAGTATCAGGGCGTCATCCTGACCAACCCCGGCGGCCCCGGCGGGTCCGGACTGGCCTTGAACGCGTTCCTCGTGCCGGTCCTCCGCCAGGAGAAGCTCGCGAACGGCAGGGCCGCCGCGGACGACTACGACTGGATCGGCTTCGACCCCCGCGGCGTCGGCTCCAGCGTGCCCGCGCTGAGCTGCATGCCTAACTACTTCAGCGCCGACCGGCCGGACTACGTCCCGACCACCGCCGCGCTCGTGCAGACCTGGCTCAAGCGGTCGAAGGCATACGCGACGGCGTGCGGCAAGAAGGACGGCCCGCTGCTCGCCCACATGACGACGATCGACACGGCGCGGGACATGGACAGCATCCGCGCCGCGCTCGGCCAGAAGCAGATCACGTACTACGGCTTCTCGTACGGGACGTACCTGGGCCAGGTCTACAGCACCCTGTTCCCGTCGCACGTGCGCCGGATGATCCTGGACAGCAACGTCGACCCGCGCGGGGTGTGGTACGGCGACAACCTCGACCAGGACATCGCCTTCAACCGGAACATCGACATCTGGTTCGGGTGGATCGCCAAGTACCACAACGTCTACCACCTCGGCGCGACCGAGAGGGCGGTGCAGAACCTGTTCTACGCCGAAGAGGCCAAGCTGGCCAAGAGGCCGGCGGGCGGAGTCATCGGCGCCGACGAATGGGTCGACATTTTCCTGGAGGCCGGCTACTACGAGCAGACCTGGCTCCAGCTGGGCAGCGCGTTCGCCGGCTACGTGCACAAGGGTGACTGGAAGACGCTCAGGTCCCTGTACGAATCGACCGACACTCCGGGCAGCGACAACGAGTTCGCGGTCTACAACGCCGTCCAGTGCACCGATGTCCAGTGGCCGCTGAGCTGGGCCAGGTGGGCCAGGGACAACTGGGCCGTATACAAAGAGGCGCCGTTCGAGACCTGGGCCAACGCGTGGTACAACGCGCCGTGCCTGTACTGGCCGGCGAAGGCGGGCACACCGCTGAGCATCAACGGAAGCCGCGTGCGCAGCGCCCTGCTGATCGACGAGACCCTGGACGCGGCGACGCCGTTCACGGGGAGCCTGGAGGTCCGCAAGCTCTACCCGCACGCGGTCCTGCTCGCCGAGCCCGGCGGCACGACCCACGCCGACTCGCTGTCCGGGGACCTCTGCGTGGACGGCACGATCGCCACCTACCTGGCACTCGGCAAGCTCCCCCCGCGCAAACCCGGCGACGGGCCGGACCTGCTGTGCAAGCCGCTCCCGGTGCCGGTGCCGGCCGCGGCGGCTTCGTCCCCGGCGTCCCCGGCGGGTGCGGCCTCTCCGGCATCCCCGGCGTCCCCGGCGGGCGCGGCGTCCCCGGCAGGTGCGGCCTCTCCGGCGGGTGCGGCGTCCCCGGCGGGCGCGTCGGGCGCGGCATCGTCTTGGCTCGCGCTGGCCGGCTGAGCGCGGTCCGCTGACCGTGATGGGGTCCCCGGCGGCACCGCCTGCCGGGGACCCTCTTCGCCAGCCTCCTTACGGTCGGCCCGGCGCGGTCTGCGGCATCGGGGCGGTCGCGGAGCCGCCGGACGGCGCCCGCCCGTTCAGCCGCTGCCGTTGCGGGACCACCGTGTACTTCGGGTCGCCCGCCGAGGCCATCCCGGCGTGGTAGATGCCCCACCGGGTGGCGGCGGAGGCCGCGAGCAGCGCCGCTCCCGACAGGGCGGCGGCGACCCTGCTGCGCCGTCCCAGCGCCGCCCCGGCCGCGCCGAGCAGCGCCAGCGCCTTCGCGGCCTTCATGTACGCGCCGCCGCGTCCTTCGGAGTACGGTTCGGCCACCATGCCGATGCGGCGGGTCATCCGCTCGGACGCGGCCAGCTCCATCGCCGTGCCGAGCAGCGCCAGGTTGCGCGCGGGCACGTTCTCGGCCGCGGGGGTGGCGAGCAGGCCAAGGCCGCCGGCGGCCATCGCGCCCGAGCCGGTGAAGACGAACGGCATCTCCGGATAGCCGTCGTGCCAGGCAGGCACGGCGGTGTCGCTGATCAGCGCGGCGGTGTAGGAGGCCACCGCCGGGCCGAGCAGCGCGGAGGCCGCCGTGGCCGCGGTGCCGACGGGGCGCAGGCGGCCGGTCAGCGCGGTGAGGGCCGCCACACCGGTCGCCGGGACATAGCCCGCCAGCAGCCATGAGCCGACGCTCATCGGCGATGTCACCTTGAACACCCGCAGCATGTTGAGGAACCGGGCGCGCCGGCCGAGGTCGTGCACGAGCGCGGCCAGGGAAAGGCCGCCGGCCGCGAACGCTCCCGCCTTGGACACCCGGCCGAGGGCCGGGCGGCCGGTCAGGTCGGCCCCGGCGGCGAGCAGGGACGCGCCGCCGGCCAGGCCGCCGAGGAACAGGTACCCGGGGATGTCCGGGGCCTGCCACACCGGCTGGCTGATGACCGGCTTGCCGTAGTAGGAGGTGAACTCGGCGGGCGGCACCATCGGCTGCTCGCCGCGGCGCCTGCCGCGCCAGCGCCGGGGGATGTTCACGCCGGTCATGGCATGCCGGCCCGGCCGCTTGCCGCGCAGCCCCTCCCTGGTGACCCCCTGCCCGGGCGCCTCGGACTCGCTCACCGGTCCCTCCCTCCGATGACGGCGGCCGCGAACGCGCCGACGGCGGCGGCCGCCATCGCGGCCGCCGCCGCGCCCACGTGCCGCCACATGGACGGCAGGTCCCTGGTGGTGACCACCGGGTCCGGCGGCAGCCCGTACACCTCCGGCTCGTCAAGCAGCAGGAAGAACGCGCCGTCGCCGCCGACCCCGTCGCCTGGGTCCGCGCCGTACAGGCGCGCGTCGGTCACGCCGGCCTCGTGCAGCCGGGTGAGTCGGCGCGCGGCGCGCTCGCGCAGCTCCTCTAGCGGCCCGAATTGGATGGAGTCGGTCGGGCACGCCTTCGCGCAGGCCGGCTCCATGCCGTCGCTGAGCCGGTCATAGCACAGCGTGCACTTCCACGCCCGGCCGTCCCCGGCGCGCTGGCCGATCACCCCGTACGGGCATGCCGGGATGCAGTAGCCGCAGCCGTTGCAGATGTCCTCCTGCACCACCACGGTGCCGAACTCGGTGCGGAACAGCGAGCCGGTCGGGCATACATCCAGGCAGGCGGCGTGTGTGCAGTGCTTGCACACGTCGGAGGACATCAGCCAGCGCAGCTGGCCATCCGGCCCCGTGGCGGACGGCCCCGTGGCGGACGATCCCGTGGCGGACGATCCCGTGGCGGACGGCGTCATCGCCGGCTGTTCCGGCGAGGCGCCGGAACCCTGCCCTGCCAGCGCGAACACGTTGACCTCCGCATGGCTCACGCCCGGGTCCTGCCAGGCCAGCGGCTTGCGCTGCTCGATGAACGCCACGTGCCGCCAGGTGTCCGCGCTGAGGCCGCCGGTGTTGTCGTACGACATCCCGGTGAACTTAAGCCCGTCCTCGGGCACGTGGTTCCATTCCTTGCAGGCCACCTCGCAGGCCTTGCATCCGATACACACCGACGTGTCGGTGAAGAAGCCCATCCGGGGCGGGTGATCGGCGTAGCCGTCTATCGCCGCGGGGTCGGCGTCCCCGGCTAGGGCGCCCTTGAACCCGCCGTGGAGGACCTCCGGCAGCCATGGCGCGACCTTCGCGGCCCGCTTCACGTCCACGACGCTCATATCTCCGTCCCTGTCCGCTCGGTGATCCCGGCCCGTCGCTGGTACTCGCGCACCAGCGCGGCCCGGCCCGCCCCGGTGGGCCGCCGGCCGGGCCTGATGTCGCAGGCGAACGCCTTGACCTCCTGGATGTGTGAGTTCGGGTCCAGGCTGATCGCGCTCAGGTCGTTGGCGGAGTCGCCCTTGCTGAACCCGTTCTGGCCCCAGTGGTAGGGGATCCCCACCTGGTGCAGCCGCCGTCCCTGCACCGTCAGCGGGGCGATCCGGTCGGTGACCAGGACCCGCGCTTCGATCGCGTTCCGTGCCGTGACGATCGTCGCCCAGCCGAAGTGCTCAAGGCCGCGCTCTCGCGCCAGTTCCGGTGAGACCTCGCAGAAGAACTCCGGCTGGAGCTCGGACAGGTACGGCAGCCACCGAGACATCCCGCCCGCGGTGTGGTGCTCGGTCAGCCGGTAGGTGGTGCCCACGTACGGGAAGACGTCGCTGCCGGGCGCGCCGCCGCTGGGCTGGAACCGGTTGCCGGGGTGGACGAACGACAGCACCTGCCGGGCCGGGTTCCGCTGCTGGCGGTAGAGCAGGTTGGGGAACGGCGAGTCCTGCGGCTCGTAGTGCGCGGGCAGCGGGCCGTCGGTCAGGCCGGCGGGCACATACAGCCATGCCTTGCCGTCGGCCTGCATGACGAACGGGTCGACCCCGGTCAGCGCCTCCGCCCCGGTCGCGCCGGGCGGCGGCCGGTAGTGCGGGGACTTGTCGGCGGCGAAGTCCGGGATGTCGTGCCCGGTCCACATCGCCTTCTCCTCATCCCACCACACCAGGGCCTTGCGCTCGCTCCACGGCTTGCCCTCGGGGTCGGCGGAGGCGCGGTTGTAGATGATGCGCCGGTTGGCCGGCCAGGCCCAGCCCCACTCGCTGGCGATCCAGTTCTGTTCCTTGCCGGGCTTGCGGCGGGCTGCCTGGTTGACCCCGTCCGCGTACACCCCGCAGTAGATCCAGCAGCCGCAGGCGGTGGAACCGTCGTCGTTCAGCTGCTCGTAGGAGGCCAGCGGGCTGCCGTCCGCGTCCCAGCCGTTGATCTCGGCCAGCACCGCTTCCGCGTCAGGCTCGGCGGTCTCGCCCTCGGTGGGGTAATCCCACGTCAGGTCGAGGACCGGCCGGTCCATCTCGTCGGCCGATCCGGCCAGCTTCTCCCGGATCTTGCGGCCCAGGTGGTACGTGAACCACAGCTCGCTGCGCGCGTCCCCGGCCGGCTCGACCGCCTGGTGGTGCCATTGCAGCATCCGCTGCGTGTTGGTGAAGCTGCCGTTCTTCTCGGTGTGGGCGGCCGCCGGCATGAAGAACACCTCGGTGCGGATGTCTTCCGTGCGCAGCTCCCCGGTCTCGATCTCCGGGCCGTCCTTCCAGAAGGTGGCGCTTTCGATCAGCGAGAAATCCCGGACGACCAGCCAGTCCAGGTTCGCCATGCCGAGCCGCTGCAGCTTCGCGTTGGCCGAGCCGACCGCCGGGTTCTCGCCCAGCAGGAAATAGCCCGTGCACTCCCCGGCGAGCTGCCTCATCACCGTCTCGTAGGTGTTGTGGCTGCCGGTCAGCCGCGGCAGGTAGTCGAAGCAGAAGTCGTTGTCCGGGGTGGCGGCCGGCCCCCACCAGGCCTTGAGCAGGCTCACGATGTACGCCCGCATGTCCGCCCAGTACCCCTTGTCGGTCCCTTCCGCCAGGACGAACTTGTCCAGGTCCTCGTTGGAATGCGCGTGCGGCATCGGGATGTAGCCCGGCAGCAGGTTGTACAGGGTCGGGATGTCGGTCGAGCCCTGGATCGAGGCGTGCCCGCGCAGCGCCAGGATCCCGCCGCCGGGCCGGCCGATGTTGCCGAGCAGCGTCTGCAGGATCGCCGCCGTGCGGATGTACTGCACACCGACCGTGTGCTGGGTCCAGCCCACGGCGTAGACGAACGCCGTCGTGCGGTCCCGTCCCGAGTTTTCCGTGACCAGCTCGCACACTTTGCCGAACGTATCCTGCGGCACGCCGCAGACCTGCTCCACTATCTCCGGGGTGTACCGTGCGAAGTGGCGCCTCAGGATCTGGAACACGCAGCGCGGGTGCTGGAGGGTCGGGTCGTTCTTCGGGGTGCCCACGTGGGCGCCGCCGGAGCCGTGGGACTCGCCGCGGCCCGACGCGCGTACCGGCTCCCGCTCCTCGTACAGTTCGCCGTACAGCAGGTCCCGCTCGCCGGACGCGGCCTGCACGTCGGTGCCCTCGTATTGCCAGGTGCGCGTGTCATACGAGCGGCTGTCCGGGTGGAAGCCGGAGAACAAGCCGTCCAGGTCCTCGGTGTCCGCGAACTTCTCCGTGATGATCGTGGCCGCGTTGGTGTAGTTCACCACGTACTCGCGGAAGTACTTGTCGTTTTGCAGGACGTAGTTGATGATGCCGCCGAGGAACGCGATGTCCGTGCCCGCCCGCAGCGGCACGTAGATGTCCGCGAGCGCGCTGGTGCGGGTGAACCGCGGATCGACGTGGATCAGCGTGGCGCCGCGGGCCTTGGCCTCCATCACCCACTGGAACCCGACGGGATGGCACTCGGCCATGTTGGAGCCCTCGATCACGATGCAGTCGGAGTTCTGCAGGTCCTGCTGCATCGTGGTCGCGCCGCCGCGGCCGAAGCTGGTCCCCAGACCGGGGACGGTGGAGGAGTGTCAAATGCGGGCCTGGTTCTCGATCTGTACCGCGCCCAGCGCGGTGAACAGCTTCTTGATCAGGTAGTTCTCCTCGTTGTCCAGCGTCGCGCCGCCCAGGCTCGCGAACCCCATCGTGCGGCGGGTCCGCTTGCCGCCAGCCTCCCACTGCCAGCCCCGGCGGCGGGACTCGATCACCCGGTCGGCGA
>Ga0070737_10003592_pt1 | contig 16540 bp, 21 predicted proteins | sample Coa_R1_10_FD_66438 | JGI IMG/M metagenome (GOLD analysis project Ga0070737, IMG submission 66438) | Surface soil microbial communities from Centralia Pennsylvania, which are recovering from an underground coalmine fire - Coalmine... | ecosystem: Environmental > Terrestrial > Soil > Unclassified...
TCGCTACACCGGCTGGTGAGTGAGACGAATGGCGCAGGCGCAACGGTGGCCTATGGCTATGATCTGCGTAGCAGCCTGACCAGCCTCACTTACCCAGGTGGCCAGCAGGTCACACACCAGTATGACGCCGCCGGACGGCTGACCAGTGTGTCGGATTGGTTGGGACAGACCACCAGTTTCCAGTATGACTCGGATGGCAACCTGACCCAACAGCACGATCCTAACGCAATGGTTGGTCTCTTCACCTATGATGCAGCGGATCAGCTGACGAGCCTGGCCTACTGCACACTACCACAAGGTACAAGCTGCGTCCCCAAACGCAGCATCTTGATCGCCAGCTTCACCTATACCCGCGACGCCGCCGGGCAGGTCACATCGTTGGCGCAACAGGGCGCGACCCAGGGCAACGACACCTACAGCTACACGCCTATCGATCAGGTCAGCAGTGTGACGGTGAGTGGCGCATCGTTTGCCTATCAGTACGATCACGGCGACAACTTGACGAGCAGCAACGGAGCCGCCCTTACGTATGACGCCGCTGACGAGGTGACACAGTGGGCGCCGCCGACCGGAACCCATACCTACACCTACGACACGCAGGGGAATCGCCTGCAACAGAGAGTCGCGCCAAGCACGCCCAAGAATCCGGCGACGGTGATCGCCTACACCTATGACCAGGCCAACCGCTTGATCACACTGACCAGCAACCCCAGTGGGCTGACCGCGCACTATACCTACAACGGCGATGGACTGCGCATGAGCAAGAGTGTCAGCACCGTCAACGGCGGCGCCCCGGAGTCGTTTACCTGGGACACCACCGAGGGCTTGCCTCTGCTGATTCAGGATGGCGCAACCCGCTATGTGAGCGGCCCGAATGGCCAGCCTATCGAGCAGATCGCCGGGAACAATAGCGTCTTGTACTATGTGCATGACCAGTTGGGTAGCGTGCGTGCGCTCACCGACACCAACGCCAAAGTTGTGGGATCGGCCACGTACACCGCCTATGGCGCGACGCTCTCGCGTCAGGGTGTGACCACGCCCTTCCAATTCGCGGGGATGTATGTGGACGCCGAGTCAGGGCTGTACTATGCGCAGGCGCGCTACTATGATCCACAGGTGGGGCAGTTCCTCACCCGCGATCCGCTGGTGAGCCTGACCAAAGAGCCGTATGAATATGTGATGGATAACCCGCTGAACGGAAGTGACCCTAGTGGAACCGTTGATAACGCTTTTTGGAGCCAGTTAAGCGCCACAGCCAAAACGGTTCAGAACGTAGCAACTGGTGTCGGCGCTGGGTGTGCTGTCCTGGGGGCGGCGCTTCTGGCAGGCGTCGTTACCTCAGCAGCAGAGCCGTTTGTAGGGGTCTGTGCGATTGGTGTCACTACGGTCAGCATCGCCGCAGATGCGGTTCAACTGCTCGCAGATGTTCAAAATGGCTGCTCCACACCAAGCGCGGTGCTTGGCGACACAGCTAATCTCGCTCTTGATGTCGCAACGCCTTTCTTGGGATTTGCCCTGAATAAATATGCAGCGAGAGGAGCAACAGCAGCGGGATTACAAGCCGTCGAGAGAGCCAACCAATCCCTGAATTATTGGGCATTGGCTAATGGAGTCAGGGCATTGTTCCGCTTGCCCTGAACGTGAAGTACCTCGTCAAAATCTCTGGAGCGATGATGCTGCCTTCTCGTATCTGTCAAAAGCTGCTTGTTCATCTGTTTGTTCACGCGGTTTACAACGAAAGTTGCTCAGGTGGTAAAATGCACTCATGGTTCTTTGCAACCAAAACGGTCGAGGTGTTAACTAAGGAGCGGCTCCATGTCTATGTTCGTTTATGGTAATCGCTCTCGCTATCAATTCGAAGGGCCTTTTGCAACAGCCGACGAGCTCCAAGATAGACCAGGCGTCTATGTGATACTCGATGAGCGAGGTGTGTCCGACCAACAAATTCTAGATGTTGGGCAGTCTGCTACAGTCAAAACAAGAGTGAAAGGGCATGATCGAGTAGCATGCTGGCAGCAACATCAGAAAGGTCAGCTGCGCTACTGCGCCCATTATACACCTTCGGATGTCCATGATGCAGTGAAAGAGTCATACAGGCTCATTATTGAGCAAGACATCCGACTGCAAAATAATCCAACTTGCGGAGAGAAGTAGGGAAATGAAACGAGCCGTTTCAAGCTGCCCAAACTTAGCGACCTTTGTGCGTATCCAACTGATGAAATGCAGCATATGCTGATTCAAATGTCTGCATCTCGTCGTCATACGCCTGTTCCCACTGGCGTATCTCCCAGGGCGGCGCGCCGTGTGTACTTGCCGCTTGCAACTCGTTCAGCACGGCTTGTAAACGCTGTTCGGCCAGCCTTAGCCGCCAGGCCGCTTGAGCATCATCTGGCGTATCCACTGTAGAAGAGGTTGCTTCCTGTGGTATTGACACCGCAGTGGGCATATCTCCAGAAGCAGTAGTGGCAGGCGAGGCCGAACGGAAGGGCAACACCTTGTCTTGCACAGGCAAGCGCAAGCCCCACTTACGTCGCCGCTCTCGTACCAGCGTGCCAAAGTCTTTGCCCGCTTTAGCCGACTCTTTGCGCAGGGCAGGCAAGATCTCGCCCACCGCCATCGAGAGGTCATATTGGCCCCCATGCGGATGCAGCCGCGCCACCCGGCTGACGAGCGTCCCATAATTGAGCCGATCCAGCGTGAGGATATCCGCCGCTTGTTGCTGCTTGCGGATCAGCCGCCGCGCAGGCGTAGGGGACGCGGTGAAGGTGGCCTGTTGAACGACCCGCCAGGCGGGATCAGTCGGCCAACGCGAGCGGTTGGAGTCGTTTTCCAGTGGGACGATCTGTCGAATCTACGCCACGTTTACGGCGTCTGGGCAGTCTTCTTCCTGTTGGCCCACGCCATGCCCCCACACGTCTTGCTGATGGTCGAGAAATTGCCAGGGGTCATCCAAGCACGGCGTGACCTTGCCTGGCAGGCGCAACTCGCGGAAGACTTCGCGACGCAGGCGCAGTTCATTCCGTGTGACCCGTTCATCAGGCTGTCTGCCATTTGCGGCCCAAATGGGTTCCATATAGCGCCGGTTCGTCAGCTGGTTCTGCAAGGTCTTGTCATAGAGGACGAAGGAGATCGCCCCACCCACCGACCACGACGCCCCGGAGTAGCGTCTGGCTTGGCGATAGGTGGTCAGGGGACGATCTTCCAGCGGTGTATCCACTTCTGCCTGCGCACGGAGGGCTGAGGGCGAAACGTGCGGCCCAAAGAGATCATCATCGCCATACCCATCAGCGAAGGGATCATCCAGATCGGCCAGCACATCCAGATCATCCAGCGCATCGGCGAAGGCGTCATCCCAGTCAAAGGTGGGGAGATCATCTTCGCCGTCATCCCCCATCCGCTTGTTGTCGCCTCGGAGATCGCGTTGCAACGCCTCGATTTGTTTGCGTGCCGCTTCATACACCGCCTGTTTGCGGGAGCGCGAGACAAAGCGCGTGAGGCCATCCTCAGTGATCGGAGCATTCACCACATCTACCGCCAGATGCGCCTGGCTGACTTGCCATTGGCCAAACGTGCTTCCCCACAGCCGCTTAAACAGCACGTCGAGTTCGTTGAGCGCGCGGAGCGGGGTGAGCCGCCACAGGCATTCAGCGCCCAGACGGACTTGGGCAATCACCCGACCCAGCGGCGCTTTGCGAATGGCAATATTCACCGACGGATTGCGCAGGATGTAGCCCCAGGAGACGCCGCCCGACTGTGCGGCGCTTGACCCGAAGCGGTACATCTGCAACGGCGCGGTGTCATACTTCCAGGGTGTATCAATCTCTGTATCCTCTTCCCTGGCCTGCGCCTGCAAGGCGTCGAGTTTGGCGCGTAGGCGAGGCGGCAGCGCGACATCAGACAACCAGTTGAGATACCAGGTATCCAGCCCAGCCGCCACCACACGCGGCAGCGCCTCCCGTTCCACTTCGATCTCAGGCGGCGCGCCGTCTCGCAAGAGCTTCTTGCGCCCTTGCCAGAGGTCAAGCAGGCGCGTCTTCCAGGTGGGCGAGAGCGCCCACTCACAGGAAGACGTATGCCGCACAAGGCGATACTGGCGCATCCCGTGCAGGTCTGGCAACGGCAGGTCAGTCGTCAGATACGAGGGACGCAGGTCGAGCAGTCCCACAAAGGGCAATCGCGCCTTACGTTGGGGTTGGGCGTCGAGCCAGCGGCAGACCTGTTCCCAGCGTTCCATCTCCGCATAGGTGGGCAACCCCTCGCCAGGTCGCTCTGGGATGACCAAAGGCGGCGTTGGCACAGCGCGTTCGACACAGGCAGAGAGCCGGAGGTAGCCCTGTTTGGTAAGCCACCAGGCGCGCTTGCGACGGGTGATGATTTTGCGCTCTTCCAATGCGCGCAGGGTCGGACGTGAGGGTTTGAGATCAGCAGGCCAATCGGCATCCTGTACGCCAGCTTTGCCGCGTGTTGTCAGCACTCCCACCAGTTCGCGCCAGTAGGCGACCTGATCTTTCGTTGGCGGCGGGAGGGTGAGGGCAACATCATCCACCGGCAACAGCGAAGCGACGCTCGTATCCTGAGATGTTTCCAGCAGTTTTTGTGCGTGTTGCAAGGCATCACCTCCCTTATTTTCCCGATTCCCAAAAATGCTGATGACAATTGCTGTATTTTGAGGGGCGCGTGATACTACTATTGCGCCCACCGCATCTACTCTGTGATGCGGCAATGAAGCGGTGTTGTAATTTAGGGGTGACGGACTCTCCCCTTTTTCAACAACTGAATGGGGGGCGGGCGCGTGCGAAAGCCCCCTGGGCGACGCAGGGCTACGCCCTGCGCCGCGCGCCCGCCCCCGAACTCGCGACAACACACTATCAAGCAAGAAAGCTACTGAGCTTCTTCGCTCTCTTCCCTATCCCCTGTCGCCCATGAGGGAGGGAGATCGGCATAGCCCTGTGGAGGAAGGTCAGGCCCGTTCCAATCGCGCTTGGGCTTGCCGTTCCAACTGGGACGGCCCTGATAGAAGGCGCGCTGTTCTGGCGTGAGTCGGCGAGACGGCTTACGCGGCGGCTTAGGTGGCTCTGGCTTGGCTTTTTCATCCGCAGGCGTGTAGCGCACCAGCGCACGAATTGCCCAGGCCAGCGCCTTTTGATCACGATCCACGGCATAGTCATAGGCGGTATGCCTGCCGTGTGTCTTGCGCTTTTCCAGATAGTCTCTATCGCGGTAGAGCTTGTTGACCAACTGGCGCAAAACTCTGGTATAGACCCAGCCTTCTCTGTCAGCTTGGGCGAGGAACCAGGCTTGCACTTCATCTAACACGCCGTCCGCTTCATTGACTGGCGGTAAGGGTGTTGGCATCGTTATCACCTCGTTTCTTATGTTTGTGCTTCCTCTTCGTCGGCTGAGACCGGCCAGCGAGAGAGAGCCATGCGGATCGCCGTCGAGGGCGAGACTTCTTGAAGCAACTGAAAGAGCCGGAAGGCATGACGCATCGGCCCCAACGACTGCATGCAATTGGTGGAGAGGCAGCGCCATGACCAGCCGTAGCGCCGATCACAGACGACATAGAAGGATGGGCGACCTGGACGGCCCCGATCATCTGGCGCGCGATCATCATGGAAGGGGCACCAACCGAGGTAGCCTCGCCCGGCCTGCTTCATCTCGCTGTCTGGCGCATCGTCAGCCAGCAGATCGAGTGGAGAGATATGCGCGTCTACCCAGCGGATCACCGGCGAGCGCGTCCCAATCATTCCCTCAGCTGCGCCAGATGTAGGAGCCATAGGCGACACTGTGTCCACCGGCGCAAGCGAGTCAGGAGCAGCAGCGGCAGCCGGAGGCGACCAGAGCGCCGCCGGAGACGTGAGCCGAGCATGCTGAGGTGGCAGCGCCGCCAATGTCTGTAGCCGTTTCTGGCCAAGCGCCTGAACCGCTTGCAGGCGTATCCGTGGCTGGCGCAGCAGCCAGCGCAGTTGCAAGCCAATGGAGGGACGCTCGATGGGCTTGCCCGTCGCAGAGAGCAAGGGATAGCGTTCCCTCGTCAACTGATGGACACCTAACGGGAGCCGCATGGCGTGCGCGAGTGTGCCAGCCATCCCCACCGAGCCGGTGCTGGGATAGACTTCCAGTGGCGCGAGCGGCAGTCCAGCGTCTTCCAGCCGTGGACGCGCCTGAGATAAGGCTTGCACGACGGCCAGCAACGCTTCCCGCGCCGAGAGGGGCTGTGCAAAGAAGAGCCAGAGGTGTCCACCGCGCCGACTGGCTTCTAGGACGCCTGGCATCCCCAGCTTCATCAGGACACCCCGCAATGCTACTAGCTGGGGCAACGTATCGGGTGTATCAGCGTCGAGACAGACCCACTTGCACATCCCTTGCGCATCGGCTGAGGCAAGCGCCAACGTCATCTCCCCGCGCAGATGCGCAGCGAGGAGATCGAGTGTACACAGTTCTTCGATCCAGCGATAGGAGCCATCCAACTGTTGCACGGCGTAGGGCTGGGAGCGATTGACGATCAACTTCTGCCACGCGGCCAGCAGCATCGGCGTCAGATCATCCGCTGGCGAAGCGCCAGGCGCATCAGGGAGAGAGGTTGTCATTTGGACGCCTCCACTCTGGCCATGAGGCGCTGGCCACTGTAGCGCCCAGTCGGCATTGGCCCCAGGTCATCCGCTAGATCAGGATCATCACTAGCGAGATCGTCAAATGCCTCGACGCCCAGCCGGTCATGATGATCCAACCGATCCAGCCGCAGCGGTGGAGCTTCCCCTGGCAGGGCCTCGGTAACGGACGCCGCAGAGGCGCGAGCGGCAGCAGGCATGGGAGACAAGGACAACCGCGCGCCATGTTCCCCTAACCGCCGTTGCACGACGGCGATCATCTGGGCGAGCCGCTGGCGATCTTTGGGCTGCATCTCGGCAGACGCCTCGTAGAGTTGCATCTTGTCGGCGAGCGAGGCGGCAGGGTCTTGGGCGACGCGCACCACGTCGCGTACCAACTGAATGCCTTGCGCCAACTCCGCCTGGTGGAGAATATCGCGTGAGGTGATCGGCAACGCCCGCGCCATCGAGAGATAGATCGCCAGGAGCGGCGCAGACGCCGCACGCGCGACAATGAGCGCCCACGCCGCCCAGGTGACAGGCGCTTCATAGCGATAGGACATATAGAGATACGTCCCCGCCTCGATGATCGCAACCCCGATCATCACCCCAAAATGGAGCAGCAGCCCCTCTTTGACGCCGCGCGTACTGGCGACGCGGATCACGGTCGCGGCGTAGACCATCCCGACATCGCAGCACAACACCAGCGCCGTCGAGACGCCAATCGAGATCATGTCCGGCAGGCGAGGCAAGCCCCCAGCATGCAAGGTCGCCAACGACGCCGTGAGCGCATCGCCGGAGAGCGCCACCAGGGAACCGAGCGAGAACAGCACGACCATCACGGTCGCGAAGAGATGGGCGAGCCGTGCCATGAGCGTCCCCTGATGGGCGAGATCACGCATCGTGCGTTCCACCGGATCGAGCGTGTTCTGGCGCCAGCCCAGCCAGTCAAGCGTCGGCCACCCTTGCCGACGTGTCCCGCGTGGAGGATGGTTGCCATGTTGTGGCAGCATACAATCGTTTCCTTTCTTCTTCTGACCTATGACCAGCGCCGACCGAGCGGAGCCTGTGGCCGATAGCTGCCTGTGGCTCCATATGCCGACGTAGATCGCGCCGGTGCGCGAGACAACAGCCAGACACCCAGCGACAAGCCCGCGACGAGCGCCACCGCGACGCCCACAGCAGCGCCGAAGCTAGCCCCCAACGTGAAGGCGCTGACCACCGGCATATGCGTCAGCATCGCCAGCCAGATGAACGCAATCCCACTGAGCAGCGCCAACGCGACTACTGCCAGAAGCAACACACCGCCGAAGATGCGCAGCGCACGGAGACGACGCGCACGCGCCAGCCCCACGCCACTCGCTAACACCGCGATCCCACCCAAGAACCCACTGGCAAGCGCCAGGACAAGACTTCCCATGACCAAACTTCCTTTCTGCGAAGACTGACTGACCGCAGGAGGCCTCAGACACCAACGCCACCCACCCAGCGGAAAGCCGGATGGATGGCAGAAGCGTCAGGAGGAGTCACCAGCCGTCAGACATCACGCCCGGCGACGTCCATTGGCGGCCACCGCTTCTGGTTGCGCAGCGGCAGCCGCCTGAGCCGCCTGTTGCGCCTGACGTTCGCGCAGCTGCTGGACACGTTCACCCATTTGCGCTTCCATCTGGGCGACCCGTTCGGCATTGCGCTTGGCGCGGTACTCACGCTGCTTCGCCTTGTAGGAGGCGCGGGCTTTGCGCACCCGCTCTTCCAGGTCAGGATTGCCAACCAGTGGCGCCATGCTGACCCCGGCGAAGACCATGAAGGATTCCATTTCCACGGTCTCTGCGCCGACCTGGATGGTTTTGCCCTTCTTGCGGTAGGTCTTGCCGGGCTTGTGCTGGAAGGGCTGGGAGCGCACGCTCGAACAAAACGCCTGGATGAGTTCGCCTGACTCGATCCACTGGTTCAACAGCGCCTCGCTGGGCGCATCAGCGTCGAAGCGGCCATCTGTGCCAGGGCGAAACTCGATGGTCAGCGCCTCTTCATCCGCAGCCGACTTCAGGGTAACTTGCAGGCGCTGCTCGACGCGCACGCCCGACGGTTCGTTCTCGTCAAGAACAGGGGTGGGCAGGACGGTGAAATTGTCCACAGGCCCAATGACATCAATCACGAGAGAAACTCCTTTGTGAGAGACAGGTATGAACAGCCGATGAGGGCCAACGCCAACACCAGCGAAACGTTACGAGAAGAGGCGGAAGCGGCCATAGTCTTCCACCGCACGGTTGTAGAGGTCAAAGCCGTCTTGCGGCGCACCAGAGAGCAACGCCGTCACTAAGCCAATCAAGCGGAGCGAGGTGGCGACGCCCATCAATCCGGCGGGCAGCGTCCCCCACACCGAGCCGTTATAGAGCCGCTGATCGTACTCGCTGGCAGGCATCACCAGACCAGCCGTAACCAATGGCCCAGCATGCGACGCAAGGGCAGGCGCAAACGAGAGCGGTGGAATCTCTTCCAGCACGAGGTAAAGCGCCACCGCCCGCGCCAACATCTGGCGGCTGGACATCGGCAGCCAGGCCAGGATGGCATGCGCGTCGTCTGGCGTCACCAGCCCCTGCATCCCTAACTCTTTGCCAGCTTCGACAGCATCAGGCGTGAGGCCAACACGATCAGCGAAGGCGGCGAGTTCTGCCATTCCCTGGGGATCGAGCGCGCGGAGAGGATCATCTCGCATCGAGGCCCCCTCTCGGTAGCGCAGGGCGTCGAGAAGATCGCTTGCGTGAAGACGCCAAACGGACAAGGCAGGCCGAGCAGAAACGCGAGGTGGTATCCGCAGGCCAGGGCTGACCCGCCTGAGCGAGACACCCAGGACAAGCCGCCGGTGGCTTAATGAGCGCCGACAGCCGCGAGACCGGCGTATGTGGCGGCGGAGCTTGCAGTGACGCAAAGGTATCAGGTACACTTGGCATGAAACGGCCTCCTACGTCATGCTGAGAGACATGGCGTATCAGAGTGGCCCGCAGGCGTTCCCAGCGCCTACGGGCTGCGAAAATGGTTGTGGAACCGAATGCCTGAGTGCGTCTGCCGAGACAATGCTCAGGCGTTTGTGTTGTATGTGATTCTGTCGGGCATACCCCTTTCATCTGGTAGGCTTCTGTGTCGGGCGTTAGGCCGCGCCGCGTCGCTGTTGTGCATCACTCCCATACAGCCCTTGTCTATTCGCTTCAGCAGCAGACGTGGAACAGCGCACACGCTCCCACTCTTCAGAGAGCCAGTCGCACATTTCCGCAACCGTGACTTTGGGTGGATGACGCCGCTGATCCCACGGTTGAGCGATCAGCGTTGTTTGCGCGGCCTCGGCGTCGAATGCGCCGTAGAAGACATCCAGGACGAGCCGAATCTCACTCAAGGTGAGCCATTCAGGAACATGCCCAAGACGCCTTCGAGCCATTCGTAACCCCCCTTCTTGCCTTTGCAAAAGCAGAGTGGATGTGATAGACTTGCTATGACCTCATCGGCGAGCGGGATAGCTCTCCCAAAGCCTTGTTTCCCGTTCGCCAGCACTCTGTATCCTGAGTATGCCTTGACGTTGCGGGGAACACGACGACATTCCCCAAAGAAAAGCGACAGAGGACGACACTTCCCAACCAAAGGCGACAGCAAAGAAGGGGAAAAACATGGTCACATTGGAACGCGCTGTAGCCACGCAGATTGCGCATGGGCAAATCGTGGCGCAGTATCGCAAGCGGAAACATTGGACACAGGAGCAGCTGGCGGCAGCGTTGCGCTTGGATAAGCGCACGGTGCAGCGCATCGAAAGCCAGGAGGTCATCAGCAGCGACGAGCGGCGGCGCTTACTGATAGGAGTGTTGGGCATCCCCGCCGAACTACTGAACGTCGAAGAGCAGCGCCACCAGATCGAAGAGGTTCATCTTACCTTCAACCCCGATCACATGGTGTTCTTCGAGGCAGAGTTTGTGACGCGCTGGGAGATGTTCCATTATGGCGGCACGACCCGCGCAGCACGCGGCCTGGACATCTGGACACAGGAGATCGCTCGATTTGCAGCAGAAGCCCGCGACACTGCCTGGCGAGATCGGGCGTTTTCATTGCTTGCCATGAGCTATCAGCTACAGAACAACGCCTACCGCGACTTGCAGATATATGAGCGAGCGCACCAAGCCTATCGCCAAGCCGTGAAGGTTGCAAAGGCGCTCGATAATCCTGAGCTTATCGCATCAGCAATGGCGCGCGAAGGCGTCACCCTTATACAGGAGGATCGCCCGGAGGAAGCCATCTCGTGTCTACAGAGCGCACTTGAACCGATCCGCAACGTCGGCCTGTTTCACTTGAAAGGCTACATTCTTCAGGCACTTTCAGAAGCCTATGCGAAAACACAGCAGGCGCAACTCTGCTGGCAAACGATTGGGCTGGCGGAGAGGGCATTAGAGCGGGCCGACGCCACTGAGGAGATGAGCCGGGCAATGGTGAACCTTGCGACGATCACCGCCCAAAAGGGCGTAGACGCCGTACTCTTGAAAGATAGTGACCGCGCCATCACGCTGATCGAGCGCAGCCTGAAAACCTACGATCCATCGAGTGTACGGAGCCGATCCCGCCTGTTGGCGCAGAAGGCCGAAGCCTATGGCGATTTAGGGCTGATTGACGCCTGTATCGCTACTGCGGAGGACGCGCTTACGTTAGCAAGATCAGTGGGATCGCAAAAGACGGTCTCGCGCGTGAAGCAATTGCATAGCAAACTGGCCAACTCACGAGCGCGAACACAGCCCGGAGTCGCCCGTTTAGGAGCGTTACTGACAATCACATGAAATACACCGAATTGGTGGAGCGGGCGGCGATTGGAATAGGCATAGGCTTGGTTCTTGCAATCCCCATCGCCGCCTGGGTGGGGATGTATCTACGCGGAAAAAACTTTGCCCTACGGGATCGCCTGCGCAAAGCGGATGCAATCGTCGCGACAGCAGGCACGCGCGGCAACCTAGAGTTTCTGAACGGCAAGGTACGCACAGCGGTTGACCTCTATCGCCAGGGCTGGGCACCGCGCATTATCTTCACTGGCCGCTTCAGCGAAGCCGTGAACGGTGGCGAGCCTGAGCAGCATATCCCGCTCGAAGAGTTGGAGGCAGCGGTAGCAGCAGGCCGCCTGGAAGCTAAGGACATCCCCAACGCCGCCAAGAAGTGGGATACGAGCTTGGGCGCACAGTATATGCGCGAACTGGCGATCAAACTAGGCGTACCCGCCGAGGTCATCATGACCGAGGACGAGTCTCTTCACACAGGCGAGAACGCGAGCTATACAGCGAGCATCATCAAGCAGCTTGGCGCGAAGCGGATCATCCTGGTAACATCCCCCTTTCACCAACTGCGCACGGCACTGACCTTTGGCAAGGCGCTCCAAGCGCAGGGCGTCGAGATTATCAACCACTACGCCGACACTGAGGTATGGAACCCTGTTTCGTGGTTCTTTTCCGCTGAGAACCGCCGCCTGGTCGAGAGCGAACTGGCGCGTATCAAACGCTATCGGGCAAAAGGTGATATTCTCTAATGCGACGTTCATTGCGCATCGTATCCGCTACGCAGTGTCACAACCGCCATTGGCGGACAAACTGGAAGGCGTCGTAGAGGCTGACGAAACGCATATTGGTGAGCGGGCGCGTGGCAAGCGCGGGCGCAGCGCCGCGAACAAAACACCCGTTGTGACGCTGGTAGAGCGCAATGGTGAGGCGCGTTCACAAGTTGTAACCCCAATGTGAATGGCGAGAATGTGAAGGCCATCCTAGCGCGTCATGTCGAAACAGACGCCACACTCATGATGGGTAGTTACCCGCTCTATCGTCAGCCTGGGCAAGCCTTCGCCGCACATCATACGGTTGATCATGGCGCGGGAGAGTACGCGTGTACTGTAGCGGCTTCTGAGGCTTCAGGCGAAGGAGAAACAGCGACACGCGCGCATATCAACACGGCTGAAGGCTTCTTCTCGCAATTGAAGCGAGTATAGATGGCACGCATCACCACGTTTCAGAGAAGCATCTTTCCCGCTATCTTGCGGAGTTTGACTATCGCTACAGTACGGGCAAGATAAAGGATGGGGAACGCACGGTCAAGACGATACAACGCGCTACAGGCAAACGGCTCCGCTACATGGCGACGGTAGCGGAGCCAACAGAAGCGCAGCCAAAAGTCTAGTCGGTTGTTGCCAGGGCTGATAACATCGGCTAAAATAGGAGTGTGGGGTAGGCGGGACTCGAACCCGCAGACCGGTGAACTTTTGATACGGAGCCGATCGCCCAACTGCAAGTCGGGTGCGTTTGCCTCTTTCGCCACTACCCCACCCCAAAAGGCGGGCCGGGTGGGACTCGAACCCACAGGAGGGGACTTAGCAGGAACCCTTGCCATCCGACGGCACCGGCCCACCTTTCAACCTCATCTCCGTCTAGCAAACGGCAAAACATTTCCTGCTGACGGACTGTTCACGTCGCCACTCTCCCAAGCACTCAGATCATCACTCTCTGGCCCTTCATATGCCATGACAATGCCTTGCCATTCCTCTTGCTCAAATTGCTCAAATAGACTAGCGATGACTCTTTTGCTAGAAGGGTCTTTGTCCAGAATCTCTACCATTTGCCGCAATGCTCGTGGTCGCTCAATTTCCACATCAAGATTGGCTGGTTCGCGTGTTCGCCAACCACGAGCGGATAACTGTTCGAAGAGGTATTGATACTGTCGATCCGTCAGAAGGGTAAGGTCATGCGCCCGCCGTATCAACGCTTGCATGGAGACCTTCCAGCGGAGTTTCAGATTGGCAAAAGCAGTTAGCGTCAGTGGTGGTATCAACTCTTGCCGCATTGCTATCTCTGGCATAAGAAATTCAGCAGCAAAGCGATCAGCCTCTTTTTCAATCTGACCTGGTGTCCCTTGCGGCGGTTGGTGCATCACTAAGTGTCCCAGTTCGTGTGCGAGACTCCACCGCAATCGATCCCCAGGGACACCACGAGTGAGGATAATCACAGGCTTGCGGTCGCCGGTTCCTGTGCTGGTTCCCGCCCATGTTGCATAAGCATCAATGCCTTTCAGTGATTCTGGGAGAGTGAGAACCAATACGCCGGCCTGTTCAAGCGAGGCGATGAGGTGGTCAATCGGTGTATCTGGTGAAAGACCCATTGCCGTTCGTGTGATGTCAGCCGCATGATCAGGGTCTAGCGGCTCTGCTGGAGACCCTGTGACGTGTGGCAAGACTACTTGCGGGCCGCCTTGCAAGAGTTGTGAAAGACGTTCAGCAAGTTCAAACAAGAGTTGCCCATAACGATGCGCTTTCTCTCGCATCATTGCTGTTGTTGCGGATCGCGCACGAAACAGTAAAGAGCCAAGCGGAAAAGCGATTGGCCCATCTTGCTGAAAAAACGCAACTGGAAAATGGAGAATGCCTGACAACAGAGTAAGTAACTCGTCTGATGGCTGAATAAAACCCGCTTCCATTTGCGCAATGGCCGACTGGCTGATATTCAGTCGCGTAGCTAGCTCTGTTTGAGTGAAACCCCGCAATTCGCGGGCTTGTTTCAGTCGCTCACCATTAACCATTGATTGCATCCATATCGCTTGTCTCACTGGATCGAGGTTCGAACGGCAAATCGCGCGATCTCGCAGAGCGCGGCTCCAAAGGAACAGCGGCAGAAACGGGGAAAGGTAGTGGATAAGGCAATACCCTGTTCCATTTTGTGATCACCACATTGTCTTGAACGTCCAAAGGGCAAGCGAGCAAAAGACTTCTCAATCGCCCTTCTTTGTTTGGAAGCCAATGCAAGATAAGGTGCAACGTATCAAGCGTGTCATCCATTGCACTGTCAAGATCACTGTCTGAGTTGAGTGAGAAAGGCCAGCGAAAAGCCAACTGTTGGGGGTTCCTCTGCTTACAGAACCTACGGCTGCTTGTGGTTTCGGGAACAGGGGGTAATCCCTGATCAGATTTCACCACATGCACATAATAACCCGGCCAGCGTACATACACCCCACAGTTGGGGATATTGTCCTCTACAGTGAAGCCATACTCTGAGCGTTGAATGCCTGTTCGCATATACAAGCGCGCATCACTGGCATGAACAGAGGGTTCATGCGGAAGGTTTTGGTTTTCGTAGTGCTGTGTCGCCTGTTCTAAGGCCACCTCTACCTCTCGGTAAAGAAGCGATAACGGTTCTTGCTGTTCGGCATATACCGTTTCAAAGTCTGGAATGATCCGCATATTCCCACCTCTCTCACAACACGCCAGCTGTTGTTTTGTCGCGTGTTCTATAAGTAATAATATACGCAACAAAACAACACGTCAAGAGGTGGAGTCTTGCTTTTTGTCTCGGTAAGCAGAATTGGCCAGACCAGCTTACGTTATGTCGAGCTGCGAGCGGTTCGACTGGCTGAAGCAACGTTTCGACTTGCGCAAACGTGTTGCAACAAGGATATGTCCCTTCTCCTATCAATCAACTCACAAAGTAGAGAGGTAGATTTGAAAGAGGAACCTATGGAAAAGGATATGGACACAGCGGCGAAGCCACATAAGACAACGCCCCAAAAAACGACAACCCCAAAGAAGCCCCGCGCATCTCGCCAGAAGCTAAGCCTACATGGCGTCACATTGGCAGAGGCGCAAGCGGGCTTGCTTGCCGCTGGCCTTACGCCAGACAAGGTGGCGCAAAAGGCCCAACATGCCCAGCGAGCGAAAGAACGTGCCTGGCAAACGCACAAGCAAGGCGAGCAACACACGTCCGATAAGAAGAAGCAATCGGGCTGTTAAAGCATGCGCGGCGCATAAACCTGGCGAGTAAGCATAGTTGCTTGCACTGCTTGCTCGCCTTTGGGTGCGTCAAGGACATGGTTGCGTTCTCTAAAGCCACATGTTGTTTGAGTCTTATAGCTGTTTACGTCTCAGTTCACGCTCCAGCTTGCCAAAAGATTTTTTCTGATCATGCGTAAAATCGATATAAGTGAGACCAACGGTAAGAAGTGAGGGCTTCATTTGCCGGGCCATGAGTAGGAAGGTAGGAACCTGACTTTCTTCTGCGTACAAAAACTCGCGGGGTGTCCACTTTGAGGCTCTCCAATCAGGTGAGAGTATGCAAAGAAGGGCAGCCGCTTTATCTATCCGCTCCTCTATCTCCCTCCAAAACTGTAGACCATAATCTCGTTCGCTTTCCAAATAATCCCAGTACCCATACTTTTGCTCTTGCAAAAACTGCCGCAGAGACACTACAAATTCGCTATCCTCTTCGACAAAGCTCAAGAAGAAGTAGCCCTTTGCCTTTAGCGGAAGAGTAGGAACTGCCTGTGGAAGCCGAACTGAAGATGGCAAAGACGATACAAGATAGCGTAAGCCCTCGTCAAAGTTATGTGAAAAATCTACCCATTGAATCGTGCGCAAAATCACCGGAACATCCTGGGGGCTTCCAATAAGCAGGGGAATCACAAGTTTGCCGTTCCCAGTTTGGGAGCGCAGAATAGCAAGCTCTATCTCATGTTGCACCCAAGAGGAGTTAGCCGAATTTGGGGAGACAACAAATAAAATCGCATCGGCATCAGAAAGAGCCTGTTCTATTGAACGGCTCCACTCAACTCCTGGAAGCAACTGGCTCCGATCAACCCAAATACTTATTCCGTTAGCACGAAGGGCCTGTGAGAGCCGATCTACAAATCCACTATCTTTGTGGGCATAACTGATGAAGACGTGTCCCATTCGTTCCTCCCTGCTCCCAATTCTGGAACAGCAATCAGTAGGTTGTGATGTCCATCGCTTCAGCAACAATTCCAAGAGAACATTATCACATTTTCATAATCAAAGATGGTCTTAGTGGTGCATCCGCCAAGTTCACACCACTGCTGGCTTGAGGGCGATGCCTGGTTGCCGTCGTGGCTGGTGACGACGGCGCTTGCCCCACACGAAGGGGTGTTTATGCGCCTGCCAG
>Ga0070737_10003594_pt1 | contig 16534 bp, 7 predicted proteins | sample Coa_R1_10_FD_66438 | JGI IMG/M metagenome (GOLD analysis project Ga0070737, IMG submission 66438) | Surface soil microbial communities from Centralia Pennsylvania, which are recovering from an underground coalmine fire - Coalmine... | ecosystem: Environmental > Terrestrial > Soil > Unclassified ...
GGGCCGTCGCTCGGCACGCCAGTGCCGGTGCGGCCCACGCCCGCGCCGAGCACCGCGTTCCAGGAGGGAGAGCAGGTCGGGCTGTATGTAGCGCGCGTCGATCCCGCGGCCGTGTACCGCTTGCGGGTGTTCTACGAGCGGGGGCCCGGACAGGTGGACTTCTTGGGCGAGGTCGGCAACGCCCCGGGCGCCACGCCGCCGGTGGAGCTAGACGGGCTGCTGTGGTACACCGACGCGCCGGTGACGGCGGGCACCTACCTAGTGGAGCTGTACTCCGGCCCGACGCTAGTGTACCAGCAGCGGTTCACAGTGCGCGAGCAGATCGTGCTGGCGCCGACCGCCACGCCGGCGCCGCCCCCGCCGCCGCCTACCCCGGTGCCGCCGCCCACGGCGCCGCCCGCCCCCCCGCCGGCGCCGCCCCCGCCGCCGCCTCCCACCGCGACGCCGGCGCCGCGGCCCCCCGCGCCGGTAGCCCTAGGCGCCGGGGGGGTCTGGCGCGAGGTGATGGTGGTGCGCGACCGTGCCACCAGCGCCGGACTGGTGGAGTCCTTGGCGGTGCTGCCCGACTTCCGCTACGCGGGCGGCCAGTTCGAGGGCACGGTGCTAGCCGGCACGGCCAATGGCCTGTGGCGCTCGGAGAATGGCGGCCGCGACTGGCGCCACGTGCAGATTCCTGGCTTGGCAGAGGTCTTGTCGATTGCCGTCTCGCCAGCAGATCCGCAGCTGGTACTGGTCGCGGGGCGCGCGGGCGAGGCCGGCGGCGCGGTGTACCGCTCGCTCGACGGCGGGGTGTCCTTCCAGCCGGCCCCCGTGTTGCGCGCGCAGGTGCGCAAGGTGGCGTTCACCCCCGACGGTGTCGCCGTGTTCGCCCTGGCCAATAACGGCCAGGGCGAGCAACGCGGCTTGGTGTACCGCTCGCTCGACAACGGTCGGACCTGGGCTCCAGTACTGGGGCTAGCCAATTACCGCGTGGTGCTCCAGTCCATAGCCTTCGCCAGCGACGGGACCGTGTTGGTCGGTGCGAGCAAGGAGCCGCCCCCCTTGCCCACGCCGCAACCCACGGCGTGCACGCTGGTGGCCGGCGTGCCGGTCTGCAGTGTGGTGCCCACGCCAACGCCCGCACCATATCAGCCTGAACAAGGGAACACGCTCGGTGGGATCCTTCGCTCGGTGGACACCGGCAGAACCTGGCGGCTCGATGAGCACGGGAGCGAGGGAGCGCCACAGTCGGTTCGCGGGCTAACAGTGGCGCCCGCAGCCGGTGGCTACGTGGTCTACGCTGGCACCGACGATGGTTTGGCGGAATGGCGCCCGGACACCCAGCGCTGGCGCTATCCGAGCCGCGACGCGGACTACTACTTGCCTGATATGGCCGCGCCTCACGACGGGGCGCTGATTGCGACCCGCTGCCCGCGGGGCGCAGCAGTCCAAGAGCCGACGGGGATCACGTTCCGACAATGCCAAACAGCGGTGTGGGACAGGCAACGGTGGATCGAGGTGGCCTACGACAGTGGCAGCGGAGGCGTTGCGTCGCTAGGCGCGCTGGAGATCGTTCCCAACGCTGGCGGCCCACCGATCGTGTTGTTCGGGGGCGAGGGCGGTCGCGTGCTGCTGTACTCGCAGCCGGAGTTTCCGCGGTAGCGTGAGTCGCGTGGACAGCGAGGGCTAAGGGCCGCGAGCACACCACTTCCATAGGCGGGAGAGGGCATGAGACGAGCGTTCGGCCGCGCGATGCGCGCGGCGCTGGTGGCCGGCCTGCTGCTGGAGGTACTACCCCTGGGCGCGCTCCGCCAGGCGCTCGCGGCGGATGCGGCCAGCCCCAGCGCGCAGGCGACCGACCCCTGCCGGGGGCCACTACCCGCGCTGGTGCAGGAGTATGTCGATCCCTCCGCGGGCTTCGCTCTACGCTATCCCGACGGCTGGGTATGGCGCTCGCGTTCCGACGCCCTGCCCGGCGCGCGCTCGGATGTCGTGTGGTTCGCCCCCCGGCCGGGCACCACGGAGCTAGGGTGCGTGCTGACCGTGCGCACGGCGATGCATTACTTCCTGCGCGACACCAGCCTCGACGAGATGCGCACCGTCACGGCCATGCTCGACCTGGCGAGCCTGCTGGAGCGCTGGCTGCAGGGGCAGGCCGCACGACCCCAGCAGCCAACCGCGCCGGGTGCGACGCCCCCCGAGAGCATCGGCTTCTGGGGGCCGCTCAGCCGCCGCAACTTCTGGGGGGCGGAGCCGGGGACGCTGCCGGGCGGGCAGCCGTACTACCGCGAGGTCGGCACGGGGCCAGTGCACGATCTCCAGCGGCGCGAGCGCAGCGGGAATATCGCGCGCTATGTGATCGCCGTCAGCCCGCGCGCCATGCTGGAGATCGTGGCGGAAATAACCACGCCCGAGTACGAGGGCGGCTACGGCCAGTTGGTCCGGCAATTGGTGGACAGCGTGCGGGTCTGGGATGCGCTGAGCAGCCAGCCGGGGCCAGTGGGTCGCTCGGCAGCAGCTGCCGACGACGCCTGCCAGGTGGTGATCACCGCCTACGAGTCGGAGCGGCCGGCACTCGGGCGCCCACGCTCGCTCCTGCTCGATCGCGCGGCGGTGGTGCAGCAGCTGGAGATCGAGGGGGTGGCCTTCACCCAGGCGGCCACGGCGGACGCAACGTGCGAGCAACAGGTCGAGCAGGTCGGGCTGTTCCTCGAGCCCCCCGCCGAGGAGAGCGTGCAGCCCGTGCAGGGCATCGCGGTGTACAGCTTGCCTTCGCCCGAGCCGCCCATGTCTCTGCGGCGCTACGCGGTGCCCGAGCCACCACCGCAGGCAGGCTACTTCTTGAGCTGGGCGATCCCCCCCGACCTATACGGCCAGCGCGAGGTGTATATCGCCGCCCGTCTGAGCAGCGGGCAATGGAGCTGGATCACGCGGAAGCTCAACATCGCGCCGCCGCTGTCGGTCGAGATCGACGCCAGCCCGCCCCAGGTCGAGATCGGGGACCTGGTGACCGTGGTGATGCGGGTCTTCAACAACACCAGCAGCCCTGTGCGGGACGTGCGGCCCATCCTGTTCGAGGCGCAAGGATCGGGCGGGGTACTGCTCCAGAGCGGCCCGATCGTCAGCCAGAGCGGTCGCGACGGATGCGCGCTCACGGCGCCGCCGACAGCGCAGCGCCCGGCGCCCACCGAGCAGGCGCCACCTCCGGCCCAGCCGGGCGCTCCAGGGCAGCAGCAGGTGAACGTCACTCTGGCCCCCCTGGGTTCTGACGCTCCTAACTGCGTGCTGTTCCAGTGGACCTACCGCGCCCTGCGCCGTGGGGCGGTGTCGTTCGCCGGCACGGCCGAGGGGCGTCTGGCCGCTGTGGCGGACTCGGCCCGCCTGCTCACGCGGCATGAGGCCGCGCCGGCCGCGCTACTGCCGCCAGGGGCGCCGCAACAAACCGAGGGCGGCACGACGGTGACCGCCCCCATCTCCACGGCCACCGACCTGCGGGTCAGCGTTCAGCCCCCCGCGATCGGGAGCCAGCCGGCCGTGGCCATGCTGCCGGTGCCCGACAACCCCCAGGCGGTGACGCTCCTGGTGGCCGTGCGCAACGCCAACGCCACGGCGTCGCTGTACAACGTCCGCACGACCTATGGCCTCGTGAGCGACACGCCGAGCGGACGGCCGGTAGCGACCCGGGAGTATGGCTACGACCTGGGCCCAGACTTGTTGGGACAGCCGCAGCGGGTGCGCCCCGTGGGGTATCTGTTCGCGCCCGATGAACCGACGTGCCGCCAGCCCGCTCGGCTGTTCAGCGTGAACCTGCTCTCCGAGCGGGCGCGCCAACGCTTGGCAGCGTCGCCCCAGGTGAGCGCCACCCTGGCGCCGCTCCAGCTGCAGCCCGGGGACACCGTGCCCGAGCTGTTCGCTGGGACCTGCGTGGTGTTCGCCCGCACGGTGGAGCTGACGCAGGAGGTGGACCCCGCGCAACCACTCTTCGCACGCGGCGAAGTCAGCTGCCAGATCCGCTTCGGCGACACGGCGGCGGCAGGTGGCGAGCCGGCTTGTCCGGCGCAGCCGATCGCAGGCGGCCCGTTCACCCTGGCGAGCGTCCAGGAGCTGAGCGCGCCCGCCTTGGGGGGACCATCGCCGGCTAGCGGGGCGGGGGCGCCCACGTCGGGCGCGGGAACGGGCGACGCGGCCCTTGGCCAGCGCACGCTGCAGCAAACACTGCTGCCGGGCCCAAGTGGTGCAGGGCTCCCGGGAGCGCAGCAGGCCCCGGGCCCCGGCCAGCCGCCTGCCGGAGGCACCGCGGCGCCCGAGGGCGCGCCGGCCGGGGGGGCCGCGGCGCCGACGCCGGTGGCCAGCGCACCCACCGTGGCGGGGCAGGAGCTGGCGCTGGCGGCCGGCGCTATCGGCCCGGTTACCGAGTGTCCGCCGCAGCCTGGCCCACTGTTGGTCTGTCTGCGCGCATATCCCCTGCGCAACCGCGACGCGCGCGCGGTCGACACCGGCGAGGTCGTGCGACTGGAGCTGCAAGTGTTCAACTTCAGCGACGGCGCGATCACGAACGTGCAGCCGGCGCCCGTGGTGGCCAACGGCACGACGGTCGGCGCGGGCGCGCTGGGCTTCGGGAGCGATACGGTGAGCACGGCGGCCAGCGGTGCGGCGGCCATCGCGGCGGCCAATGCGGCGAGCCGGGGCGCCTCGCCGGAGCAAGCGGCGGCGGCCGCGGCAGCGGCGGCGGAGGGGGTGCGCGCGGCAGCGGCTGGCATCACGGGCGCGCCGAGCGAGGACCAGTGCCGGGTGGAGGCCGGTGGGCTCGTTGCCGGCGGCGTACCCAACCAGATCCGCCAGCTCAGCGGGCCGAACCCGCTGGTGGTGAGCCGCGTGCCGCGCAACGGCTCCGCGACGTTCACGTGGGACTTCCTGGTGCAGGAACTGCGGGGCGGACCACAGCTCGTGTTCCAGACCTATGTGATGGCGGAGTCGCCGGACGGCCCACTGACCAGTGCGGCCGTGCAGTCCGACCCGCTGGAGAAGCGCGTGTTGTGCATCCTGGCGACGCTCGATGCCACGCCGACCCAGGTTCGCAGCGGCGACGTGGTGACGGTGACCATGCGCGGCGAGAACAGCACCTACTTCCTGCGCGGCACTCAGCAGTTCACCCCGGGCCGCTACTACTTCGACGTCTTCCCGGCGCAGCTGCGGCCGGTGATCGAGCAAGGCGCGCTGCTGCAAGTGGAGCCGCTGAGCGGGCCGAACAACCCCATCCTGGGGGTGGGCAACGGCGTGCCGCTGGGGCCGGGCGAGCAGACGACGTTCACCTGGCAGCTCCGCGTGCAGGGCAACGGCTGCTTCCGCCTGCGCGGCCAGCTCACCGGACGGGAGCAGCGTGGCTCGGCTGCGTTCTTCACCAACACGGCGGAGACGCCGCGCATCTGCGTCGAGGGGCCGGTGCCGCGCGCGCTGCTGGAGCGCTGAGGAGGGAGCCGTGGCGCAACGTTCGCAGGGCGGTCCGGTGGAACGACGCGTCAGCCGCCGGCCGTGCCGCACACGACGCTTGCCGCTGGGCTGGATCGCCGCTGCCATCGCCCTGATGGCTCTGTGGCCAGCTGGACCGGCCGGGGCAGTTTCCTCGCCGCCGCGCGCGCCGGGGCCGGCCCAGCTGCCGCCACCGACGTGTCAGGGCGCATCGACCGTGGACCCCTCCGCCGAGTTGCGGCTGGTCCGCGACGTGGACGGGGCCTACTGGCAGATCCAGACGGGCTGTCGGCACCTCGTGGTGCCGTTCCTGATGGACTCCGCCACCCTGGCCGCAATCCCCCAGGGCGAGGACGTCGGCAGGATACGTGGCGGGCAGCCAGCCGCGGCCACGCGGCCCGACGTACCTGTGCCGGCCTACGCGCTGCCGCCGGAGAACGCCCCCCGCCTCCCGGCCGATCCGCTCCCACCCGACGAGACAACGTCGGGCGGGCTGCGGGGGTACGCCGAGGGGGCATTGGTAATCGACCCGAGCGCGCCGGATGCCGTCTGGCTGCTGGCGGGCGGGCTGCGCCACCGCGTGCTGGTGTACTTCCCCTACTGCGCGGTGTACCAGCTGCCGGGGCCGCTGTGCGGAGGGGCTGAGCCCGATGTCACCGCCGCCCTGCTCGTGCGCGGGGGCGATCCGACCGTGACGCCGCCGTTCCCATACCTGCTGCCGCGACGGCCAGAGGTGGCGGCCGACTGCCGCGCGCTGGTCCGGCAAGCTTACGCGGAGTCGGGGGCCTTGCTCCCCGAGCAGCTAGGACTACCGCGACCGCAGAGTTGCGTGGTGCTGTACGACTGGGTGGTGCGAGACGCGTGGATACGGGAAGGGGCATCGCGAGACAGCGTGGAGCGGGGTCTCTTGCAGCGTTACGCCGTCGCGATCGCCGAGGAGGCGGCGGGGTATGTGGCGACACTGGCGGAGATTCCGGTGGGCGCGCCCGCCGCGCCTTACGGCTGGGCCCAGGGCGAGTCGGTGCTGGTGAGCGACCGCCCCCGCCCCCCGGCGGCTCGACGCTGCAGTGCCCTTCCGTCGGAATCGCGTCAGGCGCAGCTCGAGGAGTGCTCGACGCGGTTCGTGCTGGCGCGTGTGCTCGACCTGGGCCAGTACAACAAGGACACCGCCGCCTACGCGGGCCAGGATGTGCGGATCGTCGGCGGTACGGCCTGCAACGTGCGTTACGACCGCGCGCGCGATGTCGTCACCCTGACCTTCCGCGTGGGCAGCGAGAGCGTGCCCGTGGTTGTGCCAGGTCGCGCCGCGGCGAGTGACCCCGCGTTGATCTCGAACGCACAGCTGGAAATCGCGGCGGTGGCCAGTCCCAGTACGGCCGAGTTCGCCGGCCAGCTGGTGGTGTTCGAGTACCGGCCGCTCAACCGGACAGGGATTTGTGAGGAAGCACAACGATGAGATCGCGAGGCGCACTGGCGGCGCTGTGCCTGCTGGCGGCCAGCGTCTCGCCGCTCGGACATCCCGCCGCCGCGACAGCCAGTCAGCAACCCTGCCGGGCCGAGGCTAGCGCGGTGCAGGCCTGGCTCGGGGAGGTTGGCGCCACGCTGGTCGAACTCGATCTAGGGATCACCGGCTACATCCTCGGGCTCTGGCCGCAGCGGCGTTGGGATGCGCCGGAGGTCCGTGAAGCGCTCGCTACGGAGCTAGCCACGCTGGTGGCTACCGCTCCGCCCGCGCCCCCCTGCCCCACCGCTGCCGCCGATCCACAGCAGGGGCTCGACGCCCTGCGCGCGTTGCAGAGCGCCGTGCAGCGCAACGATCTGGTGGCGCTCTGGTCAGCCCTGGATGGCGCTCACGCCCTCCTCGGCACCGCCAATGACGAATCGCGGTTGCTCGCGCGGTGGCTGGGCTGGCACGATGGGGCGCAGGAACTCAGCGCCGACACGTTCCTGTGGGGGTACTGGGCCGCGGTGCTCCAGCGAGCACAGCCCCGTTCTGAGCCGATCGCGGCGACCGCAACCTGGCGGCAGCTCCGGAGCGCTACGCAGCAGGCGCTCGCCCAGCGCGGGCTGACATCAATGGCGCCGTTGGGAGCGGTGCGACCGCAGGAGCTGCCCGCGCTCGCCGCCGCCGTCCCGCCGAGCGACCTGGAGCTTCTCCGCGGCGACCTCTATAGGCAGGATCTGGGGACACTGGCTTGTTTCGACGTCGCCCAGCTCGCGCGGTCGTTCGCGCGCTCCTTGGCGCCCGGTGGCGCGGGCGGCGGAGGCTCGGCGGCGGCAGGGGGAGATCTGACCGACCCGCGCAGCGAACTCGTGCAGGCGATGCTCGGACGCCTCGCCGCGTGGCCGCCACTGGCTGGCGCTTTGGAAGACCAGCGTGTTGCGCTGCTCACGGCGCTTGATTCGCTGCGCCTGGCGACCATCGCGGCCCAGGAAGCGAGGCAGGCCGCGCAAGCCAGCCAAGCCAGCGGCAGCCAAGGGGCCGACGGTACGGTGGCCGCACGCTCGACTCCGGATACGCTCGTACGCCAGACAGCTTATAACAGTCTGGCGCGCAGCTTGACGCGGGCGGCCATCGAGCGACTGGAGGCCTTGCAGGGGCAGTTGCCGCCCTGCTCGCAGCCCGATAGCGCGAGCACTCCCACTCGCTGAGGCCGTATTCGTTCCCCTCGGTCGGCGCTCCCGGCCTTCACCGCCGGGCCGCGGGGCGGGGGCACCTCGACCTCGTCCTGCATCCGGTAGGGCGGCGGAAATCAGCGGGGCTGTCTGTCGGAGTCCTCGGCTCACCTACCTTGGCCGCGCACTGCTGGGGCCGCGACAACCGCGCGCGACAGGGTCGCCAGCCTCGCTGCGACCCGACCTGTCGCGGCGCGCGCCGCGCAGTGCGCAGCGGGTTGGCAGCGTGCCGCGCGCTGCGGCATGCTGGTAGCGGGGCCTACTGGCCCGGGAGTTGCCCCGCTTGTCGTTCTACACCTTCGGCCGAGTCCTCTATCGCGGGCGCTGGGGGGTGCTCGCCGCGTGGGCGATCCTGCTGGTGGTCTGTGCTCCCCTAGCGCCGCGCGCGGGCTCGGTGCTGAAGGTCGGGGGGTTCTCGAACCCCGAGATCGAGTCGGCTCGCGCCCGTGCCGCCCTGGCCAGCGCCCTGGACTATCAGAGCAGCGTGCTGTTGGTGCTGTTCGAGCACCCCGAGTGGCAGGCTACCGACCCACGCTACGTGGCCGCGGTACAGGAGGCGCTGGCCGACATACGCGCGCTGCCCACGGTGGCGCGGATCGTCGACTACCTCGAGAACCCGCGCCAGATTGGCCGCGATGGGCACGTGGCCTATGTAGTGGTGACTCTCAACCTGGAGCCCGACGCGTTCCTCCGCAGCCTACCTGAGTTCGAAGCGCGTCTGCGGCCGACCGCCTTGCGCACCCTGGTGGCCGGGCCGCCGGTGTTCTACCGCGATATCGAGCAGACCACCGAGCGCGACCTGCGCCGCGCGGAGCTGATCAGTTTCCCCTTCGCTCTGGTGGCGCTGCTGGTAGTGTTCCGCTCCGCGGTGGCGGCGGCGGTGCCGGTGGCGCTAGGCGGTACGAGCGTGGTGGTGGCTCTCGCCACGCTGTTCGGGCTGGCACGGTTCACCGACCTCTCGATCTTCGTGCTGAACATGGCCACGCTGCTGGGACTAGGGCTGGGGATCGATTACTCGCTGTTCGTGGTCAGCCGTTTCCGCGAGGAACTGCGCGCGCGGTCGGTGGGCGAGGCGGTGGCGGTGACGGTGGCCACCGCCGGGCGCGCGGTGGTGTTCTCCGGCCTGACCGTGCTGGTAGGGCTGCTCGCCCTGGTGATGTTCGACTTCATGTTCCTGCGCTCGCTGGGCGTCGGCGGCGCGCTGGTGGTGGGGATCTCGGTGCTAGCAGCGCTGACGCTGCTGCCGGCGCTGCTCGGCGTGCTCGGCCCCCGCCTCGATGCGCTGCCCGTGCGAGTGCTGCCGCCGCCGCGGAGGCGTGGCGGCTTCTGGAGGCGGTTGGCCAGGGCGGTGATGGCCCACCCGCTGCGGGTGTTCGTGCCCACGCTGCTGCTGTTGCTGCTGCTGGGCTCGCCGTTCCTGCACGTGCGGTTCAGCTCGCCCGACGCGTCGATCCTACCCGCCCAGGCGCCCTCGCGGCAGGGGTACGAGCTGCTGCGCGCGCACTTCAGCCAGGCGCAGTTGGATCCCATCCTGGTGGTGGCGCGCACGGACGGCAACGTGCTGGCGCCGCAGAATATCGACCGGCTGTACGATTTCTCGCGCGCCATCGCCCGCGACCCCCGCGTGGCACGCGTGGAGAGCCTGGTCGATCTTGACCCGCGCCTGACGCGCGACATGTACAAGCTGATGTACAACCAGCCGGGCGGGCTGGGCGATGCCTACGTGAACCAGACCGTGGCCCGCCTGGCGCGCGGCAATACCACGCTGCTGCAGGTGTACAGCATCGCGTCGCCCATCGCCGCCGAGGCCCAGGAGGTGGTGCGGTACATTCGTGCGCTCGGCCCCGCCTACGGGTTGGAGGTGCTGGTGGACGGCGGCGCGGCGGAGGTGCTCGATGTCGTCACGCGGCTGTACAGCGAGTTCCCCCGGGCCGTGGCGCTGATCGTGCTCACGACCTACGTGGTGCTGTTCCTGCTGTTCCGCTCGGTGGTGCTGCCGCTGAAGGCCATCGCCATGAACACGCTGAGCATCCTGGCCAGCTACGGCGCGCTGGTGTGGGTGTTTCAGGAGGGCCACCTAGCCTGGCTGCTAGGCTTCACCCCGCTCGGTTTCGTGGAGGCCTCGCTGCCGATCGTGATGTTCTGCCTGCTGTTCGGGGTGAGCATGGACTACGAGGTGTTCCTGCTCACGCGGGTGAAAGAGGCCTACGACGCACTGGACGACAATACGCGGGCGGTGGCCGAGGGGTTAGAGCGCAGCGGCGCGATCATCACCAGCGCGGCGCTGATCATTGTGGTGGTGAGCCTGTCATTCGTGGCCGCGGAGATCGTGCTGATCAAGGCGCTCGGGCTGGGCGTGGCGCTGGCGGTGTTCCTGGACGCCACGGTGGTGCGCGCCCTGCTCGTGCCGGCGACGATGCGTCTGCTAGGAGCCTGGAACTGGTGGGCGCCCAGCTTGCTCGGTGGGCGTGGCCGCTACCCGCAGCCGGTCGAGTCGCTCCGCGGCGGGGAGTCGGGGCCATGAGACGCTTGCTGGGCCTCGTTGGCGGCATCGCGCTAGCGCTAGCCGCCTGCGCGCCACCGCCCGCACGGCCGGTGGCCGAGCACGCCCCCGATCCGCCGCGTGCGCCATACCGCCCCATCGAGTTCCCGCGCGATGAGGCGCCCCACGACAACCTGACCGAGTGGTGGTACTACACCGGCCATCTGTTCGCCGCCGACGGCACACGCTATGGCTTCGAGTTCGTGATCTTCCAGGCGGTGCGCGGCACGCTGCCCGTCGGCTACGTGGCCCACCTAGCGGTGACCGACCCCGCCCATGGGCGCTTCTGGCACGCCGAGCGCACGAGCATCGGCTCGCAGATCGGCCGGCAGGATGCCCTCGCGCTGGACGTGAGCGGCTGGCAGCTGCAGGGCGCGCTCGGCCAGGACCACATCCGCGCCCTGGGCGACGAGTACGGCCTCGACCTGCGCCTGGTAGCGACCAAGCCGCCCGCGCTGCACGCCGGCATCGGTTGGTTCTCCTTTGGGCCAGCGGGCGACTCGTACTACTACTCGCGGACTCGCCTGGCGGTGGAGGGGACGCTGCACGTGGGCGGGGAGTCGCTGCCAGTGCAGGGACAAGCCTGGATGGACCACCAGTGGGGCGACTTCCTGGTACTGGGCGGCTGGGACTGGTTCAGCATCCAGCTCGACGACCAGACGGAGCTGATGCTGATCTACACGCGGCTGCCCGACGGCACCCCTGGCTTCTCCTTCGCCACGCACATCGCCGCCGACGGCACCACCACCGACCTCCCGCTCGCGGACGTGACAGTCGAGCCGCTGGGCAGCTGGACCAGCCCGCACACGGGCGCCACGTACCCCTCTGGGTGGCATGTGACGGTAGCGCCCTACGCGCTGGACCTCACGCTGCACCCCACCCTGCGTGATCAGGAGCTGCAATCGCTGTCCACGACCGGCATCGCCTATTGGGAGGGCCAGGTGGAGATCGCGGGCCAGCAGGCGGCAGCGCCAATCGCCGGCTTGGGCTACGTCGAATTGGTGGGCTACGCCACGGCCAGCGCCCTCGCCGTTCCAGCCCCGCGCCGCTAGCCGCCGGACGCGGACCTACCTCCCAGATCTCGGCCCCAACACGCTAGCCAGCGCATAATTGTGACGCGATTGTGACCCACTAGATGAGCGGGGAGCCGGTTTGTGCCCGCTTTCCGTCGGGTTGTGACGTCTCTGTGACGATTTTGCAATTGACGGAACACTGTCTCGCGCGTAGATTGGGGCCGATCCTACAGCTGGCACGGCTGCCGTGTGTTCGAAGCGATACGGGATCGAGACGTTTCGAGCCGCGCGGCGGTGCCGTATGGCGGTGGCGACAGTGGAGGCGTGGTGGTGATGCGCGCGGGGCGGCTCGGCTGGTACTGGGGCGTCGTGTTAGTAGCGATCGCGGTGCTGGCCGCAGCCGGGGTCGTGGGGCTGGGGCGCCGCGACGCGCCGGCGGCCGAGCTAGCGGAGCCGCCCACGCCCACCGGCCCGCGCACGGCCCAGGAGTGGCTGAGCGCCGGGCTGGCCCTGCTCGACGACGGCCAGTGGGAGCCGGCGGCGCGGGCGTTCGCCGAGGCGCGCGCGTTGCAGCCGGACCTGCTGCCCGCCTATATCCACGGGGTCGAGGCGCTGGTGTTCTGGTACCACTACGACGAGGCGCGCGACCTGGCCGACCGTGCCGTCACTCTGGCCCCGCGCAGCAGCGAGGCCCGGGCGGCCCGTGCGCTGGTGGCCAATTGGACCAGCGATACGGAGCGGGCGCTGCACGAGGCGCAGCGCGCCGTGGAGTACGATGCCGCGAATCCGCGCGCGCACGCCTACCTGGCCGAGGCGTACGCCGACCAGTACCGGCTGGCCGAGGCGCAGGCAGCGATCGACCGCGCGCTGGCTCTCGACGCCGACGACCCTGAGGTGGTGCGGGTCAGCGGCTACGTGCTGGAGACGCAGCAGCAGTACGCTGCGGCGGCCGAGGAGTACGCGCGCGGGATCGACCTGCGGCCGTACTGGACGCACCTGCACGTCGCGCTCGGCCACGTGCTGCGCGTGCTCAAGCAGTACGCCGATGCCGAGGCGGTATTCCTCCACGCGGCCCAGATCGAGCCGACCAATGCCCGCCCGATCGGGGGGCTCGGCATGGTGTACTTCGACCAGGAGGACTACCGCGCCGCTATCGAGCGCTTCCAGCAGGCGATCGAGATCGACCCGACGTACTCCACCGGCTATGGCCAGCTCGGCGTGATCTACTACCAGCGGCGCGATTACCCGCGCGCCCAGCCCCTGCTGGAGAAGGCGGTCGAACTCGAGCGCAACCCGGCGCGGCTAGCGTCGTACCGCCACGCGCTGGGCTGGATCTACTTCCATGCCAAGGACTTCGCCGCCGCGCGCGAGCAGTTCACCAAGGCGCTCGAGCTGAGCCCCAACTTGCAGGGCGCGCGCGACGGCCTCGCCCTGCTGGCCGGCCGCTAAAGCGGGGCGGGCGCCGCCTGGGCCGCGCGCCGCTGGGAGGCGGTGCCCTTGGACCTGTTCCCCGCCGGGGCGCGCGGCGAACACGCCCCGCCAGCCCATGGACAGCCGCGACAGGGCATACAACGCGGTAGCTGGTCGGTACGGGGCGATTGTCACTTTTTCGCCGCTCGTCCGTTTATTATTCTGGGACAGGGGCGCCCGACCGGCTCGTCCGTGTTCCGGCTCGGCCGCCGACCTGCGGCCGGGCATCCGCACAGCTCGCTAGACACGGACGAGGGGGTCCGTTAGGCCATGATGACCGTGCAACAACCTGGCGAACGCACCTACCCCACGGCGATCACCGAGCTCGTGCGCGAGCTCGGGCGGCTGCCCGCTGCCGAGCGGATGCGGTTCGAGCGCCTGTTCCACGTCACCGAGGCGGTCGGTGTGTTGGTGGCGCCGGAGTCGATGCACCGCTGGATCGAGAACTTCTTCGGCTCGGTCGCGGTGGTCGAGCAGCAGAAGATCGTCAAGACCACCAACCTGGTCACCCTCGAGGGCACTCTGTTCAACGCCCTGCGCGCCGCACGCCCCATGGAGATGGCCCCGCCGGAGGCGCTGGAGGAGATCATCAACAGTAGCCGGGGCGATCCGTTCTGCCGGCCCGAGGAGGGGACGCCGGAGGATCTGTTCGGGCGCGTGCGCGGGCGCTACGCGCTGACTAGCAGCAACATCGCCAAGTACGACGCCTACCATGGCGTGGTGATCTACCACGAGCACAACCCGCTGACGTTCACCCGCGAGCAGATCGCCGACTACCTCGCGGTCGGGCTGCGCTGGGGCTACAAGGCGCTGGAGGCCGACCCGGAGGCGCGCTACTACTTCTTTATGTGGAACTGCTTGTGGAAGAGCGGCGCATCGATCCTGCACGGCCACGCGCAGATCGCCTGCACGCGTGGCCTCCACTACGCCAAGGTCGAGCATCTGCGTCGCGCGGCCCTGCAGTACCGCGAGCAGTACGGTAGCAACTTCTTCGAGGATCTGTTCGCCGCCCACACGGCGGTCGGGCTGGGGGTGGAAGCGCGCGGCGTGCGGCTCCTGGCCTCGCTGACCCCGATCAAGGAGAAGGAGGTGTGGCTGATCAGCGACGCGGTCGACGACCTGCTCGCTGACGGCCTGTACCGCGTGCTCGACTGCTACGTGCACCAACTCGGGGTGCACAGCTTCAACGTGGTACTCTACGTGCCGCCGCTGGCCCCGGCGCCCGAGGATTGGAGCGGCTTTCCCGTCATCGCCCGGTTGGTCGACCGCGGGCCCCTGCAGAACAAGACGGCCGACTTCGGCGCCATGGAGCTGTACGCTAGCAGCGTGGTGGCCAGCGACCCGTTCCGGCTGATGAGCTACCTGCGGCCGGCCTTCGCCGCCTAGCCGGGCGTCACGGATCGGGCTGCAAGCGATAGAGCTGGAGCGCGAACTCCACTGGCTGCGCCGTCTGCGGCAGCCGGTCCACGGGGCGTTCGAGCTGTGGGACGGCGAACACGAACTGGCCGGCGGGCCGCAATCGGAGCCCGGGCGGCGTGGGAAAGCGGGTGCCCTGCGGCACGACCCAGTACACGGTGCGCCCCTCCGCCAGCCAGCGCCGCACTACCGCCACCACGCCCGGCTCCAGCTCCTGGGTGGGCAGGACGACACTCCCGCGCTCGCCGACGTAGTGCAGCGGCAGAGCGAGGCGCAGCCCGGCCGGCGTCCAGGGGAACAGCACGATAGCGTCGGGCGGCACTCGCCCGGCCAGCGCGCGCACCTGGGCCAGCGCGCCGGCGTGCTCGCGGTAGCCCGCGATCGCCGCGGTCGCTTGCCACTCGCCCAAGCCCACCGCCACTCCCAGGGCGATGGTGAGCAGCAGCGGCCCAGCCCCACGGCCAGCGCCTGGCCAGCGGAGCGTGCCGCGCGGGCGCCACCACGAGCACGGGCCGCGCCAGGCCCAATGCCCCACACTAGCAGCGCCGTGGGCGGCGAGCACCAGCAGCCCCGGGAGCACCACCGGGAGGTAGCGCCGCACCGCCCATGGGTGGTCGGCGGAGACGAGCGGGTTAGGCAGGTAGAACGCCAGCGACAGCGCGAGCAGGGCGAGCAGCAGGGCGCCGGGCCGCCAAGAGCCGCTCACCGCGAGCGTGCCCGCGCCGACCAGTGCCAGCAGGAGGCCGAGCGGCGTCACATACCACCCGAGCCGCACCAGGCTCTCGCGTGCCGCGCGCTCCAGCTCGGCGGCCTCGCCGCTCAGCGCGGGAGCCGGCAGCGCCGGCCGCACCAGATAGGCGAACAGGGCCCCCAACACCAGCGCGACCACCAAGGCTACGGGCAGCCACCGCCGGACTGTCGGCTGCCGCGCGTACACCGCTCCGGTCCACACCGCAGCGGCCAGCAGCAGGACGCCTATCACGCCGCCGGCGGCCACCGTCAGCGTGGCGCGGCTGAACGTCATGGTACTGTACGCCGGGGCGAGCGCCGCCGCGTGCCAGATCGCCTGCGCGCCGCCGAGCAGTAGCAGGCCCAGCGCGGGCAGGGCGAACGGGCGCCGCGCGGCGGTCCGCGCCGCCCAGGCGAGGTAGCCAAGCAACACCGGCAGCAGCAGGACGCTATCAGCGCGAGCGAGCAGCAAGCCGCCCCACGCCAGGCCGGCGAGCACGCCCCAGGCCGGCACCGATCGCTCGCGGGCCATGCTGGCAGCAAATAGCCCGCTCCAGAGGAGCAGCTGGGCGGCCGGCTCGGCCATGGTGTAGCGCGCGAACCACACCTGGCCGAGGTTCAGCACGAGCCAGACCGCTGCCAACCAGGCCGCGAGGGGCCCCACGAGCCGCCGCGCGGTCAGGTACACCAGCACCACGGCCAGGGTGGCCAGTAGTGGGTTCACCCAGAGGCCAGCCTCCAGGCCGCCCAGCCCGACGGCGAGGGCGACCAGCGTCGGGTACCAGGGGAAGAAGCCGGGTTCGACTGTGCCAGCAGCCAGGTCCCGCACGAACAGCTGGCCGGGGAAGCGCAGCGGCCAGCCGTGCACGCTCTGGAACAGCCAGTAGTTGCGACTGACATCGCCGAGGGCGGCGCCCAGCGCGGCGAGCGTGGGGTCGTGGTGGACCACGCCCCCCGTGCGCGCGATAGCGATGCCCGTGGCGAAGTAGATGCCCGGGTCGCGGGCGCCGAGAACGTCCTCCCCTGGATGGGCGAACAGCAGCGTGGCCACGCCGAGCAGCGCCGCCAGCGCGAGGCGTTCGCCGGCCGGGCCCCAGCCGCCCAGAGCGGCCAGGCGGGCCAGCGAGCGCTGGCGCATGAGCTGCCAGCTCAGCAGGCCCAGGGCGACCGCCAGCAGGACCGCGAGCAGCACGGGGGCCGAGAAGCGACCGAGCTGGGCGAGTGTCACGCCGAGCCAGGC
>Ga0070737_10003596_pt1 | contig 16530 bp, 17 predicted proteins | sample Coa_R1_10_FD_66438 | JGI IMG/M metagenome (GOLD analysis project Ga0070737, IMG submission 66438) | Surface soil microbial communities from Centralia Pennsylvania, which are recovering from an underground coalmine fire - Coalmine... | ecosystem: Environmental > Terrestrial > Soil > Unclassified...
CAGGGCTGTGCACGGCGAGCATGGCGAGCGCGAGCCTCGGCCCGACCCCGCTGGCGGTCTGCAGCAGCTCGAAGACGTTTCGCTCGTCGTCGGTGGCGAAGCCGTACAGGGTCAGCGCGTCCTCCCGCACCACCAGGCATGTGGCCACCCGAGCCCGCTCCCCCGCCCGGAGCGTGGCGAGTGTCCCCGGCGTGCACTGGACGCTCAGCCCGACTCCGCCGACCTCGATGACAGCGCCATCGGGCACGATGGCGCACACCGTCCCGTTCAGGTGGGAGATCACGCGCTCCCCCTCCATACTCCCGCGGCGAGGGCCTCCGCGAGCCGCGCCTGCGCTCCGCCGCGCCACAGGTGGCAGATCGCGAGAGCGAGCGCGTCGGCGGCATCGGCAGGGCGTGGCGGCGCCGCCAGCCTCAGCAGCCGCACCACCATGGCGGTCACCTGCTCCTTGCCCGCCCGCCCGTTCCCAGTCACCGCCGCCTTGACCTCGCTCGGGGTGTGCAGCGCCACCGGCAGCCCCCGGCGGGCGGCGCACACGATGGCTACCGCGCCCGCCTGCGCCGTGCCCATGACCGTGCGCACGTTGTGCTGGCTGAACACCCGCTCGACCGCCACGGCATCCGGCCGGCAGGCGTCCAGCCAGCGCTCGACCTCCGCTTCGAGGGCCAGCAGCCGCGCGCCGACGTCCTCGTCGGACGGGGTGCGGATCACGCCGACGCCGACCAGGCCGAGCGCCCTGCCCGGCGCGCCCTCGACGACCCCCATCCCGCACCGGGTAAGGCCGGGATCGACGCCGAGCACGCGCACCGGCCGCCCCGCGCCGTTCAGTGCCATCGCGCCCTCCACCTCACCGGCATGCCGAACGCCTGTTCGGGTACGAACTTATCGCGCAGCATGCGGCGTATTCCGCACCGGGCCCGGTGTGTCGCGGCTCCGTGCGCCTGCTGGCCGGAGCGGGCGGGCTGGGCGGGCGAGGAGACGGCGGAGATCGCCAGGAGCCTGCGGGTGACGGCGCGCACGGTACAGCGGTGGCGGAAGGCCTGGCACGAGCAGGGTGAGTGGGGACTGCGGTCGAGGGGGCCGGCGTCACTGCCCCGGCTGGGCCCGGAAGATGTCGCCCGGATGAAATCGGAGCTGCGGCGCGGCCCGGCCGCGCACGGGTACGCCGATCAGCGGTGGACGCGGGTGCGGGTGCGCGCGCTGATCTGGGAAGCTGTCCGGGGTCAGCTGCACCGTGCCGGGGGTGTGGCTGCTGCTGCGCCGGATCGGCTGGCCGCCCCAGCAGCCCGCGCGGCAGGCCACCGAGCGTGATGAGGAGCGGACCACCATGAGAACCCCGGCGACCCTGCGAGTTAAACGTCAGTAATAGGACGAATACCCTTGGGGGGTGGCCAGACGGGACGACGGGACGCGACCACTGACGGCCGGGCAGTGGGAGGATCTGGAGGAGCTGTTCGGGTCGCGAGGGGCATGCGGCGGCTGCTGGTGCATGTGGTGGAGACTGCCCCGGTCCGCGTTCAATGCGGGGAAGGGCGACAGCAACCACGCCGCCTTCCGCCGGATTGTGGAGAGCGGGGAGGTGCCGGGGGTTTTGCTGTACGAGGAGAATCGGCCAGTCGGCTGGTGTTCGGTGGCGCCGCGGGAGCGGTTCCCCGTGCTAGCCCGCTCGCGGGCGCTGCCGCTGATCGACGACGCCGACCCGTGGTCTGTTGTGTGCCTCTTCGTGCGTAAGGATCGCAGGCGCAGGGGGACCAGTATCAAGCTCCTCCGGGCGGCAGCCGACCATGCCGCGGCGAACGGCGCGGAGGTTCTGGAAGGCTACCCCGTCGTGCCGCGGACGGGGTCGATGCCGGACGCGTTCGCGTGGACTGGAACGGTGCCGGCGTTCCGGGCCGCCGGGTTCAGCGAGGCGGCCCGCGGCCCGACCGGGCGGCCCATCATGCGGCGCTGGCTGGCTCAGGCGTAGCCCAGCTCCTGCAGCCGTGCTGTCACCGTTTCCAGCTCGTCCTCTGTATAGATCTCGTCTTGGGCCGGTATCCATCCCCGGGCCTGCAGGTCGTCCAGGACGGCCTCAGTGGACAGCTGGGCTGCCAGCACCCGGGGCAGGTTCCGGTGGAGATCGGCGAGGAGGGAGGACGAACGCGCAAGGTCGGCGGCAACGACGGTCGAGATGCCGACCGCCGCTAGCGCAGTGCAGGCCGGTGCCGGGGTGTCGCTGGTGGAGTGGCCCGACTCGGCCAGTACCACGCAGCTCACTCCCCTGGCGCGCAGCTCATCCCGCAGCCGCAGAGACGGCTCGACGTGCTGCCCGCTCACGAGGACGGTGATGCGATGAAGGAGCGGAGCCTCCCGCTCCCTGGCGGATGCTGGAAGGTGCAAAGCATCCGTCTCCACCAGGCAAGGGAGGCCCCAAGTGGAAGACTACGACGGCAGGCAGGTCGTGGGCATGGACCTGCACAGGCACCGCAGCGTGCTGGTGCGCATGACCGAGGACGGGCGCCGGCTCGGCACGGCGCGGATCACCAACAGCCCGGCCGGGCTGCGCAAGGAGATCGCCCGGGCCGGGAAGAACCCGCGGGTGGTGCTCGGGGCGACGTACGGGTGGGACTGGGCCGCCGATGTGCTGGCGGCCGCCGGGGCGGAGGTGCACCTGGCGCACCCGCTGGGGGTCAAGGCGTTCAGCTACCGCCGGGTGAAGAATGACGAGCGTGACTCAGCCGACCTGGCTGACCTGCTGCGGATGGGCCGCCTGCCCGAAGCGTGGATCGCCCCGCACGAGGTGCGCGAGCTGCGGGAACTGACGCGGTACCGGACCAAGCTCGTGCGCATGCGGACCAGCTGCAAAGACCAGGTCCACGGCGTGCTGGCCAAACTCGGTGTCACGGTGACCTGCACCGACATCTTCGGCAAGGCCGGATCGGCGTGGCTGGACGTGCTGCCGCTGCCGCAGCCTTATTCGGGGAAGGTGACCTCGCTGCGGCACCTGGCCGGGGAACTCACCACCGAGATCGCCATGCTCACCGACGTGATCGGCGACCTGCTGGCCGGTGACCGCGGCTACCAGGCGATCCAGCAGCTGCCCGGCATCGGCCCGGTGCTTGCCGCCGTCATCGTGGCCGAGATCGGCGACGTCACCCGGTTCCACAGCGCCGCCCAGCTGTGCTCGTGGGCCGGGCTGACCCCGCGCCACCGCGAATCCGACACCAAGGTCGCCCGCGGCCATGTCACCAAGCAGGGATCGCGGCTGCTGCGCTGGGCGCTGATCGAGGCCATCCAGCGCCTGCCCCGCGAGTCCGTGATCGGCGCCGCCAAGGACGCCATCATCGCCCGCCGCGGCAAAGAAGCCAAGAACATCGCCAAGGTCGCCGCCGCCCGCCGGCTCCTCACCCTGGTCTACTACGGGATGCGCGACGGCCAGATCCGCTGCCTGTCCCAGCCCCGCCAGGACCCGCCCGCCACCCAGGCGGCGCACGCCGCGTGAACCACCATGAGCCCAGGCGCGAGGCCGCCAAACATTCTGCCCCCCAAGCCAGGCGCGAGGCCGCCGTCTATCCTGCCCCCCGCCGCCCGGCGGCAGGGCGTCCCTCTGTGATCGGCCCCGCCTGACCGCACTTCTGACGCGCACCCGCCCCATGCCCCCCGGCCCCGGGCCGGGGACACGCGAAGGGATGAACGCAGCCAGCGGCACTGCCCGCACCGGATGACACCGGACATGGGACGGATCTGAACAACCGAACACCCCGCACGGCCAAACGGCTCCCGTTTCCCGCCGCCAGATCATCGGGGCTCCCGGCCGGTCACCTCAAGGACGCCTCCGGCGCCGCCTGCGGCGGCCGGGCTCCGCCCGGTCCTTGACCCGTCCAGCCCGCTCGCCACAGACATTGGCAGCTACCGGGAAACAGGAGACGCCAGTCACGCACGCTTTCACGCACCCGGCGAAACCACAAAACCCCAGCTCAAGCCCGGACTTGACGCGGCTCCGCTCCTTCAGGGATGAATGTATTCATCCAGGTCTCCTTCCGAGCAAGGAACGACCGATCATGGTTTCCGGAACCGACAGGCCGAGCAGGTCGAGGATGGTAGGGGCGACGTCGTACAACTCTGGTTCCGCAACTCCGCCGACGGCGTCGCCTGAAAGGTTCACATCCGCGCCATGGACGACCAGCACGCCGTCCATCGAATGGTTCGCGATGTCGATGCCCGTGTCGTTCTCCGTGGTGAAAACTTCATCGCCCGCCAGCGTGCCAATCGACCGGCAGGCGAGGCCGTCGAACAGTACCAGGAGGTCGGGCGGGATGCCGCGCTGCGCCCGGTAGAGGTCGGCGGGCGTCCGGGCCGTGGTCGCCATCCGGCGATCGTCGTTGCCCCGGATGCCGCCGAGCCCGTCCCGTAGCTCGGCCAGCAGACTGGGTACCCTCCCCGCAGGTAGGGTGCCGCGCGGTTCACGGCCGGCGATGTTGAGGTAGACGCGAGCGTAGTAGCCACCCTCACCCCAGGCCACCGTCCGGTCCCAGTCGATCGTCTCCGCGGTGGCGGCGCTGACCGGGACGCCGGTGCGCAGACGGAGGTACCCGTGGTCAATTAGCCACCGGTTGATCCGGACGCCGCCACGCATGGCCCGGGCGCCGTGGTCGGAGGCGACGACGACCCGGGTGTCCGGGGGCAGGGTGTCCAGGAGCAGTCCTATCTCCGCGTCGAGCACCCTGTAGTACGCCAGCAACCGAGCGGCAGTTTCGTCATCGGCCAGCTCGTCGACGCGCTGCGGGAACAGCCGATGGTGCAGCCGGTCGGTGCCGATCTCATGCAGGGCGAAGAAGTCCCACGGCTCGGCGGCCAGCGCCCGGGCGAGCCGGAACCGCCGCTGGGTCATCGCGGTCACGTCGGCGACGAGGGAGTCTTCGTCCCGGCGCCGGAAGCCGGTGACGTCGAAGCGGTAGCCCGGCTCCAGGTCCAGCACGCGTGCCCGGGCTGTGCCGGGACAGGTGAACGCCGAGTCCACGCTAGGCGTGAGGAAGTCGGCCACCAGCAGGCCGTTGATGACTGGCGGCGGGTATGTACCGGGAACGCCGATCACCACCGAGCGGCCGCCAGCCCGGCTGAGAAGGTCCCACACCCGGGGTACCCGGATATCCCGGCTGGTCGCCACCCGCAGCCCGGCGTAGCTGTGATCGGTCCGGTTGCGGAACCCGTACACGCCGAGCTGGCCCGGGTCCTGACTGCTCAGCATGCAGCTCCAGGCGGGGACCGTGATCGGAGGCACACAGGACCACAGGGTGCGGTACGCGCCGGCGCGGCAGAGCGCGTCGAGTACCGGCAGCGCCGCCCGCCAGGACCCGAACAGCAGTGCCGGCGGAACGCCGTCGAGCCCGATCAGCGCTACGCGGGCCATGCTTCGGCCGCCTCCTCCGGAAGTGGCGCGGCTGGCAGGCCTGCCGCCTCGATCGCGGCGAGCAGCCGCTCCTCGTTGGACAACGCGTCGCGGCACCGGGTCACGACGAACTTGTCATACTCGGCACAGCCGTGCCGCAACGACTTGACCAGCACGTCCCGGGCCGCCTGGAAGTGCCATAGACCTTCCTGGTAAAGGTTCACATCGTCAATGAGTGACGGGTGGCCGGCCAGCGTGACCGCGTTCCGGAGCAGCGTGCACAGATACCGCCGACTGCTCAGCTCCGCGCGCAGCACCAGCGCCATGGTCCGCCGCGAAACCACCCGCCAGGGCGCGTCGCCGCCCTCCGCCAGCACCCCGACCATCTCCCGCAGCGCCGCTAGCCCGAAGCTTGCGCCGACCGTACGCACCGCCGTGGTCATCTCGTGGACCAGCAACCTGATCGTCGTGGCCGCCCAGCGTGCGGGGTCGTTGATCAGGAGCGGCTCCACCGAGACGGTGAACCACTCCGCGTCCGTCTGGACGTCGGAGAAGATCGGCTCGAGCAGCGGGTCGGCCTCCGCCCGCGACCACCGGGCTGCGTCCAAGTCCCGGCGGCGCAGCAGGCCGCGGTACGTCGGCTCCCAGCAGTCGTCCACCCAGACGCGGTCTCCTTCCGCCGGCCCGGCGATGATCGTTCGGGAGCTGTGCACCCGGCCGTACGCAGGCCGGTAGGGCAGGTAGAAGCTGTCCACCACGGCGACGACCGGCTCGCCGGTCACGTGCAAGTACTCATGCATGGTCACGCCACTTGGGTCATCATGCCGACGGATGTCCAGGCCGCCCCGGCGCCGCAGGAGGTCGGGCAGGTCGCCCGCCGGACGCAGCGGAAAGGAGAACTCGGTGAAGTTGGACCGGCCATCATTCGGTAGCCCGAATCCCCAGGACATGCCGAGGCGGAGCGAGTAGGACCGCGGGCTCCGCGCCGCCGCTAGTACCTCCACGTTTCGGTACAGCGTGCTGACGCTGGGCGTCCAGGCAGTCACGAACCCACCCCGGCCAGCAGCGAGATGGCGAACACGTGCACCAGCGGGCTGGGTGCCAGTTCGATCGCGGTCACCGGTAGGCCTGGCAGCGGCAGCACCCGGCTCCACAACACGGGCACCAGGAGAGCAAGGCCGTAGTCGCCCGGATAGTGGAGGTGTCTGCAGCGAAGCTGATCCGGCGACGTGGGCGCCTCCGGCCGGATCAGCCAGCCGGGGATCGTCGCCGAACGAACCACGATGCCCGGGCCGCTTCCCCTGCCGATAGCCGGGCCGATGTCGTCGCCGCCGGAAGCCAGGTGTACGCGTACCGACAGCTCTTGCGGCCCCATCTCTCCCGCAGCGAGCAGCGCCAGCGCCTCGACCGGCCGGCCGAGTGGATCGCCGGCCAGCCGCTGGCCGAGCGCCTCGATGTGGTCGGGCCGGGACGGCCCCCCCGGCGATTTGCGCACCAGCGCGTACCGGACGCCGCCGACCAGCACCTGGCCACCGAACGGCAGTTCCTCCGCGGGGTAGCTGTTGCCCCAGGCGTTCAGCTCGCCCGCCTGCCGGTCGCTGTCGAAGGTGGCCCCGATCCGGTCCACAGCGTCGGTGAGATTGAGGCAGCAGGCGATCACCTCGGGGACCTCCGGAGATCCAGCATGCTGGCCATATGGGCGGTGAGCAGCGCGGGTGCCCAGCCGAAGGATTCGCCGTCGACTGTGTCCGGATCGAGCGCCGGCTGCGGCGGCTCGACCTGGCCCACCGCCGCCCCGAGCAGCTCATTGGGGCGGACCTCGACCGACCACGGCTGGGTCAGCCACCAGCGGCCGCCGTCCCGTTGGAACGACAGCGATGCTTGCCAGTACCGGCCGCGGGTATCGAGGCTGACCAGGGCCTCCACCCAGAGGGCCTGCCCCACGAGGACCGGCGGCAACGCGGCGCGCACCTCGTACTGGCCTCGGGTCGCCCGCGTCGTCCGCATCGGGCGTATCCAGTGCTCGGCGTGGGCGGCCCAGTAGGTGATGTCGTCCCGCTGCCCGTCCGGGACGTCTTCGATGTCCAGCGGCGCGTCGTGCGGCGGGTAGGGTGAACGGGCTCCGGCGTGGACAGCCATCCAGTTCGGGATGGCCTTCTCCGGCCCCTTCGCCCGGTCGGGGTCGTCCGGCATCTCCAGCGCACCCGCGGTCAGTGACAGCACCGTGGATGGACCGAGCACCACCGGCAGCTCCGGGTCGAGATCCGAGGCCTGGCATGTGCCGCGCCAGCAGGCCACTGGTACGCGCGACAGCTGATCAGCCAGGGTGATCACAACGTCCGCGCAGGTTGCGAGCGCGTAGCTGCGGCATTGCGTGCCGGCCAGCCGGCCGTTGACCCGTGTCTCGGTCCGGACGACGCCGACCTCCGAGCGCGCGCTCATGCGCAGCATCGGCGGGAGCTGCCTCAAGAGGTCGTCATGCAGCCGCCAACCTGGCTCGTCAAGGTCGACGCCGTCGAGCCCACCGGGTGCCGCTATGTGCACATCCAGTCCGTCCTCGCCGCTGTGAATCCGGCAGCCCCAGCGGTGCCGGTGCGGCATCGCCTCGCCCACCCGCCGCAGTAGCCGGGCCTGACGCCGGACAGTCACGTTCATGGAAGAAACCGCAGCGAGGACAGTCGCATCGCCGGCGCAGCGGTGGCGACATCGAACAGGAGCTGGCCATCCTTACCGCACGTCGCGTTCGGGTTCCGCTCGACCCGGTCGGCCACCTCGACGAGCTTGGTGAGCAGGTCCATGCGGCCGGCGGCCTGCCCGCCGGTGAAGTAGCGGCCGGTCCGGCGCCCGCGGTCAACGTGCTCGCCCAGCACGACGTTCGCGGCGACCGTTGTGCCCTGCCGGTACCCATGGGCGAGGCGATGGATATAGACTCCCGACCCCAGCTCCCCGACCAGCGCCTCCTCTGGCCGGCTGCCTGCCATGCAGACAAGGCCCGACATCCGTGGGATGGCTGGATCCCAGACTTGGGCCGCCCGGCCGTTGCCGGTGGGAGCACAGGCCGCAGCCCGTGCGGTGGCACGGGTGTGCAACTGCGCGACCAGCACACCCTGGCGGACGATCTGGGTCGGACCCAGGCTGAGGACGCCCTCGTCGTCGTACCGCTGGTTGTCCTCGCCGTCCCAGCCGGGTTCATCTTGCACCGACAGGCACTCGCTGGCGACGCGGGTGAATAGCCGGTGCACTGCAAGCGCGCCGACGTGCATGGCCTCGGCGTAGTGGCCGATCCCCTCGTGCAGGAGGACCGCCGCCGCCTGAGGGCTTAGCACCGCGGCCGGGCTGCCGCGCACTGGCCCGGCCGCGACCGCGAGCGCGCTCCGGATCCGGGCGATCGTCTCCGCCAGCCGATGGCTGACGAGCACGTCGAGACCGGTCCCGCGGCCGCTCACCCCAATCGGCAGCGTCCGGCCGGTGTCGGTGACGATGTGACCGGTCAGGGCGAAGACGGTACGAATCCACTGGCGGCACTGGCTGAAGCCGGCGACCACAGCGCGGCCGGTCGTTACCACCTGGTGCTGGAGGACGATCTACCCGCCGATCCAGCCGGTGAAGTCCCGCAGGCGCTCCTCGACCTCAGTGCGGTCGACCGCCCAGGCCGGTTCTGGCGCGGTGACGTCGCCGTCCGTACCGCCGAACAGCTGACAGGCCTGGCCGTCGCCCAGGTCGTCCCGCCCACCGGTGAACTCGCAGCGCTCGTGGCGGATCCGCATCTGACCGAGGCGGCTCACCGTTACCCCTACCGAGCGGGCGTGCTCCCGGCGGCGCAACTCCATCACACCCGCTCCGCGAGGACGCCCGTCCCGGTCGCGGCAGTGGTCGCGGACCGGCGGTCGAGCACGACCTCGAGCGGCTCGTCCTTGCCGAGGAACCGGGTCATCATGGAGCGGCAGTAGGCGCCCGCATGCCCGAACACCAGGGTGTCGCCGACCCGGGGCAACGGCAGCTCAATGCCCCGGGCCAGGAAGTCCTGGGAATACGTCGAGCTGCCTGAAACGTAGACCGGCCGGGGGTCCGGCTGTTCCAGCGGACTCCGCCCGATAATGCCGACGGGGTGCTCAGCATGGTCAGGGTATATCAGCGGCCGTGGGAACGTGACCACTGAACCATTCGTGCCGACGAAGACCCGGTCCGCGCGCTCCTTGACGTCCACGACCGTCACAAAGAAGTACCCGCAGCTCGCGGCAAGGTATCGACCCGGCTCGACCAGGAACTCGACCGTACGCCGGACCCGCCGTTCCAGCCGGGCCAGATGTGCGCTCACACCACTGGCATAGGCGTCGAAGTCAAACGTCGGTTTGCCCGGCATAGCGACGCCGAATCCACAGCCGGCATCGATGAACGCAATGTCAGGGAGGATGGCGGCGGCGTCGGCGAGCTTGCCGACACCGTCAACCAGCGGCGCCGCCGACAGGTTAGTGCCGAAGTAGGAATGGACTCCGACGATCCGCATTTCGTGCTGTCTCGCCACGGCCACCGCCGCGGGCAGCTCGTCCGGCCGAACGCCGAATCGGTACCCGGGATCGTCGCGGAGCCTGTCCCCCTCAACGAAGCCCACGCTGACCCGTGGCCCGACCTCGTGCCCGGGTCCAGCGATCAGGCCGAACCGGCGGATCTGTGCGACCGAGTCGAGCACCACCCGGACGCCCACGCTGGCGCAGGTGCGTATCTCCTCGTCAACCATGTTGCTTGAGGCGTAGAGCATCCGGTCGGGCGGCATTCCGGCGCCCAGCGCGATCTCCATGTGCTTCCGAGAGTTGACGAATACGCCGTGGCCCGCGTCCTTGATGCATTCGATCAACTGCGGATGGTCATTCGCCATGCTGGCGAAGAAGACGCGCTTGCGGCGGATCGGTAGCCGACCGATATCCGCGCATCGGGCCCGGAGCGTCGCCAGGTCGTATACATACGTTGGCCGGCTCGTCGAGGTGCCGGCGGCGGCGACGTCGACGGGGAGCTGACCAAGGCCGGCGACAGGGACGTTGCCCAGCGAGCCGCTCATCAGCACTCCTCGCCGTGGGAAACCGGGCCGGCATGCGGCGCATGGTCACAGACCAGGACCCGTGGTTCATCCATCACCCGCTCACGGAACAGCTCCTCCCGCCGAAGCACAGACCGGCGCTGGAACTCCGTCGCACCGCAGCCAGTGAAAGTGTTGTTGTAGACGCTTGAACTGCCCGGGCAGCGGCTAGTGCAGAAGTACTTGTCGTCGTTGATCGGGCAGCCCTTGCAGGTCTCCGCGAAGTTGTCCCAGGTGATGTGCCGGATCTCCCAGTCGGATCCGGTCCAGATCTCTTTGAAGGAATCCACCATGACGTTCCCGGCGCACAGGACCTTGTTCCCCGAGCAAGTGCTGCACGGGAATACGTCGCCGCCAGAGTTGATGTACGCCAGGCCACGACCACTCATACACCGACGGGTGGCGAAGACCATGGTGAGCAGGAAGTTGAACACCTTGCCGGAGCAGAGTCCGAGGGCCTGGTCCTTGATCCGCTCCCACTGCTCCTCGGCGATCCAGAACTCGGCGGCGAGATCGACGTCAGCTGTGGTATTGGCCAGTTCCCGGTAGAGCGCGCCGCGGCCCATCGGCACGAATGGCACACTGACGTGATCTCAGCGAAATTCATGTGATGTAGCCATGCTCGAAATGGGTGAGGACGAGTGCGGCGCGGGCGATGGCACCGATTTTGCCGGGGCTGGCGGTGATGTGCTGGAGAGTGCGCCAGCGCTGGCTGAGCAAGGCGAACCCGCGTTCGCCCAGGCAGCGCAGGGAGCGCTGGATGGCGTTGCGGGTGCGGTTATTGACGTCCAGTTCCCCGCCGCCCGGAGGTCGCTTGACGGGGATCAGGATGCCGATGCCGGCGCCTTCGTAGCCAAGGTCGGCCAGCGTGGGCAGGTCACGCGCGGCGGCGCGGTAGAGAGCCGGCAGGGCGTGGGCGCGGGCGGCAGTGAGGTCATGCACCGAGCCGGGCTCGGCTTCGGAGACCCACAGCGGGAACCCGTCCGGGGCCAGCACCGCCTGGACGTTACCGCCGTGGACATGGGCCTTTCCGGAGTACCACAGGTCGATGACCTCGCCTTTGACGCTGACGGCGGGCTCGTTGCACCGGCCGCAGGGGATGATCTTCCCGTCCAGGATCACGTGCGGCAGGCCCCCGGCCCTGGCCCGTGCCAGCGCCTCGCGCAGTTCCGGCGCTTCATCGGCCAGCACCGCGATCACCTCATCCACGTACCGGCAGGCGGTGGCCCGCGAGATGCCATGATCGCGGGCCGGCGCGTCCGGGGCGGTGCGGTCGCGGAACCAGCGCAGTCCCAGCACCGCCTGCCAGAAGCACGACAGCGCCCGGCTGCCGCGCGGTGTGCCGCGGCGGCGCCGCTCCGCCAGCAGCAGCTTCGCAACGAACCAGGCCAGTTCCCTGGGGACGTCGAGCGTGGCACGATAGGTAACCACGTGGAGCCTCCGGCGGAAGCCGATCTTGTGGTGAGACCTCTTCTACCGTGGCTCCACGCCCATCTCCGGGCAGCCCGGTTCGTCCGCGTGTCTGCCCGGATACTCCCGTCTGGGCAGGATAAAACCCGGCTGCCCGAACCTATTTCGCTGAGATCACCTCAGTCTCTTCATTCCCAGATGGCTCCTTCCCCGGTCGTACCGCAACATCGGCACCACTCCTTCTGAAGTCCGCCGCATCTGTATCCTTCATCCCTGATGGAGCGGACCGGTGTCAAGTGGATGTAAACGTAAACTAAGCCTCAATCCACCGGGCAATATCGGGTAACGGGTGGGACATAGGCATGAAGGATGCCTCTTGACCTGGGAGAATGGGAGTTGTGAAGCTTCCATCACCCGGATCGGAGGGGTACCTGTCAAATGGTGCGACACGAGGTCGCTTGCATCAAGCGGGCGCGTCTGCCGGAGGATCGGTGGTCACGATGACGTAGCCCGTGGCGAGTGTCCGATGCCTCCCCCTGCTCCGGCGTGCGCTGCTGATAACGGCGGCGTGCGAAGCCCAGGGTTCAATCCCAAGGGCCGGTGTCAACGGTCATGGGGAACGGCCTCCGCCTGGCGGTGCACCCGTCGGCGTGTCGCCGCTCCGCCCTATGCCGTCAGGCTGGCTGCTGGCGGCGCGGCTGGTGCCCCGCGGGCCGCGGGCCAGGCGCAGCGGCACCGGTTCCGCGTCAGAACGAGTCCAGCATGAACGCCCTGGCCGCGAACACCGCGTCGACCGCGCCGTCGGCGTCAGGGTCGCCTGCGGCGGCGAGCCCGGCACGGCGCAGCGTGGCCAGCGGCGTGCCCGCGTAGAGGGCGGCGAAGCCGCGGGCCCCGAGCGTGAGGGGGCCGCCGCCCGGCGGCCGGTTTCCGGTGTTCCCCCCTGCCGGCCGGCTGGCCGCCCGGCAGGGGGTCAGTGAGCCCTTGCCGCCGCCGACCGCCAGCTCCCACAGCCCTGCATTGCCCGTCCTGCTGTCATCGCTGAGGCGGAGCCGGATGGCAAGCTCCGCGGCGGCGGGGAAGCCGCGTGCCGCGATGGCCGCGGGCGCGTCCACCACGCGCAGCATCCACATGCCGTGGGAGGCGCGGTGGCTGAGCTTCGCGTCCGGTTCACGGGTCAGCCACCACAGCGGGTCCGCCGGGCCGGCAAGGGCGCGGACAGCCGGCGCGATGGAGGCGTGCGAGGCCACGACGGCCCACAGGGCGCGGAGCGTCTGTGCCGACACGGCTACCGCCCGCTCCACGAAGATCTCCTCGTTCCCCCTGTGCCACCGGTAGGCGAGGAAACCGTCGTCTGCCAGGTACGTATAAAGCTCCGGCTCAGCCAGCCAGCGGCGCACAGCGCCGGGTGCGCGCGTGACCGGCCCGCAGTCGCGGGCCGCCTCATGGACCCTGCCGATGACCGACAGCACCTCGTCAGCATCCCCGGGAACCGCCCGGCGCAGCCTGCCGGGACGGGACCGGGCGGCGCCGGGCTCGTCCAAGACGTCCGGGGCCACGAACGAGCGCAGCGAGCGGGCCGGGATCACGGCCTCGTAGATCCCGCCCGCCAGCTCCCAGCCGAGCGACCGGTAGATCGGCATCGTCGCCGGGTAGAGCGCCGACAGCGGGTACCCTCGTGCCGCGATCTCGCCGAGCAGCGCGCTCATCAGCGCACGGCCGATTCCCCTGCCCTGCCACTCGGGTGCGACCTTGACGCCGGCCACCCCGGCCATCGGCACCGCCCGCCCCAGCCACCACTGGCGCATGTCGTGGAACAGGGCGCTGCCGACGAGCTGCGATCCCGCGAAGGCGCCGAGGCACCGCCCGTCGGCGATGACCGGCAGGGTGCGCTCCCACGCTCCCTGCGTGCCCGCGGCGGCACCGAACGCCCTGGCGGTCAGGTCGAGGTAGGCGTCACGGTCGTCCCCGGGCCCGAGAGCCCGGATCCTCACCCCGTCAGGTAGCGCCTGCTCTGCTGTCACGGACAGCCAGGCTACGGCCGGCGCAGGGGTTCGTTCACCCGGTTTCAGCCGAGCTTCGCCATGATCTCGTCGGAGACCGAGTAGTTCGCGTACACGTCCTGCACGTCGTCGGAGTCCTCCAGGGCGTCGATGACGCGGAACACGCGCCTGGCCTGGTCCTCGTCGATCGGCACCTCGACGGTGGGCACGAACGCGACGTCCGCGGACTCGTAGTCGATCCCGGCCTCCTGCAGCGCCTTCCTGACCTTCACGAGGTCGCCGCCCTCGCAGATCACCTCGAAGGACTCCCCGAGGTCGTTGACCTCCTCGGCGCCCGCGTCGAGCACGGCCGCGAGGACGTCGTCCTCGGTGACGCCGCCGTCCTTGCCGACGATGATGACGCCTTTCCTGTTGAACAGATAGGACACCGAACCGGGGTCGGCCATGGAGCCGCCGTTGCGGCTGAAGGCGGTGCGCACGTCCGAGGCCGCCCGGTTCCTGTTGTCGGTCAGGACGTCGACCAGCACGGCGACGCCGCCCGGCGCGTACCCCTCGTAGGTGATGGCCTCGTAGGTCGCGCCGCCCGCCTCCTGGCCGGAGCCGCGGCGGATCGCCCGGTCGATGTTCTCGTTCGGCACCGAGCTCTTCTTGGCCTTCTGGATGGCGTCGTACAGCGTCGGGTTGCCCGCCGGGTCGCCGCCGCCGGTCCGCGCCGCCACTTCGACATTCTTGATCAGCTTGGCGAAGAGCTTGCCGCGCTTGGCGTCGACCACCGCCTTCTTGTGCTTCGTGGTGGCCCACTTGGAGTGGCCGCTCATATCATCTGCCTTTCTCGCGGGCGCTTCGCGTGGTCGTGCCGGAGGCGCGCAAAAAAGCACAGCGGGAGGCGTGTCCCCGGCGCCGGGACACCGCTGACGCCGGGCCGCGCCACAGGCGCGCAGGCACGCAGCGTGGCCTGGTGCCCGCGGGGCCGTGGCGAGTAGCCAACGACAGGAGATGCCTCATGCTCGTCCTTTCACGATGTCAGTGAAAAGCTCGTGGATGCGCGTGTCCGGGGTCAGCTCCGGGTGGAAGGCCGTGGCCAGAAGCGCCCCCTGCCGGACCGCGACGATCCTACCCGTGCGCTCCTCGGTGCCGAGGATCTCGACGCCGGGGCCTGCCTCCTCCACCCATGGCGCCCTGATGAACACCGCGCGCAGCGGCGGCCCCGGCAGCCCGTCCAGCGCGATCTCGCTCTCGAACGAGTCCACCTGCCGGCCGAACGCGTTGCGCCGCACCGTCATGTCGATCCCGCCGAACGTCTCCTGCCCGGCGGCGCCGTCGGTGAGCCGGTCCGCCAGCATGATCATGCCCGCGCAGGAGCCGAACGCCGGCAGCCCCGACCGCAGCAGCTTACGCAGCGGCTCGAGCAGCTCGAAGGAGCCGGCGAGCCGCCACAGCGTGGTGGATTCGCCCCCGGGGATCACCAGCCCGTCGGTGGCCTCGAGTTCCTCGCGGCGGCGCACGGGCACGGCGCGCGCCCCGGCACGCTCCAGCGCGCGCAGATGCTCGGCGACGTCACCCTGCAGGGCCAGGACGCCGATCACAGGTCGTGTGCGAGTATCCGGCACGTATGCCCCTTCTATGGTGCGGCAGATGCCTGCTACGGTGCGGCAGATGCCTGCCGGGCCGCCGGGTGCCGGCCCGGCCACCTGCGGCTAACGCTGGCCGGGCCCAGGGTCTTCCCGGTCAGCGGGCCTGCCAGCGGGCGCTGGCTCGCGCCCCTACCAGCCCCGCCCCGCGTAGTGCTGCTCGGGCGGCAGCGTGTCCAGGTTGATGCCGGTCATGGCCTCGCCGAGTCCGCGGGATACCTTGGCGATCACGTCGGGGTCGTCGTGGAACGTGGTGGCCTTCACGATCGCCGCGGCGCGCTTGGCCGGGTCGCCGGACTTGAAGATGCCCGAGCCGACGAACACGCCGTCCGCGCCGAGCTGCATCATCATCGCGGCGTCCGCGGGGGTGGCGATGCCGCCGGCGGTGAACAGCACCACGGGCAGCCTGCTCTCGCGCGCAACCTCCGCGACAAGCTCGTAGGGTGCCTGCAGCTCCTTGGCCGCGGCGTACAGCTCGTCTTCCGGCAGCGCGGACAGCCGCTGGATCTCGTCGCGGATCTGCCGCATGTGCCTGGTCGCCTCGACGACGTTGCCGGTGCCTGCCTCGCCCTTCGACCGGATCATCGCCGCGCCCTCGGTGATCCTGCGCAGCGCCTCGCCGAGATTGGTCGCCCCGCAGACGAACGGCACGGTGAACTTCCACTTGTCGACGTGGTGCGCCTCGTCGGCGGGGGTCAGCACCTCGGACTCGTCGATGTAGTCCACCCCGATCGCCTGGAGCACCTGGGCCTCGGCGAAATGGCCGATCCGGCACTTGGCCATGACGGGGATCGACACAGCGGCGATGATGCCGTCGATCATGTCGGGGTCGCTCATCCTGGCGACGCCGCCCTGGGCACGGATGTCGGCGGGGACCCGTTCGAGGGCCATCACCGCGACCGCGCCGGCGTCCTCGGCGATCTTGGCCTGGTCGGGGGTGACGACGTCCATGATGACGCCGCCCTTGAGCATCTCGGCCATACCCCGCTTGACCCGCGCCGTCCCCGTGACCGTCCCGCCGCCGGCGTCCGGCCCGATCGCCAGCGC
>Ga0070737_10003597_pt1 | contig 16528 bp, 12 predicted proteins | sample Coa_R1_10_FD_66438 | JGI IMG/M metagenome (GOLD analysis project Ga0070737, IMG submission 66438) | Surface soil microbial communities from Centralia Pennsylvania, which are recovering from an underground coalmine fire - Coalmine... | ecosystem: Environmental > Terrestrial > Soil > Unclassified...
TCCGGGGAGCGCCATGCCCATTCTCCGCTTTTTGGGGGTGCAGATGAAACGCCTGCTCTGCTTACGCATCCCCTTGCCTTCGCTCACAGCCGGCCAGGTCATGGCGAGCTTATCCTTTCTTGGCGCCATTGGCCTCGGCTACCTGTGCGGCGCAGCCGTCATGTTTTACCAATGGCCTTCCGCTGATTTTCTGGACAAGTGCTTCGCTGGCACCCGGGCCTGGCTTGACAGGGGCCGTCCCACCCTTCCTCTGCCCTCCGGCACTGCTGCCGAACCGTGGGAAGGGGTCAGCATCGACAAAACGGAGAAAACCTGCGACGGCTTCACCTTGTACACTATGACTGACGGCGCACGGGCTGCTCTTATCGATATGCGCGGGAATGTGGTCCATCGCTGGCAGCTGCCTTTCCGGCAAGCCTGGCCTCAGGCGCCGCACATTAACCGACCTCTTGCCGACGACCGCATTCATTGGGTCTGCGCCCGCCTTTGCCCCAACGGCGATTTGCTCGCCATTTATCATGCCGACGGTGATACACCCTACGGCTACGGACTGGTCAAGCTGGACAAGGACTCCCGGCCACTGTGGCTCTATGCCGACAACGCCCATCACGATGTCGAAATAGGCGAAGACGGCGCCATTTATACCTTGACGCATGAGATCGTCCGAGAGACCCCGGCCGGCATGAGGAAGTTCCTCTCCGGCCCCTTGCTGGCCGATTCTCTTGTCATCCTCTCTCCGGAGGGGCGCGAGCGGGAACGAATCTCCCTTTTGGAAGCCTTCCGTGATTCGCCTTACGTCTTGATGTTGGCCTCCGTTACCAAACAGTCCGTGACGGAAGATGACGCGCCGGTCCCGGTTGTTTCGCCGTCGGACTCTGCGGCCTCGAACGATCGACCTCGGAAGTTTCCCTGGAGGAAAGATTTACTCCATGCCAACAGCGTACGGGTTTTGCCACGGGCCTTGGCCTCGAAGTTTCCGCTGTTCAAGCCGGGACAGGTGCTCATCTCCCTGCGCAACCTGGATGCTCTGGTGGTGGTGGACCGGCACAGCCGCTCCGTGGTCTGGGCCTCTGGCGGCATCTGGAAGGCCCAGCACGATGCCGAGTTTTTGGCAAACGGCCACTTGCTGCTATACGATAATCTCGGCTCGCTCTTTTTGGGAACGCGCATTCTTGAGTATGATCCGCGGACGCAGGCCATCCCCTGGTTCTACGTCAACGATCATGCCGCTCCTTTTCGGGCGCTGATACGCGGCATGAAACAACGCTTGCCCAACGGCAACACTCTGATTGTCGATCCAGACCACCAGCGGCTCCTGGAAGTGACACTGGAGAGGGAGGTGGTCTGGGAGTGTTACTGCCCCTCCTTCCCGGTTCTGCAAGGCCAGCCCCGCCGGGCCCGTATCATCACCAGCGCGCGGCGCTATCGTGCGGATGAGCTGACCTTCCTGAAAGGAGTGGCCCGCGCCCGGCCGTAATCTCGCAAAATTCAGCCCGTCCGCCGCGCCTGCAAAGACATCCCTTGCGGGTGCGGCGGGCAGGCAGGGAGTATTTGGAATATGACCTCCTGGCATTCATGGACCAAGATCGCTCTCGTCCTTATGGGTACGGCCAGCGCCGTTGGGTCGGTCCGGGCCGAGGTGGGCGACCCGCAGCTCCGCACCGACCACCCCTGGTATCCAGGCGAGCTGGCTTGCTCGACGTTCGAGCGCCTCTTCGCCACTCAAGCGGAACTTTATGAGCGCGTTGTTGGCGTCAAGCCGGTAACGGAGGAGCAAAAGGCACTGGCCTCGTGGCTATGGCGCAACACGCACTACTATCATGGCGAGGAAGGCGTTCTTGACCTGTGGGGACAGGGTTTCACCCGCGGCCTCAGTCCATGGACGCGCGACTACTGGACTGGCCTGTTCGCTCACGGCTTCGGCCTGTGCGGTACCACACACGCACAATGGACGGCGGAGATGGAGGCGCTGTTGGGCCATAACCGCGGCCGCTGCGTCGGCGTAAACGGTCACAACTCGTTCGAGGTCTTCTTGACTGGCGGTCCCTACGGCGCCGGCAAGTGGGTGCTACTCGACCATGATCTCTCCACCGTCATCTTCGACCGCGAAGGCCGGGCGCTGCTCTCTATCGCCGAGGTCCAGCGCGATTGGAAGCGTCTGACCGACCGCCGCTTCGCGCCGGAGCGGCAACATGGCTGGCTGGTATGCGGTCTGCATCCCAGTGATGGGGCCGCTTACCAGGCCTACAACACGGCCGAGTACCTGAACGGCTACAGCGGCGTGCCGCCCCTGATCCACCTCCGCCGCGGCGAGAAGCTGCGGCGCTACCTGCGGCCGGGTTTGAATGACGGCAAGACCTTTGTCTTCTGGGGCCGTAACTACAATACCGGCGGCATCCCTGGCCCAGAACGCGCGAACACCTGGGTCAACCAACCAGAGAAGATGTACGGCTCGCGCACCGGCGCCGGTCATCGGCCAGGCCAGGCACGCTACGGCAACGCCGTCTACACCTATCAACCGGACTTCACCGGTACCGCTTATCGAGAAGGCGTCCTCGCGGAAGACGACCACCAGGTGACCTTCGAGTTTTACACGCCCTATATCATCGCCGCTACTCCGCCCAACAACGAGCCGTGGGGGATCTATGAGTCAGGCTGCCGCAACGGCCTGGTGCTGCGTGGCCAGGCCCGCTGTCGGGTCTCTGTCTCCATCGATCAGGGCCGCAGCTGGCACGACTGCGGCACTTTCACGGACGGCATGGACCTGACCGACCGGGTCAAGGGATCGCAGCAATACTGGATTCGCTTCCACGCCCCGGCCAAGGCGCTGGCCCAGACGGCCTTGACGATGATTACCGTTTGCCAGGCCAATCCCTGCACCATGCCACACCTCCGGGACAATGGCAGCCGGGTGCAGTTCCTGGACTCTGGCCGGGCCGTGGTATCCGCCGGCCCCAACCTGCCCCAGGCGGAGGCCCACCGCAGTGCGGGAAAATTCGGCACGCCGAACGTCACTCTGGAAGTCGCCACGCCGCGTAAGGAAACGGCGCTGGTCGTGTATGCGGCGGCTCATGTCCTGTCCGGCAATCCACCCCGGGCCGAGGTGAAGTATCAAATCGATTTCTCGACCGATGCCGGCAAGAACTGGCAATCTCTGGTCAAGGACTGGACCATCTCACGCCGTGGCGACGAGCCGCCTGACTTCTTCTCGCAAAGCCTCTGCTGGGGCAAGGCCAACTGTGGCGACAGTGCGGCATCGGTGGTGCGCGTCCGTTTCCACAACAACGGTGGCAAAAACTACGCCCGCGCCGAGGTCCATCTGGTGTATCGGACCCGCGGCGATGATGCGACCAAAGTGACCTTCGCTTGGACCGACGACGAGGGAGCGCACTGCGCCGCCCACCGTTTTGCTTCTTGCCGCGGTCGCACGGGACCACTCACCTGGACCGTCCCCACAGGGCGCTATGTCCAGACACGCTGGGTGGAACTGGAGCCGGATTAGAAGGCCTTTCGAGACAATATAACGGTTCACGATGCTCCGTAGAAGCATCCGAAAGGAGCAGCATATGTTTGGCAAGGTCATGTTAGCATTATCCGTTCTGTTATTGACCGCAGAGAGCGCCTGGGCCTACGTCGGGCCGGGCGCGGATATTGCTTTCATCAGCTATGCCATGACTCTCCTGATCTGGATACTGACGGTGTTTTCTGCAATCCTGCTGTGGCCCGTTTACGCCCTTGTGCGAAAAATTCGCGGCCGCGATCCCCAAGCGAAGCTGGGGGATGGGGTTCCCAATACGTCCTCAACAGCATCGCCCCTGGAAACGGCAGCGGAGGAAGCCCGTGTGGCCAGCCATGCTGATCCCTAAGAGCTAGCGGACCAAACCTCCTCTCCCCTCGTGGGGGAGGGAAGAGGTAGGAGGTGTCAAGACAATGGAGCCAAGGAGTTGTGTCCTCCCACCCGAACCCTCCCCCGCAAGGGAGAGGGAAAAGCCCGCTCGCCCTAAGGACGATCCGCAGCGGCCGGCGCTGCGCCTGCGTATCAGGGACAAAGAATCTCCGTTTTATGTTCCTCCCTTTCTCGATTTTCTCGGCGGGTTGGTGGACCGCTACCGGAATTTCTGGCTCAGCCTGGGGCGCCTGGAATCCAATCTCTTGGCTGACGAGCTACGCTCGGTTTGTGTAACGATGCCGATTTACGTCTGTGGCCTGGCCCGCGCGGGCACGACGCTATTACACGAAATTCTGGTTTCAGCTCCGGGCGTCGCCAGCCATCGGATCAAGGATTACCCGATGGTGTTTACCCCCTACTGGTGGCGGCAAGCGACGGCCCACCTCCGGCCGACCGCCCCGCGGGAGCGGGTTCATCAGGACCGGGTGCGGATCACGCCGCAAAGCCCCGACGCCCTTGAGGAAATGTTGTGGATGGCTTTTTTCCCGCGCTGCCATGATCCCTCGATCCCGAACCAGCTGACGGCAAGCAGCCGCTGCCCCGCCTTCGAGGTGTTTTATTGCATGCATCTGCGCAAGCTGCTGCTGGCCGAGCAGGCCACGCGCTACGCCGCCAAGGCCAACTATCATATCGCTCGCCTGCCTTACCTCGTTCGTCTCTTCCCGGATGCCAAGTTTGTTGTGATGGTGCGCGCCCCCGTTAGCCATATCGCCTCGCTGATACGGCAGCATGGATGGTTCTCTCAAGGCCAACGGCGGCATCCACGGGCGCTGACGTTCATGCAGCGTTCGGGCCATTTCGAGTTCGGCCGCGATCGCCGGCCGCTGAACCTGGGAGACAGCCGACGAGTCCAGGCGATCCAGCGTGCCTGGGCAGCAGGAGAGGAAGTCTGCGGGTGGGCCTGTTACTGGGACATGGTTTACAGCTATCTGGCCCGCATCTTGGCTGAGGATGCAGCGGTTCGGGCTGCAGCACAGATTGTGCGCTTCGAGGATTTATGTGCGGCGCCGGCAAAGACCATCGCGGCGGTACTGCGGCATTGCGCCCTGCCGGACGTCGAGCGCATCAGCGCCCTCTTCCTCCCGCTCATCCGTTCACCGGATTATTACACGCACTCCTTTTCTCCGGCCGAGTTTGACTTGATTCACGAGCAAACGGCATCTACAGCGAGTCAGTGGGGGTATTGATATCTGAGCCGCCGCCGTAAGGGAGCTGCCTTTCTCTACGGTTGTGTTCGCCAGTCCTAAGTGAAGGAATATCCTTCGCTTACGCTTCAAGACCGGGTTTTTCTTGTGATCGGGCGAAAAAGTCCCTATAATCTTTCTTGTCCCAGCGGATTAATGGATTGTGCCCGGCGGCCGTTGCGGCTTGCTCGTGGGCCGGGATCGGATACGTTTTCCTCCCTCGTGGGAAACCTCTGCATGGACCAATTGCATCACGAGTGTGGCATCGCTGCCTTGTATCACTTGCCCGGTTTGCAAGCTTCGCCGTTGGCCCCACTCGCGGGAGCGGAACAAGTCTCGCGGCTTATGCCGCGCTTACTCCTGGATCTGCAAAACCGCGGCCAGCTGGCCGCCGGCTTTTCAACTTTCAATCCACGCCGCGAAAAATTACTCGACACCTACAAGCAGATCGGCACCGTGATCGAAGCGTTCCGCCTCAATCACCAGGCCAAGGCCGAGAGTATCATGCGTGAGCACGCCGGCCGGGCCGCCATCGGCCATGTACGTTATGCCACCTGCGGCGCTTCCGATCGCAATTACGCCCAGCCGTTCGAGCGGCATCACGGCTGCAAATGGAAGTGGTTCGCCTTCGCCTTCAACGGCCAACTCGCCAACTTCGCCGAGCTGCGCGATCAGCTCCTCACCCAGACCGATTACCACCTCACCCGCAACATCGACACCGAAATCATTATGCATTATCTCAGCAAAGAGCTGAGTCAGTACGTCGAGGAGCGGCCCAATCTGGTCGAGGTGTTTCGCAGCTTGTGCCGCCAATTCGACGGCGCCTACAATCTGGTATTCCTCAACGCGATGGGCGACATGGTCGTGTTGCGCGATCCCAATGGCTTCCGGCCGCTGTGCTACGCCTGGGATGATGACGGCCTGTTGTTCGCCGCCGCCAGCGAGAGTGTACCGCTGTTCAACCTTGGCTTCCGAAACATCCGCTCCCTCGAACCGGGCACCATGATCGTTATCCAGGACGGCGAGGTCCGCCACGAGTGTTTTGCGGAGCCGCGAACGCCATCGCATTGCTTCTTTGAGTGGATCTATTTCGCCAACGTGGCCAGCACGCTCGATGAGCGCAGCGTTTATCTGACGCGGCGAGCCTTGGGCGAGGAGCTGGCCCGGCAAGAGCGGCAGCGGGACCAGGTGCTACTCGATGGCGATACCATCATCGTGCCGGTGCCGGACACTGGCAAGGCCGCTGCCGACGCGATGGCTGCGGCTCTGGGCGTACCCTCTGTCGAAGGCTTGATCCGCAATCGCTACATTGGCCGGACTTTTATCGAGGGTCAGAATCGGGCCGAACGCGTGCAGCTGAAGTACACGCCGCTGCGTGAGGTACTGGCCGGCAAGCGTGTGCTGCTCATCGAGGATACCATCGTCCGTAGTACGACCATGAAAACGCTGCTTCACGATCTCCGTCAGCGCGGCGGCGCCCGCGAGATTCATGTGCGCGTGGCCTGTCCGCCCATCGTGGCGCCGTGTTTCTACGGTATCGACATGTCCACCATGCGCGAGCTATTCGCCCCGCGTTTCATGAAGGGCAGTCGGCTGACCGAGGCGGAACAGAGAGCCATGGCTGCCGAGCTAGGGGCGGATACGCTGTGTTATCTGCCGTTGGAAGCGGTGGCGCGCTGCATCGGTCTGGATGCCAGCCAACTCTGCCGCGGCTGCCTGACTGGCGAATATCCTACCCAAACGGGCGAGCGTCTCTACCAACTCTCGCTACGCCAACGCAACGGCAGTGCGCAGAGCCGGACCTACGAGATGCCGGCCATCGCTTCGACGGGTGTGTGAGATTTATCGTTTCGTGCGAAACGATAAATCAAAATCCTCTCTAGAATCTCATCGCCAACGTCGATATAGACCCCCATCGGGACAGGGATGTTCTCGTTGCAGGGACATTTGCACCTGTCCCGGAACAGAGGAGGCGCCGCCCATGGATGTGTTCGATTTCGCGGCGTTCCGGGCCACGCCGCTGACCCGCGAGCCGTTTCCTTTTCTCATCGTTCCCCAGTTTGTCAAGCCGGCCGCGCGGGCGGCGGTCAACGCCGATTATCCGATCATCGACAGCCCCGGCAGTTTCCCTGTCGCCGAGTTGACCTACGGCCCCGGCTTCCAGAAATTGCTGGATGAGTTGCGCAGCCCCGAATTTCGGGCAGCCTGTGAGGAAAAGTTCGGCATCGACCTGAAGGGCCGCGCTTCCATGATTACTGTGCGCGGTCGCTGCGGTACACGCGATGGCAACATTCATACCGACGCCGTCACCAAGATCATCACGGTCCTCATCTACATGAATCCGACCTGGGAGCAGGCCGGCGGCTGTCTGCGCCTGTTGCGCTCGCCGCACGATATTGAGGATGTCATCGTCGAGATCCCGCCGATCGAGGGGACGCTGTTGGCCTTCCGCCGCACCGACAATTCCTGGCACGGCCACAAGTTGTTCGTCGGTCCGCGCCGGGTCATTCAGTTCAACTGGGTAACGACGGCAGGCGTGGAGAGGCGCGAGATTTTCCGTCATCGTGTCTCGGCATGGATGAAAAAAACGTTGGGACGGTTTCGCCGCTCGGCCTAGCTTACCAGCCCGCAGCCCCCCCAAGGGAGGGTGAGAGTTTCCATGAAGCCATCGATGCTCCGCCGCCGGCAATTTCAGCGCATTTTGCTTATCAAGCCCTCGGCGGTGGGCGATGTCATTCACACACTGCCGATCTTGGCCAAGCTGCGCCGTCGCTATCCTGAAGCGCAGATCGATTGGGTGCTGACCCCGGCCATCGCCGAGCTGATCGGTCATCATCCTGCCCTGTCCAACGTGGTTTTCTTCGACCGCGGCGTCAGTGGAGGCCTTACGGCCCCCGCTCGCCAATGGCGTGATTGGCTATCCGGTATAGGTAAGATGTTGGCCGACCTGTGGCGGACGCGCTACGACCTGGTCATCGATCTGCACGGCCAATTTCGCTCTGCCATCTTGACGCTGGCCACACACGCTCCGGTGCGCATCGGTTTCGATCGCCCGCACCTCGGCCCGCGTTCGCCGCTGGATCGTCAACTCGTCCCGAACGCCTACCGCCACGGCTGGACGGGCGCGCGCGAAGGCGCCTGGTTAGCTTACACGCATCGCATCCCGCTGCCGCGCTCCGACATTCACGCTATCGATCGCTATCTGTGGTTGGTGCCGATGCTGGGACTGGACGAAGGGCCAGCCGAATTTCACGTGCCCATCCCCCCCGCTTCGGAAAGCCACATCGAGACTCTGTTAAGCCGTTATGGTCTGCGCCGTCAATCGTTCGCCGTGGTGGTGCCGGGCACAATTTGGCCGACCAAACACTGGCACATCGAGGGGTTCGCAGCCGTGGCGCGTTATCTGCGTGGCACCGGCCGCGGCGTCGTGCTGGCCGGTTCAGCGAGCGAGCGCGAACGCTGCCGCGCCGTGGCCAACCTCGCTCCCGGCATCCTGGATTTTTCCGGACAAACAACCCTGTCGGAACTGGCCGCCCTCATCCGCCACGCCGAACTATGCGTTACCAACGATTCCGGCTCGATGCATCTGACGGTAGCGCTGAATCGTCCAGTGGTCAGCGTGTTTGGACCGACAGATGAGCTGTGGATCGGCCCTTATGGCCGGCCGGAAGCCGTGGTGCGTGTGCAAAAAGAATGTGCGCCGTGCTATTTCCGACAATTAAAGGACTGCCCGCACGACCATGCTTGCATGCGCGACGTGACTCCTGGAATGGTGATCGCGTGTATCGAGCGGGTGCTCAGCGGGGCGCGTCGTATCAGCGCGTAACTCCACTTGGCCGCCGGTCGCAGACATCAGGATGCCAGCGTTACTTCCGGGAACTCGTTTCGGGCGGTCTCACCGAGATAATTCACGCTGATCCCTTTGCTCCCCCTTCATCCATCGCTCCATAAAACCGAGGACGGCTAAAAGAACCATACTCGCTACCCAGAGATAATAGCCCATCCCGAATTTACTCGATTCCCTTGGGAGGCGCCGCTGGAAGACAGAATGCGGTCAATCCAACGACTGTTGCCAGCAGCCCAAGCACTCCTGTCAGGAGCCACCTCGTTGCCACCCGGAGCGCGGGATCGAGAGAAGTAGTTATACCATCCTCATCCACTTTCGCTTGCGCAGCCGGCGCTCGTGACGGCGCTGATAATTCCACGCCTGAAGCAGAATGATGCGCCGCAACCAGCGGATGCTCCGCCGTCGCCGTGACGTGCCGAAGTACAAACGCCAGAACCACAAGCGATCACGCCCATCAACGCCAGCTACATCGGAAGAATAAAGGAGTTGAGCGAGATCTTTCATCCGCCACCAGGGCCAGGTCCAGGGGTGGTGTGCCAAGCGGTGCAGATCGATGAGGCGCATGCGATCGTTCCAGTCATCGGGGAGGCGACCGGTGTCTTCCTCGGCGATGTAGAAGTGGCAGAGGTAGAAATCCTTGTGGAACCAGTGGCGATCGTGCAGACGGTGCGCCAGCATAACCATGTGGCGAATAAGGCTGCGTTTCCAGCGGCGGAAGGTGGATGGATCGAGTCGTTTCGCGGCGAGGGGAATGGCTTCATGCAAGGCGAGCATTCCGGTCAGTTCTTCGATAGCGATAAAGCTGTGGAAGCGGCCCCAGGGTCCAATGAATTCGCCGCCGGCCGCTGCCGTCGGCACCGGCAGTCCCGCCGCATGTGCCCATTCCAAGTGCTGCCATTCCTGCAGGGCCGGCGACCAGTTGCCCTCCGGCCACAGCAGGGCCATCAGGCCGTGCCACCACGGCAGCCGATAGTGCCGCTTGAGATAAACGACGAGCTGGCGATTGTTGCTGCCCAGGCTCCAGCGCGCGATGGTGCGGCCCTGTTTGGCGTGAAAGCGATCGATGACAGCTACCTGCATGATCTGTTTGTCCCAGTCCGGACCGGCGAACTCCGGCCAGTGCGGCTTCTGGCGCAGCCGGCGAATACCGTGAAAAAGGCGCTGCCAGAAAGTGCCGGTGTCCAACGCCATCGCTTCTCCCGTTTGTCCTAAGCCGCAAGCCGTCCCGGCACTGCCGACGCAGAGATGCTCTCCCGTGGGCGTCTTTGCCACAACACAGCAATGCCCGTCAGCCATACCAGCAAGCTGCCATACATTGCCGATCCGCAATCTCGGAAAAGGTTCATCTCCGGCAATTGCGGCAGGAAAGCGCCGATGCCATTGAGAATCAATACCGTCAACAGCCGCGGACCCAGCGATATCCCCTTGTGTTTTTGCCAGCGATCGGCCACCAGCGCCATCACCAACGGCAAAAGTAAACTGAAATAATGGAGATGGCAGACGGGACTAATTAACAGCATATTCAGGACAAGCAGGCCGAAGAACAGCACGAGATCGATGCTAGCGCTTACGCTTCCGGTTTGTTGGCGCTGCCACCCGAAAACGCCCAGGGTTGTTAGCGTCAGCAGTCCGCCCAGCGCATAGCTGAGACAACGAAGCTCCGGCGATGCCTTATGGGGGCGCGTGGCCAAATCGTAGTGCAGCGTGTTATGCAACGCCGTCAGGATCGATTGTCCCTCGGTAGCGGTCTGGTTGGTCAACTCCGCAGCGCGCGAGGCCTCCTCACTCTTGCCCAGCCCCGGCAGCAAGACGGTGCGTGTCATCTCGCGATAGCAATCGACAGTGCGCTTTGGTCCCAGGAACAGCATCGGAACCAGAAGCAACCCCAACACCAGTCCGACGGCGCAGCCGGCCAGACAACGGCCGTCGCGCCGCCACAACGGCAGCAGCAGCAGATAAGCCGGGATAATTTTCACACAAATGGCCATTGCTAGCCACAATCCCGCTCGGAAATGTCTTCTATATAACAAATCCGCCAGGAAACCGGCAAACAGGGCCAACAGCAGCAGATTGACCTGACCGCGGCTGAGCGTGTGCCCGATAGGAATGACACAGGCCAAAATCGGTGTCAGACGCAGTGCCCACCAGCCGCGGCTGCCGATCGGCCAATTCCACGGCTGGGCGTGACCGGAAGCCGTACAGCCCCCGCTCGCTATTCGTTCCAGCGCCCGTGCTAGCTGATGAACAGCGCAGGCCAAGAAAAATAGGTTAAGCAGGTAACAGACGGCCACCGACACCGAATAGGGAAGCATGCCAGTGCGATCGGCGCCGGCGGGAGGATCAGCCAGCGGCGCGGCAAGAATGGCCAACAGCGGCGGATAGTGATAATGAAAGCCGTTGTCGTCGGTGACGGTGTAGAGATCGGCACCGACGCGGACGGCCCAACCGGCCCGCAGAAATACGTTCAGATCGCCCTTGCGCGTGTGCTGAAAAGCCGAGCGATGCTCGACGAGAACGGCAAATAATGCGATGACGACGAAAAAGGCAATGAGAGCAAGCCGTTCGCCGCGCCGCAGGGACGCGTAGCGCGGATCGGTCGCCGGTGATCCATCCATGTCGTCGAGGTCTCCTGACCTACAGACCAGTCAGCGGCATTGTGATACTCTCGAATCTATCAGCGTGTCAATCCAGACCTGCTTTCGTTCCCAAGTTCTGTCTGGGAAACGAGAAGGAGAGAGACGTTTTCTCTCCTTCCGACTTTTGTTAATATTGCCGGCAGGAGAATGACTCATGGCGCGCAAGCCCAACAAGAAAGACCAAGACGAAAGCATCAAGATCATCTGCCGCAATCGCCGCGCCTTCCACGAATACATCATCGACGATACGTTGGAATGCGGCATTGTGCTGACCGGCACCGAGGTCAAAAGTCTGCGCGAGAGATCATGCAGTCTGGAGGACGCCTACGCCAAGCTCGAAGATGGCGAAGTGTGGCTGATTGGCAGCGACATCCCGGAATATAGCATGGGCAACCGCATGAACCACACACCCAAGCGTCCACGCAAGCTGCTGATGCATCGCCGCGAGATCGCCAAGTTCGCCGGCAAGGCGTCGCAGCGTGGTTTCACCCTGGTGCCGCTGAAGATGTATTTCAAGAAGGGCCGAGCCAAGGTCGAGCTGGCGGTGGCACGCGGCAAGCAGTTGTACGACAAGCGGCAAGCGGCGAAGAAGGCTGACGCCCAGAAAGAAATTCGCCGGGCCTTGTCGGAACGCCGACGCTGAAGACTAAAACCCAAGGAACGCCAAGGCGCCAGGGACACCAATAAGAAGAGAAAGAAACGACACGGGACGGTTGAGGTCCGCTGATTGTCGCTTGTTTACTATTCTTCTCTCTTTTTCTCTTGGCGTTCTTGGCGCCTTGGCGATCCCTTTGCCAGGGATCTCCAAGCGCAATAATCTGTCGTGGGTCAGGGAGGCCCCATGCACTGGATCGGCCTGGTCGATCATCCTGAACACGTCTGCTGTCGCTATCGTCTGATGGCGTTTCGCCCTTTTCTGGAGCAAGCGGGCCACACGCTAGAGCTGCTGACAATCCCTTGTCACTGGTGGTCGCGGCTCGGTTTGTTTCGTCATCTGCGTGGGGCCAATGTGATTGTGCAACGCCGCTTGCTGGCCGGTTGGCAGCGCACTCTGTTACGCCGAGCAGCGCGGCGGCTGCTGTTCGATTTCGACGATGCGGTGTTTCTGCGCGATTCCTACGCGGTGCGGGGGTTGCACGATCGCCGTCGGTTACGTCGTTTCGTCGGCATGGTTCGCTGTGCTGACGCCGTCATCGCCGGCAATTCTTTCCTCGCTGAACAGGCAGCGCGCTGGACGAAGGAACACTCGATCCAGGTCATTCCTACCTGTGTTGATCCGCAGCGCTATCCCTTGGCCGCCGAACAGGATTGCGTCCACGCTCCGAGAGAAGGCACCGAATTAGTCTGGGTCGGATCATCAAGCACGTTGCGGGGCTTGCAAACAATCGCACCGCTTCTGGAAGAAATTGGCCGAAGCGTACCAGGTGTGCGTTTGAAACTTTTATGCGACCGCTTTTTGACTCTGCGTCACTTGCCCGTGGTGCCGGTGCCGTGGTCGGAGGCGAACGAGGCTGCGGAGCTTGCCTGTGCCGACATCGGCATCAGCTGGCTGCCCGATGACGCATGGAGTCGCGGCAAATGCGGCTTGAAGGTGCTGCAATACCTGGCCGCCGGGCTGCCAGTGATCGCCAATCCGGTGGGTGTGCAGATTGAGATGGTGCGTCACGGCGAGACGGGCTTTCTGGCCCGGACGCCGGCACAGTGGATTGAAGCAGTACAGCGGCTGGCGGACGATGCCGAGCTACGGCGGCGCATGGGGCGCGCCGGCCGGCACCTGGTCGAAGAGCGCTATAGCATCACCGTGGGAGCAGCCCGCTGGATACACTTGTTGGGACGCTTACAGGAGTCATTGGCAGCTTAGCGGAAATGGATGCGATGGCAGAGTTTATCGTCCTTGAGCGCGGCGGCGTCCGCTGGCAGATTCGGCCTGGCCTGGAATACCTTTTCGGGCCAGACGGCCTGCGTCTGGAGCAATGGTTGGCCGCAGGACAGGCACAGATCGTCAAACACGGGCCGCATCGCACCGTCTATCATGTCGTGTTGCCAGGACTGGATTTTTATCTCAAGCACAATCGTCTGGCCGATTGTCGGGCCAGGCTGCGCGAGTTAGTGCGACCCAGCAAAGCGCGGAGCGAGTACGAGCATGCGCGAGCGGTGGCCGCACGGCATGTGCCAACTTTCGAGCCATTGGCCCTCGGTGAACCTTGTACCGGGACGTTGACATGCCCCACTCGCTGGGCTGGGCGAGACAGTTTCCTCATCACCCGCACCTTGCGGGAAACACAGTCGCTTCATTCGTTTCTGGAAACCACTTTGCCGCAATGGCCGATGCGGCGCCGGACTCGTCTGCGCCAACGCTTGGCTGTGGCGCTGGGCCGGCTGTTGGCCCGCATGCACAACGCCGGCATCGCCCACCACGACTTGCATCCGGGCAACCTCCTTCTGCGCCTCGATGCTGAAGACCAGCCCGAACTTTTCCTCATCGACCTGCACGCTGTCCGCATCGGTGCGCCCCTGTCCTGGCGTGCGCGACGGGCCAACCTTATTTTGCTCAATCACTGGTTTTCGCTGCGCTCGGAGCGAACAGATCGCTTGCGTTTTTGGCGTGCTTATGAAGCGGCAACGCGATGGATCGCCTCGTGCGAAACGATCCATCGCATCGCCGACCTCGAGCGTCGCACGCTGGCCTCGAACGTGAGAATATGGCGCAAATTAGATCGTCGATGTCTTGGAAACAATCGCCGCTTTCGCCGTGTTCGGGTCGGGGACATAGCAGGACATGCCGTAGCGGACCTTGCGGCCGAGGCGCTGGCATCGCTCTTAACCAACCCTGATGCACCGTTTGAACAACCCAGCAATATAGCACTAAAGAGATCACCAAGCTCTTCTGTAATCGAGTTGGATCTGCCGGGACCGAACGGTCCTCGGCGCGTCATCTATAAGCGTTTCCCCGTGACGCGCTGGAGCGACCCCTGGGCGGCGTTGTTTCGGCCGGCGCCGGCACTGCGCTCCTACGTCATGGGCCATGGATTGTTGCTGCGTTGTCTGCCGACGCCGCGACCGTTGGCCGTTTGGCATCGTTATCGGCACGGCCTGGCATGCGAAGGCTACCTGCTCACCGAGAAGGTCACTGACGCCCTGGAACTGCATTCTTTCCTCGATCGTCTGTATTCGCTGCCTGCCGCCGAATGCCGAAGACGCCTCCGTCGCCTGATTGATCAGATCGCCCATCTCTTGGCCACACTGCACCAGCGCCGTCTCTCACACCGCGATCTCAAGGCAGCGAACGTGTTGGTTTCTCCAGCGAACGGTGAAGGCGAGGTATCCTTGTACTTCATCGATCTGGTCGGCGTGCGCCGCTTGCGCAAGCTCCGTCGCTGGCGTCGTGTGCAAAACCTGGCCCGTCTGAATGCCAGTTTCCTCAACCATCCCGGCTTGACCCGCAGCGATCGTTTGCGTTTTCTGCGCGTCTATCTACGCTGGGGTCTGCGCGGCCGCAGTGGTTGGAAGCGCTGGTGGCAGCAAATCGCCGAAGCGACGGCTGACAAAGTTCGGCGCAATGGGCGCAAGGGGCGGCCCCTGGGCTGAGCGCTGAGCAATTCCCCTTGCGGAGCACCAACGCCTGCCGTATGAAAGAGAGCTAACCACAGAGTCACAGAGAACACAGGGAAGCGTTATCGCGAATCACACGAATCACACGAATAAGAATAAAACATAAAAGATGGGAAATGGAGAATGTTCTTCACTCTTTTATCTTCTCTTTGTATTCGAGTGATTCGTAGTTTTTTGCTTTTCTCTAGGTGCTCTGTGGTTCTGGGATTAGCTCTTCTGTTTTCTCTGGGCTGCAATTCTTTTAGCTTGCATCTGCTTTCGCGCGACAAACATGAAAAAGCGACGGCGGGGTCGCATCCGGCCGCGCCGGCGCCGCCGAGCCGCTATTCCTTCCGCATTCCGCCGTATGTGTTTCTGTCGGACTTTGAGATCGACCACGATAAGCCGCTTTTTGGGGAATTGGCCAAGCTGCGCGATCAAGTCTACGGGGAACTGCGGCTGACGCCCGGCCGAGCGGCCATCCTGGTCTATCTGTTCGAGAACAAGGACCGCTACGACGAATACATGCACGCCGCTTATCCGAATTTGCCAGCCCGCCGCGCTTTCTTCATTCAGCAGCAACGCGCTCTCGGCGGCGGCGACGATTTGATGGTCTACACCAGCTGGGGCGAGCGCATCCAGCAAGACCTGCGCCACGAACTGACACACGCACTGTTGCACAGCGTCATCCGCGACATGCCTTTGTGGCTCGATGAGGGCTTGGCGGAATACTTCGAGCTGCCGCCGTCCGAGCATGGCATCAATGCCTCGCATGTCGAAACGCTCCGCCGCGACTTTGGCGTCACTTTCCAGCCAGATCTCGACCGCCTGGAGAAAATGAAAGATGTTAACGAGATGAAAAGTCCGGAATATCGGGAAGCCTGGCTCTGGACGCATTGGATGATGCAATCGCGGCCAGAGACGAAAACAGCTCTGCTGACTTACTTGCAGGAACTACGTAAGGGCCATCCCGGTCCGCTGGCGCCGCGGCTGACTGCCATCTGTCCCAACCTGAAGGACGAATTCCAAAAACACCTCTATCAAATCGAGTTGCCCATCAACGCCCGCGCCGTGCCGCCGTCAAGCTCCTCTGTACCACGCTGAATAATAAGTTATCCATGTCTGCTTTCCATGTGCGACCGACGGCTCTCTGCCTAGGATAGCAAAATGAATGTCCTCGTTACGGCTGGCAATACACTCGTGCCGATCGATCGGGTACGTTGCCTCACCAATGTTTTCACGGGACGCACCGGTGCAGCCATCGCTCGCTGTGCCTGGGAGCGTGGCCATCGGGTCACGCTGTTGACCTCGCATCCCGAAG
>Ga0070737_10003599_pt1 | contig 16523 bp, 8 predicted proteins | sample Coa_R1_10_FD_66438 | JGI IMG/M metagenome (GOLD analysis project Ga0070737, IMG submission 66438) | Surface soil microbial communities from Centralia Pennsylvania, which are recovering from an underground coalmine fire - Coalmine... | ecosystem: Environmental > Terrestrial > Soil > Unclassified ...
CGATCTGCTCCTCCATGAGCGAGTACATGACGATAGCCGAGGCGCCGGCTTCTTCCAGCCGGGCGAAGTTTTCCAGCTTCTCCGTCAGCGGCGAGGCCGAAACCACGACCGGGTTCTTCAGCTTCAGGCCAAGATAGTTGGTGGACAGGTCGATCATGATTCTCCTCGCAAAACCAGTGGCCGATGGTTCCGCGGCCAGCGGCTTCAAAACCTATACGTGAAAACTCGCCTCACCTTGACATGACAGAGCTAAATTCAGCGCTACCAAGGGCAGATCTTTCCTAGCTACCGGTGCCGCCGGCTGAAGCCGGCTCCGGACTTATAAAACCTGCCAACCCAGGGCTTATGCCCTGGGCTAAATTCGGTTCCGCGCCTCCGGCGCTCGCTCTACGAGCCGGCAACTGTTCCCAAGGCCCCGGCACCCAGCGCGACAGGAAGGGTCCGTGCCGCATTGAAAGTTGACCTACTTGGGAACGCTAAAAGATGGCAAAGCGCATACTTCCCGATTAAAGGTCCGAGAAGGGAGGCAGCAAAAACCCTCTTCTCGCCTTCCATCGTAGCCAATCGCCAACCATTGCCGCGCGTCATTCTTTCTCCACGCCTTGCCTTGCGTCCCCTCATGGCGATTTCACCCGCCATAGGTTCTCCCTTGTTCAATGCAATCCACGCCTACTTCTTCTCAAAACTCATCGCCGCCATGTGCTGGTACAGCTTCCAGCGGTCGTTCACGTTCTCCTGCGCCGCCTGCAGCAGCTTCTTGGCCTCGTCCGGATTGCTGTTTGCCAGCATGGTGTAACGCGTCTCGTTATAGATGTACTGCTCCAGCGGAATACTGGGCGCCTTTGAATCCAGCACGAACGGATTCTTCCCTTCCCTGGCCAGCAGCGGATTGTAGCGGAACAGCGGCCAGTGGCCGGAGTTGACCGCCAGCTTCTGCTGCTCAAGGCCGTGCACCAGGTCGTAGCCGTGGGCGATGCAGTGACTGTAAGCGATGATGATCGACGGCCCATCGTAAGCATCGGCCTCAAGGAACGCCTTCATCGTCTGGCCATCGTTGCCGCCCATGGCGACGTGAGCGACATAGGCGCGGCCATAGTTGATGGCCATCATCGCGATGTCTTTCTTCGGGGTGTGCTTGCCACCGGCGGCAAACTTCGCCACCGCGCCAATCGGCGTCGCCTTCGACATCTGCCCGCCGGTGTTGGAATAGACCTCGGTGTCGAGCAACAGGATATTGACATTTGCCGTAGAAGCCAGCACGTGGTCGAGGCCGCCGTAGCCGATGTCGTAACCCCAGCCATCGCCGCCGATGATCCACACGCTCTTGCGGACCAGCGCGTCCGCGACGGCCAGCAGGTCTTTCGCCGCAGCCGATTGGTCACCGGCCAGCTTCTGCTTCAGGATTTTCACCCGATCACGCTGCGCGAAGATGCCTTCCTCGGTGGACTGATCGGCGTCGAGGAGGGCGACCGCCAGATCATCGCCGATCTTTGCCGCCAGCCGCTGCAGCAACTCTTTCGCGTAGCGATTCTGCGCATCCACGGCCAGCCTCATGCCCATGCCGAACTCGGCGGTATCCTCAAAGAGCGAGTTGTTCCACGCCGGGCCCAGGCCTTGGGCGTTCACCGTATACGGCGTCGTCGGCAGATTGCCGCCGTAAATCGAGGAGCAGCCGGTGGCATTGGCAATGATCGCGCGGTCGCCGAACAGGCGGGTCATGGTCGAGATGTAAGGCGTCTCGCCGCAGCCCGCACAGGCGCCGGAGAACTCGAAGAGCGGCTCCAGCAGTTGCGCGTCCTTCACCTGACCGTGCGCCAGCTTTTGGCGGGACAGCTCCGGAATGGAGAGGAAATAGTCCCAGTATTCGTTGTACTTTTCGCGCAGCGGCGGCTGCGGCTCCATGTTGATGGCGCGGTGTTTGGCTTCGCTCTTGCTCTTGGCCGGGCAAATGGCCACACACAGCCCGCAACCGGTGCAGTCTTCCGGCGAAACCTGCAACGTGTACTTCAATTCGGAAAATTCACGCCACTTGGGGACCGCCGTCTGGAAGCCCGCGGGTGCGGGGCCGACCGTCGCCGGATCATAGACTTTGGCGCGAATCACGGCGTGAGGGCAAACCATCACGCACTTGCCGCACTGGATGCAGAGCTCCTCGTCCCACACGGGAATTTCCAGTGCGATGTTGCGCTTCTCCCACTTGGTGGTGGCCGTGGGGAAGGTGCCGTCTGTGGGCATGGCGCTCACCGGGACTTGGTCGCCTTCGCCGATCATGATCAGCGCCTCCACGTTGCGCACGAACTCGGGAGCATTGGCCGCCACCGCCGGACGGATGTCGAACTTCGAGCTGACGGTTGCGGGAACCTTCACTTCATGCAGGTGCTCCAGCGCCGCATCTACGGCGGCGAAGTTCTTGCGCACCACCGACTCGCCGCGCCGCCCATAGGTCTTCTCGATGGAGTGTTTGATGGCCGCGATAGCGTCCTCGCGCGGCAGTACGCCGCTGATGGCGAAAAAGCAGGTTTGCATCACGGTGTTGATGCGCCCGCCCATGCCGGCCGCACGCGCCACTGCGACCGCGTCAATCACGTAGAACTTCAGCTTCTTTTCGATGATCTGCTTCTGCGCCGTGCGAGGCAGGTTGTCCCACACTTCCTCCGGCCCGAAGGGGCTGTTGAGCAGGAATGTCGCGCCGGGATCGGCGGCCTTCAGCACATCCAGCCGCTCCATGAAGCTGAATTGATGGCAGGCGACGAAGTTGGCGCGCGAGATGAGATACGTCGAGCGGATCGGCGTCTTGCTGAAACGCAAGTGAGAGATGGTAACCGCGCCCGACTTCTTCGAGTCGTAAACAAAGTAGCCCTGCACATTCAGGTCGGTCTCTTCGCCGATGATCTTGATCGTGTTCTTATTGGCGCCCACCGTGCCGTCGGAACCCAGGCCGTAGAACAGGGCGCGTACCGTATCAGGCGGCTCCGTAGAAAATTCCGGATCGTACGAGAGGCTGGTGTGCGTGACATCGTCGTTGATGCCGATCGTGAAGTGGTTCTGCGGCGCCGTCTTGGTCTTGGCCAGCTCCTGGAATACGCGATTGACCATCGCCGGGGTGAATTCTTTCGAGGACAATCCGTAGCGGCCGCCGATGACCTTGGGAAACGCAGCCATCGGAGCCTTGCCGGCGGTAAAGCCTTCGGTCAATGCCGTGACCACGTCCTGATAGAGCGGCTCGCCGATGCAACCGGGTTCTTTGGTGCGGTCCAGAACGGCGATGCTCTTCACCGTCGCCGGCAGCGCCGCCAGGAAATGCTCCACTGAGAATGGCCGCATGAGGCGAACCTTCACCATGCCGACTTTCTCGCCTTGCGCGGTGAGGTAGTCAACGGTCTCGTGGGCCGCTTCCGCGCCGGAGCCCATGATCACAATCACGCGCTCGGCGTCGGGTGCGCCTTCGTACTGGAACAGCTTGTAGCGCCGGCCGACCACCTGGAAGAACTTGTCCATCACGTTCTGCACGATCGTGGGGCAGGCCAGGTAGTAGGGATTGACCGACTCTCGGCCCTGGAAGTACACGTCCGGATTCTGTGACGAACCGCGCAACACGGGATGCTCGGGCGAAAGGGCGCGGGCGCGATGCGCGCGCACCAGATCGTCGTCGATCATGGCGCGCATGTCGTCGAGCGAGAGCTGCTCGATCTTGGAAACTTCGTGCGAAGTACGGAAACCGTCAAAGAAATGCAGGAACGGAATGCGCGATTCCAGGGTGGCGGCGTGCGCGATCAGCGCCAGGTCCATCGCCTCCTGCACCGAATTGGACGACAGCAGGGCAAACCCAGTGGGACGAACGGCCATCGCGTCCTGGTGATCGCCGAATATCGACAGGGCATGGGCGGCAATGGAGCGCGCGGCAACATGAATCACCGTGGGCGTCAGCTCGCCGGCGATCTTGTACATGTTGGGGATCATCAGCAGCAGCCCCTGCGCCGAGGTAAATGTGGTGCCGAGCGCTCCGGCTTGTACCACGCCGTGCAGGGCGCCGGCGGCGCCGGCTTCGCTCTGCATCTCGATCACTTTGGGCACCGTGCCCCAAATGTTCTTGTCCCCTAGGGACGACCAGGCATCCGACGATTCGCCCATGGGCGAGGAAGGAGTAATGGGATAAATGGCGGCGATCTCGCTGACATGGTAGGCCACGTAGGCGACTGCTTCGTTGCCGTCAACTGTTACTTGGGTTCTGGGCATGGCGCCTCCAGCGCGAGGCTCGCTAGCGAGCGAGGTCTCGCCAGCCGCCGATGAATCCGTATAAACGCTGGCAGCCGGCGAAGCAGAGGATTCGGTTGTTGTCACTTCGTTCTTCCCCCAGGACCAGCCACTAAGCGCGGTCCGTTACTGGCTAGAAAGTCCGTACTTTTCACGATAGGCGGCGAAGAGCGTTGGGGCTGTGACGGGCGCACTAACAACTCTGTGACGGCGATCACATACAGGTGTTTGCAAGTGTGCGCGAAGGGATCGGGGGTTCGTTTTGCAACAGGTACGACTTTCAGTCGTGCCGAATGCGCATCGTTGTCTTTGGGTTGTCATCCCGAGCGAGCCGCTTCAGCGGCGAGAGAAGGGACTGTTGTTTGCTTGAAGCATTGATGAGCAGCGAGCGAACGGCAGGTCCCTCGACTGCGCGTCCGCCGACTTGCAAAGAAGCGAGTCGGACAATCCGCGGACGCTCCGCTCGGGACGACTAAGTAATCGGGATGGTGCGAAAGGTATGGCTAAAGCCCTGCCCCCTCCGTTCCTCACTCCTCCGCTGCCTTGATCTTCCACAGAATCTGCCGCAGCATGCCAAGCCAGAGATCGGCGTCGCCAGAGGATAGGTCCAACCTCCGCACCATGCGGCGGACGCGTTCTTCGGTCGACGAGGCAGCTATCGGATTCACGTATCCGCTGCGGTGCAGGGCTTCCAGTAGCAAGCTCGAAATGCGCTCGACTTGCCCTGCTGGAGCGGGTTTCTCAATCGGCTCTTTTTTCTTCAGCGGCGCGGGCGGTTTCGAATCGCGCACCAGTTCGTAGAGGCAAACGGCAACCGCTTGCCCCAGGTTCATCGAGAGATGCTGCTCGCGGGTCGGAATGTGCAGTAGCCAATGGCAATGGCTGAGGTCATCATTCGAGAGGCCCGTCTTCTCCGAGCCGAACAGCAGGGCGACGCATCCGCTGGCGCATTCCCGCCGGATGAGCTGCGCGCCGTATTCCAACCGCCGCAGCGGGTGACGGAGTTCGCGATGCTGGATCGCCGTGGTTCCCACAACCAGCGAGCAGTCGGCGACCGCCGCGGCTGTGCTGGGAAATTCCTCGGCAGCGGTCAAGAGCGCCGCTGCTCCCATCGCCGAACGAGCTTCGCGAAAGGCTACCTGATAGGGATTGACGAGCCGCAGCCGGAGGAAACCGAAATTGCTCATGGCGCGGGCCGCCGCGCCGATGTTCAGCGGATTGCGCGGTCTCACCAACACCACGCGTAAACGATCAAGGTCCGGCAGCATGCGATGAGTTTAGTGCAGAAAAGGTTGGAACAGGCGCCTTCCTTTAATTGACGGCAGCAAGCAACAGGACCATTGCCGCACCGCGTCAACCTACACAGCATTATGCAGGCTGAGCCTGGCAGCAGGACTCGGAATTCTGCCTCTGAAGAAGGCGACGACCGTATCGGACGCGGAAAAAGCCGAGCGAAGGCTTACCGCACGCTGGCTGTGGCTCAATTTCCGCCGGGACGCACAGGGACCGCGCCAGTTAATAGGGACGCCATGCAACCCGGTGCGGCGGTCTTCATCTCACCGGGAAAGGCCTTATTATTGCAACATGCAAGAAAGGTGTTCTCAGCCGGGAGGAGGATTCGTGGTCTGTAGTGCTTGTGGATTTGAAAACCCGAAGGCAATGCGCTTTTGCGGCATGTGCGGAACGCCCCTGCCGCAGCGCCCGCTGACCGCTCCGGGTGCGCACAGCACGCTGAATTTTACCCGGGTGCCAATGGAAGGCGCGGTCGCAGGTGGACAGAATGCCGGTTCGGCCCCATCCAGCCATACCGGCAGACGCACCGAGACGCGCGCGCCGTCGGCTACCTTGGCTGATCCTCGCGACCTTGCTGAGCACAGGCCGGCGTCTTCTGCTGTGCCACCGGTAGAAGAGCTCGTGCCCGACGTGCCGCTGGACGAATATTTGCAATCCTTCCAATACCGCCCCCCTAGCGAGCCTATTGAGACCACCATGCGGGGCGAAACCGCCGCGGAAGAACGGCCGGTTGCCGCTGACAAGACGCCGCAACCAACCAGCATGGTCGCGACAACACCGGTTGAGGCCGGAACGACTCCTTCTACTGCGGAGAAGCCGCAACAGGCCAGCGCATTCGCGGCAGCCGACGGGGTAGAGAGCCGCCTGGGGCTGGAGCTGGAAGGTCCTTCGGACGCGGCCCCGGCAAGTGCCGACCGCCCGCGCTTCCTTGACATTGCCGAACCGGTGAAACAGCCCAAGCCGGCAACCTCCGGCACCTCGACCATCGTTGGCCCGTCCTTCCTGGGTTTGAGCGATGCACCGCCGGCAGTCGAGACCATCGACTTTGACGCCGAGGAACCGGCGCGTGCTAGCCACTGGCGCATTTGGCTGGCGATTGCGCTAGTCGTGCTGTTTGCCGGGCTCGGGCTGATGGAGTGGCACGCGCAGGCGCACCAGACCAACAACGGGCCGGTGCAGCTCGTCCAAACGGAGATCCACAACTGGAGGCACGGCTTGCTGGCGTCGCTGCTCAGCAAAGTTACGTCGAATACGATTTCTGTAGAGAACCGGCCGGCGACTCCTGCACCTTCTTTACCGGACAACAACGGCAAGCCGGAGATGCAGGTGCAAGAGCAGCCTCACCCACAGCCGCCGAGCCAGCCGGCGCCAGGCAACCCCGCGGCAATCCCTGCAGCGAATTCGAACCCGCCGGCGGCTTCGGCACAACCCGCTGCCTCGGCAGCGGTGACAACTCCGGCGAATCCCAAGCCTACGCCGGAGGCAAGTGCGACCTCCACTTCGGCGCCGTCAACCGCTGAGAAGGTAGCGCCGAAGACACCCAGCTCCTTAACCGCAGCAGCCGCTAATACCGCTTCCAAGTCCTCCTCGGCCGACGAGGCGCCGAAAAAAGCTGCCGAAGAACCCAAGCCTACGCGTAACGCCGCGAAGCCCGACGTCCCGGGCGCGGAAGAAATGGCCAAGGCCGCGAACGCCAGCGACTCGGCCGCCGAAGCTGCCTGGTTGTGGAAGGCAACCGCCAAGGGCAATCCGGACGCGCCCGTCAAGCTGGCCAACATGTACATGAAGGGCGATGGGGTGCCGCAAAGCTGTGAGCAGGCTGTGGTGCTATTGAGGACCGCGGCGACCAAGGAGAATGCTCCCGCACGCAATCGCCTGGCCTCGATGTACGCCACCGGCAACTGTGTGCCGCGCAACCGGGTGGAAGCCTACCGCTGGCTGAGCTCGGCGCTGGTGGCCGATCCCAACAGCCAATGGGCGCAGCAGAACCGTGACCTTATCTGGCAGCAGATGACAGCGGAAGAACGGGTACTTGCAGAGAAGTACCGCTAGCTACCGCCGCCGGTGACCAGCCACGCGATAGTCAATCCAATCATGATGACCGTCGTGGCCCAGGCCACAATGTTGAACCACGTGCCATTGACGTACTTGCCCATCAGCTCGCTTTTGTTGATCAGCAGCAGCATAAAGATCAGCACAAAAGGCAGCACGATTCCGTTGACCACCTGCGACAGAATGCTGATGGCAACCAACGGGACATTCGGCAGAAGGATGACCGCGCCGCCGAAAATCAGCAGCAGCGTATAGAGCCAGTAAAAAACCTTTGCGTCGCTGAACTTCTGCCCCACACCCGACTCGAAGCCCAAACCTTCACAGACCGTATAGGCAGTCGAAATGGGCAAAATGGAAGCGGCGAACAACGACGCGTTGAACAGTCCGGCGGCGAAAAGAATGTAGGCGTATTCGCCTGCCAGGGGACGCAGCGCCTGTGCGGCGTCGGCGGCATCGCGAATCTGGCGGATGCCGTGGAGGTAAAGCGTGGCCGCGCAGGCCACGATGATGAACCAGGCCACAATGTCGGTGAACACGCAACCCAAGATCACGTCCCAGCGCGAGGCCTTGTACTCGCGGGGTGTAATTCCCTTCTCCACAATCGATGACTGCAGATAGAACTGCATCCATGGAGCGATCGTCGTCCCCACCACGCCGATCACCATGTAGAGGTAAGCCGATTCGTGGAAAGGTCCGGCAGCCGGCGGCCTATAGGTCGCGACGAAGGCCTCTTTCCAGCTCGGGCCTGCCAGCACTCCCGCAATGATGTAGGCGAAGTAAAAGAACGACGCCGCCAGGAAGATCTTTTCCACGCTCTTGTAGGTCCCTTTGACCACCATCAGCCAGACAATCGCCGCCGAGACCGGCACGCTGACGTAGCGTGAGATGTGAAACAACTCCAGGCTGGTGGCGATCCCGGCAAATTCGCCCACCACGTTGCCGAAGTTGGTGATCACCAGCCCGACCATCATGAAGAAGGTCATCCGCAGGCCGTATTCTTCGCGGATCAAATCGCTGAGGCCCTTGCCGGTGACCGCGCCCATGCGGGCCGACATTTCCTGCACCACGATGAGGGAGATGGTTACCGGGATGATTGTCCACAGGAGCAAATAGCCGAATTGCGCCCCGGCAGCCGAGTAGGTGTAGATCCCGTTGGCGTCATTGTCGACGTTAGCAGTGATGAATCCCGGGCCGAGGACGGCCAGGAACAACAGGAGGCGGATTCTCCAAACTCTGAGACGTCGGGATTCACGCATGGCACGAGGGCTTCGGCTGAGATGGCAAAGAACAGACAGGATAAATGAGGCCGTGAGCTGCGGCAATAACAGGTTCATTTGCCCCCGATCCGCGGTCGTTCAACAAAAGAGTCGCGCGCCCCAACGCGAAAGTGAGCATTTGCGTTGTAGATGGCGTGTGAACGAAAGAGGTAAAACCCGCTTTTCTCTTGGTGGGGCGTGAAACAGGGAAGCCAGTTCCGAAGGGTATTCAGGTGTGTCAAAAAGAGAAATTATTAGCCAAAAACTGCAAATCACTGCAGACCTTCCGCTCCGATCAAGCCACGCTGCTTGATACAAAATGACTTAGCGGCTCCCAGCTTGGAACCAAAAATGCGCGGAATGCTCCTGAGCTATGTGATCACTAGCTCTATCCGGCTGCTTTTCGAGGAGATCCTCTATGAAGAAAAGCCTCGTGTTGGCGATGCTGTTCGCGTTGGCGGTGTTTGCAGTGCCCAGCTTCGCCCAAACTCAGTACAACTCTTTTGACGGATACAATCCTTATTGGCATCCGCTTGGGTATCCGAACACGGCTACGTACGGAGAGACCTTCACGGCACCCACCAACGGCAACGACTTTCTACAGAATTTCAGCCTGTATATGGCGGGGCCTTACTCGTCGGGTAACATCGTAATGGGCGCTTATTTAGCCACTTGGAACGGCTCTTATGCCGGGACATTGCTGTGGCAGAGCTCAGAGATCAACTACCCCAACACGGGAAATGCACAATTGACCTTCAGCCCTGGCGTTCAGCTTCAGTCCGGCCAGAACTACATTGTGTTTCTTAGCATTTCCCAGTATTACGGCCAGTCCTCCGGAGAGAGCTATATTTCCGGCGGAAATGGTAGCTGCCCGGGCTGCGCCTTCGCCTATTTCAACAACGGCGGGAACTTCAACGAGCTGTTCAACACGCCGTGGGATGCAACTGGCCTGCAGCCGGACTTCGCGTTCACCGCGAATTTTACCTCCGGCGCCGGCACTGTCCCGGAGCCGGGAACGTTTTTCCTGATGGGAACGGGACTGTTCGCTGCTCTCGGGGTGATGCGCCGCAAGCTGAATCTGTAGTTCGCTAGCTGTAATGGAATGCGCCGGAGCTTTGGCTCCGGCCTTTTTATTGGCCGCGGGAACTGCGCTTCACTTCAGTCGCTACTCGCCTTTCCCGGGCGGTCCACTAACCGGTTCCACACGGCGAAACAAAAGACCACCGTTTCAACAGCGGGGCGATGCCTATCAAATCGGAGCCTCTGGAACGGCACAAGGCTCTGTCGAACCGCAAACGAGGGAAGAGAGAAAGGCAAAGAGCGCGGCGGTCGCAGAAGTCTACACTGACGCTGCGGCCATCGTCTCCGCCTTGGCCTGCTTCTGCGCTGCCGCCAGTTGCCTGCGCAAAATTCGAACCCCTGCATCTACGTGTTTTTCCTCGAGCAGAAACGGCGTGAGGAAACGCAGGACATTCTCTTGCGTGACGTTGATCAGCAGGCCGTTGGCAAGCGCACCCTGCAAAATCGGCTTGCCTGGGATGGTCAGTTGCAAGGCCTGGATGGCGCCCACCCCGCGCACTTCCGTCGCGATCTCGAATTTATCGACCAACTGATGCAACTTCTGCGACAAGTAGCCGCCGACCCTCCGCACGCGCTCCAGTAGATTTTCGTCTTCCAGGATTGCCAGATATTCCAGCGCCACCCGACAGGTGAGCGGGCCTCCTCCGAAAGTTGTGCCGTGCTTGCCGGGCGTCATGTGCTGGGCAAACTTTTCTTTGGCGAGAAAGACGCCCAGCGGTAATCCTGCAGCAATCGGCTTGGCAATGCAGACCACATCCGGCATTACGCCGAAGTGCTGAAAGGCGAAGAGTTGTCCGGTGCGCCCCATGCCGCATTGGATTTCGTCGAAGATCAGCGCAGCCTGGTGCTGGTCCGCCTGCTCGCGGCAGGCGCGCAGGAACTCCGGGGTTGTCTCCTGAATGCCGCCCTCGCCTTGGATGGGCTCTAGCACAATGGCGCAGACTTTATCATCCATCGCGGCGCGCAGCGCTTCCTGGTCGTTGCGCGGGATGAAGCGCACCCCTTCCAGCATGGGATCGAAGTCCTTGCGGTACTTTGGCTGGCCGGTGAGGGCAAGCGCGCCCATGGTGCGTCCGTGAAAGGAGTTGTCGAGCGCGATGATGACCGACTTGTCGGGACCGCCGGTGGCATGGCCGGCCGCACGCACCAGCTTCAGCGCGCCTTCGACCGCCTCGGTGCCGCTGTTGGAAAAGAAGGCGCGATCCATCCCTGAGGCGGTGCAAAGTTTCTCCGCCAGCAGCCCCTGATATTCGTTGTAGTAAAGATTGGAGACATGGATGACTCTCGCGGCCTGCTCGCGAATGACCTTTACGATGCGGGGATGCGCATGGCCGAGCGCGTTGACACCCAGGCCGGTGAGGAAGTCGAGGTAGCGGCGCCCCTGAACGTCATAAACATACACGCCCTTACCGCGGGCGATGGCCAGGGGATAACGGTCGTAGGTATTCAGCAAAAACTTTTTTTCGCGCTCGACGATCTCTTCGTAGTAGGACATGAATGTCTCCAGGGAGCAACTAGCAACTGGCAATTAGCAATTAGCTTAGCATCTGACGATGGGCAATCGGCATTCACCACTCGGAACTCCGCATCCGCCAGCTTGCCGACTCAGTGTGAAGCTTGCTCCTGAAGATCCGGGGATCTGGTTTTGCCGCGCCATACGTTTGCGCCGGGTTTCCGCGAGACAAGCTACTTGCTAGAGCAATTGCCGCTTTCGTGATCCACGTCACAGCGGAATGTTCACCCCTGCCGTTAGACTTTGCTTAGAAGTTGAGGCTTCTTATGTTGACTGAGAAACAATTCCGTGAACGGGCCAAGAGTGAGCTTCGGCAAATTGGGAACCAGGTGCAGGGTCTAGCGGCAGACCGCGACGTCTATTGGAAGGTGGAACGCGAGATCATCCAACCAAATCCCCAACTCCGCGAGGCGCGTAGCCCATTCCTTGACATGCTACGCGGTTGCTATACCGATGCGATGGCTGCACAAATGCTTCGCTTGCTGAATGGCGAAGAGGGGGCGGTCTCGCTGCCCCGTGTGCTGGCGCAGCTTGCCGACTACCCGCAGCTCAGGCAGGACAAGATTACAGATGCCGAGTTCGCCGCCGATCGCGCGGCGCTGCAGGAGGCAGCGGCACGCCTGAAGCGTGCCCTCACGCCGCACGCAGGTCATCACGAGCGGACCCTTCCGGCGCTGGCGGCGATGCATCGCGAGCTGGATGCCGCCTTCAGTCTCATCATCGAAACCGTCAGGACCTATTATTGGATCGTAGCCGAAAGCTACCTCGATCTGGACGTCAAGTACACGGAAAATCCTCTGGCGATATTCCAATCGGCCTGGGCAGTACCGGTGCTGGCACAGTAGGCCATCTTGAGGTAAGGGTGGCAAGCCATAGTGACCCAGCGCGGTCAGCCAAGCTACTAGCAGTTTCGAGGTGTTCTCAAGAGCGCCTGGGTTTGGGGCGTGAAGGGAGACAGTTATCCCGCACGGCGCTGGCCTAGCCCAGTTTGTGCCCTTCGACTCGCTAGGCTCCCAGAAAGGCCTAAGCGCTACGCTGAATTTCTAGTTAACGCTAGGTTACAAAAACTGGAAGCCTGCCCGTTCGGGGAACGATCGGCACTTCAGAATTTCACAGACTCATCCCAAAAGTAATATCAGTCATTTCAATTATCCGACTATAATCTTGGAAGCTACTTAAATAATTGGACTTAATATCTCGTTCAAAGGAAAAACGTGGCATCGAAGTTGCTAAGTGAAAATAGGCTCGTGGGAGTGAGCGCAGTGGTGCGCCCTGCCCAACAGCCCGCGGCTCCGATGAACCGAGACCTGCAGACGCGTTTCTTCGCCGTTTTTCTGGCACTGCTCAGCGTCGCCGCCATCGTTTTTGCCTGCATTAATTTTCAAAAGGATCGCGAATACTTTTCCCCGGACGATGGAGTTTGGTGGGTCGAGGATGGCCCCCACTTACGTGCCGAGCGGGTTGAGGTCGATGGCCCGGGCGAGAAGGCCGGCATAAAGCGGGGCGATTTCCTGGTCGCCGTGCAAGGCCACGGAGTAAGCAACGTTGCCAGCTTGGAGCGGCGCCTTTACGCCATTGGCGTCTGGGCAAAGGCCAATTACTCCCTGCTGCGGCAGGGGGTTCCGTTGGATGCCCCGCTGATTCTGGTTCCTGCTGACCGGTCGCTGTACGAGGGACTGCGGCTGATCGCACTGGTTTACCTTGGCATAGGCATGTACGTCCTTCTGCGTCGCTGGACGGCCCCGAAAAGCACGCACTTCTACATCTTTTGCCTGGTTTCCTTCATCTTTTATTCCTTCCACTACACCGGCAAGCTAAACGACTTCGACTGGATCGTCTACTGGTCGAACGTCGTGGCCTGGCTGCTGCAGCCGGCACTGTTCCTGCATTTCTCGCTGACCTTCCCCGAGCGCAAGCCGCTGGTGGACCGCCGCCGCTGGCTCATCCCGGCCGTCTATCTTCCCGGCGCACTGCTGCTGGCAGTCCACATCTGCGTAATTGCTCTGCTGCAGCCCAGCGAATTGCTGCGCTGGAACCTGGATCGTGTGGAGTGGCTTTACCTGGCGGCCTACTTCGTGACTGCAACCGTGACGCTGTGGCACAGCTATCGGCATGCCGAGTCGGCCATCCTGCGCCAGCAGATGAAATGGGTGACGCGCGGTACCGTGCTTTCGGTCGGGCCTTTTACCGTTCTCTATATCCTCCCGTATCTGTTCGGCGTCGTTCCGGGCTCAGGGCCGTGGGGATGGCTGATGAAGCTCTCGGTGCTCTCGTTGGTGTTTTTGCCTCTGACTTTCGGCTACGCCATCTTCCGTTACCGCTTGATGGATGTTGACCTGATCTTCAAGCGGGGCATGGCATACACCATCGCTGCCGGCGCCATTACGGCCGCGTACTTCGCGGCCGTCGGCATCGCCTCAGTATTGTTCCATCGGAACTTCCCCAACGTGGGACCTGCAGGGCTGGTGATTGCGATTGCCGTAACCGCGCTGCTGTTCGATCCCTTCAAGAATTGGGTGCAGGAGCATCTGGACAAATTTTTCTATCGTAAGCGCTATGACTACCGGCGTACGCTGATTGAGTTTGGCCGCGACCTGAATTCGGAGACTGACCTCGACAAGATGCTCAGCTCGATTGTCGATCGCCTGTCGCACACGTTATTAGTGGACCGGTTGGCCGTTTTCCTTACCGATCCGGAGCAACCGGAGCGGTTTTACCTGGCAAAGTCGTATGGCATTACCAATACTAGCGATCTTAACTTTGACTTTCTGAATGTCGAACGTCCGGAGTGGCAGGCGGGCCATTTGTTCTTCGACAATACCAGCCACGCCGTGCGCGAAAGCCCATTGGCGCGACAGGCGATCCGGCGGCTGGAGCTGAACTATTACATTCCTTGCACCGTGATGGGGCGCATCATTGCAGTACTTGGCCTGGGCAAGACGGTGGAAGGCGACTTTCTCTCCAGCGAAGACGTGCAACTGCTGGAGACGCTGGCCGGCTACGTCGGCATCGCCGTGCAAAACGCGCGGCTGTACAAGTCCCTGGAGGAAAAGGCCGGCCAGTACGAACGTCTGAAGGAATTCAGCGAGAACATTGTGGAGTCCATCAGCGTGGGCGTGATGGCGGTGGACCTGCAAGACCGCATCGAATCCTGGAACTCGCAGATGGAAGTGATGTTTGCCCTGCCGCGGCGCGAGGCGCTGGGCCGGCCGCTCAGCGAAGTTCTGCCGGCAGCTTTCCTGGAAGAGTACGATCGCGTCCGGCAAAGTCCGGGCATCCACAATCTATACAAATTCCGGCTGCGCACCGCAGGCGGCGAAAGCCGGGTCAGCAATATCGCCATTGCGCCGCTGGTGAGCAAGAGCTTCAGTGTTATAGGCCGCTTGATCATTGTGGACGACATTACGGAGAGGATCGAGCTGGAGTCGCAGCTTTCACAGGCGGAGAAGCTTTCTTCCATCGGCCTGCTGGCGGCGGGCGTGGCCCACGAGGTGAATACCCCGTTGGCCGTGATCTCCTCGTACGCACAAATGCTGGCCAAGCAGGTGCACGGCGACGATAAGCAAGCGGCCCTGCTGGAGAAGATCACCAAGCAGACCTTCCGCGCCTCGGAAATCGTCAATAGCTTGCTGAATTTCTCGCGTACCTCGGGAAGTGAATTTACAGACGTCGACCTGAACCGTGTCATCAAAGATACGTTGACCTTGCTGGAGCATCAGTTCAAGACCGCGGGTGTGAATGTACAACAAGACTTCGATCCTGCACTACCGGCAATCCACGGCAACACCGGCAAGTTGCAGCAGGTGTTCTTGAACCTGTTCCTGAACGCCAAGGACGCCATGCCTGGCGGCGGCACGCTGACCATCAGCACCAACAACGGTCATCACGTGCAGGTGAGGGTTTCTGACACCGGCAGCGGCATTGCCCAGGAGCACATCCATCGTATCTACGATCCTTTCTTCACCACCAAGAGCAAGCCGGCAGCCGGCCACAGCGGCGGCACCGGGCTGGGTCTTTCCGTCACCTATGGCATCATCCAGGAGCACGCCGGCAAAATCCGCGTGGACAGCACCCCCGGCCGCGGCACCACCTTCATCATGGAATTTCCTTTGATCAGAAAGGCAGTCAGTGCTTGAAGTCGTAGCAAGTCGAAGCGAACTTGGCGGCGAGAGACCAGCCTCGGTCGGCTCGGTATTGATCGTAGACGACGAAGCCGCCATCTGCGAGTCGTTGCAGACGCTGTTGGAGTTTGAAGGCTATTCGGTGGAGGTGGCCGGCGATGGCCGGGAAGGCCTGGCCCGCATCGCCGAACGCCCCTTCGATCTGGTGCTGCTGGATTTTGCTTTGCCGGAGCGCAATGGCGTCGAAGTGCTGGGGGAGATCCGCGAGCGTGATCCCGACCTGCCGGTCATCATGATCACCGCCTACGGCACGGTGGAAAACGCGGTCAACGCCATGCAGGCAGGTGCTACCAACTTCATTCAGAAGCCCTGGGACAACGAAAAGCTGTTGGCAGATGTGCGCGTCGCCGTCGGCCGCCGCCGCGCCGAAGAAGAAGTTGTGCAATTGAAGCGCGCCCTGAAGCAGCGCTACAACTTCGAGAACATCATCGGCAAAAGCGAGGCCATGCTGCGCATCTTCGACCTGGTGGCGCAGGTGGCGCCGAGCCGCTCGACCGTGCTGCTGCAGGGCGAGAGTGGTACCGGCAAGGAACTGATCGCCAAAGCAATCCATATGAACTCGCCCCGCAAGGAGCGCGCCTTCGTCCCAGTCAACACCGGCTCCATGCCTGCCGACCTGCTGGAATCCACCCTCTTCGGTCACGTCAAGGGGGCCTTCACCAGCGCTGTCGTCAGCAAGAAGGGGCTTTTCGAGGTCGCTGATCGCGGCACCATCTTCCTGGACGAGATCGGCACCATGAGCCTGGAAACGCAGGCCAAGATCCTGCGTGTGCTACAGGACCGCAAGTTCATGCACCTGGGCGGCGTTAACGAAATTCAAGTCGACGTGCGCATCATCGCTGCCACCAATGTTGATCTGAAACAAGCGGTGAAGGACGGAAAGTTTCGTGAAGA
>Ga0070737_10003600_pt1 | contig 16523 bp, 14 predicted proteins | sample Coa_R1_10_FD_66438 | JGI IMG/M metagenome (GOLD analysis project Ga0070737, IMG submission 66438) | Surface soil microbial communities from Centralia Pennsylvania, which are recovering from an underground coalmine fire - Coalmine... | ecosystem: Environmental > Terrestrial > Soil > Unclassified...
GCTGCCATCGGCGCGCCAACGACCGAGCTGTATGCGACGGCGATCGAGATGTGCGCGTGGGCCGAGACGCGCGGCTGCCTGGGAACAGTGCTGTGCGAGCATCACGGCTCCGACGATGGCTACCTGCCAACGCCGCTCATTCTCGCCTCGGCCGTGGCGGCGCGCACCGAACGGCTGGCCATCACCTCGGTGGTACTTCTTCCGCTCTACGACCCGGTTCGGCTCGCCGAGGAGATGACGGTGCTCGATATCATCAGCCGCGGCCGTGTCTCTTACATCCTGGGTTTGGGGTATCGCCGCGAGGAGTATGACCATTTCGGCGTGGACATGGGCGCGCGTGGACGCATCGCCGATGAGTACGTGGAATTGCTGCGCCGGCTACTACGCGGTGAGACGGTGGTCCGCCCGGGGCGCCGCATCAAAGTCACACCACCGCCATACAGTGCCGGTGGCCCGCTGCTGATGTGGGGTGGCGGCAGTCTGGCCGCCGCCCGCCGCGCCGGAAAATACGGCCTTTCTTTCCTCGCCCAGGCCAATGTCCCCGGCTCGCAGGAAACCTACGAAGCCGCGTGTCGCGCACACGGGCACGAGCCCGGGATGACCTTGCTGCCTGACCGCGACACGCCGTCGGTGTGTTTTGTCGCCGACGACGTCGACCGGGCATGGGACGAACTCGGACCCTACCTGCTCCACGATGCACGGACCTACGCCGATTGGAACCCGGGCAACCAGACGTCGGCCGGCATCGCCGACGTACACAGCGTTGAGGAGTTACGCCTCATGTCACGCACGTACCGGATCTTCACTGTGCCGCAAGCGATCGACCACCTGCAAAGTGGCGGCATGCTCACCCTGGCGCCGCTGTGCGGTGGGCTGCCGCCCGATCTCGCTTGGCCATACCTGGAGCGCGTTGCCAACATTGTGGTACCGAAGCTGACGGAAACCAAAGTCCCGCAGAAACAAGGGGTGCAGGGATGACGAGCGCCGAAAAGACCGACGTCTACTACGACCCGTTCGATTTCGAGATCGACAACGACCCGTATCCGGTGTGGAAGCGGCTGCGCGACGAGGCGCCACTCTACTACAACGAGAAATTCAATTTCTTCGCGCTGAGCCGTTACGCCGATGTCGCTCCCGCACTTAACGATTGGGAGAAATTCTTGTCTGGCCGGGGAACGACCGCTGACCTCCTGCTCAGCGGTGCCGAAATTCCCCCGGGGATAATTCTGTGGGAGGATCCGCCAATTCACGACGCTCACCGGCGGCTGCTGTCACGGGTTTTCACGCCCCGCCGAATGGAGGCGGTCGAAGGGTTAGCGCGCCAGTACTGTGTCCGTGCCCTCGATCCCCACGTGGGATCGGGCCGGTTCGACTTCATCGAAGATCTCGGCGCGCAAATGCCGATGCGGGTGATCGGCTACCTGGTGGGCATCCCGGAGTCTGACCAGGAAATGATCCGCAAGCGCACCGACACCATCTTGACCCTGAAGGAGGCTAAGCCGGCCTTCGACGCCACCAGCTTCGAGCAGACATATCAGATCTTCGCCGACTATATCGACTGGCGGGCTAAGCATCCGTCGAACGATCTGATGACCGAATTGCTCAACGCAGAGCTGGAGGAACCCGACGGCACGCGCCGACGGCTGAGCCGCACCGAAGTGCTCACCTACACCAGCACGATCGCCGGGGCAGGCAACGAGACGACGACACGGCTGATCGGATTCATCGGCCAACTGCTCTCCGACCACCCCGACCAGCGCCGCGAGATCGCCGCCGACCGGGCGCTGATTCCGCAGGCCATCGAAGAAGTGCTGCGCTACGAGGCACCGTCACCGGTCCAGGCTCGCTATGTCGCCCATGACGTCGAGTACTATGGCCAGACCGTTCCCGCGGGCTCAATCATGTTGCTGCTGAACGGGTCTGCCAACCGTGACGAACGGCACTTCCCCGACGGGGAACGATTCGACATCCACCGCACCGGCTCACACCTGAGCTTCGGGCACGGGTTGCATTTCTGCCTGGGTTCGGCGCTGGCGCGCATGGAAGCGCGCGTCGCGCTTGAGGAAGTGCTCAATCGCTGGCCCGATTGGCAGGTCGATTATGACAACGCGGTCCGGGCGCACACCGCCAGCGTGCGCGGATGGGCGCGATTGCCCGTTATCACCGGTTGACGGCAGGCCGGTGACTAGAACGATCGTTATCACGGGCGCCAGCGACGGCATTGGTGCCGCGGCCGCTCGTCGCTTGTCTCACGCAGGTGAACACGTTGTCGTGATCGGACGCTCGGAAACCAAGACCACAGCCGTGGCCGCCGAACTGGGCGCCGACTGCTTCGTCGCCGACTTTGCCGACCTGACTCAAGTGCGGGCATTGGCGCAGCAATTGCGCTCTCGCTATTCGCGCATCGATGTATTGGCCAACAATGCCGGCGGCATGACAACCAGAATCGAGTTTACCGGCGACGGCTACGAGAAGACCTTCCAAGTGAACTATCTGGCGCCGTTTCTGCTCACCACGCAACTCGTCGATCTCTTGGTCGAGTCCCGGGCCTCGGTCATAAACACCTCCAGCGCGTCGCAGAAGTTGCTCGGCAGAGTGACGATCGAGGATCTGCACAACACGCATCGCTACCGTCCCAGCAAGGTGTACGCGCTTACGAAGCTGGCAATCATATTGTTTACCAAGGAATTACACCGTCGGTATCACGATGCCGGGCTGTCGGCTGCGGCTTTCCACCCCGGATATGTCGACACGAACTTCGGGCCTGCATCTGGATCGCGGATCCTGGCTCTCATGCGCCACACACCGACAAGGGTGTTCACTGCGACGCCGGATCAAGGTGCCACTCAGCTCGTCGAGTTGGCCACCGCCACACCCGGTGTCCACTGGAAATCGGGAGAGTATTACTCCAGGAACAAAATCGCGAAACCGCATCGTGCGGCCAACGATGCAGTGCTGGCCCGCGAACTGTGGGATCGCAGCCTGGCCGTCGTTGCCACTTAGCCAGGTCCTTCGTCGGCCGGTGCCGAGACCTGCGTGGTATCCGAGCGGCCGCGTAACACCGTGGAGCCCTTGGCAACCCAATGCTCGCATTCCTCCGGGTCAGCGCGAGCTATCGCCGCATCGGAGCACAGAATCCGTCGCTCCGAAGTCTTGGCGAGATCAGCGAGACGCGCTGATTCGTTGACCGGGTCACCGATCACGGTGTATTCGTAGCGGTTCTCAGCACCGATATTGCCGGCAAAGACGGGCCCTGCCGAAACGCCGATGCCGAAGTCCACCAAGGGTAATTCGCGCAGCCGAGCGCCCAGCGCGCGTGCAGTCGCCAACGCCGCTGATGCCGCTCCATCCAGTCGCAGCGGCGCCCCGAAGATGGCCAGCGCGGCGTCTCCCTCGAACTTGTTGATCGATCCTTGCCTTTGATCTACCTCCTCGACGACGATCTGGAAGAACTTGTTGAGCAGCCCGGCAACCTCCTCAGGCGGATGGCTAGCGGCCAACGGTGTTGAGCCCACCAGATCGATAAAGAGAATTGCCGCGTCGACAACATCGCCGGTCAGCGATGCTTCCTCTTCGACCGCACGACGGGCGACGTCCACTCCTACGTGTCGGCCGAACAGGTCACGAAGCCGGTCACGTTCGACAAGGCCGGACACCATCCGATTGAACCCGCTTTGTAGACGGCCGATCTCGGAGCGTTCGTAGACGTCGACCATTGTGCCGATCCGGCCATGTTCGACTTCTGCCATTGCCGCCACGACTTCGCGAACCGGATCCGAGATCGATTTGGCGACCAAGATAGTTCCCCGCAGTCCCAGCAACACCGCGACAATGGAGAGCACCAGTACCGGAATCTCGACCGAGGCGCTTTTGTGGATGATCCAGCCAAGTGACCGCAGAAAGATCAGGGATGCTATCGCCACGCTGGGAAGCGCACTGCTCAGCAGCCACATGCCGACCAACCGTGCTAACACACCTGGAGCGGTGACGAAGCCTTCGAAACCGTGTGTGGCAGCTGCAATGATCGGACGCACCGTGCGCTGCGTGAGCAGCACGCCGGTGCCCGTCGCGGCAGCCCCACCGAATAGCACCGCCAAGGCGGTCGACACGACAACCGTGAGCCCGCCGTGAACGTTCAGTAGCGCAAAGATTGTGCCGCTGGCCGCCCACGTCGCCGCGAGAACCGCCGACTGGTTGCGGATGAGCTTCATCGCTGCACGGCGTTGGTCGGGCGTCGGCTCTTGCCCAGCAACAAACCAGCGCAGCGACGGAGCGATCGATATGACTCCGCCTGTCCCGACCGCGACGGCACCAAGCACAACCAGCAGAATGGCCGCTACCGTGTTCCTCGCGTTCACGTGAACGTGTGCCCCACCGCCGGCGTGGCCGCCGAGAGCCACCGCGATCACCGCGACCTCGCCGGTGGCAACAAGATGAGCCAATACGAGCCCGCCCGCGTATCGAATCGATAGCCTGGCCGCGCCACTAGGAGCTAGCTGCCTCACGTGACGAAGGTACGGCCGCGGTCAGCTACGTGTCGGCGCGGGTCCAGAAGGTATGACCGTTCTGCGCTAGGCAGGTCAAAAACAGCCCGTCCGGTGCCTGCGCAACATAGTTCTGCCACTGGGTGCAGTCGGCGTTCTCTTCCTTGATCCCGGCCATCGGCGGCGACCGAAACCACCTCGGCTGGTATCTCCTCGGCGAACCGCAGAACACCAGCCGTCCCCAGTCCGTGACCCCGAAAACGTAGTAGGTCGTGTTGTCACAAGGCGCCCCGAGCACCACGCCGGGCGCGATGCCGGGTGTACAAGCCGGGTAGTCGCAGACTGTCGGCCCGGCGGCGGCGCGAGGTGCAGTCAAGAATGCACCAGCGCCGAGCAACGCCGTGACGGCTGCCACGAAGTAGCGCACGGCAATACTTTGACACAGCTGAAAAGAAAATTCTCCTATTCGGAGAAGGTCGAGACTGTTCAACGGCACCGGAATGCCGATCAGCCGCGGAGTGCGCCATTGGTCGCCGACATGCGGACCATTTGCGCAGCTTGAAGCGCTGGAATTGGCCGGTGACTGTCGGGACAAAAGTGATAACGTGGTTCTCCGTGCATGATCCGGAGGGAGTCTCACTCGCTGAAGCAGAGGAAGAAGCCGCCCGGGCCGAAGCGACAGCCGAGGAGGCCCGGGCACGCGCGATGCGGCTGCGCCGACAAGCCGAAGCGGCATCGGGCAACCAGGCGCAAAACTCCGACCCCGTCGACGAAGCGCACCCCCGACGACTGGCGTTCTCGTGGCGTCCGAAGCCGCGTATCGCGGGACGAAAAGCGCTGGGCACCGCGGCGGCGATCGCGCTGATCTGCATCTCGCTCGGGGCGAGCGGTTACATGCAGTGGCAGCACCACACCATCACACATAAGCGGCAACTGGCGGCGGAGTTCGCCGCGGCGGCCCGCCAGGCGGTCGTCACGTTCATGTCGATCGATGCCAACCACGCCAGGGACGACTTCCAACGCATTATCGACGCGTCCACGGGCCAGCTGAAAGCCCAGCTGCAGGCGGCCTCCGGCGTTTTGGTCAAGCGGGCTGAGGATTCGAAAGTAAGCACCAAGGCCACCGTGGACGCCGTCGCCGTCGAGTCGATGACTGACAGTTCAGCGGTGGTGCTGGTCGTGGCAAAATCGGACACCACCAATCCGGACAAAACCAAACGGCCCCCGGCGTCTTGGCGGCTCAGCGTCAATATCAGCCGGGACGGCGGTCAGCTCAAGATGTCGAAAGTCGACTTCATCTGATGACGGTCGAACACCGGTCGTCGATTGACGGCAGCAATACTCCCACCGGGGAGCCAGAGCCGGCCCGTCTGAGCAAAATCGCCAAAACCACCGCCTGGATGCGCTGGTGCCTGGCTAGGCGAGGTCTGATTCTCCTGACGGCCTTGGTCATCGCCGCAACGGGGCTTGCTGCCGGTTTGTTCTTCATTCAGTATCGTGCGGACCGCCAGATCGACGACGCGGCGAAACAGCAGGCGATCCACGCGGCTTCCGACGGCGCGGTCGCAGTGCTGTCGTATTCCGCCAACAATCTGAATCGCGATTTCGACAAGGCGCGGTCCCACCTCACCGGCGACTTTCTCACGTATTACACCAAGTTCACTGAACAGATCGTCGCGCCGGCGGCGCAGCGGATGCAACTTACCCAGACCGCCAAGGTGGTGCGGGCCGCAGTGTCAGACTTACAGCCGAATTCGGCGAGCGTGTTGGTATTTCTCGATCAAACCACCCTGAGCAAGGAAAAACCGAAGCCGTTGGTGAGCCCCAGCGGGGTGCGCGTAACGCTGAGCAAGGTCAACGGTTCCTGGTTGATCGCCAAGTTCGACCCACTGTGATGATCGTTGCGATCTCCGGCAAGATTCCAGCACTTCAGCGGTGAAGCTAATGCTATTGTCGTCGAGAGCGCCCCTGCCGGCGCCAAACAAGCGCATAGGCAGCTTATGCCGTCGAGGAGCATGCTCATGCGTTCAATGGGAACGATAGCCACCGCAATAGGGCTGACTGCCAGTGTGTTTGGCGCTTTCTGCCCGGTGCCGTGGGCACGGGCAACGACCAAGGAGGAGGTCGCCCTCAACGGGACGTACCGTGCCACGTCCATCGGCGACTGGGCCAAGACCAACGACCAGTTCAACAACGAGGCGACAGTCGTCAGCACCTGGACGATGAACTCGTCGTGTGCGACGTTTTATGAATGCACCGGCACGGTAAGAAGCGATCAGGGCTGGAGCGCGCCGTTATACACGGTTGACGGGACCAGCTGGTACGTCAAACGCGAAGTGCCGAACTGGGAGCGATGCCCCGACGGAACCGCATATCCCGGGCAGCAGACCTTCTATTTCTATCCGGTCAACGCCTCGAGCGCTGAACTGGAACTCGGCTCCCCGGTGCTGGCCGGCAAGGATCGCACCCTGGGCCCGAGCGGGGCCTGCGGGCGAAACCAGTGGCTGATGGTCGAGATGCCGTTTCGCCTGGACAAGATAGGCTAACCGGGCGTTCGGGCCCGATTGCTCTGCTGCGCCGCGGGCTGCGGTCTGGCTTGCAGCGTCGCACAGCACGGCTTCAGGTCGGAAGCAGGTCCTGCCATTTCTTCGGCGCGGTGGTCGCGGCGAGATCCGACTGCTGGTACAGCCGTCCGTCCGGGCCCACATAACCCCCGGTACGCGGATCGTACTTTGCGATCGCCACGGACGGTCCAGATCCCTTGTCCCCGAACGAGCTTGGCGCTGCGTGGGGCTGCCCGCCGCTGACCTCGGGCGGTGGCGGGGCCGGGGCTGGGGCCGGTGGCGCGGGCAACTCACCCGGCAATGGAACGTCCAGTGGCGCAATGGGCGGAACCTCAGCCGACTGCGGCGCGATGACCGCCGGTGGAGGTCCCGACGACGGCTGCGGTGGAGCGGCCGCGCCGAGCGTCCCCGGTGGTGGAGTCGCACCCCGCGGCCCGGCGGGCGTTCCCCGAGGGATCGCTCCTGGCGGCAGCGGCGTTCCCTCGGTCGGGGCGTACAGCCGGTCGCTGGCGGTGACCCGATCGTCGGGCGGGATGCCCTGCGAAAGCAAATTGGGATCCAGCGGGTAGGGACCGAGCGTGTGCTGACGCATCGCCAGCGGCATGTACGGCTTGTCGCTCTTGCAGATTTCGACCGTGGGTGCCCGCTTGCCGGGCTTGTCCATGCAGGGATAGTTACGTGCGCCGCGAACTGAAAGCGGTGAATCCTGCGGGAGCTTGCAATACATGTTGTCGGGTGTGTCGATGTCGCTGGTGTCGGCCGGGGAGCGCCATTGGCTGGGCGGCAGGAAGCCGACCGTGCAGATAGGGGGGTCGTCGATGGTGAGCGCAAAGTCGCCCTCGGCGAAACCATCCGGATGGTTGGCAGGGCCGGCCGCTTGCTCAATTGCCACCGCGGTCGGCAGCAGCACCAGCAGCTGCTCCAGCGAGGGGTGGTAGGTGACGGCGATCTGACCGATGGTGGTGAGGTTGGCCAACAGCACCGGCAATGTGGGTTTGACCTGCTCGAGAAGCCGGGACGCTTCGTTGGCGGCATCGGGACCGTTTTGCAGCAGGGTGCGAATCCGGGAGTCGTCGGTTACCAAAACATCGGAAATCCCGGCCAGACTGCGTGCCCACGTTCTGATCGAATCGGTGGTGCGTGCTTGCGAATCCAACAGCGGCTGGCTGTCTTCGGTTAGGGTTCGGGTGCGGTCGGCGACACTGTTGGCATCGGCGGAGATTCGTGACGCCGAGTCCGACAGCGACCCAAGATCGTAGGCTTCCCCGTTGAAGCTTTGGAACGACTCGTCGAGCAGTTGGCTGATCTTGTTCTTGGGGACGCTTTTGATCAACGCGTTGACCTGTTCGAGCAGAGGGCCGACAGCTTGCGGAATCGTGGTCTCACTCATTGGGATAACCGAGCCGTCGCGCAAGTATGGTGGGGAGTCTGTTTTCGGCCGCAAATCGACGTACTGTTCGCCGACTGCTGAGATGCTGCGCACGTCGGCTTGCAGATTGGCCGGGATTTTGGGTGAGGTATTAAGCGACAATGTGGCTTTCGCGCCACTGGCCGTCAACCCCACCGAGGTCACCTTGCCGACCTGAACCCCACGGTAGGTCACGTTGGAGAATCGGTACAGGCCACCGGTGGCCGGCAGCTCCAAGGTGACCGTCATCTTTCCGATGCCGAGCAGCGTTGGCACCTGAATGTAGAACAGCACCATCGCGATCACACCAATGATTCCGACGACGGTGAAGATCGCCAGCTGGATTCGGACGAACCGAGACAGCATCTATCCGCCCCCCTCCAGCAGCGGGCCCGTCGGCGGCGAACCGCCCGGCGCGCTTTGGTTTAGGGGTGGTGTCGCCGGCCCGGCTGGCACCGCATTGGTGGCCGGCTGGGGACCCGGCGGCGGTGGGCCGGGTAACGGTGCCGCCGGACCGTACGGCGCAGGGCCGGGCGCCGGTGGTCTGACGCCGGCATGCAGCGGATCGAGTGTGTAGCCCAAGTAAAACGGTTCCCCCGGGGCGGGCGGCTCCGGCGCGTCCAGTTGCCCCCAGTGGGTGCCCAACAGTAACCCCCGTTTGAGCCGCGGAATAGTCAGGTCCAAGTCGACATGCAGGTTGAAGTAGTCGCCTCGAACGGCTCGGTCGACGAAGTTCTGCGTGAACGGGAAGACCGTCGCCGCCGCGATCGCGGTGTCGAGCTCGGGACCCACGTCGGCAAGCGCGCGGATGGTCGGCTCCAAGTTCTTGAGGTTCTTGACCAAATCGGCCTGGGTGTCGTTGATCAGCCCGGTAGCGGTGTCGCTGAAGACGCGGAGTTTGTCCAACGCGGTTGTCAAGCGTGGTCGTTCTCTGATCAGCACCTCCAACGCAGGCGGAACCTTGCGCAGCGCGCGGGTCAGGACGTCACGTTGTGCGGCAAAGGTGGCGGAAAGCCCATTCAACGCCTGGATGGACGCGACGATATTGTCGCGCTGCTGGTCCAGCGTGCCGACAAACTTGTCAAGCCGATTGATCAGATCGCGGACAGCACCCTCACGCCCGGATAGGGCGGCGGTGAAATTGCGGACGATCTCACCGATCTGCCCGAGTCCGCCACCGTTGACCACAACCGAAAGCGACGAAAGAGTTTGCTCTGTCGACGGATACGCCGACGCCCGATTAAGCGGGATGGTGGCCCCCGGCTGCAGCCGCCCGATCCCCGGCTGCCCAAGTGGCGGGTTGAGCTCGAGATGCATCGACCCCAGCAGACTGGTTTGACCGACGCTGGCCACCGCATTCGCCGGGACGACGACATCGCGCTTTACCGAAATCTCGACGTCGGCGTGCCAGCCCTTCACCGTCATCCGGCCGACACTGCCGACGACGACGTCGTCGATCATGACCGGCGAATTCGACTCCAGCGTACTGACGTTCGCGAGTTCGACGTGGTAGATGTTGGCGCCTGCTCCGCGCCCCACCGTGCCCGGTAACGGCAGTGAGTTCAGCCCGTGGAACGCGCACCCGGTTGCGCTCATCACGACGCAACACGTCGCGGCAACCACCCGTCGCGTCCGGCGCATCATGATTGCGGCCCTTCGGCGGGAAGCAGCATGCTCGGCAAGGCCGGTGGGGGCGGTGGCGGCGATTCCATTGGTGTCGAAGGTGCCGGCGGCAGCGGCATCGCCGCTCCGGGTATCCGCGCCGGCGGGACGGCTCCCGGTGGCCCCACCGGATCGCCCGGCAGCCCGGTGTACGCCGATACCGCGGGCGGTTGCTCGGGCGGACCGGGTTTCGGCCCCTCGCCGCCGGGCGCCAGACGCTGTTCGCTGTAGATGATGTTGTTCGGGTCTGGCGACTTTTGCAGGAAGATGTTGATGGGGAAGGGCAGATTGTTGAAGTTGAGCAGCCGCAACCCAGGACCGATGAACAACGAGCACAGCTTGGCCGACTCGACCGCGGTGATGTTCCCGATGGAACCTACCTGCGAGCAGCCGGGAATGGGCAACGGAAGAAGCAACCCCGATGCCACCGGATTGGCGAAATCCATGATGCCGAATCCGCCGACGATGGTTCCGGTGTCGGCGTTGTAGTCGTTGAAAAAGTTGCCCAGCGCATTAGGTGCTGCGTGCAGGATGTTTTCCAGATCCATGTGCTGATCAACCAGGACCTGGGTGACGTTGGCCAACCGCTGAATCTGCTCGCTGGTTTGGTCGCGGGTTTCGGCGATGAACCGCTGCACTTCGCCCACCGCCGTCGACAAATCGGTCAGCGCGGCATCCAGCTCGGATTTGCTGTCGTTGACCACGCTGGTCAGCGTGGCCAGACGGTTGTTGAACTGGACGATCTGGACGTTGCTGTCCCGCAGCGCAGTGACGAAGGTCTGCAGATTTTTGATGATGTCGACGATGTTGCCACTGCCGTTTGCCAGAATCCTGCCGACACCGGATAATTGAGCCAACGTTTGGCGCAGCTTGTCGCCGTTGTCCTGAAGAGCGTTGGCGGCGCTATCGATGAATCGGGCTACCGATGGTGTCGACACCTTGCTGTTAGGACCCAATTCCGTTGCCAGCCGCATTAATTGGGTTTTAACCTCATCCCATTCCACGGGCACCGCCGTCCGCTCGACAGGTATTACCGCACCATCGGGCATCGTCGGGCCGCTATCGCGGTAGGCAGGAGTGAGTTGGACGTAGCGGGCGGCTACCAGATTCTGCGCGACGATGACGGCTTTCGCGTTTGCCGGGATGGGCACGTCGCGGTCGACGTGCATGGTCATCTTAGCCGTGGTGCCTTGCGGCTGAATCGATTTGATCGTGCCGACCCTTACTCCCGAGACTCGCACTTCGTCACCCGGGTAGATCGCCGTGGCCGTCGTGAAATAGGCGGTAATGGTCTTCGGGCGCAAGAATGTGTGAAGGACGACCACAGCGACGCCGGCGACCAGTAGGCCCGCAAGACCGGCCGCGAGCACAGCAGCGAGCCTGTTGCGCGGGATCATTGTGAGCCTCCGATCCGCCCACCCAACGTGCAGCCTTCACACGGCGGAATGCCGTTGTAGGGCCACGGCACCAGCGACCGCGGTACCGGTGAGGGGAAGCCCGGGCCGCGCGTGGTGTCGAAGGTGCGGAACCCCCACAGGTAATCGAGGAATGGCTGGAAAAGTTGCGGGATCAAGAAATTCGGGACGAACGCCGAATAGGCGTACATGCTGGAGACGGACTCGCCCACCGTCAGCTGGAATTTCTTGAGCCCCGGCAGGGCCTTAGAGATGTTGTCGCGGTTCCTTTCCAGCATCGCGGTGACCGAATTCAGTTTCTGCAGCGTCGGTGCCAGTTTGCTTTCGTTGTCGTGCACCAATCCCGAGAGCTGCTTGGCCACCGCCGAGGTGTTGGCCAGCAATTGGACGATTTCTTGTCGACGCGCCACCAGAACGTGGAGCAGATCGTCGGCGTTGAGGATGAGCTGGTTGACCTGCTGGCTGCGTTCGGAAAGGATTCCGGTGACGTCGGCGGCACTCTTGAGCAGATCGCCCAGGGTTTTGTTGCGACCGTTCAGGCTTCGCGACAACCGGGTCACCGCTTCAAAGGTGGGGCCGAGTTGCGGCGCGATCTGGTCGAGGGTCGCCGACAGGGTATCCAGCGACTGATTGAGCGTTTGCGTGTCGGTTTCCGCGGCGTAGGTGGTCAGATCGCTGACCGCCTGCGTCAACGAGTACGGCGAGGACGTGCGCGAGACCGGGATGACCTCCATCGGGTGCATCGTTTTCTGGCCGGCCGATTCCAGGGTCAGCACCCGTTCGCCCAGCAGCGTGCCAGTTCTGATGTGGGCGGTGGTGTCCGAGCCGAGCGGCACATTGCCCTTCATGGTGAAGGTCACCAAAGCATCGCCGTTACGCAAGGACACACCCGTCACGGTGCCAACCTTGATGCCCGACACCGTCACGGTGTTGCCTACCGCCAGCCCTCCGGCCTCGGTGAACAGCGCCTGATATCGGACCGCCGTGGCCCACGACACCAGCCGCTCGGGCGAGAGGCCGACCAAGATGACCAGCACGATCAACACTGCGCCGATGAATCCCGCCTTGATGAGGCTCGCTCCGCGATATTTCAGCATCAGGGTTCCTCGCACCTCGGCGCATTGGACCTGAACCAGGGCGCTATCACCGTTTGGCCATTCAGGTCGGTGCCCCGGATCCGCAGAGCGCAGATGTAGTACGGGATGGTGGCGCCGAAAACGCCGAGCCGCGACAATTTACGGTAGTTTTTCGGCGCCTTTTGTAGTGCGGCTTCCAGGCGGTCCCGGTCCTGATCCAGCAGCGGAGCCAACCGACTCAGCTGCTCAACGGTGCCGGCCAACGGCGGCCTGGCGCTCACCAGCAGATCGGCCAATGACGCGGTCCCCTTGCTCAGCGAGTCGATGGCGGCTCCGATGGTGTCGCGGTCGTCCGACAGACCCGTGACCAGCCGCTCCAGGCGATCGATCGCGCCCGAGAACTTTTTGCCGTCTTTGGCGAGGGTGGCCACCACGGTGTTCAGGTTGTCGATCAGCTGCTGGATGGTTTGGTCGTTGTCCGCCAGGGTGTTCGAGAACGACGCGGTCTTGGAGAACAGCGACTCCAGGGTAGCGCCCTCGCCCTGGAACACCTGCAGCAGCGCTGACGAGAGCGCGTTGACATCACGCGCGTTCAAGCCCTGGATAACGGGTTTCAGTCCGCCCAGCAGCAAATCAAGATCAAGCGCGGGCGCGGTGCGGTCCGCGGGAATTACTCCCCCGGCCGGCAACCGCTTGGTCGAGCCCGGGCCGTCGACGAGCTCAAGGTAGCGATCACCGACCAGATTCAGATAACGAACGGCCGCCTTGGTGCCCTCAGTGAGCACGATGCCCCGGTCGGCGTCGAATTTCACCACGACCTTCTTGTCGGGGCGCAGCGAGACGCTGTTGACCGTGCCCACGCGGATTCCGGCGACCCGCACCGAATCCCCGGATTTCAGGCGCGATGCATCGCTGAATATCGCCGAATACCCTGTCGTCGCGCCGGTGCGGTACTGGCCGAAGATGAAGAACAAAAACGCGGTCAGCACCGCCATCACGACCGCAAACACACCGAACTTGACCAGCGTCAGGCGCATTGAGCCTCTCATCCGGGTTGCCCGATCTGTTGTGGGTTGCGCGGCGGGCCGGCGATCGGCCCGTAGAGCAGCTGCTTGAGAAGATCGGAGTTGATCAGCAGCTGCTGGTTGCCGTACTGCGCCGGGTTGGCCCCGATGTCGGTGACGAGGAGTTTCGGATGGGTGTTGAAGGGCAGCCGCGGCAGGCCGTTGCATTGCGGACCGCCGGTCGCGGCCACCTTGGGCAGGTTCGTCGGATACCGATACCGTTCGCCGCCCCAGGTGAGACTCGCCGTGATATTGATGCTCGGCTCCGCCAACGGCTGGTTATGCGCTATCGGTATGAGTCCGGCGAAGCCGCACCACAGCGCCTTGTTGTACTCGTTGGTCAGGTCGGTGGTCGGGACCAGCAGATGCAGCACGGTTGTCAGGAGCTTGCGGTTGGTGCTCAGCACGTCGTTGCCGATCTCGGCCAGCCCGATCGAGCTGATCAGTAACGCGTCGAGGTTCTTTTGCTCATCGACAATTGACTGGCTGATTGTTGACGCATTGTCGACGGTCTTCACCAGGTTCGGCGCCGCATCGGCATAGGCGTTGAACACCTTTGGCGACATCGCGATATCGCGGCTCAGCGCGGGCAGGCTTGAATCATATTTGACGAGAAAGGAATCCAGGTCGCTGAGCGCCTGACCGATCTTTTCACCCCGGCCGCTGAGTGCCTTCGCCAGAGCTCCCAGGGTCTCGTTGAGTTTGGCCGGCTCGATCTTGGACAGCACCGCGGTCAGGTGCTCGAACACCGTGTTGACTTCCACCATGACGTGCTTGCTGTCGAGAACCTGACCGGGACGCAGCCGCTGCGCTGAGGGCTCGGCCGGCGGCACCAAATCGACGAACTTGGCGCCGAACACCGTCGACGAGGTGATGTCGACGAGCACATTGGCCGGTATGAAATGCAGCTGCGACGGATCTATCGCAAGGTGAAGGACGGCTTGACCGTTCGCCCGGGGTTCAATGGAGTCCACCTTGCCCACCTGCACACCGCGCATCTTGACCTTGGCATCGGGATTCATCACCAGCCCGGCGCGCGGAGCCAACACGGTTACCGGGACGGTTTCGGTGAAGCCGCCCTGGAATAAGTTCACGGCCACCCCGATTATGCCGAGAATCACCACAACTGTCGCTAGGCCCGCTAGTGCACGTATCCCGGTGTGGTTCATCGGCTTTTCTCCGCTACCCTGCCAGGTTGAAGTTGCCGTTGGCGCCGTAGATGGATAGTGAAACCAGCAGCGTTACCGATACCACGATGATCAGCGACGTGCGCACCGCGTTGCCTGTCGAGACGCCCACGCCTTCGGGCCCGCCTGACGCGAAGTAACCGAAGTACGTATGGACCAACAGGACGGTAATTGCCATCAGAATGGCCTGCAAGAACGACCACAGCAGGTCGATCGGGTTCAAAAACGTGTTGAAGTAGTGGTCGTAGAGGCCACTTGATTGGCCGAACAGCACGACGGTGACGAAACGGCTCGCAAGAAAGGAAAGAATCACCGCAATGCTGTAAAGCGGTGTGATAGCCATCATTCCGGCGACGAGTCGAGTGCTGACCAGGTACTCGACCGGCCGGATCGCCATCGACTCCAACGCGTCGATTTCTTCGCTGATCCGCATGGCGCCCAATTGAGCGGTCACGCCGGCGCCGAAGGTCGCGGCCAGGCCGATTCCCGCGACTACTGGCGCCGAAATGCGGACATTGATGAATGCCGCCAGAAATCCGGTTAACGCCTCGATACCGATATTGCCCAACGAGGCATAGCCCTGGACGGCCAGTGTGCCGCCCGCGGCAAGGGTCAGGAACCCGACGATAACCACGGTGCCGCCGATCAGGGCCAGAGTGCCTGCCCCCATGCTGATTTCAGCGATCAGGCGAATGATCTCACGGCGATAGTGGACAGCGGCATGCGGAATTCCGGCGAGTGCCCTGCCGTAAAACAAGGCATGGTCACCGATTCCACTTAAAACGGCTACCGGTCTGCGCCACTGATCAAGGACCCGGAAGGTCCGGGGATATGTGGCTCTAAGCGTCCTTACCGTCACGGCATCTCTCCGGTCACTTGTGCGTCGAGAAGCGTATGCCGATGGCAGTGACGACCACGTTGACGACGAACAGCGACATGAACGCATAGACCACGGTTTCGTTGACGGCATTGCCCACGGCCTTGGCGCCCCCGCCGGAGACCGTCAATCCCCGGTAACAAGCCACCAGGCCCGCGATCACGCCGAAAAGCGCTGCCTTGACACACGAAATGATGACTTCGGGCACGCCGGTGAGCAGCGTGATACCCGCAGCGAACGCCCCCGGGTTGACGTCCTGTACAAACACCGAGAACACGTAGCCACCCACGATCCCGATGATCACCACCAGGCTGTTGAGCAGCAGTGCAACGAGACCGGCAGCGAGCATCCGGGGAGTCACCAGCCGTTGAACCGGATTGATGCCCAACACCTCCATCGCGTCAATTTCCTCGCGAATGGTGCGCGAACCCAGATCCGCGCACATCGCTGTCGACCCGGCGCCCGCGACGATCAGCACTGTCACCAAGGGACCGACCTGAGTGACCGCACCGAATGCGGCACCCGCGCCGGAGAGATCCGCCGCACCCAATTCGCGCAGCAAGATGTTGAGTATGAAGCTGACCAGAACCGTGAATGGGATGGCCACCAGCAGGGTTGGAGCCAGCGACACCCGCGCGACAAACCAGGACTGGTCCAGAAACTCCCGCCATTGAAAGGGCCTGCGGAAGACGAAGCGAATCGCGTCTCCCGACATCGCGAACAGGCCTCCCACCGCCTGCATTGCCCCGCTGAAACCCCCGCTCAAACTGATGCCGGGGGTCCAAC
>Ga0070737_10003603_pt1 | contig 16519 bp, 12 predicted proteins | sample Coa_R1_10_FD_66438 | JGI IMG/M metagenome (GOLD analysis project Ga0070737, IMG submission 66438) | Surface soil microbial communities from Centralia Pennsylvania, which are recovering from an underground coalmine fire - Coalmine... | ecosystem: Environmental > Terrestrial > Soil > Unclassified...
CCTGATTAATGTAATGCTGCAGATCGTCGGCAATCACGCGCGGCGCGGCCAAAATCACATCCACATCCGAAGCCGCCGTAGTGGTGCTGCCGCGAAAATCGTTCGAGACGGCTTCCACCACCAGCCGCGCTTTTCCTTCCTTCAGATTCGGCGCTTTGTCCTTGCCGGCATCAAAGGTGACGGTTTGCGGGCCTGCATTGCCGCTGAAGACGAAGTGGTGCGACGGGCTGGACTTTTCAAAGATGCTATAACGGGCGCCATCCTGCTCCACGTATGCAGAGATCCGGCGGACGCCATGCGGATTCGACAATTGCACACTGACGGGCGTGGTCACTCCGATGTTCTTAACCGGCGCGGTGAAGTTCACCGCCGTGGTATCGGAAACGATGAGCAGGCCGGCCACTCCGGCCACGGCCAGGATAACGGCAATCGCGATTACTTTCACTTTTTCACCCAAAAATCGAGCCACTCGACGAAGGTCTGATACCACAGCAGACTGTTTTGCGGTTTCAGTATCCAGTGGCCCTCATCGGGAAACACAACCAGTTTGGAAGGGACCTTCTCCAGTTGCAGCGCGGTAAAAAGCTGCAGTGACTGTGTATAGGGCACACGGAAATCCAGTTCGCCGCAAGTGACCAGCATCGGTGTGTGGAAGTCTTTCACGTAGTTGCTCGGCGACCACTTGGCGTAGTCTTCCGGCTTATCCCAGGGAGTGCCGCCGAACTCCCACAGCGGGAACCACAACTCCTCGGTCGCGCCGAATTCACTCGGCAGATCGTAGACCCCCGCGTGCGAAATGATGGCTTTGAAGCGCTGCGTATGGCCCTGCAGCCAGTCAGCCATGTAGCCGCCGTAGGAAGCGCCGGCGGCCGTGAGGCGGCTGCCGTCGACATACGGCATCTCGGCCAGCATATGATCGGTTACGGCCATGAGATCGTCGAACGGCAGGCCGCCCCAGTTGTTGTTGATCTGTTCGACGAATTTCTGGCCGTAGCCCGTGGACCCGCGTGGGTTCGGTTCCACCACCACATAGCCCGCGGCGGCGAAGACCTGCGCGTTCCAGCGATAGCTCCAGTCGTAGCCCCAGGAGCCTTCCGGCCCGCCATGAATCAGTAGAATAGCCGGGTACTTGGCGTCCGCGCGGAAATTCGGGGGCTTAATGACAAAGCTCTGCACGCGCGCCCCATCGGTCGAATCTACCCAGAACTCTTCGGGAGTAGTGAGTTCATACTTATCGAGCGCGGCGTCGTTTAAATGCGTCAGCGGGACGGGTGCGCCCCCGGTGGAGGAGGCCCGGTAAATCTCGACGGGCGAAGAGCCGGTCTGCTGCGTGTAGACCATGGTCTTGCCATCCGCGGTCAACTGCATATCGTCGAGCACGCTGTTCCCGCTGGCGGCTACGCGCACGGCGCCGCCGGTTACGGAAATCAACTGGATAGCCTGCCGTCCGCGGTCTTCGGTGGTGAAGAAAATGTTGGCGGAATCGGGCGCCCAGGCGAGATTGGTGACCCAGCGATCGATGTTTTGGCTGAGATCGGTGACCTTGCCCGTGGCGCGCTCCAGCACCATCAGCCGCCAGCGGTCGCTTTCGTATCCGGCGCGGAATTGCGCGCGCCAGGCAAGATATTTGCCGTCGCGCGAATAGCGCGGCGTGGAATCGGCGCCGGGATTCGTGGTGATCTTACGGCTTTCCCCACCCGCGATGGGCACGGCATAGAGATCCGTATTGGTGCTGATCGCGGCCACCGGATCGGCATTCATGGAGTAGCAGACTTCGCTTCCATCGGGCGAAATATCGTAATCGTCGCCGCCCCCAAGCGAGAAGGGAGGCACGTCGTGAGCGCCTGGCGTCAGATCGCGCGGCTGCCCGCCATCGACCGAAATTGCCAGCAAATGGCTCCGCCGGCGAGTCTGCCAGGACGTCCAATGGCGGTAGAGGAGATCGGTGTACGTGCGCGCCTTTGTGGGGTTGTTCTTGTCGGCATCGAGGTTTTTCTTGTTGCAGGCATCGTCGGCGCCGCAATCGGGGTACACCTGGGAGGTGAATACCAGGTTTTTGCCATCCGGCGACACCAGAACGCCATCGGCTTCGGTGGCGAAATTGGTCACCTGGCGGGCGTTGCCTCCATCGGGATCCATGATCCAGATCTGCTGCGAGCCGCTGCGATCGGAAACATAGGCGATGTGCTTCGAATCGGGCAGCCAGCGGGCGCGCTGATTGTTTTCGCCATCGTGAGTGATCTGGCGCGGCACGCCCGTGCCGCCAGGCGCGTTTCCATTGAGGGGCACGATCCAGATTTGCTGCGGCCGCTTGTTGGCGCCCAGATCGATCGCCATCACTGTAAAAGTGACCCATTGGCCATCGGGCGAGATTTGGGGATCGCTGATCCGTTTCAGCGACAGCAGGGCATTTACGTCAAAAGGTTGCTTTTGACCGAAAGCAGAGGGTAGAAAGGCGAGCAGCAGGAATACGCTGCGATACATACAGAAATGATTGTAACGCGCGGGCGTGATATTCTATCGTCCCAGGAAGAATAAGGTGCGCCCGCGGCTGACAAATTCTTGCCTTGTTTTGGCATTTCTAATCGGAGTGCCGGCCTTCGCCCAGCAGGGGCATCCGCTCACCGGCACCTGGAGCGGCGATTGGGGCACGGCGGCAACTCATCGGACCACGATTACGCTGGTGATGAACTGGGATGGCAAGAACGTCACCGGGATAATTAATCCGGGGCCGGACGCCATTCCCATCGCGAGCGTCGACGTGGATTACGCTAACTGGACGGTGCGCATCCAGGCGGAAGGCAAGGATTCCGCGGGCAAGCCGGTGCATATTGAGGCCGATGGCCAGTTGGAAGATATCGGCTCGTATCATCGCACGATCAAGGGAGTCTGGCAGCAGGGGAACGAGAAGGGCGAGTTCCACCTGACCAGGGATTAAATGGCACACTGCTCGCGCTGGCTAATTTTGGGGCTCCTGGCCGCCCTCTCTGCATTTGCCGAGCGCCCATTTTCCTCGACCTACGACGACACGCGGCGTGTGAGCCTGAAGGGCGCGGTGGTCCGCATCGATTGGGTCAATCCGCGAGCGTTTCTCTATATCGACGTGCGCGACTCTTCCGGCGAAACGGCCAATTGGGCCGTGGAATTCGGCAACCCGATCGAACTCGAGCGGGCCGGCTGGAAGCCGGGCAGTTTGCGGATTGGCGACGTGGTCCGTATCGATGGCTTCCCCGCCCGCGGATATCGCAATCAGGCATTTGCGCGTTCCGTCGTTCTGGCATCCACCCGCAGAAGGCTTTTTGTGGTCCCGCCGAAAACCCGCGTAGCGGCGCATCTGCCCGCGCCGCGCTGGCCCGATGGGCAGGTGCGCCTGGGACCTCCTCCCGGCAAGAAAGGCTATTGGGCCCCCACCGCCAACGCGCTGGTGGAAACCGGCGCCGGCATCATCCCCATGAACCGCGACGGCCTGCTGCTGAACATTTCCGATGCGGCCCGGGTGGCGCCGTTTCTGCCCTGGGCGAAAGCGGTGTATGAATACCGGCAGCGAACGCGGCTGAAGGACGACCCTTTAGCGCGCTGCATTCCGGCCGGCGGCCCCCGCCAGTTCGAAACGCCCAATGGCTTTCAATTCGTGGAGCAGCGGGAACTGGGGCGTATCTTGGTCCTGCTGGGCGGCGGCGACCGTAATTGGCGCGTCATCTATACGGACGGGCGCCCGCAAGGGCAGGCCGACGAAGTGGTGCGCAGCTATTACGGCAATTCGGTGGGACACTGGGAAGAAGGTTCGCTGGTGGTGGATTCGATCGGGTTCAACGAACGCTTCTGGTTCGATAAGGGCGGCCTGCCGCACACCGAGGCGCTGCACCTGATAGAGCGTTTCACCCGGCCGGACTTGAATACGCTCAAGTATGAAGTGACCGTGGACGATCCGCGAACGTATGCGCGGCCGTGGAAGGGCGGGTGGACTATGGAATGGGTCCCCGGCGAAGAGATTCAGGAATACTTCTGCGAAGAGAATGCGGAATCGACGTTTCTCCGCTGACGCTTCGTGGGTGTAGGAGGACACGTGAGATCGAACGTAACATGCGCGCTGATTCTGGGGTTGGCGGGAGCGGTTTTGCCCGCCCTGGCGCACCACTCGTTTGACGCCGAGTACGACGGCAACAAGACGGCTACGCTTACCGGCATTGTCACAAATGTCGAGTGGATTAATCCGCACGCGTTCATTACGGTCAGCATTAACGACCACAACGGCGGTACCAAGGAGATAAAGGTGGAACTGGGGCCGCCCTACGCATTGACGCGCGGTGGATGGAAGCGGGACACGGTGAAGATCGGCGATAAGATCACCATGCAGGACACCGCGCTGGCCAAGGACGGCAGCAACCGCGCCGGCTCCACGCAGAATACATTTCTCATTCTGGCCAACGGGCAGAAGTTGCCCATGAGGTAAGATGGCTCCGGCGGCCAAGCTCGTACTGCTCTGCCTGTCTGTCTCGGCCTGCTTTGCGCAGGCGGGCGCGCCGTCCCCCGAGGGTCCGCCGCGCTGGCCCGATGGGCACGTGAATTTGGGGTCCTCCCCAAACCAGAAGGGTTATTGGGAGGTGCGGCCCGGGCTGGGCGGCATGCCGCGCCCCAACACCGTCCCGTTTCAACCCTGGGCGCGAGCCCTGTATCGGTACCGCACATCCAAGAGCGACCTCTACCCTCCCTTGGTAAGTTGTAAAGCGGCCGGCGGACCATCTTTCTTCAACGCGCCCGGATTCGAGATTACAGAAGCGCCGGAACTGAAAAGCATCTTCATTCTGAACATGGCGGGACCGCATTCCTGGCGGGTCATTTACATGGACGGGCGCCCGCATCCCAAGGACCTGCGGCCCACATTTCTAGGTCACTCGATCGGCCATTGGGAAGGCGATACCCTGGTCATCGACAGCGTGGGTTTCAACGAAAAGCAGTGGATCGCCGGAGCCTATCCGACCACTCGGCAGTTGCACCTGATCGAAAGAATTTCCCGCCCCAATCTGAAAACTCTCAATTACGAAGCGACCATTGACGACCCCGGCGCATACACCGGCCAGTGGAAAGTCCACTGGACCATCAACGAGAAGACCGCATCGTCGTGGATCGCGGGAGGAGAGATGTTCGAGTATATTTGCGAGGACACACGGTGATTTCTATCGGTCGCGCATTCCGCATAGGCGCGGCCGTCTGGGTATTCGAGACGCGGTGATCGGTCCACTATCATAAGGAATATGAAGCTACTCTGGTGTGCCGCGTTCGCGCTCGAGGCCACCACGCTTTTAACCACCAGCGCCGCCGCCCAGACCTTCGCCGGATCGAAGGCTCTGGATGACGCGATCAACCTGGCCATCGAACAAGGCAAAATTCCCGGCGCGGTGCTGATCGTCGGCAATCGCGGCCATATTGTTCACTTCAAGGCTTACGGCGAACGGGCCCTGGTCCCGGTGCCTGAAGCCATGACGAAGGACACCATTTTCGATCTCGCCTCGCTGACGAAGGTGATCGCAACCACTCCCTCGCTCATGAAGCTGTTCGAGCAGGGCAAATTCCGGCTGAACGATAAAGTCACAGACTACATTCCGGAGTTTCAGGGCGGCAAAAGCGATATCACGATTCGCAACCTGTTCACGCATTTCTCCGGCCTCGCGCCGGATGTTCCGCTCGATAAGCCGTGGTCCGGCTACGCCACCGGAATTCATCTGGCCGCCACTACCAGACCCCAGGGCCCGCCCGGCGTGCGCCTGGTCTATAGCGATATCAATTTCATCCTATTGGGCGAGCTGGTCCACCGGCTGAGCGGGCAGATGCTGTCGGACTACGCGCGGGAGAATATTTTCCTGCCGCTTGGCATGAAGGAAACCATGTTTCAACCGCCGGCGTCGCTAGTGCCGCGCATCGCGCCCACCGAGCGCTCCTCTCCCAACGGACCGCCCTTCCGCGGCATTGTGCACGATCCGACCGCCCGCAACATGGGCGGAGTGGCCGGCCACGCGGGCCTCTTCTCTACCGCCTCCGATCTGGCGCGTTTCGCCCAGATGATGCTCAATGGCGGCGAACTCGATGGCGTCCGCGTTTTTAGCCCGCTGACCATACAGAAATTTACCGAGCCGCAGAGCCCGCCCGACCAGCCCATTTTGCGCGGCCTCGGCTGGGATATCGATTCGCCATATTCCGGCAATCGCGGCGAACTGTTTCCCATCGGCTCTTACGGGCACACCGGCTTCACCGGCACCAGCATCTGGATCGATCCTTTCAGCCAGACCTACGTCATTCTGCTGGCCAACAGCGTCCACCCGAATCTGCGCCCGGCCATCACCCCGCTGCGCGCGAAAGTGGCCACCATCGCCGCCGCGGCCGTAGGAGTGGATGCCAATGCGCGGCTTTCGTTGACCGGTTACAACGAAACCTTTACCAGCGCGGGCGTGCATCGCGACGTGGGCCGCAACGGCGCGACGCTCACCGGACTCGACGTGCTCGAAAAAGAAGATTTCCAGCCGCTGCGCGGCAAAACCATCGGCCTGATCACCAATCAGACCGGGCTGGACCGCGGCGGCCGGCGCAACGTGGATGCCATGCTGGCGGGCGGCGTTAAAGTGGCTGTCCTGTTCGCACCCGAGCACAGCATCGACGGCGCCTTGGATCGGGAGAATATTTCCGATTCGACCGACCCGAAAACCGGCATTCGAATCGTCAGCCTGTACGCTGGCGGCGCGCCCCAACGCCCCACACCCGCCTCCCTGCGCGGGCTGGACGCGCTGGTTTTCGATATTCAGGATGCTGGCGCCCGCTTCTACACGTACCAGACCACCTTGTTCTATTGCATCGAAGAGGCCGCCCGCGCCCACATTCCCTTTTATGTTCTGGACCGGCCGGACCCGATTACGGGCACTCATGTCGAAGGGCCGATACTCGATGCGGCGCTGGTTTCCAAAATTGGCGCTTTCGCGGGCCTCCCCTTGCGGCACGGCATGACCATGGGCGAGCTCGCGCGCATGTTTAACACGGAAACCAAGGCCGGCGCCGACTTGACCGTAATTCCGATGCAAGACTGGCAGCGCGGCGACTGGTTCGATTCCACCGGTCTGCTGTGGGTGAATCCTTCTCCCAATCTGCGCAGCCTCAATGCGGAAACCTTGTACCCCGGCTTGGCGATGCTCGAATACTCGAAGGACTACTCCGTGGGCCGCGACACGGACGCGCCCTTTGAGCAGGTGGGAGCGCCCTTCATCGGCGGGCGCGAACTGGCCGCCTACCTGAACCAGCGCCAGATTCCGGGCGTGCGCGTTTATCCGGCGAAGGTGGGCGCAACCGAAGGCGTGCGCTTCGTCATCACCAACCGCGAACTGTTCGATTCCGCGCGCCTGGGCATCGAACTCGCGGCGGCGCTGGAGAAGCTCTATCCCGGTAAGGTCGATCTGGCTCTCGATCGCAAACTGATCGGCAGCGACGAAGTGATCGCCCGCATCCGCAAAGGCGACGACCCGCGCGCCATCGAACAAAGCATGCTCGACGAGGTGGCCGTATTTGAAAAGCGCCGGGAGCCGTACCTGCTCTACCATTAGCGCCCGCTCCCCTTACAATAAAAATGAGCCGCGCGAGTGGTGCGGCTTGGACAGCCTTCTGGAAAATCAACCGAAAAACTTCGTCCGGTTTGCGTGGGGCGTCCTTGCCTTCACGATCCTGGTGGTGCTGTGGGGCGCGTACGTGCGCGCCAGCGGATCGGGCGCGGGCTGCGGCAATCACTGGCCCCTTTGCAACGGAGAGGTCGTGCCTGCCTCGCCCGCGTTGCAAACCATTATCGAGTTCACGCATCGCGCGATGAGCGGTATCGATGGGATCGCGATTCTCGCTTTGCTGGTATGGACATGGCGGGTGTTCCCGCGCAGTCATCCAGCCCGCGCGGGAGCGGCTTTGTCCGCCTGCTTTCTGGTTACCGAAGCGCTGATTGGCGCGGCTCTGGTGAAGCTGGAGCAGGTTGCGCGGAATGCTTCGGTGGGGCGGGCCTGGTCGCTTTCCGGACACCTCATCAACACTCTCGCGCTTTTGGCGTGTTTGGCATTGACTGCCTGGTGGGCGCGTGGCGGGTTGCGGATCGAGTGGCGCGGCCGCCAATGGATTTCGGCCCTGGCTTCCGTTTTGCTGTTTGTGCTGACGGGCATCAGCGGCGCGATTGCCGCGTTGGGAGACACGTTGTTCCCAGTCGCTTCCCTGGCCGCCGGCCTTCGTCAGGATTTCGATCCGGCCGCGAGCGTGTTTTTGCGCTTGCGGATTTATCATCCATTTCTGGCCGTGGCTACCGGCGCGTGGCTGATCTTTTTTGCGCTTCGCACGGCCACCCGCATGCCCGAGGCCCGGCCCTACGCCCGCTTTCTGCTCGCGCTGGTAGCGATTCAACTCGGCGCGGGCGCGCTCAACCTTCTCCTGCTTGCGCCGGTGTGGATGCAGATCGCCCATCTGCTTTTGGCCGACCTCGTTTGGATCACCCTGGTTTTGCTGGCGGCCTCGATGCTGCGGGAGCGGCCACAAGCCGCGGAGTCGCCGGCAGTGCTCTCCCTCAGAAGCGCCTCGCAAACAGTTCGCTGATCTCTCCACCTATGTTCTGCAAAACGCCCGCGTGAAGCGCGAACTCTTTCGCCCTCGCCGCTCCGTTCTTGGCGCCCGCGATGGCAGACCGGATCGCACCCTTCATCTGGCTCGCCGCCTGCGTTACGGCCGCAATGCCCGCGCTTTGCCGCTCCGAGGTTTGGGCCAGGGAGTTTGCGAGTTCATTGAGTTGCCGCGTGGCTACGGTAAGCGCATCCAGGTTTTCGGCCACGTGGCGGGTAATGGCAGCCCCCTGTTCGCCCGCTCCAATCGAATTCTGGATTTTCTCAGCGGTTTCCCGGGCCGCATCCGCGCAGCGGTGTGCCAGCTTGCGGACCTCCTCGGCGACCACCGCAAAGCCCAGGCCCGCCTCTCCCGCGCGGGCCGCTTCAATTGCCGCATTCAACGCCAGAATGTTAGTCTGAAACGCAATTTCATCGATCAGCTTATTGATTTTGGCCACTTCCGCGCCTGTGGACCGGATGGACGCCATGGTTTCGTTCATCAGTTGCACCTGTGATGTGCCCTCTTCCGCGGTTCCCCTGGCGTTGGTTGCCAACCGCTTTAGCTCGCGGGCGTGCTCCAGAGTCTGGTTGGCAATGCTCTCCACATGCGTGAGCGAAGACATCAGGGCCTCATTCGATTTCTCCTCCTGGCGCGCGCCGGCCGCCAGTTCGCCGCTGCTTGCCGAAATCTCCGATGCGGCCGATGATATCGCCGCCGAGGTTCCGCCGAGTTCCTGAAGGACCCGGCCCATCCGCCTGGTCAGTCCATTCGAAAGCCAAAACCATACGCCGCACGCTATTGCCAGACTCGCCGCGCCCACACTCGCCAGATTTTTCGTCAATGCTTCGGAAATTTGGTCGATTACTGTTACAGTCTGGTACAGTTCCGCATCCGGAATACCGGCCGCAATCACCCAATCCCAGTCCTTGAAGTACCGGAAGCGGACGGTTTCGTCATGAGGCGGTTCCCCCGGCGAATCCTTCCAGATATAGTGTGCGCTAGCCGTTTCCCCGGCCGCCAGAGTCGCTGCCCGCCGGCAAATTTCGCGAATCGGAAAGCGGCCATCGCTGTTTTGCTTGTCCCACAGGTTTTCGCCCTCGCGCCCTCCGCCGCTCGACACCACGGAATGCCCGTGCGCCGGGCCTGCGGCATGGATCACAAACAGACGCCCGCTCCGGCCCACCTTCATATTCGCCAGCGTCCGTTCGAGTGCGGCGGTGACGGTCTCCTCGGGAACGCCCACGTAAAGCATGCCGATTACATTTCCGGAATCGTCCCGCAATGGTTCATACGCCGCCCGGCGCCATGCATTCCCCACGAATCGACGTTCGTTGAAGGTTTCGCCGCGGAGCACGGCCGAAATCACCGGGTTCGGCTTTCCATCGGCCGCCACAGCGGGCATATATGTCCCAATGGCGCGCATCCCATCACCGGTAAATTCGCTCGTGGCCACTCGCAGCATATCTCCGGTGGCATTCATGCGCTGGAAGATTGTGCTGTTGGCGCCGGCCAGTCGTTTCACGTCATCGACCACGGGCGCGGGTTTTTGCGGATCGCTCACCTGCCCCAGCCAATCGTCGCCGGCCAGGACCCGCGGCATCTGGACCTTCGATATCGCCGCAGTGCCTTCGTCGCGCGCTTCCCAATGAACCGGCATGGTCGGGTCGAGATGGATGCCTCCCGCTTCCGCCAGAATTTCTCTGGCCGTATGCAGATTCGCCCGGACATCCGAATCGAGTGTGCTCCGGGTGCTTTCACACAGGCGATAGACGCCCTCCAGAATGTGGTCCAGATCGGCGCTTGCGGAGCGCACGCAAGCCTCCAGCGCCACTTCCCGCAATTGCCGGTTCTCCTGCCAAACCATGGCGCCAAATAACAGCAGCGGGCATACGGTCAGCAAGATCCCGCACGCCAGAACTTTTCCCCCGAAGCCGAGCTTTTTGTTCTTCACAACGATTCTGCGGTGTCCTCGAACCGTCCATCGGTTGCGCTTGCCCTAAACTTTATGGCCGAACGGCCGCTAAAGAAATTTTTCGTGGCCGCCGATAGTTTCCTCAATGGCTCTAAGGCTGGCTCTGAAAATGACTGTCCAGTGGCTTCCGCTCCTGCTCGCGCTGCCGGCCCTGGCGCAAAAAGGGGCCTCTCCGGCCTCCGCCGCTCCCGCCCCTGCGCCCCAGGCATCGGCCTCCCAATCGACGGGTGCTTCCGCCGCTCGATTGGTCGAAGCATTGGCTAAGCAGCGCGCTGCCATTGAGGTCCAGAGAGAAGCGGCCCGCAAGCAGGCCGATCTGCTGCGCCTTCCTCCTCTGGAGCACACGCTTTCTCCGCCGGTCTCGGCGCCCGTAGCGTGGGATTGCGATCCTATCCCCGAAGATAAGGTGAATCCGCTCATCGAAGGCGCGGCCAAGGCGAACAACATTGAGCCGGATCTGGTGCGCGCCATTATCCGGCAGGAGTCCCAATTCCACCCTTGCGCTATTTCCGACAGAGGGGCCCAAGGCCTCATGCAACTGATGCCCGCAACTTCGCAAGAGCTGGCCGTAACCGATGCCTTCGACCCCAAGCAAAGCATCGAAGCCGGCGTCAAATATCTGAAACAGCTATTCGACAAATACAAAGGCAACCTGGAAATGGTTCTGGGCGCCTATAACGCCGGACCGGCGGCCGTGGATGACGCAAACGGAGTGCCGGAAAACCCGGAAACCAGGGACTACGTGCAAGCGATTTTAGAAAGTCTGGGCAAAAAACCGTAGGCGGAAGCGCGCGAAAAAGCGGCTCCACACGCTCAATCCATCCTCGTCATCCGGTGCTATCCTTGGGAACGGCCATGACGCGGAAAGTCCTGCTGCTCACCGGCGACGGGGGTGACAGCTTCGAAACGCTGTATGCCTACCAGCGCTTTCTGGAGGCGCGCTGGGAACCCGTCATTGCGGCGCCCTCCCGCCGCCGTCTGAATCTGCTGCTGCACGACCGCGAGCCGGGCTGGTCCACTTATACCGAACGCCCCGGCCTTGGCCTCGATGCCGACGTGGCCATTACCGCCGTCGCCGCCAAGGAATTCGCCGCGCTGCTCATCGTCGGCGGACGCGCGCCCGAATACCTGCGGAACGATCCCAGCGTGCTTTCCCTGGTGCGCGAGTTCGCCCGGCAGAACAAATGCATCGGCGCCATCGGACACGGCGTGCAGTTGCTAACCGCGGCCGGCTTGACCGCCGGCCGTAGTCTCACCGGCCACGAACACGTGCAGATCGAGGTGGAACTGAGCGGCGGAACCTACCTCTACAAACCGGCGGTGCGCGATGGCAACCTCATCACCGGGCAGAACTGGCGATCGCATCCGGAATTTTACCGCGAAGTTTTTAGTTTTCTCGCGGAAATGGTTCGTGCCGCTGGTTCCTGAAACGTTAATCTAAGAATTGCTGTATGCGCCATCGTATTTTCCCGGTTATTTTTCCGATGCTGGCCGCCGCGCTGCTCGGAGCCTGTTCTTCCGGCGGGAAGACCGCCGTCGCCAATGCCGCCACGGAACCGAAAACCAACCATAAGGAGATCCGCGATCCTTTACCCGGCATGCCGCCCGTGCTCGATGCTAATGATATTTACGCGGCCGATCGCCCCAACCAGCTCAGTCCGGTAGTGCGTGATTTCGTCCCGCGCGTCTACGTCCCCAACACTGTCAGCAATACCGTCGATGTGATCGACCCCGCTACTTACAAGGTCGTCGATCACTTCAGCGTGGGCAGGCTGCCGCAGCATGTCACTCCCTCCTGGGACTTGAAAACGCTCTGGGTCCTCAACGATCGCGGCAACAGCCTCACTCGCATCGATCCCCGCACCGGCGCGAAGAAAGAAACCATCCCCGTTCTCGATCCGTACAACATGTACTACACGCCGGACGGCAAGTACGCCATCGTAGTCGCCGAACAGCGCGAGCGCCTGGAATTCTACAACGCGCGGACCATGAAGCTCGAACACCAGCTTTGGGTCAATTGCAAGGGCGTCGATCACATGGATTTCACGGCCGATGGCCGCTACCTGATCGCCAGTTGCGAGTTCGGCCATGCACTGGTCAAGGTTGACGTTGCCAAACAGGAGCTCGTTGGCCGGCTTCCCCTCACCGCCGGCGCCATGCCGCAAGACGTCAAAACCTCCCCCGATGGCGCCGTCTTCTACGTCGCCGATATGGACGGCGATGGCGTCTACCTGATCGATCCGGACCGTTTTGAAAAGATCGGCTTTATTCCCACGGGCAAAGGCGCGCACGGCCTGTATGTCAGCCGCGATTCGCGCGTGCTGTATGTTTCCAATCGCGGCGAAGGCAGCGTCTCACTCATCGATCTCGCCACCCGCAAGGTCTCGAGGAAATGGAAACTGCCCGGCGGCGGCAGCCCCGATATGGGCGGTGTTTCGGCGGATGGAAAAGTTTTGTGGCTCTCCGGCCGCTACAATGCCGAAGTCTATGCCATCGATACCGCCGATGGCCATCTGCTGGCGCGCATCCCCGTCGGCAAAGGGCCGCACGGCTTGTGCGTCTATCCGCAGCCCGGACGCTACTCTCTCGGCCACACCGGCGTCTTCCGATAACCGGTTCGAATTCACTTCATCTCTCTTCGTCGTTCCAGGTGCTTTCGCGCGCAGATCCGGCGTAGCGTGCGAGAGGGCACACAGTGGTAGGTCATTTGCAAAAAGTGATCGCAATCAAGCCTCTTGGCAACGCGCCGTCGTATTGCGAATTTTCACAACTAGGAGAGTAGGAATGAATGACAATCCCGCGATTCTTACGTTTTCCCACCTGCGCTGGGACTTTGTGTACCAGCGGCCCCAGCACTTGCTATCCCGCCTGGCCTCCTCCCATCGTGTAATTTTTGTCGAAGAGCCGCAGTTCTCCGGGGCCGCCGGCCCCGCCTGGCAATTCGATCGTTCGCGGCAGCCGGACATACTGATTGCGCGTCCCCTCACTCCTTCGCGCACGCCCGGCTTCGATGGCGATCAACTCCCTCACCTGCGCCGGCTCATCGCGGACCTGTGCCGGCAGGAGGATTTGAAAAATTACGTTCTGTGGTTTTACACTCCCATGGCGCTGCCCCTCGCGGACGCCTGCCCAGGGCAGCCGCGAGCCATTGTCTACGACTGTATGGATGAGCTTTCTGCGTTTCTGAACGCTCCGCCGGCGCTGCGCGAGCGCGAGGCCCAATTGCTCCAGCGCGCCAGCCTCGTTTTTACCGGCGGCCCCAGTCTCTACCGCGCTAAAAAGCACCTGCATCCTCGTGTCTACTGCTTCCCCAGCAGTGTCGACGCGAATCACTTTGCTCCCGTTGCGGGCCGCCCTGAGCCCGCCGATCAGGCGGTGCTCGCGCACCCGCGGCTGGGCTTCTTTGGTGTGATTGATGAGCGCCTCGACCAGCCGCTGCTCGCTTCCTTGGCCGCCTCGCATCCGGATTGGCAGATCGTCATGATCGGACCGGTAGTCAAGGTTGACCCGGCCAGCCTCCCGCGCCGCCCCAATATCCACTACCTCGGCCAGCGCGCCTATCGCGATCTGCCCGCTTATTTGCAAGGTTGGGATGTTTGTCTGCTTCCGTTCGCGCGCAATCGGGCGACAAAGTACATCAGTCCCACCAAGACGCTCGAGTACATGGCCGCCGGCAAAATGATCGTCAGCACGCCGATTACGGACGTGGCCGAACCCTATGCCGATATTGCCTTTCTGGGCGGCACCCCCGGCGAGTTCACCGCCGCCTGCGAGCGGGCTCTGGCGCTCAGCGGGCCGCGGCAAGCCCAGGTACGGTCGCGCATGCGCGAAGTATTGAGCCGGACTTCGTGGGATTCCACCGCCGCGCAAATGCGCCAACTGGTTGAGGAAGTCTCGGCGAAACGGGAAACCCGCCCGCTGGTCACCCGCGCGCGCGATTCGGCCCGCGCCATTGTGATCGGAGCCGGCCCTACGGGACTCAGTGCCGCGTACCATCTGGGCCGGGATTGCGTGCTGCTGGAACAGGCGGACAAAGTCGGCGGGTGGTGCCGGTCCCTCGAAGTCAATGGCTTTACCTTCGATTTCGCGGGGCACATCATGTTTTCCAACGACTCTTACGTCCACCAGCTCTACCGCATGCTGCTGGGCGACAACGTTCACTGGCAGGACCGCGAAGCCTGGATCTACAGCAAAAACGTTTATACGCGCTATCCGTTTCAAGGATCGCTTTATGGGTTGCCGCCCGCCGTCATCAAGGAGTGCATCGTTGGCGCCATCGAATCCCGCTTCGGTCCGCTGAAGAAGACCCGCAATGGACATGCCAACGGGAACGCTGCCGGCGCTGCCGAAAAGCCGAAGACCAACCGGAATGGCGCCTGCGTCAACGGAGCCGCCAAAACCATCGACGATTGTTGCGCCGATGGCATTCTGGAAGCCTCAGCCCCCCTGGCCGAAACCCTTTTGGCCGAAAATGAAGTGGCGGAAAATAAAGCTGCGCCCCGCAACTTCGAGGAATTCATCTACGCGGTCTGGGGCGCCGGCATCGCCAAACATTTCGCCATCCCTTACAACCGCAAACTCTGGGCGGTGCCGCTCTCGGAAATGGAAACCTCCTGGCTGGGCGGTCGCGTCCCGCTTCCCGATCTCGAAGAGATCATCGAAGGCGCGTTGTCTCCCAAACCGAAACCGATGGGGCCGAATGCCCGCTTTGGCTATCCGCTGCGCGGCGGGTTCCAGGCGCTCATGGATGGCTGGCTGCCGCGCCTCCAGGCCAAATTGCGCCTGAATTCCCGCGTGGTGAACGTGTCGCCGCGCCGGCACGCGGTCACGCTTTCCACGGGCGAGACGCTCGGTTACGAATACCTGGTGAGCACCATGCCGCTTCCGGTTCTGATCGCGCAAATCGGAGAGGAAGCTCCGGAAGAAATTCGCGCCCTCGCGCGCACTCTGCGGCACGTCTCCGTGCGCTGCGTCCATCTAGGCATAGGCCGCGAGAACCTCACCGAAAAGCACTGGATCTACTACCCCGAAGATACCGTGTTCCACCGCATTTTCGTGCAAGGCAATGCCAGCCCCTATTGCAACCCGCCGGGCGGGTTCGGCTTAACCTGCGAGATCACTTACTCGCCGCATAAACCGCTGCCCTGCGATGGCGATGCGCTCATCAAGCGGTGTATCGAGGACTGTCATAAGGTCGGCCTGTTTCACCCCGGAGATCCCGTTTGGGCTTCCGCCCAATGCGACCTTCCGTACGCTTACGTAGTTTATGATCACGGCCGTGCGGCCGCGGTGGCCAAGATTCGGGAATGGCTCGAAGAGCGCCAGATCCTATTGGCCGGACGATATAGCGAATGGGAATACTACAATTCCGATCATGCGTTCCTAGCGGGGAAAACCGCTGCCGATAAGGTGAAGCGTTTCGACGAACGGTCGATTCCCGCTCGGACTGCCGTGTGGGCAAACGGGGTGCTCGAGCAGTCAGGCGGGCCGGTGTAGTGTCAAGTTCGAGAAGTTCGCGTACCCGCTGGCCTGCGCGCGGCTCGGCCGGGCCACGACGGTCGGGGAGTGGATGCGCCTATTTCTGCATTTCGTGCTAGCGTCCTGAGTCGGAAAGTCGTTGAAAAACAGGCTGATCCGGTCCATACGGAAGCATGGCCATTGGACGCCCCACGAAACCACTGAACGTGACGCCCGAGGAAAAGGAAAAACTTGCCATGCTGTGGCTGTAGCCCAAAGGCTCGCCAGATCCGCACGATGGCGGTCTGCGACAGTCCTGCCTTCTTGGCCATAAGCCGGGTGCTCCAGTGCGTGCTGCAACGATATCGACGCGAGTCTCCCCAGGGCGCTGGACGTTCATCTGATAATGGATAACTACGGAACCCACAAGGTGAAAAAAGTGCGGGCGTGGCTGGCGAGGCGCCCTCGGTATCACGT
>Ga0070737_10003604_pt1 | contig 16517 bp, 10 predicted proteins | sample Coa_R1_10_FD_66438 | JGI IMG/M metagenome (GOLD analysis project Ga0070737, IMG submission 66438) | Surface soil microbial communities from Centralia Pennsylvania, which are recovering from an underground coalmine fire - Coalmine... | ecosystem: Environmental > Terrestrial > Soil > Unclassified...
AACAAGGACCCGAAGCCCTTCGTGTGGACGGCCACTGCCGAAGACATCCTGGCAAAGGTCCGGCGAGGCCGGGTGGTGCTCGAACAACTAGCAAGCTAAAAGTGAGACACTACACTAGTTGCATGGCCGCGTCCTCCATGACCGCCTGGCTTGCCAGCTGCAGGGCCTCGCCTAGGTCGGCGTCTGTGAGGTTTGCCATGTACTTGGTCAAAAGGTCAGGCGGCTCCGAGATCAGGGACTTGAGGGCGGCGGTGTAGTCGCCGAAGCCGTCGCCTACTGCTGCGGCTAGTACTGCGCTCGGCGGTTCTTGGCTGACCGAGGCCCATTCGGCTGAAGTGAACTCGCCGGCGAGCGTGGGCACGACAGGCACCGGGTCGCCCAAATGGACCAGTCCTCCCTGGAGGGCGTCGAAAGGCAGGACGCCTGTGATCGATAGGTCGACGGTGCTCCCGGCCGAGACGGGGACTGCCAGGTACTCGGCCCAGCCAGCGGCCGTCTTGCCGTGCAGCAGGAGCGTAGTCCCTGCGGGCGCGGAGGTTACGGTCGGCTCGCTTCCCATATAGGCCGGGAACGTGAACAGCATCACGGCGACTCCGTCGACAGTCCCCTCGTTGCTGAGCCGCCAAGTTTGTGTGGTGGGCAGGTTCGGCACATAGGGTAGTGAGCTGGCCGGGCCGAACGAGAACAGAGGCAGCGCGGGCTCGACCTCGAGCGGGAACCCGCTCGAGGCGTAGAGGGTTGCGCCTGAGCCGTCGGTGACCTTGATGTCGTACAAACCTGGTGGCGTCGGCGGGAAGACGATTGTCAAGGCAGCCCCTGAGCCAGTCCCTGAGCTTGACGGTCTTAGCGAGAGCGCGGGGGAGCTGGCGCCGTTGTCCCCACTGAGAGTGGCGCTGGCCGCTCCCGAGAGCCCAGAGCCGGTGAGGCTGACAATGACGTCGCCGGTGGCCTGGTCGATGGCCACTTCGGAGGGGGAAACCGCAGCTGCGGCCGGCGGCGGGTTGCACGTGACTGTCGGCGGGTCAGGGGAGGAGATCCCGTCGGCGGCGTAGTTGCCGCTCACTCCAGGTTCCCAGTAGTCGCCCGCGAAGGTCACGGGCCAGGTGCCTGCTTGCAGGCAGGTCACGTCCAGGGAGACGACCGTGCTCCCGACCGAGAGCGGGCTGGTAGAGGTAGTCTCCTGGAAGCCTCCGCCACCGGTCTCGAGATGCCCGGCGGCGTACCAGCTACCGGGTGGCGCCGGCGGGCTCCAGCCCGTGACGTCGATGCCAGTGGGGTCGAAGGAGTACTGGGTGTGCACGCCAGTGACGCCGGGCAGGGGCGTGCCGCCGAGCAGGACCGACAGCTCGCCTGAGTGGCCCACGTCGAGGTTGAGGTGCCCGTAGAGCTGGGCGGGGGCGTGCAGCACTGAAGCGGGATCTGGCACTAGCTGGGTTATGGTGCCCGCTGGAGCAGTAAGGTAGATGTCGGTCGTGCCGGCGGTGCTTGCCCCGGCGGGGGCGCTTAGGGTGAGCTGCGCGCCGTAGGTGCCGGCGGTCAGCCCGGGGAAGAGCTGGGCTAGGTTCACCGGGCCGCCGGGGGGGCAGCCGCCTCCGGTGGCTGACTGGGAGCTAGTCGACGGCGCAGGTCCCACCAAGGTGAGGTCCCAGCTGCCGTCCACGCAGAAACCTTTCGCAGTTGCGGGGTCGGAGCTCAGCGCGTAGGTCTGGGTGGGGTTGTAGCTCACTGTGAGGTCCACCTTGGCCAGGTCGGCTGGCGAAGCGAGGGGACCACCGGGGATGGTCGTGCCGGGAGCAGGGAGCACCTCAGGCCAGACCGCCAAGGGAGCCCCGTCCGGCGCGACCATGGTCGGGTCCGAGCTCACGAGCGGCTCGAGCGGCAGGCTGAGGGTCTCGTCGTTCACGCCGGCGGCCAGGGTGTAGTCCTGCTCCGCTGGCCCGTAGGGGAAGTACTCGGACAAGACGGTGACTGCGACGCTCTGGCCGGTGCTGAGCCCGCTGAGCGAAGCTGTACCAGTGGGACCGGTCGTAAGAAAGCCGAGAGGGTCCCGAGTAGTCGCGTCTGCCACACCGACTACCACGCCTGCTAAGGGGTCACCTGCTGGGCTGGTGACGTTGATAGTGAGGCTAGCCGAGCCTGCGGGGCTGGTGGGCGTCGAGGCGTAGGTGAAGTCGGGGGCGACGAGGCTGCTAGTGGTCCCGTTCGGGGTGGTGACGGTCACTGGTACCTGACCCGTCCCGGCCGGGGCAGTTGCTATTAGCTCGGTCGGTGACACGACACTGATGCTGCTCGCAGGAGCCGAACCGAAGTCGACCTCGGTAGCGCCGGTCAAGTCGGAGCCGTACACGACCACCTGCGTGCCTGCGGGGCCGCTGTAGGGGTCGAGCGCTGTAACCCACGGGAAGGACGACAGCGAGACGACTCCGAAGCTGTACCCGTTCGCCGTGGTGTAGGGGTCGTAGGCAACGTCCCCGCCGGCGCTAAGCCCGCTGAAGCGGGCAAAACTGCCGGTCACGTCAGCCGCGCTCAATAGGCTGTACGTGTCGCCTACAAGGGAAGTAGGGACAGTGGAGGTCTCAAAGTCGAGGGCCCCGTCTAGCTCGGCTGAGCCAGACACCGAAAGCATCGGGCGATCGCTGCCAGGCGCCCCGACCATGTCAGCGGATATGGTGCCCGAGGAGGTCTCTTTGAAGTTGCCCTCGAGGTCTGCGGCGGTGTCAGAGTGAAGTGAGATGGTGCCGGCATTGGTAAACGTGCTCCCCGAGGGCACCTCGATCACCGCGTCAGGCCCGTTGCAGCCGGGTCCCACCGAGGCGGTGGTGATGGTGCCGGCGTTGGTGAGGCTCCCCGCCGCCACCAAGGTGGCCGGGCAGTAGCCGCCGTTTGAGTCCGAGGCCAAGGTGATGCTCTGGCCCGAGGCGACTTCCCCCTCCAAGATCACCGTGGGCGGCGCGCCATTTAGGCCTGTCGGCAGCGCTCGGTAGGGCTCGAACACCTCGAACGCCCCCGGCCCGGTACCGGCCAGGTCGAGCACCGAGCGGTTGGTCATGTAAACGGGGGTGTCCCCCTGCCCGGTGGCCACCGTCCCGTCCCCCTGCTCGAAAGTGCCAGCTACCACGAGCTGGCCGCCCGCATTGATCGTGATCGTGCTGCCGCTCGAGTTGAGCAGCGTCGCCCCGGAGGCCACAACTATGGCGGCGCCTGATGCGACCGAGAGGTCGCCTTGGGACGCCGAGGGCGTCGACGATCCTCCCAGGGTCAAAATGGTGCCCTGCCCAGACACAGTTAGAGATGTCCCCGGCCCTGTCAACAGGCCGCTCACCTGCTCGCTGCCCGAGCTGAGCGTCACCGACGCGCCGGAGAGAAGAACGCATGCGTAAGAACTCGACGTCGGCACGCCGCTCGACCAGTTGCCAGCGGTACTCCATTGGCCATCGCCGGCACCTCCTGTCCAGACATCAGCGCCGCTCGGGCAGGTGGGGGCGGCAGGGCTCGGCGCGCTCGGCGTAGCCATGGCAGGGCGAGTCACCGCTGCGGTCGCGCTTGCTATGAGGGTCATGCTCAATAGGGCAGGCACCACCGCTCGGGTGCCAAATGCTTTCCACGGCGCTAGCACGCCCCGTCCGCTCGTGGTTAGCAAACCAACCTCCTTGTGCTCAGCCGCTGTTGGCACGACGCGGTCTATGTCAAACCTTTATGACAGCGCCACGGGACCGGGACCACATAGAGGGCCTCGGTCCCCGCCTCGGGAGATAAGACCTGGAAAGTTGATGTTTCTGGTGCTTCTTGTCGGTTGCTGTCGCTTTGGTTGCAAAGTCAATCGTGCTTGGCTCGGAGGGGCTGCTCGCAGATGCTCCCAGGGTGAGCGCTGCAACGGCAAGAGCCGAGGCTGCTGCTACTCCTGCAGCCCCATGTAGGTCTGTACTCCTGCAGCCCCATGTAGGTCTGGCGTCAGCATGGGTGGAGACTAACTAGCGCTGTGCCGGGGTATATGGGTGAAACTACGTATTTTTTCGTGCTGCGGCTCAGTCTCGGTGCGGTTGAACTAGCGGGTGGGACGTAGCGCCAGATCTACAGCTCGGCCACCAAGCGCTTGTCTCGCTAGCTTCCTCCGGCACGCGCGCCAGACTGGGAGCATGGAGGGCCGTCTAGGGCAACTGCACGAGCAGCTCGAAAGCATCGCGGAAGAGCTCGCGGGTATGGGCTACGAGAAGCTAAAGGAGGCGGCCGAGTCGGGGAGCGCAAAGGCAGCGGCCGAAGAACGCCGGCTCGGCAGGGCACGGCGTTCTGTGTTGAAGGCGGCAGCCTTGCTGGGAGGCGTCGACGAAGCCGGCGAGCCGATGGGCTCTCAGCGGTAGCGCCCCTAGCAGCCAGATGTCCAGGTCCCTGGCAAAGGCACAAGGCGCGGTAGGTTGGCGGCCATGAGCTCTACCTCCCCCCAAGAGCAGCTCGGCATCAACGTGATCCGCGGGCTCGCCATGGACATGCCCCGTCGGGCCAGCTCGGGCCACCCGGGCACCGCCATGGCCCTCGCGCCCTTAGCCCACGTGCTTTGGACCAAGGTCATGACCTACGACGCCGGCGACCCCGCCTGGCCGGACCGTGACCGCTTCATCCTCTCCGCCGGCCACGCCTCCCCCCTCATCTATTCGATGCTCTACTTGACTGGCTACGGGCTCACCGTTGACGACCTGAAGGCCTTCCGCCAGCTGGGCTCGCGTACCCCCGGTCACCCCGAATCGGCGGAGCTGCCCGGTGTGGAGGTGACGACGGGGCCGCTCGGCCAGGGCGTGGCCAATTCCGTCGGCATGGCGATAGCCGAGAGGTTGCTCAGGGCTGAGTACGGGCCGGAGCTCATCAACCACTTCACCTTCGTCATATGTAGTGACGGGGACTTGATGGAAGGCGTGAGCCACGAGGCCGCCTCCCTCGCCGGCCACCTCGGCCTCGGGAAGCTCATCTGGGTCTACGACGACAACCACATAACCATCGACGGCCCGACGGAGATAGCGCTCGGAGACGACGCCATAAAGCGCTTCCAGGGATACCGCTGGCACACCGAGGACCTCGGAGAAGTGGCCAACGACACCGAGGCGCTCGAGGCGGCTCTCCGCCGGGCCATGGCCGAGGAGGACAGGCCGAGCTTCCTGCAGCTGCGCAGCCACATCGGCTGGCCCGCGCCCCACATGACCGACAACCCCAAAGCTCACGGCGAGCCTTTCGAACCCGAAGAGATCCGAGCGACCAAGGAGATCTTGGGGTTGCCGCCCGACGAAACCTTCTACCTGCCCGAAGACGTGGTCCAGATGTACCGCAATGCGGGCGCGCGAGGGGCAAGCGCGCGGCGCGCCTGGCAAGAGCGGCTCGAGGCCAAGCTGCCCACTGGGGCCCCCGAGCGGGAGCGTTGGGACGCACAGTGGGCGAGCACCGGGGTGGCGGGCTACGAAAAGCTTCTCCCGGTGTGGAAACCGGGAGAAAAGGTGGCCACCCGGGCAGCCCTCAAGTCCTGCCTCAATGCCGTGATCTCCGAAGTCCCCGGCCTGGTGGCCGGCGGAGCCGACTTGACTGGCAACACCGGCACCACCTTGGACGGGGTGCCTCGCCAGGCAAAGGACCACCCTGAGGGCCGGCAGATAGCTTTCGGGGTCCGCGAGCACGCCATGGGCGGCGCCATGGTAGGGATGGCCCGCCATGGGGGCGTGTTGCCAGTCGGAGGCACGTTCTTTGTGTTCAGTGACTACATGCGCCCCTCGGTGCGCCTGGCTGCCCTGTCTGGGTCCAAGGTCATCTACTCCTGGACGCACGACTCGGTCGGCCTCGGCGAAGACGGGCCGACGCACCAGCCCATCGAGCAGCTGGCGGCCATGCGGGCGATGCCGGGGCTCAGGGTCGTGCGCCCTGCCGACGCCAACGAGACCGCACAAGCGCTCCGCCTCGCGATCGGCTCCGACGGGCCGACCGCGCTCGTCCTCTCTCGCCAAGCCGTGCCCGTCCTCGAAGGCACCGCCGAGAAGGCAGAGCTGTTGCGCCAGGGTGCCTACGTGCTTAAAGCCGAAGCCGGTGACACCAAAGGCCCGGACATCGTCTTGGTAGGCACCGGGTCAGAGGTCTCGGTTTGCCTCGCGGCAGCCGGCCTCCTCGAAGCCGAAGGGGTGCGGGCGCGGGTGGTGTCACTGCCCTGCTGGGAGCTGTTCTCCGTACAGAGCGAGGAGTACCGCCGGGAGGTGCTCGGCGCGGGAGCGCCCGTGCTTGCCGTCGAGGCGGCTGCATCGTTCGGCTGGGAGCGCTGGGCAGACGCCACCGTAACCCTCGACCGCTTCGGGGCCTCGGGGCCGGGGGCAGCAGTCCTCGCCCACTTCGGCTTCACGCCCGAAAACGTAAAGGACAAAGCAAAGGAACTGCTCTCACGCCCTCAGCGGGCGACCGAAAAGCTCCGTTCCCGATAGGAGGTCAGCACACAATGACGCGCTTGCACGAGCTGTACTCTCAAAGCGGGCAGAGCCCGTGGCTCGACAACCTCTCGCGCGACGCCATCCGCGACGGCCGCTTGGCCAGCATGGCTGAGCAAGGCATCCGGGGGGTGACTTCCAACCCCACCATCTTCCAAAAGGCCATGACCAGCACTGACGTCTACGACGCCGACTTCGCTCGCCTGATCGAAGGAGGCAGCGTGGAGCAAGCGTTTTGGGAGATGGCGTCAGCGGACGTGACCGCCGCGCTCGAGATATTCCACCCCCTCTACGAGCAAAGCGGCGCCGGCGACGGCTTCGTATCGCTCGAGGTCTCGCCGCAGCTTGCTTACGACACCGAAGGCACAGTGCGCGACGCCCGGCGTTTCCACGAACGCATCGACATGCCGAACCTGATGGTCAAGATCCCCGCCACTGAACCTGGGTTGCCGGCCATACGCCAGATGATAAGCGAGGGCCGCAACATAAACGTCACGTTGATCTTCTCCTTGCAACGTTATGCGGAGGTGATCGAGGCGTACATGTCCGGTCTCGAGGCCCTCGCCGGAGCGGGGGGGGACCTCTCGAGGGTGCACAGCGTGGCGTCGTTCTTCGTGAGCCGGGTGGACACTGAGGTGGACCGCCGGCTCGAGCGCATCGGCAGCCCCGTAGCCCTCGGCCTGCGGGGCAAGGCGGCCGTCGCGCAGGCGAAGCTCGCCTACGAGCTTTTCCAGGACCGCTTCTCAGGCCCTCGTTGGGAGGCGCTCGCAGCCAAGGGAGCCCACGTGCAAAGGCCCCTCTGGGCTTCCACCTCCACCAAGAACCCTGCTTATCCCGACCTTTTGTACGTGGACAACCTGATCGGGCCCGACACGGTCAACACCATGCCCGACCAGACGATCGCTGCCTTTTTGGACCACGGCAAGCTGGCCCGCAGCGTCGACCAAGGTGTTGACGAGGCCAAGCGCCAGCTCGAGGCGATCGCCGCCGCCGGCGTGGACATGGCCGACGTGACCCGCCAGCTCGAAGAAGAAGGCGTCGCCGCCTTCTCCAAGAGCTACGAGGAGCTGCTCCAAGCCCTCGAAGACAAGGCCAACGACCAGCGAGCCGCCGGATGAACGGCGCCGGCGGGGCTGGGGGCCCCGCATCGGCGAGGAGCCGGGGCGTAGGGGGCCCGGCGGGCGACAAGCACGGCGCCGGCGGGGCTGGGGGCCCCGCATCGGCGAGGAGCCGGGGCGTAGGGGGCCCGGCGGGCGACAAGCAGGGCGCCGGCGGGGCTGGGGGCCAGGCAGGGGACAAGAACAGTCTGCCGCGGAACGTGCTTGCCGAGGGCTTGGAAACGGTGCGGCGCGCGCCGCCGGGAGCCCTGGTCGTGTTCGGGGCTTCGGGGGACCTCACCCACAGGAAGCTCCTGCCCGCGCTGGAGCAGCTGTCCCGCCGGCGGCTGTTGCCAGCGGCGTTCGGGATCGTGGGCGTAGCGCGCACGGAGATGTCCGACGACGGGTTCAGAGACCTGATGGCGAGCGCAGTGCCCGACGCCGGCCCGGGTTGGGCCGAGATCATAAAGAACAGCTACTACATAACCGGGGACTACTCGCACCCCGACACTTTCAGCGCTCTGCAAAAGAAGCTCTCTGAGCTCGACGAGTCGCTTGGCACGGGAGGTAACCGCACCTTCTACCTGGCGACCGTGCCCGATGTGTTCGGCGAAGTGGCGCTCGCGTTGGGCAAGGTGGGCCTGAACAAGCCCGCCGGCGGGGGCACTGCCCGCTTGGTAATAGAGAAGCCTTTCGGCCATGACCGCGAGACGGCCCGCGAGCTCGACGCCACCTTGCACCAAGTCTTCGACGAGGACCAGATCTACCGCATCGACCACTACCTCGGCAAAGAGACCGTGCAAAACGTCCTTGCGCTGCGCTTTGCCAACGCGATATTCGAGCCTTTGTGGAACCGCAACTACGTCGACCACGTCCAGGTGACCGTCGCGGAAACGGTCGGCGTCGAAAAGCGTGGCAATTTCTACGAAAAAGCAGGGGCGCTTCGTGACATCGTCCAGAACCACGTCATGCAGGTGCTGTCGCTCACCTTGATGGAGCCTCCCGGCAGCGTGGACGCCGAGGGTATCCGGGGCGAAAAGGTAAAGGCGCTGCGCTCGGTGGTCGTGCCCGCGGAGCGTGACGTGCCGAACATCGCCGTGCGGGGCCAGTACGACAGCGGCTGGGTGGAGGGCAACGCCGTGCCCGGGTACCGCCAAGAGGAGGGGGTCTCCAAAGACAGCCAGACCGAAACCTACGTGGCGCTGCGGCTCACGGTGGACAACTGGCGCTGGGCCGGGGTGCCCATCTACGTCCGGACGGGAAAGCGCCTGCCCAAACGGGTGACCGAAGTGGCGTTGCAGTTCAAGGAGGTGCCGCACCTCGCTTTCCCCAAGGAAGCAGCTCTTGGCCTCAACCCCAACGCCTTGGTCATGCGCATACAGCCAGACGAGGGCGTGACCCTGCGCTTCGGGGCCAAAGTGCCAGGGCAAGCCTTCGTGGTGCGAGACGTGCTCATGGACTTCTCTTATGGAGCAGCGTTCTTGGAGGAACCGCCAGACGCCTACGAGCGCTTGCTGCTCGACGCCATGGCCGGCGACCCTACCCTTTTCATCCGCAGCGACGAGGTGGACACAGCCTGGGGGATCGTCCAACCGCTGCTCGACGCCTGGAGCGCCGGCGCTGCCCCTCTCGCCGGCTACGCGGCCGGCAGTTGGGGGCCCCGGGCAGCGGACGCCCTCTTGGAGCGCGACGGCCGTCAGTGGAGGGCCCCGTGACCCCTGCCGTGGAGAGCCCCGGGACGCCCGCCGCGGAAGGCACAGCTGGTACGCGAGACCGCTTGGCCGGCGGAGGAGGCACAAGCGGTGAGGACAGGGGCCCTCAAGCAGTCCAGTCGTGGTCCAAGCAGGGTGCGAAGCTGGGAGAAGTCCTCGCCGCTCTCCCTGCCCTGCGCCGTAAGGCGGCGGGAAGGGAGGCGGGCACCCGTACGGCGGTGATGACCATCGTCTTGGTGTCAAGCGGGCCGGCCTCCAGCGTGGACGGCGACGACGAGGCGCAGGCCGCGATGAGCTCGGTGCGCTCGCTCGGCGCCCACCACCCTTGCCGGGCGATCCTCCTGCAGCCGGACCCCGACGCAACACCGGCCATCGACGCGTCTGCCTGCCTGTGGCGGGCAGAGCCGAGGTCGGGAGCGGGCCACCCCGTGTTCTTCGAAGAACTGTCGATAAGGGTGGCTGGTCAAGCCGCGTCCCACCTCGCCTCGATCGTCGGCCCGTTCGTGCTGGCGGACCTGCCCGTCGTGATCTGGTTCCCGGCTTCGCTCCCCGACCCGGCCGACCCCCTCTTGAAGTTGGCGTCTACTCTCGTGGTGGACACCCGCAACGCCGCCGGCCAAGACGACCTCGGCCACGTCTACCGGACGTTGCTCGACCTCTCCAGCACGAGGCCGGTGGTGGACCTGTCTTGGGTGCGCCTGCAGCCCTGGAGAGAGCTGCTGGCCGGGCTCTTCGAGCCCGAGCACAACCGCCACTTCTTAGAGGGCGTCCGCCTCGCCTCCGTAAAGGGCAAGCCCGGGCCCCGCTACATCCTGGCCGGCTGGCTTATGGCCCAGCTCGACCTGCGCGCTCGTGAGCTCAGCCTCGCGGACGCCAAGCACGTGGAAATCACCCTTTCAGCCGAAGCGGGGGAGGAGGAGGGCACCTTCGAAGTAAAACGCGACGAGGGTTCTCGCGCGGTGTGGGCCCGGGCCAGCTTCTCGGGCGGCCTTTGCCACAACCAGGCCCTCCCGCTCCCTGACAGCTCCCTCACGACCGCCCTCGCCGGAGCAGTTTCTTACTTGCGGGCCGACCGGACATGGGAGCGCGCCCTGTCGGCGGCAGCCACCCTTGCGTAGCGGGGAAGGCTAACCTCTAGCGCCGTGCACGGAGAGTTGCGCCTGGTAGAAGACGTCCCCGAGGCGTTCGCACGTGAGTTCGTCACTGCTTTCGCGAAGCGCCCGGGCGAAGAGTTCGACGTTGCGCTCTCGGGCGGTGAAACCGCCCGCGCCTGTTACGAGCGCCTGGCGGCAGTCGGGGCACAGGCGGTGGACTGGTTGGCGGTCAACATCTTCTGGGGCGACGAGCGCTGCGTGCCGCCCGACGACCCCGACTCGAACGAACTGCTGGCCCGCCAGGCTCTCTTGGAGCGCGTGGGGGCAGCGAACGCCGTGTACCCCATGCGCTGCGACGACAGCTTGGACGCCTACCAGCTGCGCCTCGGGGAAGCGGGCCAGCTCGACTTGGTGCACCTCGGGATGGGGCCAGACGGGCACACCGCCAGCCTGTTCGCCGGCTCACCAGCGCTCGGCGCCGACCCTGGCCAGCTGGTCGCCTTCAACGAAGACCCGAGCGGGCGCAACAAGCACCGGCGTATGACCCTTACCTACGCGGGCATAGCCCGAGCCCGCCTAGTCGTCTTCACCGTCGCCGGCGAGGCCAAGCGTGAGGCTATGGAGGCCGTCTACGCCGGCGAGGACCTGCCCGCGGCGAGGGTCAGGGCGGGCAGGGTGCTTTGGCTAGTGGACCGCGAGGCAGCACCGCGAGCCCTCCTTCGGTGACGTAGGCTTTGACGCGGCCTTGAAAGAAGAGAGCCAGGCCGTCGGCGGTCAGCGAGCCGAGCCAGCCAACCCGTTCGTCGCCGAAGCTCCTGGTCCGTCAGGAGCGGCTTCGCCCGCGGTCGAAAGACTGCTAGACGACGTCTTGGACCGCCTCGGCATGGCGGCCAACCGGGACCTGGTCCGCGAGATGCTCGAGACTGTAGTGCGCATGGCCGGCGGAGGAGCCGAACGCCTCGACCTGAAGATCGCCAGCGCGGCCCTAAAGGAGATGCGCGAAGGCTTCGAGGTCTTCGCGCCGTACCGCAACATGAGGAAGGTCACCATGTTCGGTTCGGCCCGGACGCGGCCCGAAGATCCTCTCTACGCCCAAGCTCGCGACCTGGCCGGGCGACTGGCGGCCTTCGGGTGGTCCACGGTGACCGGTGCCGGTCCCGGCATCATGGCCGCTGGCCTCGAAGGCGCCGGACCAGACCACAGCTTCGGGATCAACATCAGGTTGCCCTTCGAGCAAGAACCCAACCAGTTCATCGCCTCGGGCCCCAAGCTCGTGTCGATGAAGTACTTCTTTACCAGGAAGCTCCTGCTGGTAAAGGAATCTCACGGCTACGCCGTCCTCCCGGGCGGTTTCGGGACCCTCGACGAGGCTTTCGAACTGCTCACGCTCCTCCAGACCGGAAAGGCCACGCCGGCGCCCGTAGTCCTGCTCGACGAACCAGACGGCCACTATTGGAAAGGCTGGTCCCGCTTCGTAAAGGCTGAAGTGGCGTCCAAGGGCTTCATAGGCGCCGGCGACGACGCCCTTTTCGTGCTGACCGACGACGTGACTGCGGCAGTCTCCGAGATAGTTGGCTTCTACCGGAACTACCATTCGTTGCGCTGGGTCGGCCCCCGTCTCGTGATCAGGCTGCAGAGCCGCCCGAGCGAGGCCGAAGTGGCTGCCCTCTCCGAGGAGTTTGCCGACATCATCCTGCGAGGGGGTATCGAGCTTCTCGACGGCCCCCTGCCCGCAGAAGCCCGGGAGGGCGACCAGGTGGGCCTCCCCCGCGTCGCCCTCAGTTTCGACCGCCACTCCTACGCCCGGCTCCGCCGTCTGATCGACGCATTGAACGCGCTGCCGAGCGCGCCACCTCTCCCAGCAGAGCTCCCCTTGCCGGCCCATCAGGCGGAGCGGAGGGCCGGGGGCCAGAGCCAACCCTAAGCCGGCCGGCCCGGGCTTGGCCTGGCGGCCTGGTGGCCCACCCCGAGCGAGGCTGGTGGCCCACCCTGGCGAGCGCGAGCGGGCCTGGTGGGCCAGCCGGGCGGGTGGGAACAGGCGCAGCCGGGAACAGGCGCAGCCGGGAATAGGCGCAGCCCGCCCGAGCGTTGCTAGCTAGAACAGATAGTTGAAGATGACAATCATCTTTCCCAAGGAGGTTCTCTGAAATGAGCAATGTCGCGACCGCCGCTCCGTCCACGCTGACCGGCAACTACACCATCGACCCCGTCCACAGCCGCATCGGCTTCTCTGTGCGCCACATGATGGTGAGCAAGGTCCGTGGCCAGTTCACCGAGTACACCGGCACGGGCTACTTCGACGGCGAAGACCCGGCGAAGTCGCACGCTGAGCTCACGATAAAGGCTGCCAGCATCGACACCGGCAACCCCGACCGGGACGCCCACCTGCGCAGCAACGATTTCCTGGCCATGGAGGAGCACCCCGAGATCAGCTTCAAGACCACCGAAGTGAAAAAGGTGAGCGACAACGTCTTCAAGGTGACAGGCGACCTTGCGATCCGAGGCGTCGCCAAGCCGGTGACGATCGACTTCGAGTACCTCGGCAGCACTACTGACCCCTGGGGCAAGACCCGCCTCGGCTTCGAGGGCACCACCACTATCAACCGCCGCGACTGGGGCGTCAACTGGAACGCCGCCTTGGAAGCCGGCGGGGTGGTGGTGAGCGACAACGTTACTCTCGAGATCGAGGTCGAGGCCGTAAAAGCTGACTGAGCCCGCCTGCGGGCTATAGGTTCGCCGCGCCGGCGAGGGGGACAGGCACCTCGCCGGCGCTATAGATCTCCGGACCTAGGCCCAGATGTCCAGACTTAGGTCCCAGCGTTCTCCCAAAGGCGTTGTTCAACGTGCCGGCAGCGGCGCCGGCCGCACCAGCAGGACGCGGGCGAGGGGGCGCGGGAGCCACCAGTTCCACCGCCCGAGCAGGCTCACGTACGCCGGCACGAGGACCGAGCGGACCAAGACGGCGTCGAGGAGGATGCCTGCGCCGAGGCCAGTTGCCAGTACCTTCACGTCGGTGTCGGGGGCGCTCGACATCGACAAGAACGACAGAAAGAGGATGGCCGCCGCGCTGGTCACGAGCCGGCCGGTGCGGCCGAGGCCCGTCACTATCGCCTTGTCCGTGGAGCCTTGGGCGTCGTAGGCCTCACGGGTACGAGACAGGATGAACACCTCGTAGTCCATGGACAGCCCGAAGAGGAACGCGAACACCATGACCGGCACCCACACCGTTATCGAACCGGTCGCCGGGATCCCCCAAATCAGCTTGCTCCCATAACCCGACTGCCAAATGAGGACCATCGTCCCGTAAGCGGCTCCCAGTGAAACGACGTTGAAAACCACTGCCTTCAGGGCTAGCACGACGCTGCGGAACGCCCTCGCCAGCAAAAGCAACGTCGCCAGGGCTATGAGGCCGAGCATGAGCGGGAAATTCCCGTAAAGGGCGTGGGAGAAGTCCTGTTGCGAGGGGCCAGTCCCGCCCACTCCTAGCACGCCGGGCAACTGCGACGCCTTGTCGCGCACCGCCGTCACGGTGGCCGAGCCTGCTGCCGAGCTCGGCTCGGAACGGGGCAGGACCTCGACCAAAGCGGTGGCGCGCTGAGACCACTGCGGGCCCGTCGGAGCGGCGACCATATAGGTGCCGGGCACCTTGGCGAGAGCTTGGGACACCTCTGGAGCGCTCTTGGCCGCCGTCAGCACTTCGATCGGGCTCACTATCCCCGTGGGGACGCCAGAGCTGCTCAGGCTCGCAAGGGCCGCGTGCGCGCTCCCCGTCGTGGCGAGGGCCGAAGTGGCGGGCTCGCCTATGTTGATGTTGGTCAAGGGGAAAGCGAGGGCCAGTGCAACACCGGTCCCCGCCAATGCGGCCAGGGCCCGGTGGCGCACGACGAGCCTCGACCACGCGCTCCATAGCCTCGGCGCCCTCACCTCCTTGCGCACCCGGGGCCAGTCGAGGCGGGGGCCGACCGTCGAGAGGAGCACCGGCAGCAGGGTGGTGGCCACCGCCACAGACACGAGCGGGATCAAAAAGCCAGCAGCAGCAATATCTCGTAGAAATGCGAGCGGCATGACCGCCAGCGCAAGAAGGCTTATTGCGACCGTGAGGCCGGAAAATACGACCGAGCGGCCGGCAGAGGCCATCGCCTTGTGCACGGCAGCCTCGTTGCTGTCGCCCTTGGCCCGCTGCTCTCGCCAGCGGGTGACGACTAGGAGGCTGTAGTCGATAGAGACGCCCAGGCCGATGAGCCCCACCAAGAACTCGACTATGAAGTTGACCGAAGTCAGGTAGGTGAGCCCGCCGATCAAGAGGAACGTCGTAGGTATGGCGACCACCGCCATGACGAGCGGCAGGAAAGCGAGGAAGCTCGCGAACACGAAAGCCAAGATCGCCAGCGCGCCGGCGCCGCCGACCATGGTCTCGGCCAGGGCTCCCGTTCCCTTGCTCGCCTGGGTGCCGGCCTCTAGCTGGCCGAGGCCCGTCACGCTCGCGTGCCAGCCGGCGGGCAGCGCCGCCTGGGCGGCACGCTCGAGCTGCCCGGTCGGCAGGTTGCCCCCGAAGGCGCCTTTGCCCTGGGGCGTGAACACGAGCGCGAAGCTGTAGCGGCCGGCGTCGAAGTGCCTTTCGCCCGTGTTCGCGAGGTCGGCCACCCGGCTCCCCGGGACGGCGGCGCCGGCGGCGTTGAACGCCCGGGCGGCTGTGCCCTCGGCCGCCGAGCTGGACCAAGACGTACCGCCCGGCGCCTGCACGACTACTACGCTCGGGGGCGTCCCGCCGCCGCTGCCGTGGTAGAGCGCTTCGATCCTGGCGTCGGCTTTAGCCGCAGGCTCGTTGGGGACGGTGAAGCTTGTCGACAGCCTCGAAGTCGTGTGAGCGAGCGTGGCGAAGCCGGCGACCACCAGCACGAGCCAGCCTGCGACGACGAGGAGCTTGTGGTGGACGACGAACCTGCTGAGCTTCTCCATTGTCCCTCCGGGTCTCGGGCCGGCAGCGCCGGCGCTTCCTTTCTCCCAATGATCGGAGACGGCGGCGTACTCAGGCATCAGGGAAAGGGAGGATTTCCCCCCTACTGCGTCGGTAGTACGCGGCCAGGTGGCCCTGGTGCCTACGCTGTTGGCGGTGCTGATAGCGTTCGCGACCTGGGCTGACCGCCGGCGCCTCGGGGGACGCAGGGCCGGAACGGCTTTCTCGGGCTGGGCCGTGGACGTCGCCTTGGCGCTGACGGTGGCTGCGGTCGACTCTTACGGGGCTTGGGCAGAAGCTCACAGCCCGGTGCGGGGCGACCCCACCTTGAAGCTCCCAGCTGTAGCAGGCTGGGCGTACGCCTTCGTAGCCGGCGCCGGCTTGGCCCTCGCCTGGCGGCGCAAGTCGCCTCTCGCGAGCTTCGTCGCCGTAGCCCTGCTGACTTTCGTCTACACGGCGCTCGGCTACAACGACGGTGCCCCGTTCCTCGCGCTAGCCGTGAGCCTCTACTCGCTGGCGACGGTTGTCAACCCCAAAACCGCTTGGCTCGCCGTCGCTGTCGCCGTGGTCGCGTGCGAGGCAGCGCTGGTAGCGTTCGGGCCGTTCGGGGCGGCTCAGGGCCCGGTCACGGTCGTGCCGTGGGAGCTGGCTGCTGGCGCCGGCACCGGGTTTTTCGTGGCGAGCCGGCGTGCGCAGGCGGCTAGGGCGCGCGAGCGCGCCGAAGAGGAGTCTCGAAGGCACGTCGAGGACGAACGCCTCCGGATCGCACGGGAGCTGCACGACGTGATCGCGCACTCGATGGCCACCATCAACGTCCAAGCTGGGGTGGCCCTCCACCTGCTCCGGGCGGGCGCCAAAAGCTCAGTGGCGCCCACCAGCAGCGGGGCCCCCGGCAGCGCAGTGGTGCCCGCCCGCGCCGCAGGGCCCGGCAACCCAGTAGCGCCGGCACTGGCCTGCGGCACGGCACCCGGCGACCTCGGGCCGCTTGCAGGCAACGGCGGGGCAGCTCTCGAGAGAGCGGTCGAAGCGATGGAGGCCGTGCGGGCGACCAGCAAAGAGGCTCTGCGGGAACTGCGGGGGGTACTGGGCCTTTTGCGTTCTACCTCGGAGGGCGGCGAACCGACAGCGCCGGCTCCCCGGCTGGCGCAGGTGGGCGACCTGATCGAAGTGACGGCCAAGGCTGGGCTGCCGGTGGAGCTGCAGGTGGT
>Ga0070737_10003605_pt1 | contig 16513 bp, 13 predicted proteins | sample Coa_R1_10_FD_66438 | JGI IMG/M metagenome (GOLD analysis project Ga0070737, IMG submission 66438) | Surface soil microbial communities from Centralia Pennsylvania, which are recovering from an underground coalmine fire - Coalmine... | ecosystem: Environmental > Terrestrial > Soil > Unclassified...
GTGCGCTGGAGGATTTCGTAGCGATCGGCCAAATCGTGGTCGGAGAGGCCGCATGAGATCGCATAGAGGATGCAGGCGCCGATCGGCGCGTCGTCCATCCCGAAATCGTGGCGATGGAGCAGATAGTAGGTCGTCACGTCGTCGAGACCGCTGACGGCAGTCGCCTCGCCGTTATGGCTCAGCACGCGCCCGACGACGAAATCCACCACGATGCGGCGGACGGCGCGCAGGAACTCCGAGACCTCCATCACTGCGCCCGGCTCGTTCGCCTTTTTGACGACCGGATGCTTGCTGTAGGCCTCCAGCGCCGGGCCGGTCGCGGCCCACACGAAGTCGGGGCCGCGGATGCCGGCGTCCCAGTATTCGCGAAGGCGGGTGTGGATGTTCTCGCGCATCTCGTCGAGCACGCGATTGTCCCATCCGGGCCGGGCGGTCTCGGGCCGCTTGCGACAGACGAGCCAGACGGACGAAGCCAACGCAGCGGACGACAGCGCGCGTGTGCGGTTACCCATCTCGGTCTGGATCGGCCAACTCGCATCGACCACGAACCCCGCGCGGATGATGGCGCTCACCAGCGTTTCCCACGCGTCGGGACTTTTGTTCGCGAAGACCACGACCATCCGGCCGTCGGCAACGAGCGCGCGGTCGCAGGCCTGGAAGGCGCGAAACATTCCGTCTTCGTAGGCCTTCTTCGATGCGGTCTTGTCGCCGCCGAACCGGCTCGAATCGTCGATCAGTTCGCCGTCCTGCCTTTCACTGCTCCATTTTGGCCCCAACGGCTCGCGGAAAGCCTCGTCGATCTCAGGCGAGAGTCCGTGAAGCGTCCGGCGCAGCCATACGTAAAAGAAGTCCATCAAGTCGGAATACGGAATCGCGTCGTAGTACGGAGGATCAGTAAGGATAAGGTCGAACTGTTGGTTGCTTGCCTCAATCGCCGAAGCTCGAAGTGCATTTGGAACGGGCGAATTGCGACTGGCACTCTGGCAGTGTTCAATCTGGAGGGCTATCCATTCGCATGCGCCAGGGTAGCCGCCTGAGCTGTCGACAGTTGTTACGCTTTCGGCAAAATCCCACGTGATTGGTAGCGCATAACGAACGAAAGTATTTCTGATTTTGTCCCAGCCAACAGTCCAGGAACAAATCGTGCTGCCGCGATCGGCCAGTCGATCAACCCCGAGAGCAAGATATCCACGAATCGCCTCTAGCCATTCCCGGTCATATCCCGATTCGCGCATAGCGACCGAGCCGGAGCGTGTGTGCTTGACGAACGTGCCGAGCGCGAGGAGTTGGCGGGGCGTGAAGAGCTTGCTCCACTTCATGAATCCGTAGTTGGCAACGCCAGAAAACTGGCTCTGCGTTGGCGTCGGCTCATCTGGTATTCCGAACGGAATCTCGGCAAAGACGCGCTCGACTTCGTTTTCCGCCTCCGCCGCAAGCCGGATTTCCTCGTCGGTAGGCAGCCGGTACTCCTTGCCGTCGGGACCATCGACCACGACCGCCGTCATCACCGCGCCGAGCCGCCCCGCTTTTCCTTCGAGCCGGATATCCTCCATCGTCATCGACGGCAGGCCGCAGCATACGCAGGTCGCCCCCGCGCGCGACATCGTGCCCGCGCCGATCTTCCTGTCGTGTTCGCGCCGTTGCGCGCCGTTGCCGCCCTGGGTCGCCGCGTCGTTGCCGCTCAGGATGCTGAAGACGGGACCGGTCCGGTCGGCGTTCGGCTCGACCCGGAGCAGCACGCGCTTGTTGTCCTTCCTGCAGAGCCATTTGGTCTTGAGCAGCGGAATCGTGGCGCGGCAGTTCTTGCATTTGACCGTCCGCGCCCAGAGATAGGCGACGGTCGGCTTGCCGTCGATCGTGGGATAGAAGCGTTCGAGGTCGCCGCGCGCTCGCGCGAGCACCCATCGCCCCCACGCCCGCACGTGCCACGCGAGGTCGGCCTCGAGGCTCACGTCGCCGTCGAAACCGAAGCCGCCGTTCTGTCCCGGCTCGACCTTGGCGGGATTCTCGCTGGCGGCGTCATCGCCGAGGCCCATCCGCTCAAGCTGCGTTTGCAGCGTCGCGCCCTTGAGTCCCCGCGCCTTCAGGAACGCCTCCATGAACTCGCGGTCCTTGAGCGCGAAATCGGGCAGCGGGCGAGTCTTTCCGGCGAGCTTCTGCGGATATTCGAGCGTGCACTTGAGGATGAACCAGGCGACCGGGTTGATATCGATCGCGGTGACTTCGCATCCGAGGCGCATCGCTTCGAGCGGGATCGCGCCGCCGCCGGCGAATGGGTCGAGCACGCGCGGAGCGCGTCCGCCGTAGGCTTTGCGGATTTCGTCGCGGAAGAACTGCAGGTCGGGGCTGGATTCGCGTCCCCAATGGAGGATGCCGCCGACGGTTTCCTCGCGCTCGACTTCGACCGGCTTGCCGTTGACCTTCTTCTTTTCGATCCTTGGGACGACGCGCCCGCCGATGCGCTCGATAAGCCTGCGCCGCTCTTCGGGGTCGCCGGGATCGGGCAGCAGCGTCGCGATCAGCGCGGCGCGACATGCGGCAAGCGGCCGCCGCGCCGGCCAGATATGGAGCGTCGAGATATGTCCATGGCGGACATTCTTCTCATGGACAGAATCCAGCGACGCCTGCTTGAGGGGAAACGCCCGCTCGATCAGTCGGGGACTGTCGTTCATTCCAACTCCTTGTCCGGCTCTCGGTGTTCCCGAAAATCAGTCAGGAATCGGCCAGACTTGATCTTTCTCTTAGCGCGCTCAAATGCACACTCATCAGTAGGCGGCAGTGCCTGGACCAGGGTGTTGTATCGATCGCTTATACGGCGGACCTCCGCAACAAAGGCGTCGCGCGACAGGCCGCTGGCATAAGCCTCGTAAAGAGCTCGCGACTCATGCCTAAGCGCGGTGAAAAGGTTTGCGGCTTGGTTGTGACGGTCTTCCCTGCGGTCAGCCCCGAGAGAGGCGGACACTGTAGCCGCTGCTCCAAGAATCGCGGTCAGAGCTCCAATCGCCTTGTTGGCGACAGCACATAGATCGAGACTTACGAATAAACCGCCCAAACCCGCTAACGCCGCCGGGGCTATCAAGAGGAAGATGTTTAGTCGTCTGGCACGGGCTGCGATCTCGAAATGCGCCTGCGCGTTGTAGAGGCAGTTTTCTTCAATGGTCTTGCACGCTTCGACCAAGTGCGACGTGCTGTCGGGCTTGTTTTCCATTGGTCAGCTAGGAAATATCTCCCCGAAGAGCCAACGCCAGCAACGCAGCGCACCCGCGGTGTCGTTGTGTTTGTCATCGAGTTCGCAGCTCTGCCACGCGATTTCTCCAAGTTTTTCTAACCACAAGCCAATTCGCTGACGCTGGGCTGCAGAAAGCCCAGAATCAACTGGAGCAGAGTAGCTGCCTGGCAGCGAGACTGGCTTGTCTAGCTGGGTGCGAACTTCTTTCAGAAAGCGTGCGAGAAGATGCTGATAACCCCAATTGAAACGCTGGGCCGTCCAACGCTGGATCGCCGGCGGCAGAACAATTGCGCACAGGATTTCAACATGGAAGGACTTCAAGCCGACGGGCAGATTGCGAAAAAAGGCCTTGATCATCTTGATCGCGGGTACCAAGGTCGCGGCGATCTCGCTTGATTGGTTCAGACCCGTGATGAGCTTAGCGTCATAATCGTAGTCTGCGCGAACCCAATGCCCACTTGGGGCACCGATTAGATAGCAAGCCGGGCCATGATCTCGAGGGCTACTTCCAGTCAGGTCTTTGAAACACGGAATCAGCTCAATCTTGAATCCGTCAGCATACTCGAGAACGACCGTAGGCGCGTCAGAATCTGGATTCATGAGCCGGTAAGTCTTGTCTGCGACCAAGGCCTCGCGGACTATCTGGAGCGCGACTTGGGGAGTCATTGCTTGTCCGAAGGACGCGAAGCTCCGGGCCTCCCCAAACGAAACGATCGCGTCGATATCGAGATTGGTGTTCTCGTCGCGCGGCCTTATCTTGGTCTTTCTTTGGAACGAGCCGACTTGTGATACCTGCTTACCTGGAAGGTTCGATTCGATCCGGTACTTAACGGCGTTGTAACGCTGAGAGGCGACTCCCACGCGCGTCGCGTCGAGTTCGATGCGACTTAGAAGTTGCTCAAAAGCTTCTCGCACGGTCGATACCGCCATTGGGCTTCCTCCGCCTGCGACAAGACTTATTCGTTCTCGACGATTACGTCGCCTTTTGCAGTCGCTATAAGGTTTGTAAGCAAACCACGCACTTTCAAGGGCACGGGGTCGGCGTGTCGCAGTCGTAAACCCGGTACGGGCAGAATTCGTCGCGCAAATTGCAGGCCCACCTCCATTCGTTTTCGGTGAGTTCGATGTCCCCCGCGCTGGCGCGGCCTTTGACCTCGAGGGCGCGCGCCGCCACGGCTTACGATGTGTATGATGCGCACCTAGCATACACATCAGGTATGTCGCGATGCGGACCAATATCGTGATTGACGACGAGCTGATGAAACGCGCGATGCGCGCGTCAGGCGCGAAAACCAAACGGGAGGCGGTCGAAGCCGGCTTGCGACTGCTGGTCACCATCAGGCAGCAGTCGAAGATGCGCGAGTTGCGCGGCAAGCTCCGCTGGCAGGCCGACTTGCAAGCGATGCGGCGGAGCCGCTTCGTCGGCGCATGATCCTGGTCGATTCCTCGGTCTGGATCGACTACTTCAACGGCGCGGCCAGCGCCGAGACCGATCTGCTCGATCGTCTGATGGACTCGGGACGACTGCTGGTCGGGGATTTGATCCTCGGGGAAGTCCTCCACGGATTCCGCTCCGAGCGCGACGCGGCACGCCCGCTTCCGGGCGTTCGAGTGCGCCCCGATGGTGAACCGCGAAATCGCGATTGCGGCGGCGCGGAATTACCGGCTCCTGCGGCGAAGAGGCGTCACCATCCGCGCGACGATCGACACGCTGATCGCGACATTTTGCATCGCCAATGGCCTTGAGTTGCTGCATTGCGACCGCGATTTCGACCCGTTCGAGCACCATCTCGGCCTGCGGGTGATAAAGGGCTGACGGCATAGCTCAAACGGCGCTGGCCACCCTGAGGATTTCGGCTTCGTCGATGATCACGCCGCCCTTGGCAGTGGCGAGCAGTTGGCGGAACGGGTCCTGCACCCTGAAGAGCCGCGGGCTCGGCGTGCCGCAATCGAAAACGACGTAAAGCCAGTAGCGCTCGCGCAGGTTGCAGGCGCGGCTCCATTCATTTTCGGTAAGCTCGATGTCACCGACGCCGGCGCGCCCCTTGACCTCAATTGCGCGCTCCTCGAAGACGGTCGATTTCGGGCTGGTCGCGCCGAAGGCCGGACGATTCGAGAGAATATCGAAGCCGGGGTTGTCGGTAAGGCCGGCCGCGCGGGCGAGCGGCGGGGTCGATACATCGCGCGGCGTCCATCCCTGTTCCCGCTCGTATTCCATCACAATGCCGACGGCGACGTTTTCGACTTCGGCGTCGTGGCGCTTGCGATCTTCCGGGTCGGATGAGGGGACGACGAGCGCATGGGCGAGGAATTCGATCGCGCGCGGCTCGACGAGTTCCGGTTCATGCCGGAGCGCCGCGAGCGCCTGCTGCTTCAGGTCTTCAAGCGAGCGCTGGCGATTCTTGATCCGCTCAAGCTCAGCCGCTGCGCGGGTGTCGCCTTCGCGCGCCCGGTTGGCTGTAAGTACTCGTTGCGCCAGCAGCGCGTCCTCCTCGTAGCGGTAGCCCGCTTCGATAAAGCGCTCGCGCTCGGGTAGGCTGGCAAGCATCGCGGCGCGATGGCGCTCGGCAAGCGGCGCGGCGATCTGTTCGCGCGCGAAGTGGGTGGCAAGCTCGATCGCGGTCGGCGCCTGCGCCGCCAACTGGCGCACGGCGAGCGGGATTCCGCGCGGACCGCCGCGCAGCAACAGCAGATGCTCGACCGGGCATTCCTCGATCCGGCCGGCGCTATCCTGCCGCAAGCCGATCAGCCGGTACTCGATCGGTTCTTCCGTGCGGAGCGCGCCAAAATCCTGATCGACCTTGCGCACGATTCGAATCAGTCCGAGGTGGAAGAAATAGGGAGCTGCCGCCGTCGGATCGATGAAGACCGCGCCTCGGAGCGCATCAGCGGAGAAGCGCAAGACCACGCTCTCCCGAATTGTGTCAAAGAAAAGCTCGCCGGGATGGAGAAATATCGCCGCGGTTGAATCGCCGGGGTTATGGAGCATGAAGCGGTTGCGGCTCTCCGGCAGGTAGTCCTCGAGAATCGGCCAGAAGGGCTCGAGCGCGCGCGGACGCGCTTCGGCGAACGAGAATACGCCGTCGAGGTCGCCCTCGATGCGCAGTCCGAGCAGCGGCGCGGCCCTCTCGATAAAGCTTCGCACGTAGCCGGGAAGCAGGCGGCGCAGCTGCTCGCGCGCGACGATCGCGCGCTCGGTGTCGAGACGCGCGGCGACTTCGCCGCCGTCGCCGTAGAGCTTGCGCTCCCACTCCTTGAAGGCCTCGATCTGCTCGGACGTGAGCTTGCCTGCTATTTCGGTAGCGCTTTCAGTCGCGCCCTGATCGGTGACCGACCTTTCGAGGTAGTCCTTGAGGCTCATTCCCTCAAACAGCCGCCCAATCACGTCGAAGACCTTGTCGGAGTTGAGCTCCTTGCGGATTTTTTCGAGCTTGTCGAGGAGAGTCTTGAGCACCCGGCCTTCGCGGGTGCGGCCGGCGACGAGATTGATGATGCGCACCTCGTGGGTCTGTTTGTAGCGATGGATACGGCCCATCCGCTGCTCGAGGCGCGCCGGATTCCACGGGATGTCGTAGTTGATCATCAGCCAGCAGGCGCGCTGCAGGTTGATGCCTTCGGCGGCGGCGTCGGTGCAGATCATATACGCCGCGCCGCCGTCAGCGGTTGGCTGGTCGAAAAAAGCGACCTGCTCCTGGCGCTCCAGGTAGTCCATCGCGCCATGAATCCGGGCGACGCGGCCGGCAAAGCCCATTGCTTCGAGGCGCTGCACGATGAAGTCCAGCGTATCGCGGTGCTCGGTGAAGACGAGGATCTTCTGATCGCGCCATTGCGGGTCCCGAATTACTTCGCGGAGTTTCGCGAACTTGTAGTCCTCGCCGCGTTCATAGACCTGGCGCGCGAGAGCCAGCAGATTGCTCACCTGGTTGCGCTCGGCCTCAAGCTCGCCGAGAGTGACGCCGACCACGCCCGCCATCGCCGCGAGCTCGGCCGCCTCGTTTTCTTCAAGCCCGTCTTCGGCCTCCTCTTCGTCGGCGGTCTTGTCATCCTCGATATCGCGGACGCGGAGGCGTTCCTGCAGCGACAGCAGTTGCTCGGTGGTGAGGCGTCCGGCGCGCACATCTTCGATAAGAGCGTCGAGTTTTGCGAGTCGCCGCTCGAACGATCGCATCAGCGCATAGGTCGAGCTGGCGAGCCGGCGCTGAAAAACGCTAATCGCGAGGCGCGCGGCCGACCGATTCAGGATCCGGGCGCGATTGTAGTACTCGCGCATGTAGTCCGTGGTCTGGTCGTACAACGTCTGCTCGCTCACCTCGCCCTGGGAAAGCTCGTAGCTCAGCGTATCCGACTTGCGCGGAGGAAAGATGCGCGAGCCGTCAAAACGCACCATCTCCTCCTTGGTGCGGCGGATAAAGTGCTGCCGACGCGAGTCGGGCGGATAGGCGTCAAAAGCCTCCTTGGTCGAAAGCGCCTCGGGTTCGAGCAGTCGCCACAGACAGTAGTAGGGGAAGTCTTTGCCCATGTGGGGCGTAGCGGTGAGCAGCAGCAGGTGGCGGCAACTCCAGGGCAGGCGGAAGTCGGAATCGACGGAGTGAACTCCGGCCAGCGCCTCGGCCAGCTTATAGCGTTCGGTGCGACGCAGCGTGAGTCCGTCTTCGAGGCGCGCCGAGAGCTTGTGCGCCTCGTCGAAGATCGCGAGGTCATACGGCGCGACTTCGGGTTCGCGCAGCCGGGCAACCATCCGGTCGCGGGCAAGCGTGTCGACGCTCACGATTACGAGGTCACCATCCGCATCTGCGAAGGGGTTACCCGCACGGGCATCCGCTCCCGTGACGATCCTGAAGCGCAAGCCAAAAAGGCTGCGCAGCTCGTTCTCCCAGTTGCCGATCAGACCAGCGGGCGGTATGACCAGCACTCGGCGGATGAGGCGGCGGGTGAGCATCTCGCGGATGTAAAGGCCGGCCATGATGGTCTTGCCGGCGCCGGCGTCGTCGGCCAGCAGGAAGCGAAGCCGCGGCTGCGACAGCATGTGCTGATAGACCGCGATGCGCTGATGCGGCAGCGGATCGATACGAGAGATTTCGGTTGCGAAGGCGGGGTTGAAGATGTAGCCGTAGGAAAGCCGCTCGGCCTCGGCCACCGCACGGACGATCTCAGGATTGGCGGAAAAATCGGGACCAGGAATTACATCAGTCGGCGTTCCGCGGGCATCGTTTCGACTCAGACCGGGGGCGCTGGCCTTCGGTAGCAAAGCGTCCAAGCCATGTTCCTCCGCGGCAAGTATCCGCTGCCAGGCGAGCGGCGAGGGGTGCGATTGTCCATTCTCCCAGCGGTTGACGGCGGAGGACGAGGCGCCTATCAGCTCGGCGAAGGCGAGTTGGGTCAAGCCAAGCTTGCCACGTAGTCGGCGAATACGCTGACCAATGTCTCGCGGTAGCGCTGCATGGCTCCCGTCTGCCATACAGTGCAACTTATATCACAAATAAGCAGCCGATAAAAATGAACCAGGATTATGACCGGCCTGGCTCAAGACTACGATAGAGCGTCGGCGTTCGAACGGCTGCATCCGGACTCCATAGAGGCTGTCATGCGGACCGGACCCGGGTCGTGAGCGTGCTACCTTGATGGTTCGATAGGCTCTTTGATCCCGCCTTGGCCTGCAGGACAAGCCGGCGGAGCGATCGAAGTTGGGGCATGTGGCCCTTTCTCGCGAATGACCGCCACCGCCATAAAGTCCGTCAACCGCCCGCCGAAATGTTAGCCGCTCGACAGGCTGCAGAGAGCGCGTCGCATTGGACTGACTCATCCACCTATCTCACGTCAAGAACCAAATGAGGTTTTCCCGGCACCCTTGCGAGGTAAACCGGCGCCAAGCTGTCGCTATGGACAAGAATGTTCCGGCAATAAAAGTACCGCGCTGACTAAAAATAGAAACGCCGCGGCCGAGCCGATCCACTCCCAGAACCCCAGATGCCAGAGGGCCGGATTCTTCAACGCGCTGTATATCGGATTTGACCACCGCAACCGCGCAGCCGCTACAAGCCTGAGCAGAGCGATCAAGACCGCGGGCAACGTCAGGATGCTCCATACCACTAGCAGTGTCCTTCCGTGGTTGTCGTTGAAATTTGCTCTAAGTGCACAATCATAGAACGCCAAGATGCCTCCAGCGATGGCGAAGGCCGAAATGCGCGCCAGCACCTCGTGGGCGTGTGAAAGAGCAAAGCCCCTGTGGGAAGGATGCGAGACAATGAGACCGGCAAGGATGAGACAAAAGGCGCCGACCGCAAGCGCGCCGGCGCCGAAATTAGCCGCAGTTGGCGAAACGTCCCGAAGGCGCCTACTGATATAGCCAGCGAACGGGATGAGGAGCAGCCCTGTAACGACGATGCCGAATGATGCAATGAAGTGAAACCTGGGGTTGTTCTCGGGGTAGAGCAATTTTGAGATTGATTTGCGGCGCCAGTCGTACGGCCCGGGAAACAACCGAATGGCGAGCGCAAGTGTTCCGAAATACAATACGAAAATGGTCGAGCTCAGCAACAGGAGAGTCTTCCGGCTGAGATTCCCCGTAACGAACTTGTCTAGCAGTATCATACCAAGCGTGGGTTGTTGCGCTCAGCCGCGAGGCCGCGCTCTCGCCCTTCTGCCTTGAGTTCTTAGGCGCCGCCCTCTAGAGAGTTCTTCTTCGAAGGGCAAAGATTCGCACGAGCGATATAGTTGACCCAATGGCTTCGCGCCGGTTTGATGCTGGCGCCACCAGATGGGTTTCGCAATCAGTGACCCGGGCGCTATTTCGGCCGGAGCCTCAAGATCTTCGCTGAATCGTTCGGCTCATTGAAATCATCGATCGCAACGCGAGGGCGACTCCGACGTAGAGTCCTCGCCGTCAACCCTCTTGCACTCCAAAGATCGTGTGACGCGCAGCATCGGCGCTCCGAATCATTGCCACGAGTCGGCTTCTGATTGCCCGAACAGTAGGGCGAAATGACGCGCCGCAACATCCACCTCAACTTCGCTCACACGGGATCAGAACGTTCAGCTTAGGAAGTTTTCCCGCCAGCGCGTACGGGCAATCCTTCGGGAGCAGGACCAAGCGCCAAAACGACAGGTCTCACCTTCGGCAGCCTGGAAAGAGCTGCGGCCGGTACGATCTCGGCCTCAGACTCGGTCCCCCGATTACCACCGCGCCGCAGCGCTCGGCGCCTTGAGCACGAGTAACTCTGCGTTAGATTCCCCAGGTTCGTTGAGTTTTCCGATGCATGCCATCATCACCGCGCGCCGGACTTTCCCGCTCATGCGCGTGTAGTTCCAGAATCGGCGTAGACCAAGGCCGCAATCATCACGATGGCCAGGTCACGAACGAGGTCGAGGCGCATCCGGGTTACGGACACGAGCCCCGACCCAAAACAACCACAATCGACGACCAGTCCTCGTGCCAGAGCGCTAAGCAGTGCGACGGTAAAGGTCACGATCGCGACCAACGCCCCGAGCGCCGCGACTTGCCGCCATAATCCGATGACGAGCAGCGATCCGCATATCGTCTCGAACGGCGGTATTCCGAGAGCGAGCAGGCTCACAAGCGCGTTGGGCACGATTTTAAACGAGGCGATGGAATCCGCAAACGCGAGCGGGTCGCCAAATTTCGTGGCGCCAGCGTAGATAAATATTGCACCGAGACTGATTCTGGCCATCAGCGAGATCAAGAGTCGCCATCGCCGTGGATCTTTTCTAAGGATGACGGCTGACCGTGAGTCCCGCATTCTTCCATTCCTCCCATCCGCCGGTGAACACTTTGACGCTCGTGAAGCCAAGGCTCAGGAGCGCGCCAGCGACGAGCTTGCTGTCATGGCAGCTTCCACCGGAACAATAGACGACGATTGGCCGCTCCTTCGCGTGGCGGAGAACGGTCTGCAGGCGCCGAAAGTCACGCGCGAAATTCTCACGAGAGAGATTCAACGCGCCGGGAACGTGACCCTCCTCATAAAATGGAGATGGACGGGCGTCCAGAACCAGCGTCCGACGGTCCGCGACCGCGCGCTGGAAATCCCCAAGGCCGATGGTCTCCTCGAGCGTGATTCGAAAGGGCGGATTTTTCACCAGTTCGGAAAGTTGTCGTTCAAGGCGCTGTTCCGGCGTTCTGTACAAAAGCGGAAGCGGTGCGGAGCGAAACCGGTTTAATACAAGCCCGCACGCAAGCGACAGCGCGGCGAGCAGGCACAGGCTCGCGAGCTGGTGGCCGAACTCTCTCGCCGCTGCAAACGCCATCCTATTGCCCGTCGTTGGCTGACGCCGGGAGCGAGCTCTCGTTCGGCTCGTTAAGCACCCAATGCCAAGAAATGACACTCATTACGGACTTGACGTAGATGCCCTCTCTCACCGACATCAGAAGGCCGCCCGACGTCTGGTCTTCAGTCGGCGATATTTCCCACGGATGCGCCGCGCAAGCGTAGAACGAATAGAGCACGGTATGGGCCATCGCAATTGGAGCCGCATTTGCGGTCATCGGAATCTGAACAAACAGGTACAGGATTTGTCCCAGATACGGCAGGCGCGGCAACTCCACGAGTGCGTTCAGCACTCGCCACCACAATTTGAGTCCGACCAAACGCAAAGAAGGTGCCTCCTATAGTGCGCCGGCCTGAGATGACGCACTCGGTCACAGACGGCGGGATAATGAATGAACGCGAAACATGCCCACTGCTGTACAGCCGGACTAATAAGATTCGCAGGATGGGTGTTCATCGGTTGACAAATCCTTTCACATCGCGGGCCACCACCTCAGGACTGGCTTCATTCGGGTTGTACTGCCGAAGCTCGCGCCCGTCGCGGCCAACCAGAAAGAACTCGATAACGTGATCGATCATTCCGTTGGGCTCAAGTCGGCGCTGCACCTTGAAGGGTGCCATGACGCGCTCAACGTTCTGGGGCTCGCCGGTGAGAAACAACCATGGGGACAACTAGCGACGACTACCCACACTGGACTTCCTGGGCGGTTCACCCCCGCGTGCGCGGGGACAACGGCCAATACCGATCGCCCAAAACACCACGATCGCGGTTCACCCCCGCGTGCGCGGGGACAACGCCTCGACGTTCGACTTCCTAACAATGGTCACCGGTTCACCCCCGCGTGCGCGGGGACAACTCCTCGGTCTTTGGAATCGGCAAAGCCATCAGCGGTTCACCCCCGCGTGCGCGGGGACAACTGCCGGGCTGACCGGCGGGCCGGTGCAGGATCCGGTTCACCCCCGCGTGCGCGGGGACAACACCGTGGACAGGGCCGTGTGCAGTGAGCCTGCCGGTTCACCCCCGCGTGCGCGGGGACAACTTCCTGCCCGTATCGATCTGATCGCCCATTGATGGTTCACCCCCGCGTGCGCGGGGACAACGAAATGGGCGCGGATGGTTATTCGCTCGAGTACGGTTCACCCCCGCGTGCGCGGGGACAACGCACGTCCGGCCGCTGACTTCCGCTGAGCAAGCGGTTCACCCCCGCGTGCGCGGGGACAACTTTAGATGAACAAGCTCGCCGGTCGGAGTGCGAGGTTCACCCCCGCGTGCGCGGGGACAACGTTCCCTGGCAATTCTCCTTTCTGGTCCGAATCGGTTCACCCCCGCGTGCGCGGGGACAACGTCCCTGAGTATGCGCTTCTGAATCGCCCCTTCGGTTCACCCCCGCGTGCGCGGGGACAACGACGCCATGCCTCCAGCCATTCCTTGCGCTTCCGGTTCACCCCCGCGTGCGCGGGGACAACATGTGGATACCATGCAGTGTGACTGTCTTCCGCGGTTCACCCCCGCGTGCGCGGGGACAACGAGCCACCTGGACCAGGGCGGAAGGTTTATTTCGGTTCACCCCCGCGTGCGCGGGGACAACATGAATCCAGTCTTCAAGATCAGGGAACAGACCGGTTCACCCCCGCGTGCGCGGGGACAACGAACTTATCGAGAGTCGCGGCGCGCAGTTGTTCGGTTCACCCCCGCGTGCGCGGGGACAACTCATACAAAGCCTGATAAATTCCTATCTGTCCCCGGTTCACCCCCGCGTGCGCGGGGACAACATCAGGCTCCGAGCAGAAGCAACACGATCCAGCGGTTCACCCCCGCGTGCGCGGGGACAACTTCCGAGCGGTTCACCCCCGCGTGCGCGGGGACAACGGCTAGGCGCTTGGGCTTGGGCTTGGCGTGAGCGGTTCACCCCCGCGTGCGCGGGGACAACGCAAGTTAGCGGATGTACCTGCATGATCACTCCGGTTCACCCCCGCGTGCGCGGGGACAACCCCACCATCGTTCAACAGCTGATTCAGCAGGGCGGTTCACCCCCGCGTGCGCGGGGACAACCCGAGACGCGCTTGGCTTGGGCTTGAGCTTGACGGTTCACCCCCGCGTGCGCGGGGACAACGAAATTTTCGTTCCGCCTATGCCTGACAGAAGCGGTTCACCCCCGCGTGCGCGGGGACAACTAGGCCGCGCGCACTGACTCCCGCGGAGCGCGCGGTTCACCCCCGCGTGCGCGGGGACAACATGCTGTCCGGATCCGCCTCGCCCTGCTCCCACGGTTCACCCCCGCGTGCGCGGGGACAACTTATCCTCATTCAACCAAATCGGGGAACATGCCGGTTCACCCCCGCGTGCGCGGGGACAACCGCGGGAAACGCCGCCATTACTTCGCCGGTATCGGTTCACCCCCGCGTGCGCGGGGACAACTGCTCGGTTGAGACGCGCGCGGTGGTATTGCGCGGTTCACCCCCGCGTGCGCGGGGACAACTCCGCACTGTCGGGCGACAATGCGATTAGTGTCGGTTCACCCCCGCGTGCGCGGGGACAACGTGCACACCGCCCATACCCACCAGCCCGCAATCGGTTCACCCCCGCGTGCGCGGGGACAACGCCCGTCGGTCGCGACCATTCTCGCCGTCTCGCGGTTCACCCCCGCGTGCGCGGGGACAACGCTGGGACGTCTTTTTCTATGGCGTCTCAACCGGGTTCACCCCCGCGTGCGCGGGGACAACCAGTTCGCGAAATTCACACTGCATTGTACAGGCGGTTCACCCCCGCGTGCGCGGGGACAACTTCAAGCGGGCCATCGCGTTGCGCGCCTGGCCCGGTTCACCCCCGCGTGCGCGGGGACAACAAGCGCCGACTTCAAGTGATTCTACTTGAATCCGGTTCACCCCCGCGTGCGCGGGGACAACAAAATCACCTTGCGGTGCTTGCGGTAAGGCGGCGGTTCACCCCCGCGTGCGCGGGGACAACACTAAAATTATGCTTGATTTTCCTCGACTCCCACCAGCCAAAGGCCTTCGAAGTCTTCGATCCGCCTTGACGTCTCACCCCAATACCTAATCGCGAACCCCTGCTCGGAATTGTCACTATGAATCATTATTGCCCCGCCGCTCCTGAGCGACCATTTGACTCTATCCCACAAGAGGTCGCGCACGACTGCCGACAGCGCTCCGACGAAGACTCCCGCCTTGATTTCGAGCGTCCAGCGCGTCAGCTCTCCGCGCAGGCTGCTCGGTACTTTCTCCATTACGAGGACGACCATCAGCGGTTTCCTCCGTCAGAATCGTTGCCGGAGTCATCGCCGTGGTTGAGCCCGCCCGCGACTTCGCCCTGCTGATCATCCCATAGTGAACCAGGAGCAGCCGGGTCGCTGTCAAAGTCAGAATCGCCGAGATCCCTTGGAATCACTCCCAACGCCCGGTCGATGTCGGGGACAATACGCTGAAGCAGGCGCGACTCGCGAAAGGCGTCGCGGCAGGCTCTTCGCACCCGCGTTTCGATATTGTCGGCACCTGCGGCCGCCGCGCGGAACGCGACTGGAATCGTGATTTCGGTCTTGTAAAGGTCGGCCACATCGTACACGAAGGAGAGCATCTTGCCTGTGTGGATGAAGCCGAGGGCGGGGGAATAACCTGCTGACACGATCGCGGCGTGGCAGATGCCGTAAAGGCAGCTGTTCGCGGCCGACAGCGACCGATTCACCGGGTCGGAGCTGCCCCATTGCTTGCGCTGGTAGGAACGTGCGGACCATGGCACCCCTGTTTCCGCGCTTGCTCGCGCGTAAGCCTGACGCACCCGCACGCCCTCCATCCCACGCACCTGTTCGAGCGTAAGCCCGCTATCGAGCGGCTCTTCGAAGCGCATACGATAAAGCTGCATTACGACTCCGACTCGCAGCGCGCGATGGGTGCAGAGCCAGGCCTGGCGAAGAAGATTTCGCGCGGAGCGGGTCTCGCCGGTTCCGAACGCGTACATCCTGACACCTTCTTCGCCGGTCCACGCAACCAGGCATCCGTTGTCGGCAAGGGCGCGGATGGCGGCGTGGGTGATGGTCGTGCCCGGCCCCAGCATCAGCAGGGTCAACGCCGCGCACGGTACCGGAAAACGTCCGCGTTGGTCGTGGATCGCGATCGCCTTGGCTTCCTGGTCGATCCGGCAGTGTTCGACATATAGATAGCTTAGGCTGTCGCGGACCTTTGGCAGGATATGAAGGTCCTGCATATCACAGTTCCTCCCTTTCGGCGCCGGTGAGCGTCAAAACTATTTATAGATGGATGTAGCTATCGAAAGGAAATTTAAAAACGATGGCGTAATCCTAATTTAGTATCGCGCAACTGGTGCGACCGACAGCATTCCGAATCCGTAAGCCTTAGCCGGACCGATACCTTGCTCCAGAGCGGCTTTGAAAGCGCTGTCGTCGGTCACACGGAGAACACCTTCGAAGATGGCCGACGCGAAGGTAAGTGCCTTCTTGTCACGCGTGTTCCCGCTTACCCGGTAGCCGCGCAATTTGCCCTCATCGTTGACGCGTACGTTGAGGACTTCGTTCGAGGCGCGCACGGTGAGGACCTCGAAGCCATGGGCCGCGCCTTTACGCCTTAGCCATTCCAGTTTTTGCGCCTCGGTTCTGAGCTCGACGCGCTTTCCGTTGCGCCGCCTGCCGTCGGGACCGGATTTCGTGTCGATTCTGCGGGTTGGGTTGGCGCGAAGTCTGAAGCGCAGCGTCGCGCCCGGCTTTACCGCTGCGTAAGCTTGGGAGACATCTTTGATATCGACGGGCTGTGCCAGATAGAAACGCGGAAGCTTCGACCAGTCCGGACGTGGGCGCGACTGGACTAGCAGAACGGGCGTTCCGTCTTGCAGATAGTCGATTCTGAACAGCACCCGGAATTGCGCACGTGCGGGTCCGGAAGCCTGTGAAAAGGCGGAGAGAATGGTGCGATGTAACTCCTGGCAGTCGGCGAGGTCTCGCACTACGTCGCGCGAGCGCGGATTGAGCACAAG
>Ga0070737_10003606_pt1 | contig 16498 bp, 13 predicted proteins | sample Coa_R1_10_FD_66438 | JGI IMG/M metagenome (GOLD analysis project Ga0070737, IMG submission 66438) | Surface soil microbial communities from Centralia Pennsylvania, which are recovering from an underground coalmine fire - Coalmine... | ecosystem: Environmental > Terrestrial > Soil > Unclassified...
CAGTTTTCTGTACCTGGAAACGCCCTCCCAGCCGTTGCATGTGTGCTCCATATTGGAGCTGGACACCTCGACAATGCCGGGCGGCTACAGCTTCGACCGGCTGCGCGACGAATTGGCGATCCGGATCAAGGCGATGCCGCAGTTCCGCGAGAAGCTGGCGGACAGCGCGTTTAACCTCGACCACCCGGTTTGGGTCGACGACGACACCTTCGACATCAGCCGGCATCTGCATCGCATCGGGCTGCCGCCGCCGGGCGGCCGGATGGAACTGTCGGAGATCTGCGGCCACATCGCGGGTCTGCCGCTCGACCGCAGCCGACCGTTGTGGGAAATGTGGGTCATCGAGGGTGTCGCGGGCACCGACGCCCAGCAGAACGGCCGGCTGGCCTTGATGACCAAGGTCCACCACGCCTGCGTGGACGGAGTGACCGGTGCGAACCTGATGTCGCAGCTCTGCAGCACCGAAGCCGATGCGCCGCCACCGGAACCGGTCGACGGGGTAGGCGGGGCCAACACCATGCAGATCGCCGTGAGTGGTCTCGCGAAGTTCGCGTCGCGGCCGCTGCATTTGGCCAACGTGCTGCCCAATACGGCGGCGTCGGTGGCGAAGACGGTGGCGCGGGCGCGCAGCGGTCAGGCGATGGCGCGGCCGTTCGCCGCGCCGCGAACCACGTTCAACGCCAGCATCACCGGGCACCGCAACATCGCTTATGCGCAGCTGGATCTCGGGGACATCAAGAAGGTCAAGGACCACTTCAACGTCAAAGTCAACGACGTGGTGATGGCCCTGGTGTCCGGGGTGCTGCGCCAATTCCTGTTCGACCGCGGCGAATTGCCGGAGTCGTCGTTGGTGGCGATGGTGCCGGTGTCGGTGCACGGAAAATCCGACCGGCCCGGCCGCAACCAGGTTTCGGGACTGTTCTCCAGCCTGCAAACCCATATCGCCGACCCGGCCGAGCGCATCAAGGCCATTGCCGATGCGAATTCGGTTGCCAAGCAACATAGTTCGGCGATCAGCGCCACGCTGTTGCAGGACTGGTCGCAGTTCGCCGCGCCGGCCGTGTTCGGCCTGGCGATGCGGGCCTACGCCAAGACCCGGCTGACCCGCAGCCGGCCGGTGCACAACCTGGTAGTGTCCAACGTCCCCGGTCCGCAGATGCCGCTGTATCTGCTGGGCTGCGAGGTCAAGGCTATGTATCCGTTGGGCCCGATTTTCCACGGCTCGGGGCTCAACATCACCGTCATGTCGCTCAACGGCAAGCTGAACGTGGGATTGATCGCCTGCCCAGAGCTGGTGCCCGACTTGTGGGAATTGGCCGACGACTTCGCCGTCGGGATGGAAGAACTGCTCCTCGCGACCCGGTAGCCGCGAGCTGCTTACGGCGCATGGCAGCATAGGTGGACATGGGCCTGCCTCGCCGCGACGCGATCGCGCGCACGACGTTGATCTGGACCGCAATGGCCGCGATCGTGCTCACTGTAGCGAGCTGCACACACGTCGTCGCCGGTCGGGCGCGGATGGCCGGGCCGAAAATCGGCCAGGCGCTGGAGTGGGGACAGTGCCGGGTCTCCGGCGGTACCGCGGTTAAGCTTCCGGCCGGCGCACAATGCGGCAAGATCGCCGTGCCCGTCGACTACAACCGCCTCGACGGCGACGCCGCGACGCTGGCGATGATTCGTTTCCCGGCAACCGGCGACAAGATCGGCTCGCTGGTCATCAATCCCGGCGGCCCGGGTGAATCCGGGATCGAGGCGGCCGTGGGCGTCGTGCAGTCCCTGCCGCCGCAGGTCCGCGAGCGCTTCGACCTGGTCGGCTTCGACCCGCGCGGGGTGGCGTCGTCGCGCCCGGCGATCTGGTGTAACTCCGACGCCGACAACGACCGGTTGCGCGCCGAACCGCAGGTGGATTACAGCCCGGCGGGCGTGGCACACATCGAAGACGAGACCAAGCAGTTCGTGCAGCGCTGTGTCGACAAAATGGGCAAGAAGTTCCTGGAGAACGTCGGAACCGTCAACGTCGCACGCGATCTGGACGCGATCCGCGATGCGCTGGGCGACGACAAGCTGACCTACCTGGGCTACTCGTATGGCACGCGGATCGGGTCGGCCTACGCCGAGGCCTACCCGCAGAACGTGCGGGCGATGATCCTGGACGGCGCGGTCGACCCGAACGCGGACCCGATCGAGGCAGATTTGCGGCAGGCCAAGGGATTTCAGGACGCATTCAACGACTACGCGGCCGAATGCGCCAAGGCCCCGAACTGTCCGCTCGGCACCGACCCGGCCAAGTCGGTCGACGTGTACCACAGCCTGGTGAATCCGCTTGTCGATCCGGCCAATCCGATGAAGAGCAGGCCGGCGCACACCAAGGACCCACGCGGGCTCAGTTACAGCGACGCGATTGTCGGCACCATCATGGCGCTGTACTCGCCGACCCTGTGGCACCACCTGACCACCGGGCTGACCGAGCTGAAAAGCGATCGGGGCGACACCCTGCTGGCGTTGGCCGACATGTACATGCGCCGTGATTCGCACGGCCACTACACCAACGCCAGCGACGCGCGGGTGGCGATCAACTGCGTCGACCAGCCGCCGGTCAAGGATCGCGCCAAGGTCATCGACGAGGATCGCCGCTCCCGTGAGATCGCGCCGTTCATGAGCTACGGCAAGTTCACCGGCGACGCGCCGCTGGGCACCTGCGCGTTCTGGCCGGTGCCGCCGACGAGCAAACCGCACAGCATCTCGGCGCCGGGGCTGCCGCCGACCGTGGTGGTGTCGACCACTCACGACCCGGCGACGCCGTACAAGGCCGGTGTCGACCTTGCCAAGCAGCTGCACGGCGCCCTGCTCACCTTCGACGGAACCCAGCACACGGTGGTGTTCCAGGGCAACAGCTGCATCGACGACTACGCGACGGCCTACCTGGTCAAGGGCACCACGCCGCCCCAGGGCGCGAAATGCTAGGGCGAGCAGACGCAAAACCGCCCAAAAGCGGTGCGGTTTGGGCGATTTTACGTCTGCTCGGCAGATAACGAGACCAAGGTGTGACCTTCCGGCGGCACTACGCGTGACCGGCGCATGCGACGATTGCTGGCCATGTGGCGCATGAGACGGCTGAGCTCTGCGCTGCTTTCCTTCGTGTTGCTCCAGGCGCTGGCCGTCGCACCCGGGCACGCCACCCCCGAGCCCGACTCCGGGCAGGCACCCAGCTCCGCCGCGCCGGCCTGGGGGAGCTGCAGCCGATTCGTCGACGACACCAGCGACATTCCCAGCGCGCGCTGCACCACCGTGACGGTTCCCGTCGACTACACCGTGCCCGGAGGGGCCCAGCTTCAGCTCGCCGTGATTCGCATCCCGGCCAGCGGACCCCGCATCGGGTCACTGCTGGTCAATCCGGGCGGTCCGGGAGCGTCGGCCGTCGACACCGTCGCCGGCATGGGCGCCGCCCTGGCGGACAGCGAGGTCGTTCGCCGCTTCGACCTGGTGGGATTCGATCCGCGCGGCGTCGGCCATTCCACCCCGACGCTGCGCTGCCGCACCGACGCCGAATTCGACGCCTACCGCCGCGAACCGATGGTCGACTACAGCCCCGCCGGCGTGGCCCACATCGAACAGGTCTACCGGCAGCTGGCCCAGCAATGCGCCGACCGGATGGGCGCGGCGTTCCTGCGGAACGTCGGAACCGAGTCCGTGGCGCGCGACATGGACATGGTCCGGCGGGCGCTGGGTGACGAGCAGCTCAACTACCTGGGCTTCAGCTACGGCACCGAGCTGGGCACCGCCTACGTCGAGCGGTTCGGCAACCATGTGCGGTCGATGGTGCTCGACGGTGCCATCGACCCCACCGTCGGGCCGATCGACGAGAACGTCAACCAGGAAGCCGGCTTCCAAACCGCGTTCAACGACTACGCGGCCGACTGCGCCCGCTCGCCGGGCTGCCCGCTGGGCACCGACCCCGCCAAATGGGTCGCCCGCTACCACCAGCTGGTCGACCCGCTGGTCACCAAGCCGGGCAAGACGTCGGATCCGCGCGGCTTGAGCTACGCCGACGCGACCACCGGCACCATCAACGCGCTCTACACCCCGCAGCACTGGAAATATCTGACCAGCGGGTTGCTGGGTCTGCAACACGGCACCGACGCCGGTGACCTGCTGATGCTGGCCGACGACTACAACGGGCGCGACGACGACGGCCACTACGACAACTCCCAGGACGCATTCAACGCGGTCCGATGCGTCGACGCTCCCTCACCGACCGACGTGGCCTCCTGGGTAGACGCCGACCGCCGGATCCGCCAGGTCGCACCATTCCTGTCCTACGGGCAGTTCACCGGATACGCGCCGCGCGACCTGTGCGCGCTGTGGCCGGCGCCGGCCACGTCGTCGCCGCATCCGGCGGCACCCGTCGCGCCGGGCAAGGTCGTCGTGGTCTCCACCACCCACGACCCGGCCACGCCGTATCAGGCTGGGGTCAACCTGGCCCGCCAGCTCGGCGCCCCGCTGATCAGCTACAACGGCACCCAGCACACCGCCGTGTTCAACGGCGACCGCTGCGTCGACACCGCAGTCGCGCGTTATTTCGTCGACGGGGTGTCTCCGGGCAGCCTGCAGTGCTAAGACGCGATACGCTTCGCATCATGGATCGACAGAAGGAATTCGTGCTCCGCACGCTGGAGGAACGGGATATCCGTTTCGTCCGGCTGTGGTTCACCGATGTGCTCGGCTTCCTCAAGTCGGTCGCGATAGCTCCGGCCGAACTCGAGGGCGCATTCGAGGAGGGCATCGGCTTCGACGGTTCCTCGATCGAGGGCTTCGCCAGGGTCTCGGAAGCCGACATGGTGGCTCATCCCGACCCGTCGACCTTCCAGGTGCTGCCCTGGACCACCAGCACCGGACATCACCACTCGGCCCGGATGTTCTGCGACATCACCATGCCCGACGGCTCGCCGTCATGGGCCGACCCGCGCCACGTGCTGCGCCGTCAGCTCGGCAAAGCCAACGAGCTCGGGTTCTCCTGCTACGTGCATCCAGAGATCGAGTTCTTCCTGCTGCAACCCGGTCCCGACGACGGCCAGCCGCCCGTCCCGGCCGACGACGCCGGCTACTTCGACCAAGCTATCCACGACTCCGCGTCGAACTTCCGCCGCCGCGTGGTCGAAGCGCTCGAATCCATGGGCATTTCGGTGGAGTTCACCCACCACGAAGGCGCGCCGGGTCAGCAGGAGATCGATCTTCGCTTCGCCGACGCGCTGTTGATGGCCGACAACGTGATGACGTTCCGGTACCTGATCAAGGAAGTGGCGCTGGAGGAGGGCGTGCGGGCGTCGTTCATGCCCAAGCCGTTCGGGCAGTTCCCCGGCTCGGCGATGCACACCCACATGAGCCTGTTCGAAGGCGAGGTCAACGCCTTCCACAGCCCCGACGACCCGCTGCAGCTCTCTGACGTCGCGAAGTCGTTCATCGCCGGAATCCTCGAGCACGCCAGCGAGATCAGCGCGGTCACCAACCAATGGGTCAACTCCTACAAGCGGCTGGTGCACGGCGGCGAGGCGCCCACCGCCGCGTCCTGGGGAGCGGCCAACCGGTCGGCGCTGGTACGGATTCCGATGTACAGCCCGCACAAGACGTCGTCGCGGCGCATCGAGGTGCGCAGCCCCGACTCGGCGTGCAACCCCTACCTGACGTTCGCGGTGCTGCTGGCCGCCGGGCTGCGCGGCGTCGAAAAGGGTTACGCGCTGGGCCCGCAAGCCGAGGACAACGTCTGGGACCTCACGGCCGAGGAGCGCCGCGCGATGGGCTACCGCGAGCTGCCGTCGAGCCTGGACAGTGCGCTTCGCGCCATGGAGAGCTCCGAGCTGGTCGCAGAAGCGTTGGGGGAGCACGTATTCGACTTTTTCCTGCGCAACAAGCGCAGGGAATGGGCCAACTATCGCAGCCACGTCACGCCGTTCGAGCTCAAGACGTATCTCTCGCTCTGACGCCGCGCCGTGTGCGCTACCGTCGTGGTCGTGAGCCAACCCGCCACGCAGCGCCCGAAACTGCCCAGCGTCGGCCGGCTCGGGTTGGTCGACCCACGCGCGAGCGCCTACCTAGCGCAACTGGGCTGGGACAGCGAGGAGGACCAAGACCACATCGACTTGCTGTGGGCGCTGTCGCGCGCACCCGATGCCGACGCCGCGCTGGGTGCGATGGTCCGGCTGGCCGAGGCGCTCGGCGACGGATGGGATGAACTCAACACGGCGCTGCTGACCGATCGCGGGCTACGGGGCCGGCTGCTGGCGGTGCTGGGCTCCTCGCTGGCGTTGGGGGACCACCTGGTCGCCCACCCGCGGTCCTGGCATCTACTGCGGGGCGACGTGACACTGCCGTCGGCCGACGAGCTGCGGCGCACCTTCCTCGAAACGTCAAGCGGCGCAAGCCTCGAGCAATTGCGGGTGCTGTACCGTGACCGGCTGCTGGTGCAGGCCGCGCTCGACCTGGCCTCGGCGGTCGAGGACGAGCCGGTGCTGCCGTTCACCGCGGTCGGCGCCCACTTGGCCGACATCGCCGACGCCGCACTGGGCGCGGCGCTGTCCGTCGCCGAACAGACGGTGTGCGGCGACGACACACCGCCCCGGCTGGCCGTCATCGCGATGGGCAAATGCGGTGCCCGCGAACTGAACTACGTCAGCGACGTCGATGTGATCTTTGTTGCCGAGCGCGCCGACTCGGTGAGCACCCGGCTTGCCGGCGAGATGATGCGGGTGGCGTCGGAGGCCTTCTTCGAGGTGGACGCCAACCTGCGCCCGGAGGGCCGGCACGGCGAGCTGGTCCGCACGCTGGACTCGCACATCGCCTACTACCAGCGCTGGGCCAAGACGTGGGAGTTCCAGGCTCTGCTCAAGGCCCGACCGGCCGCCGGCGACCTCGAGCTGGGGCAACGCTACGTGGCGGCGTTGATGCCGATGGTCTGGAGCGCTTGCGAGCGTGAGGATTTCGTCGACGAGGTGCAGGCGATGCGGCGACGGGTCGAGCAGCTGGTGCCGGCCGACGTGCGCAGCCGCGAGATCAAACTCGGCAGCGGCGGCTTGCGCGATGTGGAGTTCGCGGTGCAGCTGCTGCAGCTGGTGCACGGCCGCAGCGACGAGTCGCTGCACGTTGCCTCGACGGTGGACGCGCTGGCCGCGCTGGGACGCGGCGGCTACGTCGGCCGCGACGACGCGGCCAATCTGACCGCCTCGTACGAGTTTCTTCGGCTGCTGGAACACCGGCTGCAGCTGCAGCGGCTCAAGCGCACCCACATGCTGCCGGCCCTCGACGACGACGAGGCGCTGCGCTGGCTGGCCCGCGCGGCCCACATCCTGCCCGACGGGCGCCGCGACGCGCTGGGTGTGCTGCGCGAAGAACTCAAGCGCCACAACGTGCGGGTGTCCCGGCTGCACGCCAAGCTGTTCTATCAGCCGCTGCTGGAATCGGTCAGCCCGGCGGGCCTGGAGTTCGCCCAGGGCATGACGCCGGAAGCCGCCGAACGTCAGCTGGCCGCGCTCGGCTATGACGCGCCGCAGAGTGCGCTGACCCATCTGTCCGCGTTGATCAACCAGAGCGGGCGCCGCGGCCGGGTGCAGTCGGTGCTGCTGCCCAAGCTGCTGGACTGGTTGTCGGACACACCGGACCCCGACGGTGGACTGCTGTCCTACCGTCGGCTGTCCGAGGCGATGGCGCCGCACCGCTGGTATCTGTCGACGCTGCGGGACAGCAGCGCGGTGGCCAAGCGGCTGATGCGGGTGCTGGGCACCTCGGCGTATGTGCCGGATCTGCTGATGCGCGCGCCGGAGGTCATTCAGTCCTACGGCGACGGACCGTCGGGACCGAAGCTGCTGGAAACCGATCCCGACGCGGTCGCCGGCGCGCTGGTGGCCTCGGCGAGCCGGCACGCCGACCCGGTTCGCGCCATCGCCGCCGCACGTAGCCTGCGCCGCCGAGAGCTGGCCCGCGTCGCCTCCGCGGACCTGCTCGGCATGCTCGAGGTGACCGACGTGTGCGCCGCGCTCACCTCGGTGTGGGTGGCGGTGCTGCAGGCCGCACTGGACGCGGTGATCCGCGCGAACACTCCCGCGGATGGCCGGACCCCCGCCAAGATTGCCGTGATCGGGATGGGCCGCCTGGGTGGCCGCGAATTGGGCTACGGCTCGGACGCCGACGTGATGTTCGTCTGCGAACCGGCTGCCGGCGTGGAGGATTCGGCCGCGGTGCGCTGGTCGGTGTCGGTGGCAGAGGGTGTCCGGGCTCTACTGGGCACGCCCAGCGCCGATCCGCCGCTGGAGGTCGACGCCAATCTGCGCCCGGAGGGGCGCAACGGTCCGCTGGTCCGCACGCTGGCGTCGTACGCCGCCTACTACGAGCAGTGGGCGCAGCCGTGGGAGGTGCAGGCACTGCTGCGCGCACACTCGGTGGCCGGTGACGCGGAGCTCGGCCAGCGTTTCCTTCTGATGGCCGACAAGACGCGTTACCCCGAGGGGGGAGTGTCCGCCGAAGCGGTGCGCGAAATCCGGCGGATGAAGGCGCGCGTCGACGCCGAGCGGCTGCCGCGCGGCGCCGACCCGAACACACACACCAAGCTGGGGCGCGGCGGACTGGCCGACATCGAATGGACCGTGCAGTTGCTGCAGCTGCGGCACGCCCACGCGATCCCCGCTCTGCACAACACTTCGACGCTGGAATCCCTGGACGCCATCGCCGCGGCCGAGCTGATCGCCGCCGACGAGGTGGATCTGCTGCGCCAGGCCTGGTTGACGGCGACGCGGGCACGCAACGCGCTGGTGCTGGTGCGCGGCAAGCCCACCGACCAGCTGCCGGGGCCGGGGCGTCAGCTCAACGCGGTCGCGGCCGCCGCCGGTTGGGATAAAGGTGACGGCGGCGAGTTCCTGGACAACTACCTGCGGGTGACGCGTCGCGCAAAAGCGGTGGTGCGCAAGGTTTTCGGAGATTGAGGAGCAGGCGCGGGTGAACATCGAGTACGAGGTCATGGGCGCCGACGAGCATGACCGGCTGACGGCGCTGTACGGCCCGCTGACCGACGCCGTGCGTGAGCTCATCGACGCCACCATCCGGACCGGGGTCGACGAAGACACCATTCGTCACGCGCACACCGCAATCCGGGCGGTGACTCAGCAGTTGCGCAGCCGCCCACCCGACGGGCCGCACGGCGTGCGCTATGCCGTCGACGGGCGCCCGCTGGCGTGGGGCAACGCCGTGGTCGGTCTGCGCAACCCGATCTCGCCGCCGCTTACCATCCACCATGAGGGCCGATGTTGCTGGAGCGAATTCAGCCTCGGCGCGGCCTACGAAGGGCCGCCGGGGCTGGTGCACGGCGGCGTCTGCGCGCTGGTGCTCGACCACGTGCTGGGGGAGGCGGCCAGCGAGGGCCTGACCAAGCCGCGGTTCACCGGAACCATCACCGTCAGGTACCTGCGCGGCACTCCGCTGGGCGAGCTGCGCGCCGAAGCCGTGATCGAGCGCGCTGAAAGCGTCAAAACCTTTGTCCGCGGCCATCTTTCCGATTCAGAAGGAATCACCGTCGAGGCGGAGGGGATCTTCGTTCAGCCGGCGTGGGCGCGGGACGCCGGATGAAGTTCTACATCAGCAGCGCCTACCTGAAGACCCGCGAGATCATCGAAATCGCCAAGGCAGCCGACGAGTTGGGCTACGACGGGATCGGGATTCCCGATCACGTCGTCAACCTGGAGACGCTGAGCACGCCGTACCCGTACACCAAGGACGGGCAGCGGCGCTGGCAGCCGTTCACCGACTGGCCCGACCCGTGGGTGCTGGTCGGTGCGCTCGCGCAAGTCACCAACCGGCTGCGGTTCGTCACCACCGTCTACATCCCTGCGATGCGCAACCCGTATTCGGCGGCGAAGGCCATCGGCACCGCGGCCTGCCTGGCCGACGGACGGGTGGAGCTCGGCGTGGGGGTCGGCTGGTGCGCAGACGAATTCGTATTGATGGAGCAACGATTCGAGGACCGCGGCAAACGCACCGACGAGATGCTCGAGCTTCTCGCTGCCTTGTGGCGGCCGGGCTGGACCGAGTTCGACGGCCAGTTCTATCAGACGCCGCGGCTGGAGATGGAGCCGACGCCGCCGCGGGTGCCGATCTACGTCGGCGGGCTCAGCGAGATCGCGTTGCGCCGAGCCGCCCGCCACGACGGCTGGATCGGCGACCTGATCCGCACGGAGCGCGCGATCGAGGTGGTAGGCCGGCTGCGTGCGTTGCGGGCCGAAAGCGGTTTGGGCATGGATGATTTCACCATCCTTACGCCGCTCACCGATGCCTTCACGGTGGCCGACTATCAGCGGGCGGCCGACGCCGGCATCACCGGGATCCTCACCATGCCGTGGATGTTCTACACCGGCCCGGACGCCACGCTGGCCGAGAAAGTCGACGGCATGCGACGCTTCCGCAAGGACCTGGCGCTCGACGGCTGAGGGCAGGCCGTGGAGCCGGCGCCACTCCACGTCGAGTGTGCATTCTGGACGCCGACTGTGCATCCTGGGTGAAGAAATCGCCGGAATCCCGCCCTCAGTGCACACTCGGCGCCCTCAATGCACAGTGGACGCCGTCACGCCGGTCAAAACCGTTCCCTTGCTCGTCGGATTGCCTTAACGTTGCGATCGTGGAGTCACACGGAACCCCCGAACTCGTGCCGGTCGAGGCATTGCGCTCAGGTGACCCGATCACCGACGTCCAAGGTGGCGGTCAGCATTACACGGTTCTCGAATCCAAAGCCATCGGCGAGGGCTGCGTCGTCCTTGAACTCGAATCCAAGGCGAACGACCAGCTTCGAGTGATCGAGATGTCCTTCCCGGCCGGCTACCACATGGGTAGGTCACCTCGGCGAATTCTGTGACCCCGCACGTCACACCGTTTCGCATCGACGTCGGCAGCGAAGTCCTCGACGACCTGCGGACCCGCTTGGCGCGCACCCGGTGGCCCGACGCGGAGTGCGTCGACGACTGGAGCCAGGGCATGCCGTTGGCGTACACCCGCGAGCTGGCCGCCTACTGGGCCGACGGCTACGACTGGCGGGCACGCGAAGCGGCGCTGAACCGCTTTGACCAGTTCGTCACCGAAATCGACGGGCTCGACATCCATTTCATCCACCAACGGTCCCCCCACGACGACGCCCTGCCGCTGTTGATCACCCACGGCTGGCCCGGCTCGATCGTGGAGTTCCACAAGGTGATCGAGCCGCTGGTCAATCCAGACCGCCCCGGGGACGCGTTCCACGTCGTGTGCCCGTCGCTTCCCGGGTACGGGTTCTCCGGCAAGCCCACGCGCACCGGGTGGGGCGTCGACAAGATCGCGCAGACCTGGGAGACGCTCATGGGCCGCCTCGGCTATGACCGCTACGGCGCGCAGGGCGGCGACTGGGGTGCCGCCGTCACCACACAACTCGGCCGCAACGGCGGTCGGTGCATCGCCATTCACCTGAACATGCCCATCGCCCGGCCGCCGGCAGACAGCGGCTCCGAACTCGGCGAGGACGAGCAGCGGGCGCTGTCGGCCATTGCGCAGCACCGCCGTTGGGGGACCGGCTATTCCAAGCAGCAGTCCACCCGGCCCCAAACATTGGGCTATGGATTGGTGGATTCGCCAGTGGCACAACTGGCGTGGATCGTCGAGAAGTTCTGGGCCTGGACGGACTGCGACGGGCATCCGGAGAACGTGCTCAGCCGCGACGAACTGCTCGACAACGTGATGCTGTACTGGGCGACCGCCAGCGGCGCCTCGTCGGCGCGGCTGTACTGGGAGAGCTACAACAACTTCGGCGGCGCTGGCCGGGTTGAGCTGCCCACCGGAGTCGCGGCATTTCCCAAGGAAATCCTGCCCACGCCGCGGCGCTGGTGTGAGGCCGCCTACAACATCACGCACTGGACGACAATGCCGCGCGGGGGTCACTTCGCCGCGTTCGAGCAGCCGGAATTGTTCGTCGACGACGTCCGCGCGTTCTTTGCCACTGTCCGCTGAGTTGGCTGGCGACCCGGATTCGGGTAGCCGGCTACCCTATTCAGCTGCGCCGAAGAGCGGGATAGTGGGACATCGAGACCGTCGGGACCGGCGGGGAGGTGCACTGTCCATGACCCAACCAGCTACTACCCCAAGGAAGGTCAACCGCGTGTTCGCAATCGGCTACGGCGCGGTCGGCTATCTGGCGTTCGTGGTGTCCTTCCTGTATGCGATCGGCTTCGTCGGCGACCTGTGGGTCCCACGCAGCGTCGATCACGCCATCGCCGCCCCGATCGGGGAAGCGATCGTGGTGAATGTGCTGCTGCTCGGCGTCTTCGCCGTCCAGCACAGCGTGATGGCGCGACCGGCGTTCAAGCGGTGGTGGACCCGTGTGGTGCCCCAGCCGCTGGAGCGCAGCACCTATGTGCTGCTGTCGAGTTTGGCGCTGTTCCTGCTGTACTGGCAGTGGCGATCGATGCCCACCGTGGTGTGGGATGTCAGAATGCCGGCAGGCTCACTGGTGTTGTGGGCGTTGTTCTGGCTCGGGTGGGCGACCGTCTTCGTCTCGTCGTTCATGATCAGCCATCTCGATTTGTTCGGGCTGCGGCAGGTGCTTGCCGTGTGGCGTGGAAAACCGCAGAGCGACATCAGTTTTCGCACGCCGCTGCTCTACCGGGTGGTGCGCCACCCGTTGATGGTCGGTTTCATTGTCGCCTTTTGGGCGGCTCCCACGATGACGGCCGGTCACCTGATGTTTGCGATCGCCACCACCGCCTACATCCTGATCGCGATTCAGCTGGAAGAGCACGACCTGATCGCCATGCTGGGCTCGCAATACCGGGACTACCGCCGACGGGTGCCGATGCTGCTGCCGTGGCCGCGTCCACGGGCCTGACGACCTGAGCGCTGTCACACCGACATTCGGGCCGGGTCGAATTCGAGAACCTGCGTCAAGCGGATGTTGTTGCCCGACGGGTCACGAAACGACGTATCGATGCCGTACGGCTGCGGGGTAGGCGGGTCGTTGAACACCACGCCGCGAGCGGACAACTCGTCATAGCTGCGCTGGCAGTCGTCGGTCTCGAGGAAGAGGGTTCCGCCGGCGCCCTTCGCGACCAGCTCGGCCAGTGCGGCGCTGGCCTGTGCGTCGAGCATCGGCGGTCCCGGCACCGGCATCAGCACCAGGCCGACATCGGACTGGCCCGGCGGTGCGACCACCAGCCAGCGGAACTGCCACGCCTCCATGGTGACGTCGGAGCGGACCTCCCAGCCCAGTGTTTTGGTGTAGAACTCGGCGGCCTCGTCTTGGTCGTGCACCCAGAACTGGGTGTTGGCGATCTTGATCACGGGTTCTCCTCCCTGGCTGGTGTGAGGAAGCCTAGGCAAGCGGTGAGCGATCGTCTTCTCGAAAAGTGCGGTTCTGCGGGCGCGCATAGGCTTTCGCGATGCACAGCGGTATCCGGACCAGCCGGGCGGCGGGCGGCCATCCGGCCCGGTAGTCGGTTGGGGTCTGACCGAAGATTCGCCGGAAGCTCGTCGTGAAGGAGCCGACACTGTCCCAACCGACCGCAAAGCAGATCCGGGCAACCGGCCAATCCGTCGTGCGCAGCAGCGCCGCTGCCCGTTCCAGTCGCCGTGTCAGCAGGTATCGGTGCGGCGTCTCGCCGAATGTCCGGGCGAACTCTCTGCTGAAGTGCGCCTTCGACAGTCCCGCCGCGTGCGCGAGGTCGGCGACCGAAAGCGGCTCGAAGTAACGGCAGTCCGCGAGGTCCTTGGCCCGCAGGAGATGTCGGGCAGCGGGCACGGCGGTGTTGGTCATGCCCGGCGGCCGAGCCGACGATGTCGTCGTAACCGCGTCCAGGGCGCGCTCGTCGATCGCCAGCCCGCACCGGTGCGGCGGCGGGTGTCGATCGCGTAAGCGCCCCCGCCGATGAAAACCAACAGCAGAAAACCGAAGCAGTACAGTACCGCAAGCTCACCCTGGTTGACGATCGGCCAAAAGCCATGCGGGAAGTGCTGACTGAAGTAGGCGTACGCCATCTCCCCGCACGCCACGAAGGCGGCGGCCCGGGTGAACAGGCCCACCAGGATCAGCCCCGCGGTCACCGCTTCTATCCAGCCCGCGTAATAGAACGGCCACTCGCCGGTGGGGACGGTGGGCCCGACCGGCCAGCCGATCAGCTTCTGCAGGCCGTGGCATAAAAACAGCAGCCCGAACACCACCCGGAAAACCGCCACCGCCACAGGCGAGTACGGGCTGAGCCTGGCCTCGAGGTTGCGCGTCGTCATGCGACGACGATACGGCTACACGTGCTCAAACGTCCTTAAACGTCGTAGTACAGCGCGAACTCGTAGGGGTGCGGGCGGACATTGATCGGGTCGATCTCGTTCTCGCGCTTGTAGGCGATCCACGTCTCGATCAGGTCGGACGTGAAAACGCCGCCCTCGGTGAGGTATTCGTGGTCCTCTTCGAGACGGTCGATCACCGCCGCCAGCGAGGTGGGGGCCTGCGGGATGTTGGCGGCCTCTTCCGGCGGCAGCTCGTAGAGGTCCTTGTCCACCGGCGCCTGCGGCTCGATCTTCTTCTTGATCCCGTCGATACCGGCCATCATCATCGCCGAGAACGCCAGGTACGGGTTACCCGACGAATCGGGGCAGCGGAACTCCAGCCGCTTGGCCTTCGGGTTGTTGCCGGTGATCGGGATACGCACACACGCCGACCGGTTGCGCTGGCTGTACACCAGGTTGATCGGCGCCTCGTAGCCCGGAACCAGCCGCTTGTAGGAGTTCACCGTCGGGTTGGTGAACGCCAGCAGCGACGGCGCGTGGTGCAGGATGCCGCCGATGTAGTGGCGGGCGGTGTCAGACAAGCCGGCGTAGCCGACCTCGTCGTAGAACAGCGGCCCGCCGTCCTTCCACAGCGACTGGTGGGTGTGCATGCCGGAGCCGTTGTCACCGAACAGCGGCTTAGGCATGAACGTGACGGTCTTGCCGTTCTGCCAGGCCGTGTTCTTGACGATGTACTTGAACAGCATCAGGTCGTCGGCGGCGTGCAGCAGCGTGTTGAACTTGTAGTTGATCTCGGCCTGACCGCCGCTGCCGACCTCGTGGTGGCCCTTTTCCAGGGTGAACCCGGCGTTGATCAGGTTGGTCAGCATCTTGTCGCGCAGGTCGACGTACTGGTCGTTGGGCGCGACCGGGAAATAACCGCCCTTCGGGCGCACCTTGTAGCCGCGGTTGGCGCTGCCGTCGAACTCGGTTTTCACACCGGTGTTCCACCACCCGGAGATGGCGTCGACTTCGTAGAACGCGCTGTTGGTCTGAGAGTTGAAGGAAACCGAGTCGAAGATGTAGAACTCGGCCTCGGCGCCGAAGAAAGCGGTGTCGGCGATGCCGGTGCTGACCAGGTAGCTTTCGGCCTTGCGGGCGACGTTGCGGGGGTCGCGCGAATACGCCTCACGGGTGAACGGGTCGTGCACGAAGAAGTTCAGGTTCAGCGTCTTGGCTTCGCGGAACGGGTCGATCTGCACCGTCTCCGGGTCCGGCAGCAGGATCATGTCCGATTCGTGGATCGACTGGAAGCCGCGGATCGAGGAGCCGTCGAAGGCCAGCCCGTCCTCGAACACGCTCTGGTCGAATGCCGACGCCGGGATCGTGAAGTGCTGCATCACGCCGGGCAGATCACAGAACCGGACGTCGACGTACTGAACCTTCTCGTCCTTGATGAGCTTGATGATGTCGTCGGCCGTCTTTTCGGACACCGAAGCGCTCTCCTTTACTGAGGGCATCGAATCTAATGCGGTCATTGAGGCGCTCTCCTTTACTGGCCGTGACGGGTGGCCCGATCAGACCGTAGGGAGGCGATGTTGCCCGGCAGTCAACCCCATGTTGCGCTGACGTTACGCGACGCGGTTCGCCACCGTCGAAACCGGGTCGCGACCTCTTATTGTGGAGGCCATGGCCCGTGACATCGCATCGTGGCTGTCCGGCCCGCCGGGCTCGTCGTCCGGATACCCCGGTGAAACGCTCGGCCTGCCCGAGCACGGCGCCGGTTCGCTGGCCCGGCTGGGGCGCCGGTTGGCGGCGTTGATGGTCGACTGGCTGGTGGCCTATGGGCTTGCCGCGCTGGGAATGACGCTGGGTCTGGTTGCGCCGAGCCTGCTGTCGACGGCGGTGCTGGTCGTCTGGCTGGTGCTCGGCGTGATCGCGGTGCGGCTGTTCGAGTTCACGCCGGGGCAGTTCGCGCTGGGGCTGCGGGTGATGTCGGTCGACGGGCGGCTGTACGTCGGGCTCGGCCGGGCCGCCCTGCGCGGGCTGATCATCGCGTTGGTCATTCCGGCGTTGTTCGTCGACGCCGACGGCCGCGGCTGGCAGGACCGCGCGACGGGCACCGCGGTCGTCCGCAGGTAGCTACCGCCTGCGCACCGTGCGCTGCACGCCGCGCATCTTGGCGGCGCCGGGTACCGGCCCCTTCGGCATCGCGGCCGCTCCCGCCCGGGTGCCCAAGGCG
>Ga0070737_10003607_pt1 | contig 16496 bp, 15 predicted proteins | sample Coa_R1_10_FD_66438 | JGI IMG/M metagenome (GOLD analysis project Ga0070737, IMG submission 66438) | Surface soil microbial communities from Centralia Pennsylvania, which are recovering from an underground coalmine fire - Coalmine... | ecosystem: Environmental > Terrestrial > Soil > Unclassified...
GTGCAGCGGCTGGAGACGCTGTATGCCCAGGACCGCGTGGTGGCCTACCTGGGTGGCGCGGGCTCGGACCTGCATGCCGCCGGGGCCGCCATCGGCGACAAGAACCACATCCCCTATCTCGGCGTGGGTTTCGCGCTGTACGAGATCCACCAGCGTGGGCTCCGCTATCTCTTCTCCCCGTTCGTGAAGTCGCCGGGCATCGTGCAAGCGACCTACGAGCTGCTGAACTCGCTGCCCGAGGCGCAGCGGCCGCGGCGCGTGGCGCTGTTCGCTGAGAAGACCGACTGGGGGCTGGAGATGGCGCGCCTGTATGCCGAGCAGGCGCCGCGCTACGGCTACCAGATCGTGGTCAGCGAGGAGTACGCGGTCGGCGCGCGGGACTTCTCCGACCTCATCCAACGGGCCAAGGCGGCCGGGGCCGAGGCGGTGATGGCCAATCCCAACCCGCCGGACGGCATGGCGCTGGTCAAGCAGATGAAGGAGCTCGATTTCAACCCGCGCTTCCTACATCTCAGCCGAGCCGCCGATGGCCAAGTGTGGGCCGACAACCTGGGGCGTGATGGGGACTACGTGGTCACTTCGCCCGGCTGGCACCATGCGGCGAAGTTCCCGGGGGTGGCCGAACTGACGGCGAAACATCAGGCCAAGTACGGCAAGTTGCCCGAGGGCGCGACCGGCCCAGCCTACGCCATCATCCAGATTCTGGTCGACGCGATCGAGCGCGCGGGCTCGCTCGATGGGGAGCGGCTGCGCCAGGCGATCGCCGACACCAACCTGCCCAGCTCGGTGGTCGGGCCGGTGCGGTTCAACCCGGACGGTACGGGCGTGATGGCCTACCTGCTGCTCCAGTGGCAGAACGGCCGCAACGAGCTGGTCTGGCCGCCCGAGCAGGCCAGCGCGCCGTTCGCCTATCCGGCGCCGCCGTTCGCCCAGCGCTAGCGCCAGCGACCGCTGGGTGCCGCCGCCCGCGCACGGGGGCTCGTTGCCGGCAGGCAACTCCCCTGGGGCACTTAGGTGGCCGTCGCCCCCCCGTCGATGGGGTAGGCGGCGCCGGTGAGGTAGCGGTTGGCGGGGTCGAGCAGGAACCGCGCCACGCGCGCGACCTCGGCGGGGTGGGCCATGCGGCCCTGGGGCACGGTGCTGAGGATGCTCTGCCGGAGGCCCTCGTGGCGGCGCAGGCCCTCGGTCATCTCCGTCTCTACCCAGCCGGGCGCCAGCAAGTTCACGCGGATGCCCCGCGACGCCCAGTCGAGCGCCAGCGCCCGCGTGAGGCCCCACAAGCCGGCCTTGGCCGCCGTGTACGCCGCCAGCCTGGCCCCGCCCTTGAGCGACAGGATCGAGCCCACTAGCACCAGGCTACCCTCGCCCTCCACGAGGCGCCCGAACGCGCGGGCGGCCAGGAAGGCGCCGGTGAGATTGACCGCCAGCACCTCGTCCCACACCGCGGGCGCGATCTTCTCCGCCGCGGTGAACACGGGGCTGACCCCGGCGCAGTACACCAGGCCGTACAGGCCGCCCGCGTCGGCTCGAAAGCGCTCCAGCACCGCCTCGATCGCCGCGCGGTCGCGCACGTCGAGCGCGTAGGCCTGCACGTCGTCGCCCAGCCGGGCGGCGGTGGCCCGCGCGCGCGCGGCCTCCCGCCCCGTCAGCCCGAGCCGCGCGCCCGCCGCGTGGACGGCCTCGGCGATCGCCAGGCCGATGCCGCGCGTGGCCCCGATGACTAGCACCGGCCGTCCGTCTAGCTCCCCCATCGGGCCCCGCTCGGCAGTTGAGGTGGAGGGTGATGTGCGGCCACGCTTCCTCCGAACCGCCGCCCTACTGCCAGCGGATTGTAGGCGTGCCCCTGGGGGTTGGCAAGCGGGCCGCCAGGGTGCGCGGCTGAGGCGCACCGCGGGCGAGCGTGCTACAGTTCGGGCGACGCGGTGGCGCGCGGGGGGGCGAGCGCATGGAGTTCGACATCGGGCCGGACACGGCAGCGCTGCGCGAGCGCGTGCGGACCTTCGTCGAGGAGGCGGTGATTCCGCGCGAGGCCGAGGTGGCGCGCGATCTCCAACGGCTAGAGGCGGTGCGGGCCGAGCTGCAAGCGGAGGCACGGCGCCGCGGCCTGTTCCTGCCCCACTTGCCGCCCGCGCTCGGTGGGCTGGGCCTGAGCTGGCGCGCCCTGGCGGTCGTGCTGGAGGAGGCCGGCCGCAGCCTGCTCGGGCCCCAGGCGCTCAACGCCGCCGCGCCCGACGAGGGCAACATGCACCTGCTGCACCACGTGGCCAGCGCGGCGCAGCGCGAGCGGTACTTGCGCCCGCTGGCGGCCGGCGCGGTGCGCAGCGCCTTCGCCATGACCGAGCCGCAGGGCGCGGGCACCGACCCCAGCCTGCTGCGCACCACCGCGCGCCGCGAGGGGACCGGCTGGGTGCTGGACGGGCACAAGTGGTTCGCCACCGGCGCGCGGGGCGCCGCGTTCTACCTCGTGCTGGCCCGCGCGCCCGAGGGCCCGACGCTGTTCCTGGTCGACCGCGACGCCCCGGGGCTCACCCTGGTGCGTACCGTGCCCAGCATGGACCACTGGATGCCCGGCGGGCACGGCGAGCTGCGGCTAGAGGGCTGCCGGGTGGGTGCCGACGCCGTGCTGGGCGAGGTGGGGCGCGGGCTGGAGTACGCCCAGTTGCGGCTCGACCCGGCGCGGCTCACCCACTGCATGCGCTGGCTGGGTGTGGGCGTGCGCGCCACCCAGATCGCGCAGGAGTACGCGCTGCGGCGCCAGTCGTTCGGCGCGCGGCTGGCCGACCACCAGGGCGTGCAGTTCCAGATCGCCGACTCGCACATCGAGCTGCACGCCGCGCGGCTGCTGGTGTGGCACGCGGCCTGGAAGCTCGACCGCGGCGAGCGCGTGCGCCACGAGGCCTCGATGGCCAAGGTGTTCGTCTCCGAGGCGGTGAGTCGCGCGGTGGACCGCGCCGTGCAGCTCACCGGGGCGCTGGGCATCTCGGAGGACACCCCGCTGGCGTTCTTCTACCGCGAGGTGCGGCCGTTCCGCATCTACGACGGCCCCAGCGAGATCCACCGTGCCGCCATCGGCAAGCGCGCGCTGTTCCGGGGGCTGCGGCCGTGAACGCGGCGCTGGCGCCCGTGCTGGCCGAGCTGTTCGGCCCGGGCACGCTCGTCGGGCTGCGGCGCATCGCCGGGGGCGCCTCGAAGGAGGCGTGGGCGCTAGACTACGAGGCCTCGGGCCAGCGCTGGCCGCTGCTGCTGCGCCGCGCCGCGGGCGGCGTGATCTATCGCCACACGCTGTCGCTGGAGCACGAGTTTCGGGTTCTGCAGGCCGCCTTCGCCGCGGGGGTGCGCGTGCCGCGGCCGTATCGCTATCTGGCCGACCTGGAGGGGCGCGAGGCGTTCCTCGTGGAGCGGCTGGAGGGCGAGAGCATCGGGCGGCGCGTGGTGACGCGGCCCGAGCTGGAGTCCGCCCGCGAGCAGCTGCCGCGGGCGCTGGCTGCCGAGCTGGCCAAGATTCACGCGCTCTCGCTCGGCGAGCTGGCGTTCCTGCCCGGTCCTGGCGCCGAGCCGGCGACCGCCTGGCTGCTGCGGGAGCTCTACGCCGAGCTGGATGCGCTCGACGAGCCACACCCGGCGCTGGAGCTGGCGCTGCGCTGGCTGGCCGACCACCCGCCGCGCCCGCTGCCGCTGGTGGTGTGCCACGGCGACTTCCGCGTGGGGAACCTCCTGATCGGCCCCGAGGGGCTGCGCGCCGTGCTCGACTGGGAGTTCGCGCACCGCGGCGACCCGCGCGAGGATCTCAGTTGGCCGCTGGTGCGCGCCTGGCGCTTCGGGCGCGATGACCAGCGGCTGGGCGGCGTGGGCGCGGTCGAGCCGTTCGTCGCGCACTACAACGCGCTCACGGGCCGCAATGTCACCGTGGACGAACTCGGCTGGTGGGAGCTGTTCGGCAACGTGCGCTGGGGGGTCGGCGCGCTCGCCCAGGCGCGGCGCCACCTGCGGGGCGAGGCGCGGGACCTGGAGCTGGCCGTGCTGGGCCGGCTCGCCGCCGAGATGGAGTACGAGATGCTGGCGCTGCTGGCACGCCAGACGGGCGAGTAGTCTATGACTGCTGTAGGGCTTGATCGCACTGCCGCCGTGCACGGCGGGCCGGCCCTTTCCGGACAGCGGGGGGCCGCGCCGTTCACGGGGCGCCGGGCACTAGTGGAGCGCTGACGATGCAGGATCGGCCGACGCTCGACGAGCTGCTGGAGGCCGTGGCGGGCTTTCTGGAGCAGGAGGTGCTCCCCACCCTGGGCGACGCGCGCCTGCGCTTCCGCACCCTCGTGGCGCTCAATGCGCTGGGCATCGCGCGGCGGGAGCTGGCCGACGAGGCGCGCCATGTGGCTGCCGACCTGCACGACCTCGCGCGCCTGCTGGGCCACGCGCCGCCCGCGCCAGGGCGCGCCGGGGTGGAGGCACTGCTGCGCGAACTCGCCGCCCGCATCCGCGCCGGCCAGGCGCCGCCCGACACGCTGCCCGCGCTCCAGCAACTGGTGCGGCGCAAGCTGCTGGTCGCCAGCCCGAACTACCTGCGGCGCTACCCATGAGACGCGGCGGCGCGGAGCCCGAGAGCCGTCCCCAGGGGCCCCGCGCCGCGAGAGGGGAGCTGCCTACTGGAACTTCTCGGGGAACTGGCGAACGATCGCCTCGGCGAGCGGGTCGCCGATCATGTGCATGTGGTCAGCGGCCATGCGCAGCGCCATGTACGCTTGGTTCGGGTCGCCGGCCGCCTGGGCGTCCACGACCGCTGCCAGGGTCATGATGTGCGGGCCGAGCAGCTCGGCGACCGCGCCGCGCGGCAGGTTGGGATTGGCACTGCTCAGGAAATTGTCGAAGGTGGCGCGATAGCCCTCGAGGTCCGCTACGGCCTTCGCCTTGCGCGCCTGGTCGTTGGTCGCCGCGCCCTGCGTGTAGTCGACGAACATGTTGATGTGCGAGCGCCACAGGCCGAGGAAGGCGCGCTCGGCGTCGGGGCCGTACACCGAGCCGATCAGCTGCGACAGCGCCACCGAGTTGGCGTCGAGCGCGTTGGCCGCCGCCTGGAACTCGGCCTCGCGCCCGCCTAGCGCCGCGCCCGTCGCCGCCGCCGCTAGGTACACGTGCTCCTGGAGCAGCAGGTTCAGCGTGCTGCGCAGCCCCGCCGCCGCGGTCGCCGAGGTGGGCGAGTTGGACATCATCTGCGCGGGCGCCGCGTGATGGGAGGGCGCCATCGCGGTCTGCGCGTGCGTCGCCGTGGCGCGGGTCACCAGCGCGGGCACCGCCGTCCCCAGCGCGAGTGTCCCCGCGAGCGCCGCCCCGAGGAGTGCACGTCGCCAGCCAGGAAACCGGTCCATGGGCGTTCTCCTTTACGGGTCCGACTTCGCCCGACCCGTCGGCCGGTCGGGCTGACCACCCTTGTTACGGGCGCGGACCCGCATTGGATCACCCAGCGACGCGGGGTCAGCCGAGCGGGGCGTGGGCGCCGGCCAGCCGCGGCGCCACCTCGGCGAGGAACTGGCGCAGCTGGCCGCGCTGGTCGGCCGCGGCGAAGCGCAGGATCGGCGTCTGGCAGCCGGCGCGCACGAACGCCAGGATCTTGGCCGCCACCAGCTCGGGCGGCCCGTAGGCGACCCAGGCGTCGAGCACAGCCCGCGAGTAGTCGGTACGGTAGTAGTGGTCCAGGTAGCGCTTGGCCGCCACCACCGCCGTCTCGGGGTCGGGGTGCAGGTGCACCATGAGGTGGTACGCCGACTCCAGCGCGGCCGGGGCGCGGCCGGCGGCGCGCGCCAGCTCCTGGATGCGCTGCCACTGGGCGCCGAACAGCCCCGCGCCGACCGCCGTGCTCATCCAGCCGTCGGCCAGCCGCGCCACGCGGCCCAGCGCCCGATCGAGCGCCGCGGGCGCCAGCGCGGCCGGGTCGGGGTTGCTGGCGATCCAGATCGGCACGCGCGCCTGGGCGGGCTGCGGCTCGAACGCCACGTCGGCGAAGGCGTAGTAGCGGCCGTGGAAACTGGCCCGCTCGTGCTCCCACACGGCCCGCAGCACGGCGATGCCCTCCTCCAGCCGACCGACGCGCGTGCGCGGGTCCACCTGCATCGCCCGGTACTCGTCGGCGAACGCGCCGCCGCGCTGTGGGTTGCCGCCCAGGCAGACGCACAGCACCGTGCGCCCCTCGGCCAGGCGGTCGAGGCTGGCCCACTGCGCGGCGAGCACCAGCGGGTGGCGCAGCGGGAAGCTGGCCAGGCAGGCCGTGCCCAGCCGCACACGGCGGGTGCGCGCCGCCAGCGCGGAGAGCAGCACGATCGCCTCCAGCCGCGGCTTGGCCAACAGGCTGTCGCCGACCCACACCGACTCGAAGAAGCCCGACGCCTCGGCCTCCTCGGCCAGCGCCAACAGCTCCGGCACGGTGGTCAGCCCCAGCAGCACGCCGCGGTTGGACAGGCTCAGCCCGTAGCGCGCCGGTCGCGTGGCCACGGCAGTCATACCGCCCCCAGCAGGCACAGGATGGTGTAGGCGTACACACGGGCGGCGTCGCGCACGTGCGATAGCGCCACGAACTCTTCGGCCGTCACCTCGCTGCCCAGCCGGCGGATGCCCGGCCCGAACATCACCGTCGGGATGCCCACGTGGTTGGCGTAGCCGGCGTCGAAGGTGTTGGGCAGGTAGAACGTCTCCAGCTCGCGGCCGAGCGTGGCCCGCGCGGCGGCCTGGAGCGCGCGCACGATCGGCGCGTCGGGCGGCACCTCGGCCGGGTACATCAGGGCGCCCGGCGCGACCTCCACCTGGTAGGGGCTGAGGTCGCCGATGGCGGCGCGGATCTCGGCCAGCGCGGCGTCGGGGGCCTCGCCGGGCAGCAGGCGGCGATCGACCGTGAGCACCGCCGTGTCGGGCAGCGTGTGCGGCGCGATCGGCGCGAACTGGACCTGGTAGAGCGTGGCCTGCGCCGCGCCGAGCTGGGGGTGGCGCGCGGTCAGCCGCAGCGCGCGCAGGCGGGTCTGCGCCTCGTAGGCGCCGTCGATGGCGCTCAGCCCGAGCCAGGGCTGGCTGGAGTGCGCCGAGCGGCCGCGCACGGTGATCCGCACGTCGAGCCGGCCGCGGTTGCCCAGCGAGATGCGGTTGCCGGTAGCGAACAGCAGCACGCCGTGGTCGGTGCGCACGCCCTGGCCGTCGAGGATGAGCTGGCTGCACGTGTGGCTGCTGCGCCCCTCGGTGTTCACGGTGAACACGAGCGGGCCGCGCAGCGGCACCCCACTCTCGGCCACCAGCTTGAGGGCCGTCAGGCCCGCGGCCAGCGCGCCCTTGTGCTGGGTGGCGCCCTGGCCGAAGGCGCACGGCTCGTCGAGCCCGTACTCCGCCGCGCTAGCGATGCGCCCGGAGTACGGGTCGGCCATCAGGTTGCCGTGCTGGGCCACGGCGTAGCCCATCAGCAGCAGGCTGGGCGAGGAGGCGCCCTCCGGCCCGATGCGGCAGACCAGGTTGTTGGCGCGATCGATGGTGATGCGCGTGTAGCCGAGCCGCGCCAGCTCGGGCGCCACGACCTCGCGGGTGTAACGGGCCAGCTTCGGGTCCTCGGGTGCCAGCTCGGTCTGGCCGAGCGGCACGTCGGTCGGCGTCTGCAACAGGCGCACGAGGACGGTGGTGAGGTATGCCTCGTCGAGGCGCCGCACGACGAGGTCGGCCAGCTCGCGTTCGACCGTCATGGGCGCCTCCCCCAATGCGCTCCCTGTAGTCCGTGCCTGCTGTCTTGGGCTGTTCTCCTGGCGCCGTGCACGGCAGTGGCTGGCCGGGGCACGGGGCACCGAGTGCTAGCGGGCGGCAGCGGCCTGGCCGAGCGCGGCGCGCTGATCGAACGGCCGCAGCATCTGGTCGAGATCGACGGCGGCGATGTACTCCTCGGGTACCTGGGCGCGTGGCGGGAACCAATTGGGCGGCGCCGGCTTGGTGGCGTCCATGATCACTACGGGCATCATGCGCGGCTGCTTGGTGCCGTCGGGGAAGTAGTCCCAGCCGGCGGGGTTCAGCCCGCCCGGACCCGACCAGTCGTGGATGATCTGGAGGCCCTTGTCGGCACGGAAGCGTGTGCCCAGTGCCCACATGACCTCCTGCTCGTTGTACACGTCGATGTCGTCGTCGACCAAGATGATTAGCTTCAGGTTCTCCGACTCGGTGAGCAGGGCGGCGAAAGCGGCCTTCTTGGCCTCGGCCTCGTTGCGCTTCTTGAAAGAGATGTAGCAGTGCATGCGCACGTGCGCGGGCACGTTCACCGCCTTGAGCCCCGGCACGACCTGCTTGACGCGGCGGTAGATGCTGCCCATGCGCGGCAGGCTGCCCAGCACGCAGTGCTCGCGGTGGCCGGCGAACACGTCGTAGAAGATGGCGTCATGGCGCAGGGTGATCGCCGTGACCTTGATGTACGGTTTGGGGCCCTGCTCGGTGTAGTAGCCGGGCCACTCGGCGAACGGCCCCTCCTGCTTGTAGGCCCCGGGCTCGATGACCCCCTCGATGACGATCTCGGCACGAGCGGGCACCAGCAGGTCGGAGGTCTCGCACTTGACTAGCTCGAGTGGCTCCTGGAGCAGCGCGCCAGCCTCCTCGTACTCGCCGCCGATGCCCGGGATGCGCGAGATGGTGCCCATGATCGCCGCCGGGTGGTGACCGACGATGATGGCCACTGGCATCGGCTCGCCGCGCTCTTCGTACGCCTGCTGGATGTACAGGCCGTGGTGGCCCTGCATGAACCAGACGCCGATCTCCTGCGGCCCGAAGATCTGGTGGCGGTACAGGCCGATATTCAGTGCGCCGGTGGTCGGGTCGCGCGCCACCAGGCTGGCCCCGGTGAGGTACGGCCCGCCGTCGAGCGCGTTGTGCGTGGGGATCGGCAGGCGGCGCAGGTCGGCGTCGGCGCCGGTCCAGATCAGCTCCTTCACCGGCCCCGTCTCGACGATCTTCGGCGGGAGCGGGTGCGCCTGCCGCTCGGCGTAGGTGGGCACCATCTCCTGCACGGTAGTGCCCAGCGCCAGCGCCAGTCGCTCGTAGGTGGCGCAAAGGTTCATCACCACCGGCAGCTCGCTGCCGCGCGAGCGGCGGAAGAAGAGGGCGGGGAACTCGCCGCGGCGCTCCAGCGCGGCGGCCACGGCCGTCATGCCGAAGCGCGGATCGACGCTCCCAGCGACCATCCGGATATCCTGGGGCCGCTGCTCGGCCACCTCGGCGATGAAGGTGCGCAGGTCCTTGGGCATCGTTCCCCCCCTCTCCGCACTAGCGGGCGCCCGCCTGGACGAAGTTGGTCATCCGCCCGATCTTGCTGATCTGGGTGACCAGCGTGTCGCCGTCGTGGATCTGCCCCACGCCCGCCGGGGAGCCCGTCGTGAACACGTCGCCCGGGCACAGCGTCATCACGCGCGAGGCGTAGGCGATCATCTCGGGGATCTTGACCAGCATCTCGCCGCTGTTCACATCCTGCCGCTTCTGGTCGTTGACCCACAGCTCGATGCGCAGCGCGTGCGGGTCGCCGATCTCGTCGGCAGTCACCAGGTACGGCCCGATGGGGGTGAACGTGTCGTACGACTTGCGGCGCGAGCGGTCGCCCTCGCCCCGCACCGTCACGTCGATCAGGATCGTGTAGCCGAGGACGTGGTCGAGCGCGCGCTCGACGGGGATGTCCTTGCCGCCGCGACCGATGACGAACGCCAGCTCCGACTCGTGGTGGATCTCGCGGTCGCCCACCGCGGGCAGGAGGATAGTATCGCCTGGCCCGATGACCGAGCTCGGTGCTTTCAGGAACACGTCGAACTCGCCGAGCCAGCTGCCGGGCGGGGTGAAGCGGCCGCGCATCTCCTCGCGGTGGGCGCCGTAGTTGGAGGCGGCGGCGATGATCTTCGAGGGATAGAGCACGGGCGCGCGGAGGCGCACCTGGCTCAGCGGCACGAGCGGGCCCTCGGCCGCCGCGCGCTCTAGCCGCGGCCGGAGCTCCGCGAAGTCGTGGCACAGCCGCAGCCACCAGTTCGCGGCATAGCCGTTGTCCCAGTGGGGCAGCGCGGCCGTCACGTCGACCAGCGCGTCGTCGTCGCGCACGACCCCCAGGCGCAGCTCGTTGAAGATGGCCAGCTTCATGTTCCGCTCCCCCGCGCGTGTGGGGCAGCCGCGCCGCGGCGCGGACCTATCGAGTAGGGCGCGGCCTGCTCGGCCGCATCATAGCACAGGGCTTCTGCCCTCGGCGGCGGCCCCGGCCGGTTGCGCTGTGGCTGGGCGCAGGCCGCCCGCGGCTCCAAGCGGCGGGGGGCGCGTGCGTGCTCGTTGGCCGCCGCGACCGAGGACGCGATTTGGCACATTCCTTGCGGTGCTTAGTTGGAGCGGCTCGTTCGCGCGTTGGCGCACCGCGGGAGGTGAGCGATGATGATCGCGCAACGCCCCTGGGTGGCGCGGCGCGGCGCCGCGGCATGGCTGCAGGCCTGTGCCGGCGCCCGGGCGGTGCAGCGGAATGTCTCCCTGCGCTGGCTGATGCACCTCATCGTGTTGCTCGGCCTGCTCGGCATCGTGCTCGTCGCCGGGGGGTGAGCCCGGGCCGAGCCGCGCGCCCCGGTGCCTCGCGCGTGGCTCGGGCCTGCGGCTGCCGGGTGGGTTAGGGCGCTGCGCCGCGCTGCGCCGCCAAGAAGTCGACCAGCGCGGCGAGCTCCTCGGGCTGGAGGTTGGTGCCGTAGGCGGGCATATTGGTCCCCCCGTAGAGGATGCGCCAGGTCAGCTGGTCGCGCGACAGCCGGCTGCCGATCGCGCTGAGGTCGGGGCCGCGCTGCCCCCCTGTCCCCGCGATCGTGTGGCAGTTGTGGCAGCCCTTCTCCATGAACACGGTAGCGCCATGGCGGGCGGGGCCGGTGAGCGGCTGCACGACTGCCGCCGGCAGCGCCGGCGCGGGCAGCACGGGCGACCAGGGAGCTCGCCGTCCCTCGTTCAACAGCGCGACGATGCTGATCAGGGCGAGCCCAGCCACGCCCACCGCCCAGGGCCGCCGGCGGGGGCTGCGCTCGCCCACCGGGGCGACGAACGGTAGCAGTAGCAGCACGATCCCCACCAGCAGGGGAAACCCCACGATCACCCAGCTCTCCAGCTGCGGGGGGATGAGGGCGAGGATCGCGAAGTACCAGAGGAAGTACCAGTCTGGCCGCGGATACGCCTGCAGAATCGTCGGGTCGGCTTCCTTGCCGAGCTCGGGCGGACCGACGAGCGCGGCCAGCGCCAGCACGCCCGCGCCGACGATGAGCGCGAAGACCAGGTCGCGCCAGGCGACCTCCGGCCAGAACGGCACGCCATCGCGGTGGAGCAGCTCCGCGTACCAGCGCTGGTATGTTGCCCGGTCCACGGGGCGCCCAGCCTGCGGCGGCTCGGAGATGCCGTGGCGCACGACGAGGTACAGGTGGAGGCCGATCAGCACGAACATCAGGGCGGGGAAGAGGAACACGTGTGTGGCGTAGAACCGCGTGAGGGTGCCGCCGCCCACCGTCGGCCCCGCGAACAGAATGTAGGCGAGGATGTGCCCGATCAGGGGCACGCGCGCGGCCTGCTCGGCCGCGACCACCACGGCCCAGTACGCGTCCTGGTTCCAGCGCAGCAGCTGCCCGGTGAACGCCATGCCCAGGGTCAAGAAGAATAGGCCGACGCCCGTCAGCCAGTTCAGCTCGCGCGGGAACTTGTAGGCGCCCATGAGGAAGGTGCGGAGCAGGTGCACGACGATCAGGATGACCATCGCCGAGGCACCGAAGTAATGGATCCCCCGCACGACGCCGCCCAGGAGCGCCTGGTGCGTGATCCACTGGAGGCTGTCGTAGGCGCTGTTCGGGGCGGGGACGTAGGTGAAGGCCAGCGCCACGCCGGTCACCACCTGCATGACGAAGGCGACCAGGGTGGCGCTGCCGAATACGTACCACCAGTTGATAGTGCGCGGTACGGGGTGGGCGATGATTGGCCAGATCGCTTGCGACCAGCCGAGCCGCTCGTCGAGCCAGCGATAGACGCCCAGCAGGGCTCGCATCATCGCCGCGCCTCCCGGTCAGACGATCGGCAGGGGACGGCTCAGGATCTCGAGATAGCCGTCCTGCACGCGCGTGGCGTAGCGGAACAGGGGGCTGGGCGGCGGCCCCCCGGCTACCGTGCCGTCGGCGTAGTACACGCCGCCGTGGCACGGGCACAGGAACAGGTTGGCCTCGGGCAGCCAGTTCACGGGGCAGCCTAGGTGTGTGCAGTTCACGGCGAAGACGATAAAGTCGGTCTCGCCCGTGCGGCGCACCCAGACGGCGGTGCGCGCGGTCTGGCCGGCCCAGGGCAACGGCGATGGGTCGTCGTAGGCGACCTCTTGCGTGGCGCCGATGCGGAACTGGCTGACCGGCCCGAGCCGCACCCAAACCTGGCGCAGGCCGAGCAACGGGCTGAGCAGGTAGGCCACGATCGGCACACTGACCACTGCCGCCGCCAGCGCGCCGAAGCCGAGATTCAGCCAGGTCAGCAGGCGGCGGCGGCTGACCACTCGCTCGGCTAGCTGGGGCGCGACGGGATCACGCATGGCGCAGCTCTCCGATCCAGCCGACGAGGCCCCCGACAATGGTGAGCACTCCCACCGCGCAGAACAGGGAACTCGTCAGTAGCCCGAACGCGAGCAGCGTGATCCCCGCGCCCAGGACCGCTGGCCAAACGCTGAGCGCGGGCGGATGGATGTCCTCCGTGATATCCGGCTTCATTCCCGTCCCTCCGCCACGGGCAGCGGCTCTGGCTCCGCTGCCGCCACGAATAGTCGCCGGAACACGAGGCCGCCGGCCAGCAGGTAGCCGAGCCCGCCCGGCACCCACATCAGCAGGCCACCGAGCTGCTGGTCGACCAGCGGGGTGAGGCCCCACGCTCCACGCGTGAGCGGGTGCAGGCCCAGCGGATCGTCGGCCGCCGCGTAAGTCGGGTAGAGGGGCGCGGCGGCAAAGGTGAGCACGGCCCCTAGTAGCGTGCCCGGCGCGCTGGCCACGAGCAGGTACAGCAGCGCTCCCAGGGGGTCGAGCGCGGCGCTCGCTGCCCCGGGCTGGATTACCGGCCACCAGAACAGCACGGCCGTCGTTAGCAGGGTCAGGTGCTCGACCGCGTGGAGCTGCGCGCTCGCCAGCGCCGCCTCGTAGAAGCGGGGCACGTGCCAGCCGAGCATGGCGCTCGTGTACAGTGCCAGGGCGACCGCCGGATGGCCGAGCCCCCGTTCGATCGGGCCCAGCAGCGGGTGCCGGATGAGGCCGCGGGCGAGCGGCGCGGGCAGGCCGAGCAGCAGCAGCGGCGGTGCGACGAGCAGGAGCAGCAGGTGCTGCGCCATGTGGGCGCTGAATAGGTAGCGGTCCGCCAGCGTGTCCAGCGGCGAGAGGAGCGCCACAACCAGGGTGAGGAGCCCCGCCAGGAACGCCAGCCCGCGGAGCGCCACAGCCCGGGCGCCCGGGCGCCGCCAGCCCGTGCGCGTGCCACCGATGTAGGCGGTGGCCAGCGCGAGCAGCCCGCCGATGATGCTCGGCTCCCAGTTCCAACTTGCCCAGAGCCGCTGCCCCGCGCTTACAGTAGGTTCCATAGGTACACCAGCGAGAAGATGACGACCCACACTCCATCGACGAAGTGCCAGTACACTGCTACCGCCTCGACAGCGGTGCGCCGGTCGCGGCGGATGTCGCCGGCGAAGGCGAGCCCGGCGAGTACGACCAGCGTGATTAACCCGACAAGCACGTGCAAGCCGTGGAAGCCGGTGAGGGTGAAGAACGCCGAGCTGAACAGGTTGGTCCCGATCCCGATACCCTCGGCGAAGAGGCGGGTGTACTCGGTGACCTGGCCGACTAGGAAGAGCACGCCCAGGGCGATGGTGGCGAGCAACCCGAGCCGGAAGCCGGCGAGGTCGCCGCGCCCGAGCCGCCGCTCGGCGAGCCAGATCGTGGCGCTACTGGCGAACAGCGCCAGGCTGAACAGCGCCGTGCGCGGGATGTTCAGGATGTCGGGCCCCGGGCCGCCGCCTGTGCTGTGGCGATACAAGAGGTAGGCCACGATGAGCGAGCCGAAGAAGACGACCTCCGACGAGATGAAGGCCAGCACACCAAGCACAGGGGCCGACCACCGCGCCAGCCAGCCCCCCGCCTCCTGGCGGGCCCCGGGCCGCGCGCCGGCCGCGCCCCCGCGCACCGCCGGCGGGTGTCGCAGGTCCCACAGCGGGCGGGCGCTGCGGATCGGCGGCAGCGTGGCGAAGTTGTAGGCCGGCGGCGGCGAGGTGGTCGCCCACTCCAGGGTCCAGGCGTTCCAGGGGTTGTCGCCCGCCAGCGCGCCCCGCCGCAGGCTCACGGAGACGTTCCACAGGAAGACCAGCACCGAGGCGGCCAGGATGAACGCGCCGATCGTTTCGACGAGGTTCCATAGGCCCCAGCCGGGCAGATCGGGGTAGGTGTACACGCGCCGCGGCATCCCCTGCAGGCCGAGCCAGTGCATCGGGAAGAACGTCAGGTTGAAGCCGATGACGGTGAGCCAGAAGTGCAGCTTGCCCAGGCGCTCGTCGAGCAGGCGACCGGTGATCTTCGGGAACCAGTAGTAGGCCGCCGCGCTGATCCCGAAGTACGAGCCACCGAACAGGACGTAGTGGAAGTGGGCGACCACGTAGTACGAGTCGGTGGTCTGCCAGTCGAGCGGCACGATCGCGAAGTGGACGCCGCTCAGTCCCCCGATGGTGAACTGCACGAGGAAGGCCACGCAGAACAGCATGGCTGTGGTGAAGCGTAGCCGGCCGCCCCACATGGTGGCTAACCAGCTGAAAACCTTGATGCCGGTCGGCACGGCGATGATCATACTAGTCGCGCCGAAGACGGCATCGGCGACCGTACCCATGCCTACCGCGAACATATGGTGCGCCCAGACCAGGAGGCTGTAGAAGCCGATAGCGATACCCGAGCCGACGACGACCGCGTAGCCGAACAGCGGCTTGCCGGCGAACACGGGGATCACCTCGGACAAGATCCCGAAGGCCGGCAACGCCATGATGTACACCTCGGGGTGACCGAACCACCAGAAGAGGTGCTGCCAGAGCAGCACGTTGCCGCCCCGGGCCGGATCGAAGAAGTGGGTGCCGAGCCGGCGGTCGAACAGCAGCATCACCTGGGCGGCGGTGAGGCCCGGGATCGCCCAGAGGATGAGAAAGCCGGTCACGACCGCCATCCAGACAAACACCGGCAGCCGCGCGGCGGTCAGCCCGGGGGCGCGCAGCTTGGCCACGGTAACGATCAGGTTGAGGCCCGTGAGGATCGTCCCAACACTGGTGACGAGCAACCCCAGTGCCCAGTACTCGACGCCCGGGCTGAGCTGATACGGCGGCAGGGTCAGCGGCGCGTAGCTGAACCAGCCTGTGTCGGGCGGCGTGCCGTTGAGGAAGCTGTAGTACAGCAGCAGGCCCCCGAACAGCAGCAGCCAGTAGCTCAAGGCGTTCAGCCGGGGGAATGCCATGTCGCGCGCGCCGATCATCAGAGGCACGAAGTAGTTGGCGAACCCGAGCAGCAGCGGCATGACGACGAGGAAGATCATCGTCGTGCCGTGCATGGTGAACAGCGCGTTGTACTGGCCCGGCGCGAGCAGCCGCGCTTCGGGGACCGCCAGCTGGAGGCGCATGAGCAGCGCCTCGATTCCCCCGAGGAGGAAGAAGCCGGTCGAGGTGAGCAGGTACAGGATCCCGATCTGCTTGTGGTCGGTGGTGGCCACCCAGCGATAGAGGACGTCCGCGCGGCTGGCGCCGATGTCGGCTGGCTGCTGCTCGGCGAGCGTGGCCATGCTACTTCAGGCCCTCCAGGTAGGCGGCGAGCGCGTCCAGGTCGGCAGCCGACAGGGTGTCGAAACTCGGCATCAACGCGCCCGGCTTGACATCCTGGGCGTGGCGGATCCAGTCGCGCAGGTTGTCCGGGGTGTTCGCGCGCACGCCGGCGCCCAGGGTGGTGCGGCTCCCGAAGTGCGTGAGGTCGGGGCCGACTCGCGCCGCGGCGGGGGTGCCCGCGATGGCGTGGCAGTTCACGCAGGTGTTCTGCAGGAACACCTGTTGGCCACGCACCGCCGGTGGTGCGGCCGGCGCCGCGGCGGGCTGTTGCTGCTGGCGCACCCAGGCCTCGAACTGGTCGGGCGGGTCGGCGAACACGCGGATGCGCATCCACGCGTGCTGGAGCCCGCAGTACTCCGTGCAGGCGCCGTCGTACACGCCTGGCTGCTGCACCGCCAGCTGCAACGTGTTCCATTTGCCCGGGATGGCGTCGCGTTTGCCCGTGAGCCGTGGGACCCAGTAGCTGTGGATGACGTCGTCGCCCGTCAGCTCCAGAGTCAGGGGGTGGCCCACCGGCACGTGGAGCTCATTCGCCGTCACCACGCCCAGGTCGGGATAGCGGTACTCCCACCACCATTGCCGGCCCAGCACCTGGATGCGGAGCGCGTCGGGGACGGCGGCGTCGACGGCGTGCATCGTC
>Ga0070737_10003610_pt1 | contig 16489 bp, 12 predicted proteins | sample Coa_R1_10_FD_66438 | JGI IMG/M metagenome (GOLD analysis project Ga0070737, IMG submission 66438) | Surface soil microbial communities from Centralia Pennsylvania, which are recovering from an underground coalmine fire - Coalmine... | ecosystem: Environmental > Terrestrial > Soil > Unclassified...
GCCCTTGCGCTTGCCCCTCGGCAAGCCGACCGGGTCCCCACGAAGCCAGCTTCGTGGGGCGCCCCCGACCCGGCGACCGTCGAGCTTGCCCGCCCGAGAGCGCTGCCAGCGCCAGGAGGCCCGCGTCCTCGATCCCGTTGGGAAGGCTTCCTTGGAGGGGAGGCCGCGAAGCAGGCTTGGCGGGGAGCCCTTGGCGATCTGGGGCCACCAGACCTCGCCCGTCTCTTGATCCACGCACTCGGCCTGCTTGGCCCGGTTCCAGCGCCAGCGGAGACCGGAGCACGACGGCGGCGCTTTCGATACGCCGGACTCGCGATAGGCGTCGAGATCGGCCTTGGGGGTCCGGACCGCCCAGTTGGAGGCGGAGCGCCGCCCCACTGCCGCCGGATGACCTGCCACTGCTCCGGGGTTGGGTCCAAGGCGAACTGGAATGCCTGTAGCGTCCAGCCGTCGGGGGCCGAGGACCTACGCGCCATCATCCTCTCGGAGCACGGCCATCGCCCGCGCCGGGCACCGAGACGGGTCAGGTCTCGGTCACGTCCCGGACCAGATCGTCATCGACCTCGGAGGGGCACCACCAGACGCCGGCCCTGCGCGGCCAGCGCCGCTTCCACGGATTCGGCCCCGAACCGCGCGAGGCGGTCCCGATGCTCGATCACGATCGTGGTCACGGAGGGGTCACGCAGTAGGGCCAGGAACTTCCTCCGTCTCCCATTCAGCGCTGAACCTACCTCGGACGCCACGTCCAACGGCAAGCCCCTCACGGGCCGCCCACTTAGCGACGCGCGCCACTTGCCGGTCCCAGTCGGCCTGCTGATCAGTAGAGGAGACGCGGACATAGACGGCGGTCACGCCGGGCGCTGGAGCTTGGCCTGGTGTGGTCGTGGTGGAGACGAGCAAGCCCGGCACCTCGGTGCCAGCCACGATTACCCTCACCCGCTCCGAGAGATGGCGAGGCGAGTCGCCGTCGGCATCACCGTCCCCGGTCTTCCCACCACCTCCTCTTCGCTGACCTCGTCGCCTCTCAGCGCAGCCCGGATCTTTGGTTGCGTGGGAGGCTCACGGATAGGTGAGCAGAACCGCTTGCACCTCATCCGGCTGCGTATCGAGCAGGCGATACGCCTCAGCCGCGCGCTCGAACGGCAGCCGGTGCGTGATGGTGGTCCTCAGCCAACCCTGGTGCAAGAGGTCGAAGCCCACCTCGGCCCGACGCGCGTGCGACCACCGCGGCTGCAGCCCACTCCCCACGTTGCTCGCCTGAGAGCTGACGATGCGGAGGCGACGGAAATGGAACTCGGGCGAGAGGGTCAGCGGCACGACCCGGGTGCCGAAGAACGACAACACGACCACCGTTCCCTCCTGGCCCGTACACCGGATCGCCGACTGAAGCGCGGCCGGGGAGCCGGTGGCCTCGATGGCGATGTCCACCCCCGCCCCTCCGGTCATCGCCTGGATGCCAGCCTCGGCCTCGGAGGGGTGGAAGGCATGGTCGGCGCCCCACTCCAGGGCCAGCTCACGACGCGAGGCGAGCGGGTCCACCACCGCGAGGCGGCCAGCCGTCCGTCTCGCCAGCTGGGCGCAGAAGCTGCCCACCGTCCCCTGCCCGAACACGGCGACCCGGTCGCCCAGTCGAGTGGGCACGTCCAGCTGAGACGTCAGCGCCACCTCGAGGAGGTTGACGAACACCGCTCGCTCCGGTGCCAGATCGTCGGGTACCCGGGCCACCAACCGGCCCCGGCTCGGAATGGTGAAGACGTCCTGATGGGGATGGCGGCAGAAGACGACCTCCCCCACCTTGTAGCCGGCATCGTCGCCCGCGGCGATCACCTCGCCCACCGTCTGGTAGGCGTACTTCACCGGAAAGCCGAAACTACCTCTCGCGGTCGGCAGCCCCAGCTCCGCCTCCGGGTTGGCCTCCCCGCGGTAGATGAGCATCTCCGTCCCCGCGCTCACGAGGGAGACCCGGGCGCGCACGGTGATCTCCTGCTCGGACGGCTCCGGCACCCGCTCTCCGCGGATCTCCACCTGGCGGGGACCGACGAACCAGAGGGCTCGCGCCGTGTAGCCGCTCATGCCGAACCCCGCCAATGTGCGAGGTAGAGCCCGCTGTTCTTCTCGGTGAAGTACATGATGCCGCGGGCGTCGACGAGAACGTCCTCCACCTGGACCACCAGCCGTCGCGGCAGCATCCCAATCCGCCTCGTTGGATCCTTTGGGATCAGGAACGCGACCTCCGTGACCTGCCGAGGGTGACTGAGGTCATATACCCGCAAGCCAGCGTTGAAGTAGGTGAGAAAGCAGATCTGATCGGAGCTGAACAGGTGGGGGTCGTCACCAGGCATGCTCTGGTTGTGGGGGCCGAACCTTCCCCCTTTCTCGCAGAACGACCGGTAGGGCATGTCCGCCGTTGGCCGGGGAGTCGGGAAAAGGCCGATCAGCTTCGGGTTCGCTGGGTCGGCGACGTCGACCGTCCCGGCGAAGCCCACCGCCTCGTCGCAGTCCTCGGCCAATGCCTCCGAGTTCACCACCGCCAGCCCCCGCCTCGGGAGCGGGACCACAGTATGGCAAGCGAGGTCACTGCCCAGCGGAGGATGCATCGGCAGGCGCCCGCGGAGCGCCGGCTGGGACGGGTCCGAGAGGTCGAGGATGACCAAGCCGCTCGTCCCATAGGGCAGATACCCGAGGTCCCCAACCCGCATCAAAGGCCCGTGCAGCCCGAACGTGGGCTGGTCGCTGCGCTCGCCTCCGGCGACGTGCTGGCCGGGCAGGTGGAAGCGGCCCACCTCGCACGGATGCTCGGGATCGCTGACGTCGAGCGTGACGAGGATCAGCCCCTCGTAACCGGGCATGCGGGCGCTCAGGTGCAGGAGGCCGGTCGAGTCGAACCCGTTGCGGTGCGTGCCACGGTGCCCGGTGCGGAAATGGCCTCTGAGACGAGGGTCCTCTGGATCGTCGAGGTCCCAGATGAGCACGCCCTCCTCGTACGGTTTCGAAGGGTCCCCACCCCAGTGCGCAGGGACCGGCTCCAAGGAGGTCGCCATCAAGGGGGCGCGGATCGTCACCTGCAGTGTCCAGGTGTTGGGGGGACCGGCGACGAACCTCACGAGCCTCGGCAGCTCCGGGTCGGTGACGTCGACGATCGACCAGCCACTGTGCCAAAGATGGCTGACGTACAGGTACCAGCGTCCGCCCGCGACGTGGAGCGCCAGCTTGAAGCCCGGTCGGCGCTCCAGGTCGTGATAGGCGAGCGGCTGGATCGGACCTTCCACCGCCTCTACCCAGTCCACGCTCATCCCATTGGCGCTCCGTAGCGCGCAAGGCGCGATCGCTCACCCTGCCAGGCAGCCAGCCCCACGAGCACCTCGCCGGCCGAGCAGTGGGAGCCCGGCCGAGCTCCCGCCTTCGGCCAACCCCAAGGCATGGCGGGTCTGCCTACGCCTGCAGCGGCCGCTTCGCCGTCTCCGGAACCATCAGCACGACGACGAAGGTCAGCAGCAGGACCGCGATCAGGTAGAGCGACATGGCCCAGGACGCCCCCCGTGCGCTGGCGACCAGGCTGGCGGCGATGAGCGGGGACAATCCGCCGAAGATCGCGGCCGACACCTCACGGCCCACGGCGAAGCCGCTGTAGCGCAGCTTGGTGCTGAAGACCTCGGCGAACATGGAGCCCTGCGTCCCGGCCATGGCCTGGATGATGACACCGCCCAGGCCGACGATGGCGATCGTCGCCAAGACCGTGTCCCGCGTGCCGATGAGCGCGAAATACGGGAACACGCAGATCGCCGCAAGCAGGGCCGAGCCGCCGAAGACGAACCTGCGGCCGAGCACGTCCGACAGCGCCCCAAAGATCGGCGTCACGATCATGGCAGCGACGCCCGCGAGTGTGACCATGAAGGTGGCGGTGCCTGGCGCGAAGTGGATCTGGATGGTGGAGTAGGCGATGATGTAGGTCAGGAACACGTAGGTACCCATCTGGATGCCGGCCGCGAGGCCGCCGATCAGCAGAAGTGACCTCCACTCCTGCGTGACAAGGCCCCTGAGCGGCAAACGCTCGACCTGTCGCTGCTCGACGATCTTCATGAACGCCGGCGACTCCTCGATGCGCGTCCTGATGTAGAGACCGATCGCGACCAGGACCGCGCTGGCGAGGAACGGAATCCGCCAGCCCCAGGCCAACAGCTGGTCGTGCGGTAGGGCCTGCAGCGCGAGGAAGGTGGCGGTGCCCAGGGTGAGCCCTGTGGAGCTCCCAATCGCCCCGGTGCAACCGAACAGGCCACGCCGCCCCTCCGGCGCGTACTCCGTCAACATGACGGACACTCCGGCGAACTCGGCCCCCGTGCCGAACCCCTGGAACAGACGACAGACGACAAGCAGGATCGGGGCCAGGATGCCCACCGCGCTGTAGGGTGGCAACAGACCGATGGCGAAGGTGGCAGCCCCCATCAGCGTGAACGTCACCACCAGGATCGGCTTCCGCCCAATACGGTCACCGAGGTTGCCGAGGATGATGGCACCGATGGGACGCACCAGCTGCCCAACAGCGAAGGTCGCGAACGAGGCAATGATGCCGGCAACGGGACTAACTGTAGGAAAGAACAAAGCTCGAAAGACGAGGGCAGTCGCACTGGCATATATAAAGTAGTCGTACCATTCGATGATCCCACCGACAATCGCCCCAATCATCACTCGCCGCAATGACGAGGAGGCTACGGTGGTCTGAGCGTATGCCGGGACTTCCATTGAGCCTCTCCCTTTTCATCCATTGAACTCCTCATCCGCCTGACAGGGGGGTGGGGACTGTGAACGCTTGTCCTCCTCGCTCCTCGTCGTCACGGCGGTTGATGGAAGGTCGCTGCGGCGCCCGCAGGGAGATCGGATCCTCGCCCTCCCCCTGGGTTGCGAGCTGGCCGCCACGGTCGCTGTCAGCGCTGGTCTCAGCTCAGCCATCAGCTCGTGCTGGCCTCTTTGTCGAGCTCGCGCAGGACGACCTCCCTGGTGCGCTCCAGGTGCTGGCGCACCAGGCGAGCTGTCCCTTGAGCATCGCCGGCCTCGCAGGCCTGGGCGATGGCCCGATGCTCGGCAACCCGGTCGGCGGTCGTGCCTCGGAAGGCAGCCGACATCCGCTGATACCGTTGGCTGTTCTCCCAGAGCATGCCCATGAACCGCAGCAGCCAGGCTGAGCCGCAGTGCTCGTAGATCGAGAAGTGGAAGGAGCGGTGGTCACGGTCGTAGCTCCGCATGTCGCCAGACCGCAGGGTCTGCTCAAGCTGCTGCAGCGCTTCGTTCATGCGGGCGATCGCGGCCCGACTCATCCGTGGCACGGCGAGGTTGGCCGCATAGGGATCGAGGAGCAGGCGCAACTCGTAGGTCTGGAGCAGATCCTCGCGATCGGCCGGCCGGACGCGGAACCCGTGGCGCGGGGCCGCCTCGATCAACCCCGCCGAGGCGAGGCTGCGCAGCGCCTCGCGCACCGGGATCGCGCTCATGCCGAGCCGCTCGGCGGCCGAGTCGGGGTAGATCCTCTCACCTGGCTTGAGCTCGCCCGAGAGGATCATCTCCCGGAGGGCCCGGCTGGCATGCTCCACGAGGGTCGGTAGCTTGGCCTGAGAGTTCCCCGACATCTCGGGCAGAGAATATATTCTATAGAGTGTCGTCGTCAACGGCCGATCTTTGGGAGGCACGGCAATGAGGGCAGCTCGTCTACACGGCCCAGCTGATGTCAGGATCGACGAGGTCGACGACCCACCCGACCCGGGGCCGCATCAGGCGGTCGTCGCGCCGCTGTGGAGCGGGCTCTGTGGGACGGACGTCAAGGAGTTCACCGGCCACGGCGGCAGCGTGGCCGTCACGCCCCATCCCCTCACGGGCGCCTGCCTTCCCCTCATCCTCGGCCATGAGTTCTCCGCCCGTGTCGTCGCCGTAGGCCCGGGCGTGGGCGGCATCGCGGCCGGGGACGAGGTCGTGATCATGCCCTTGCAGCCCTGTGGAGCGTGCGCCGCCTGCCTGGCAGGTCGACACACGCATTGCCCGCTCAAGGCGTGGACAGGGCTCAGCTCCCCATGGGGAGGGTTCGGCGATCTCGCCCTGGTCGAGGCCTACCAGCTGACGCCGCTCGACGGAATCTCGGCCTTGGCCGGAGCGGTGGTCGAACCAGCAGCGGTGGCGATGAACGCCTCGATGCGAGCCGGGATCGGTCCCGGAGACACGGTGTTCATCGCCGGCGCAGGGGCGATAGGAGCTCTGACCGTCATGGCTGCGCGCGCCCTGGGCGCCACCTCGATCTACGTCCTCGACCCGAACTCCCAGCGCGCCGAGCGCGTCGCCGCGCTGGGCGCAGAGGTCGTCCCCCAGGACGAGCCCGCCCGCATCGCCCAGTTCCTTCGCGATCGGACCGGAGGCCTGGGCGTCGATGTCGCCATGGACTGCGCCGGCAAGCCGCAGGCGGTGACGGTGTGCGTCGAGGCGGTGCGGCCAGGCGGGACGGTCGGCGTCCCGGCGGTGCATCCCGGCCCTCACCTGGTCGACGTTCGAAGGCTGACCCGAGACGACCTGACCATCGTCGGTTCGGTTGGATACCACCGGGAGGTCTGGGAGAAGACCGTGCGCATGGTCAGGGCCGGGCTCCTCCCGGTCGAGCGGATCATCACCTCCCGCATCGAGCGGGACCAGATCGTGGAGAGGGGCTTCGCCACGCTCGCGCAGCCCAGCCATGAGATCAAGATCCTCGTCCAAGTCAACCGTTAGGCGACCTCCATGGCCCACAGGCTCCCCTAGCCAACCATTGGCTACCGGAACGACTGGGATCGCGAGAAAGCGCTGTGGAACGGTTGCCGGTCGCCGCTGGCAGCGGCAGGCATGGATCTGGGACGTCCAGCTGGCCATGGCCTCGGCCAGCATGTGGGATGAGATGGGCCTCGAGCGCCCCAGGTGCGCCCCACCGGGTGGTGGGGGCGTGAGCGCGGCCAGGAGGCCAGATGGATCCGGAACTCGTCAGCGGGTCGCCCGACCATGGGAGACGGCTCAAGCGAAACTGGCGCTCCTGGCCGTGGGGAGCGGCATCGCCGACGCGAGGCGGAAACGATGGGTTGACGCGAGGGGGCATGACGCGCCTTCGGGTGCCCATGGCGATGCCGGCCGAGCGCTGCCAGGGAAGCGAGCTGGCGATGGGGGTGCATCCTCGGCTCGCGGGACGGCGCCACCGGCAGCTCAGGGATGGCATCCCGCACCGCCCTCAGACCGCTGACCAAGCTGGGGCCACCTCCGGCCCCTCGCCAACCGGCCGGCGAGAGGTCCGGAGCGGGGTCCCGAGGAGGGGTGGAGCCACGGCTCAGGTCAGGCCCTGGCCGGTCGGCAGCGGAGCCCGAGAAGCGCTGCCGTCGGGCTGGGTGGTCAGGGATCCTCACGAGGCCCCTCCGTCCCGTGCCGAAGGCCGTAGGGGCCGAACCCACGGTGGGCACAACGTCCGGCACCTTGCCGAGGGAGGACTGGTGATGAGCGACGTCATGAACCCCCGCCCCAAGTTCGCGGTCAGCGCGGCGACCACCTACCACTCCTCCTTCGAGGAGGACGTGGCGAGCTACACGCGAGCGGGCGTCGCTGGGATCGGCCTCTGGGAGTACAAGCTGGGCGACGGCAACGACGCGGAAAGGTCAGCTCGGCTGCGCGACGCCGGTCTGGCGGTGACGTACTGCTGGCCGCTGACCCCGGGGATCTTTCCCGGCAACGGCCTCTTCGCCACGCCCAAGGACCCCGCTCAGCGCCTGGACATGCTCTGCGACTCGATCCAACGCTTTGCCCTCTACCGCCCGGAGGCCGTGTGCATCCTGGCCGGCGCTCCCCTGGCGGGCGCGGAGTCCCGGCCCATGGTGGTGACCGCCTTCAGGCGGGCCAGCCAAGTGGCCGAGGAGCTCGGCGTCCGGCTTGCCCTCGAGGTGATCAGCCCGGGCCCGGCGGGCAGCATGGTGGCGACGATTCGGCAGGCGCTGGACGTGATCGAAGAGGTCGGGGCCAACAACATCGGCATTCTGCTCGACACCTGGCACAGCGCCGACGAGCCGGTGCAGGAGATCACGAGCCATCTCGACCGCATCGTCGGCATCCAGGTCTGCGACCGAGCTGATCCGTCGCGGAGCCGGTTCGACCGCGCCCTCCCCGGGACCGGCATCCTCCCCCTCGAGGAGATCATCCGTGCGGTCCACGCCGCCGGCTACGACTCGTGGTACGAGCTGGAGATCTTCTCCGATGACGGCACCTTCGGGCAGGCGGTCGAGAACTCGATGTGGCGGCAGCCGCCGTTCGAGGTCGTGAGCGCAGGCCGCGCCGCCTTCGAGGCCGTGTACGCTCGGGCGACCACCGCTCGCTGAAGCGGCGTCATCACGAACAGGAGGGTCACGGTGGAGACCATCTTCGCGGCAAGAAGGGAGTTCGAGGTCTACGACCTCTCGCAGCGCTTGAGCAACCGGACGACCGCGTTCGAGCCGAACCCGCACCACATCGAGTACCTCCACGGCGCCCTCGGAGTCGAGAGGAGCGAGAGACGCTGGGGGCTCGGCGCGGAGTACTGGCCGGACGGTCAAGCGATGAACGTCGAGACGGTCACCCTGAGCACCCACTCTGGGACCCACGTCGACGCGCCCATCCACTACGGCCCACCGAAAGGCGACCCCATGACGATCGACCGGGTCCCGCTCCGGTGGTGCATCGGCGATGGCGTGCGTCTCGACATGCGGCACAAGAGAGCAGGAGAGGGCATCCACCGTGCTGACGTTGAAGCCGAGCTGAGACGGCTCAGGTACTCCCTCAAGCCATACGACATCGTCCTCGTGATGACCGGCACCGACAAGCACTTCGAGGAGCCGGGCTACGACCAGATGCACCCAGGCCTGAGACGCGACGCCACCGAGTTCCTGATCGACGCAGGCGTGCGGCTGATCGGGATCGATGCCTGGGGATTGGATCGGCCGTTCGAGGTGATGGTCAGAGAGGCCCGCGAGGGCAACAAGGACCAGCTCTGGGAGTCGCACGTCCTCGGGCGGACGAAACCCTACTGCCAGATCGAGAGGCTGTGCAACCTGGACACGATCCCTGTCCCCTACGGCTTCACCGTCATCGCGCTCCCGGTCGTCTTGGAGGGGGCAAGCGCCGGCTGGGCGCGGGTGGTGGCGATCGTTTGGAGGTAGTCCTTCACCAGAGGACCCTAAGGCTGGCTGCGCTCTTCGAGAGATCGGCGGTGGGGACCGGGAGCCGGAGCGCTCGTCGCCCCTTCGGGGGACCCGTCCTAGGCCCAGGCCATCCCACCAGGCGGTGGCTTCCTGCCGCAGAGCATGGCCCCTGCCGTGCTTCAATCCTCAGCGGCGCGTTGGAACCGACGCAGCTCCCAACTCGGGGAGCTGGCGGGCCTCCGGTTCGAGGGAGGCGGAGCTACCGATCCGCGCAGCCATCCATGGGTCCCTTAGCTCAGGAGCAGACCCTCGAGGGAGGGGTGCCGCTCCACCCCGAACTCCCGGATGCCCCGGCCTCCTGCAGGGATTGCGGACGGAGACATGGACTGTCCCCTTCCTGGTCGATGATGGCCAGCAGGTGGCCAAGTGTAGGAGACCAGCCCCACCTTGGCCTCGGAGCATGTGCAGCGGGCCAGCTCCTCCCAGACCCGTACCTCCAGCAGCGCTCCCCGTTGCCCAACAGCAACGCCACAGCGTCATTGGCTCGCAGCCGGCAGCCGCGAGGACGCCCGCAGCACGTCACCCACGCTCGAAGGCCACGGTGACCGGATGACCCGAGCGGCGGCGATGACCTCTGCTCGTAAGCAACCAGGGTGCTCAGCCATCAGGCATCATCACGGTAAGCGCCAGAGGCAGCCAGGTCGGCTTGGCCCCGATGCGAGGGATGGGGCATCCTCGGGGGTCGGCTTTTGCCCGAGCCAGGGATCCGGCCGAAAAGTGGTTACGTCCGGTAGCCAGGAGGGGAGAATGACCGGCACCCCACCAGTCGCGTCATCGCAAGACGCCGGGGTAACGCCCATGCTCGGTCAGCGCGACCCCCAGGTCACGATCTTCGATGGGGACCAGCGCTCCCTGGGGCACGTGGGGGAGCGGCCGTTCCGCGACGAGGACCTCACCGAGCTCTCCGAGGCGAAGTTGGGGCGGCCCAGTGGGCCGCCGAGCCTGCCCTGCCTGGCCCTGCTCCTGCAGACGTACGAGCGGTGCACGGCGGCGGAACGCGGGTTCGAGCTGAGCACGGTCCCCGTGTGTAACGCCCTGGGGGACAGCTCCGCCGCCGACGGCGACCACCGCTGCCTGGCACCAAGGGGCGGCCAGCTGCCCGAATCGCGCCGCGCCCGCTGCTGCCTCGGGCGCCCGCCGGATATGAGCTTCGCGAGCGCCGTCTGGTCGAGGCACAGCCCATCGCCGCCGGCGAGGTGACGTCGCCCACACGCTGGCCCACCGATCACCGCGGGTACGAGCGCACGAACTGCGGTGAGCACTCCCCCGGGGAGCGCCGCTGTTCGGAATGCAACCTGTTCAACCGCAACCTGGGCCTGGACGGTACCTCCCCGGACTGCGATTGTCCCATCGTGCTGGCCGAGCTGCTGACTGTCGGGGCAGCGGTGGAGCGGCCCCCGGGGGCCGCTCCACCGCTCGTGATCAGAGCCTGTCCAGGCTTTACGCACGCCCCAGGCTCAGGAGGTAGGCACCGGCGGCTAACCGGTTCTCTACGTCTTGCTCCCCGCATCCAGTATTGCTTGGATATTGTTCAACCCCTTTTGAACGTAGCCTTGGAATGTGTTGACTTCCGCGATATATTTCTGAGCTTCGCTGGAGTAGCTACTTGCCGGCCCCTTCACAAAGTTGTCCGCGTCGGGACCGTCCCAATTGCTCTTGTCCTGCAGCGTGGCCAGATACCCTGCTATGGTGTTGTGATAATTGGTGGCCTGCTCTAACTGCTTCTGCAGCTGCTGCAGCTCTTGTTGAGCCTTCGTGCTCCCTATCACCTGCGTCCCATAGTCGACACTCATTCCTGAGATCGCACCTCCATCGAGATTCCATGGCTTGCGTAGCCGACTCGACGATCAGTTCGAGCCGGCATTCAAAATGTTCTGGATAACGTTCTTGGCGTTCTGAGCGTTTTGATGGAGATTGTCGAGCTGTTGCTTGTAGGTCCCACTGGCGTTCACATAGTCTTGAGCCCAGATCATCCTGAACTGGTGCGCGATTGGCCCCTGCCATCCCTCCGCATCATTGATGCTCTGCAACTGGCTTCCGATGGAGACGTTCAAGCTCTGAGCGGCTTCGATCTCGCTTATCAGCTTATTTGCCGTGTCCAGCGCCTCTTGGGTGGCGTGCACCGTTGTGCCTGGGCCACCGCTAGATCCGCCTGAGCTAAAGGCAGGGACGGGCTTACTCGCTGCCATCAAAACTCCTCCAGATAGCTGCGTTTTGCAGGCAATATAATGGCATCAAGCTGGCATTGTGCAAGCCCATCTAGCGGACAATCAGCTCGCCTCCGCAGTGGCCACCTGGATCAGTCGCACCACCCCCCGCTGCACGAGATAGCCGCGGCCTGGTGGCCACACCTCCCGCCGCCCCGGCAGCCGCGGGTTACCCAGCAGTGACGCGTCCATCGAAGGGTCGGGGTCCAACAGCAGCCCACAGCGGTCCTTGGTCACCAGCGGCAGCCACCCCCCGTAGGTGCGATGGGCTGCCCGGTTCTCCATCCCCACCACCACCCGGAGCCCGTTCTCCCGCCCCCGCTGCACCAGCCACTCCAGATCGGCCTGGTTGCTGGGCAACTCCTCGGCGTCGTCAATGACGATCACCGCCTTTGATTCCTCACCGCTCCGCATCCGCTCGGCCAGCTTGGCAGCAGCCTCAGCGCAAGCCTCCGGTCCCACGGCGCTGCTGCGCCAGATGCCTAGCCTGGCCAGCCGGCTGTGTGAGCTGCCCGCCAGCAGGTACAGGCCAGGGGCCTCCTCGGCCTCAGCCAACGACTGGGCCAAGGTGGCCAAGGCCGTGGTCCTGCCGCTGCCTCGGGGCCCGGTAACCAGCAAGTGACCCAGCGCGAGATCGATCGTCACCGGCTTCAACTCCTCGTCGTCCAGCCCGATCACCGCCTCTAGCGGCTTATGGGGGCTCGGCAACCTCGCCCTCGCCACCAGCTTGGGCAGCAGCCGCACCCCGGGTGGGGGACTGGCCACCGGCTCCGGGCCCCATCGAGCGGCCAGAGCCGCAATGGCCCGAGCCTGGCCGCTGCCCGAAGCATCCTGACCCACGACGGCGCACTGCACCTCGTAGCCCCTCTCGGTGAACCCCCGCCCTGGCGGCAGGTGGACGTCACGGTGCAGGGCCCGAGGCACGCCCAGGACCTGGTAGTCGTCGTCGCTGGCCTGGCGCAGCACCAACCGGCGGCGTACCAGGCTCATCAGGGAGGACATGCCGGCCGGCTGGCGATCGCTGGTGATCACCCAGCCAATCCCCAGTGCCTGGCCCTCGGCGACCAAGCTCCTGACACTCTCGGTGGCAGCTCCAGGCGGATCGCTGAGCCCGTTCTGGAAACCGGTGTAGCCGTCCAGCAGCACCAGGATCCAGGGCAGGCTGGGATGTCGGCCATCACTCAGGTACTCGGCCAGGCTGGCGGCCCCGGCTTCGGCCAAGAGCGTCTTTCGCCGCTCCGCCTCGACCTGGAGCATGGCCAGCAGTCGGAGCGCTCGTTGTGGCTCGTCCCCGGCCACCACCGCCCCACAGTGGGGCAGCTGCTCCACGCTCTTCAGTCCTCGGGTGGCGAAGTCCAGGCCGTAGAGGTGGAGGCGATCGGGGGAAAGGGCGCAGGCCAGCCCCGACGCCAGGGTGCGCAACAAGGTGGTCTTGCCCGAGCCGCTGGAGCCGAAGACCAGCATCGCCCCATCCTCGGCGATGCTGAACTCCAGCGGCGCCTGTCGCTGGCCAGCCGGGTCGTCGAGCAAGCCAATCACCGCTCCTGCTCTCGCCACCTGATCACTGCTCGGAGCTGGCAACTCCTGCAATGGCAGCAGCGCCGGTAGCGCCGGCAGCCAGGGTCGCCGAGGGGGCGGCAAGCCCAGGCGTCGGTTGACCGCCACCGCGGTGCGGACCAGACGCTGGAGATCGGTCTCTCTGTCATCGGCATCCCTGGCTGGCTCCGCCCCTCGGGGCTGCGGCATCCCCAGCACCAGGTCCTTAACCACCAGGGATTGGGCGCCCCGGCGGCTCGGAGTCCGGCCACCCACGTAGCCGGCTTGGAACTCGACCGGCCGGCTGGGCCCCACCCGGGCAAACGCCCGCCCAGGAGGCAGTCCGGGTCGGGCAGCATCTCGTGTGCCCACCACGTCCTCGCTCTCCGCCTCGTCGCTGAAGCGAAGCGCGACCCTCAGGTTGGTGTTGGCCCGAATCTTGCTGCTGATCACCCCCGCCGGCCGCTGAGTGGCCAAAACCAGGTGAATACCCAGGCTGCGACCGCGCTGGGCGATGTCCACCATTCCTTCTACGAACTCCGGCAGCTCGGCGGTCAGAGCCGCGAACTCGTCGACCACGATCAAGAGACTAGGAGGCGCCTTGTCGGGCAGTTGGCGTTCCAGATCGACCAGATCTTTGGCTCCGTTGCGACGCAGGATCTCCTCGCGACGCTTCAGCTCGGCCCGCAAAGAGACCAGGGCCCGGTTGACCAGGTGACCGTCCAGGTCGGTGACGAAACCAACGGTGTGCGGCAGCTCGACGCAGTCCTTGAAGGCCGCTCCCCCCTTGTAGTCGACCAGAAGGAAGTTCAAGCTCCGGGGCGAGTGGCAGGCAGCCAGGGATGCCACCAGGGACTGCAACAGCTCGCTCTTGCCCGAGCCGGTCATCCCCCCGACCAGGGCGTGGGGGCCGTCCAGCCGCAGACTGACCCGAAAGACCTGACCCGCCTCCATCATGCCCCAGGCGGCGGCCAGCACCCTCTCCTCTGGATTGGAGCGGTCACGGATCCACTCGCCGGCCATCCAGCTTTCCAGATCCTCGGGCGAGCCCAGCACCTCCAGTATGCCCACCTGGCGGGGGATGCCAGCCACTCGGCTGCGAACCCCCACGTCGCGCACCGGCGCCAGGGCCAGGGCCAGCTCCAGAGCGAAGTCGGGTTGGATGCAGTCCACGCCTCCGCCCAGGCGGCACTCGCCAGTGGCCGGGACCGTCAGCTCAAGCTGCGGGGCACCCGGAGGGATCCCTACCACCGCCCCACACTGACCGGGCAGGCGTTCGGCAGCCTCGCTCACCCAGATGACGTAGACGCCGACCTCCGGGCCCTGCTCCAGGAGAGTGGAGACCGCTCCCCGGGGCAGCTCGACGGCCTCGTGGAACAGGGCCACCACCACCGGTCCTGGCGCGGCTTTGGTGCGCTCGCCGGCCTGGCGCTGAACCACCAGGTTGAGCAGCCGGTCGAGCAGACCGCGAGCCGCGATCCGGTCGGTCACCAACAATGGCTGGGCGATGGGGTTCGCCTCAGAGTGAAGGTGGGGCAGCCAGCCTAGCCAGGCCCAGCCGTCCTTGAGCTGAGATGGCACCGCAGCCGCCAGCACCAAGTCCTGAGGGCTGTGCAGGGCGGCCAGCTGGGCCATCAGCCAGCGAGCCAGCCCTTCCACCAGCCCCAAATCGCCGCTCAGGCCGAGGACCCCGCACCGGCTGAGGGATACCGTCATCGGCACCTGGGGCAGGCAACGATAACGGTCGAGGATGGCCGATACCTCCTCGAGTAACTTGGGCGAGCCCTGCTCTGGGACCTGCAGATTCGGCGTTTGCGGCTGGTCCCACCAGCCCAGACGCAAGAGCAGCCAGTCCTCATCGCCAGGCCGGCGCTCCCACAGCCTGGGGTCCAGACGGCGGGCCCGATCCAGCAGCGTGGGGGCGTCGGGGGCCAGCGCGCAGGCGTGGTCGATCTGGGCCCGATGGGCGGCCTTCAGCTCACCCTCGAGCTCGCGCAAGCGAGCCAGGAAGCGACGGACCGTCCGGCGGTAGGCCAGGTGGCTGGGGATGGTGGTCTCAGCCAAGGAAGCGATCGCCATCACCGGCATCATCAGGGCGAAAAGCACATATGCCGGATTGTGGTAGAAGACCAGCCACACTGCGGCGAAGACCGTGGGCACGATCAGGTAGCTGATAGGTGGGCGGCTACCCCTCTGCTTGACCGGGACTTCCTTGATCTGCAGCAGCGGGCTTTGCCGCACTCCGGCGATCCGAGGGGGCCGGTTGAAGAGCAGCCGTCCCCCGGCCGGGGTGAGCCGTGGGGAGGGTACCCGGTCCTCGGTTGGGGTCTGGAAGACGCAGAGGGTGGCGCCCAGGCGCAACACCTGGCCACACCCCAGGCCGGTGGACCGGTTCAGCGGCTCGCCCGCCAACCATGCCGGCTCGGATCCGCGAGCCTCGAGGCTCAACTCGCCCCCAGGGCCCACGTGGATCTCGATCCCGCCATTTATCGATGGGTCCTGCAGCCCAACCTCAGCGTTGCCGCCTCCGATCGAGTGCTGACCGAGCCCCAGACCCCGTCTGAGGCCAGCGGCAGGACCGCTCACCACCACCAGCTCGACCGCTGGAACCTCGGGAGGCGCGCAGGCCATCTGGTCGCTGAGCAGCACCCGATCGCCCCAGCACAAGCCCGCCTTGGACAGCTCTTGGGTTGGGGGCAGCCACTCTCCGGTTCGTCGGCACAGCAACCCCAGCCCTGCCGGCCCCAGACCCAGGTGCGCGGCCAGCCCGGTGATCAGGTCAGCGACGGTGTGGCCAGGTTGAAAGTAGACCGCCACCTCACGGCCAGGCCAGCCGATTGACTCGACCACCAGCCGCAACTCCACGTCGCTTGAGCCTAAGACCCACCCCACCTCAGATGGGCGGCCAACCCACGGACAATTGTGCAACCCGGCGGAAACCGGACGCCGATTCCGGATCAAAGCGGACAGCTGGTCGCAGGGACCGGTCCGGCCCGGACAGGCGGCGCCACGGAGATCAGTGGGGACCCTAGTGCTCCCGCGCGGGTGAGGATCCCGCGAGGCCGCCGAGCCATCCCGACGCCCGATCCGGCGCCGGAGAGGAGAGCGTTGAGTGACCACCGACGACCTGCGCGCGCTGTTGCCCAGGCTGAAGGAGCTCCACCACCGCTTCCATCGCTTCTTCCCGTCTTCCCGCGCTCCGAGAGCCGGGCTCGAGCCGGGCGTGCCTGATTGGGCTGACCTGCCCATCGCGCGCAAGAACGCCGAGAGCCTGGCCGAGAGGGCCTGGGTGGGGTGCTCGCGCTGGACGATCGAGGAGGACCTCGAGCGGAGCGGGGCGAGCTGGGGCTGGACCACGACCAGGCCACCCTGAGATCCCCATCGGGCCCCGTTCCGGTGGGGTTGACAACAGCTGACGCTCCCATACACTACAATCCACTTCCATGAACTTGAAGCAGTGGGCGCGCGAGCAAGGCATCCACCCCGTGACCGCCTACCGCTGGTTCCAGTCGGGCAAGCTCCCCG
>Ga0070737_10003611_pt1 | contig 16487 bp, 5 predicted proteins | sample Coa_R1_10_FD_66438 | JGI IMG/M metagenome (GOLD analysis project Ga0070737, IMG submission 66438) | Surface soil microbial communities from Centralia Pennsylvania, which are recovering from an underground coalmine fire - Coalmine... | ecosystem: Environmental > Terrestrial > Soil > Unclassified ...
CATAGCAGGAATGCCCCAGTTGGGCGAGTTCCTCCAGCAGGAGGCGGTTAGATTTGTTTGCGCCGCCGCATGCAGGCACGTACACAGAATTCTGGGCGAGAAGAATGCGCATCGAAGTATTCGGTTAGTCCCTTATTGGCCGTTCAGGATAGTCCGAAGCTCCTCGTCGGAGACGGCTAACACTTGACTTACCAAAGCGGAAGTTACGCTTTCGCCGGCTTGCTGGAATAATTGCTCCTCAATTGCTTCGGCGAGCTGTTCAACAGTCGCGCCACTTGAGAAGATCAGAGCTACAGGGATGTCGCAGTGCAAAGAATCGCGTATGCGGGAAACGAGTTGGGTGGCGAGCAGGGAGTGGCCACCCAAATCGAAGAAGTTATCGTGAATGCCCACGCGGCGGTTGAGGACTTCTGCCCAGATTGCAACTAATTGCTCCTCAAGAGGATTGCGGGGCAGGGCACCGGGAGTACTCTGAAAAGACGAGATGGATTCCATACTGAGCAGCTTGCGAACGTCACGCTTACCGTTCGGAGTAAGCGGCAGCTCGTCAACCGGGAAAAACTTCGCAGGGATCATGTGTTCGGGCAACTGCTCGCGCAGAGAAGCCCGCCATGACTTAGAATCGCCGAATTCGCAGGCGATATATGCAGTAAGTTCTCCAAATGCTCCTTGTTTCTGATCGAAAAGAACCGCGGCCTCCCGAATGCCTCCGATGCGGCGCAGCGCCGCTTCAATCTCGCCCAGTTCGACACGGGCTCCGCGAATCTTGACTTGATTGTCAAGGCGTCCGCTGCACATCAGGAGGCCGTCGGTGGTCCACCAAGCCCGGTCACCCGTGCGGTACAGCCGTTCTCCTGGCCTGTTGGCGAGCGGGTGGGGCACGAAACGGTCCGCCGTCAAATCGGGGCGCCGCAGATATCCGCGGGCGATGGGAGCACCACCAATAAACAACTCGCCGCATACGCCTGCCGGCAGAGGATTCAACATACCGTCCAGTACGTAGGTATTTGCATTGGCGATGGGTTTGCCGATGGCCACAGGCCGCCCTGGGACGCAATGCCAGGCGGAGACGTCAATTGCTGCTTCCGTGGGGCCATATAAATTGTGAAGTTCTACATTGGGAAGTCTTTGGAGGCATTCTTCCTGAAGCTCTTGATCCAGTGCTTCTCCACTGCAAATAATGCAACGCAGAGAGAGCCCGCTGAGATCGGGTTGCTTTAACAGAAGGCGAAGCTGAGAGGGCACGAAGTGAACGGTTGTGATGCGACGGGCACGAAGCGCATCGAGAATATACCCCATGTCTTTGTGACCGTCAGGACGTGCCATTACGACTTCCGCACCCGCAATCAAAGGCCAGAAGAATTCCCATACGGACACGTCGAAAGTGTATGGCGTCTTCTGGAGAACGCGATCGCCATCTCCCAGCGCGTAGTAATGTTGCATCCAAAGCAGACGGTTGCGGATGCCGCCTTGCGTGTTCACGACACCCTTAGGCCAGCCTGTGGAACCCGATGTGTAGATTACGTAGACTGCTTGTTCGTCTAACGAGTTGACGCCCAGATTGCCGGTATCATAACTGCCGGCGTGTATATCCTTATCTATTGTGAGAACCGGAATTCTCGCCGCGAAACGCCCGGCTAGTGTCTGATCGGTAATTAACAATGCCGCGCCCGAATCCTCCAGCGTCATGCGCTGCCTAGATTCCGGGTCGGCCGGATCGAGGGGCAGATACGCGGCGCCGGCTTTTAGGATTGCGAGAAGTACTATCTCGAGATCAACTGAGCGCTCGAGACAGACCGCTACCACGGCTTCGGGCGTAATACCAAGACCCTGAATGCATCGCGCAAGCCGATTGGCGGACGTGTTTAGTTCAGAGTAACTCAGGCTCCTCAGGTCATCAGAGACAGCCTTGGCCTCAGGCGCCCTCCGGCAGACGGACTCTATACAAGCTGCCAACGTGGCAGGCTCCGAATATGTGACAGCCGTATGATTCCACGCCTGAAGATGCAGCCGTTCTGCAGGCGTGAGCTGGGTGATTTCATCAATTAAGGCGTTTGGAGCCTCCAGGGCCAGTTCGAGGAGTGCACAAAATGACTGGGCTAAGCGGTGAATCGTGGCCGCGTTGAATAGGCTGGCGCTGTATTCAATGGCACCAATCAATCGACGTTCGTGTTCAACCAAGAATAAACCCAAATCGAATTGCGATCCTGCCTGGCGAAGCGACATGGTCGAGAGCTCCAGCGGCCCAACCCGTAAGTGGCCGCCGGGAACTCCTAGCGTCAACGGCGCTAAAGCCTCCAGTTCAGCCTGTGGAAAGCTTTGCAACACGAACAATACGTTGATGGCCGGCTGCCCGGAAGCTTTCCGAAGCCCCGGGATTTTCTCGATCATGGAAGAGAAAGGATAGTCCTGATGTGCAAGTGACTCTTGAACTTGGGCGTGAACCAGCTTAATCAAATCCGTAACTGTCTGGGTTTCCAGAAGGTGAACGCGCACCGGCGCAAGATTTACGAAGTAGCCTACAATTGACGCAAACTCCGGTTGAGAGCGTCCTGAGCAAGGCACACCTACTGTGATATCGCGCTGTGCCGTGTTGCGATATAGAAGCAAATTGAAGACCGCCAAGAGACAGCTAAAGACGGTCGTACGCGTATTGAGAGCCAGCGCGTTAGCGCGCAGCAAGAGATCAGCAGCGATTTCGAATTGATGAGTCGCACCGCAGGAGGTAGGCGAAGCGGGATGAGGGCGGTCATACGGCAGGTTGAGCGGCTCTAAAGGGGGCGAAAGCCGTGCAGCCCAGTAATCCGCCTGATTCTGTCCCTCAGCGCTGGCCAGTAGATCTGACTGCCAATGCACGTAATCTGAATAGTCGAGTGGGAGCGCGTCGAGCTGAGCCGGGCGCTGAGACTCGCCAGCCGAGTAAATCGCGAGTAACTCGCGGAGTAAGATGCCCATGGACCAAAGGTCGCCAACAATATGGTGCATGTTCAAGATCAAAACATGTTTGCCGGTAGCCGCTTTCAGCACCGTCACCCGGAACAAAGGGCCGTTTACAAACGAGAACTTGTGTTCTGACTCAGCCTGAAGACGAGATGAAAGGGCAGGTGCTCCGAGGGATGAAATATCCTCGAATTGAATCCACGAGTCGTTCGTTTTGTGCTCCTGAACGGGGCTTTCAGCCGAAATCCTAAAGGTGCTTTGCAAACTTGCATGGCGCTCATACAGCATCACAAGAGCGCCTCGTAGCGTCTCAACGTCTAGTTTTCCACGGATGCTAAGCGCGCGGCAGATATTGTAAGCGGTATTGTCTGGATCGATTTGATGAAGCAGCCATATCCCGCGTTGTCCGCTCGACATCGCCTGGCGATTCCGGTGAGGCCGTTGCAGACCTTCGAGTGACTGTGACATTCCAAGTTCGGGTAGACGAGCCTGGACCAGCTGAACTAGATCGCGAATGCTGAGGTCAGCGAAGGGGACCGGACTAGAGAAGGTTCTGTTGAAAAGCCGCTCCAGGCCGTGTCGTAATTGGGTTACGCGGAGAGAATCCAGACCAAGCTCCCCGATTCTGCAGTGCTCGTCGATCAACCTCGCCTTTTCCCGAATCAGATTACCGATCACTTCTTGGATACGGTTGGCAATAGTGTCCGCGCCCTCATGAGTGGGAGGGTTAGCAACCGAGGTGTCGAAACCGATAGCGGTATCCGGCTCTTCTACAATGAGCTGTGCTAAAGGCTCTAATTCGCCCGCTTGGAACGCCTCCCGGCAAGCGGACCGGCGCACTTTGCCGCTCGAGGTCTTGAGCAGACGGCCCGCCGCGATAAGGACAATAACATGCGGTTCCAGTTCGTGATCGTTCACGACCGCCCGCCGGATCGATTGAAGGACCTCATCCAGAGGTTGGCGAGTGAACGCCCGCTCGACTTCACTGACGATCGCGAGACGCTCCTCATCGCCAGCCGCCATAGCAAAGGCGGCGGTGCCGGAGGGACGTAAGGCCGGATGACAGCGTTCCGCCGTAAGCTCAATATCCTGTGGATAGAAGTTGCGGCCCCGAATAATAATCAGGTCTTTGAGGCGGCCCGTGACAAATAGGTTCTCCTCGGAAACAAAGCCTAGGTCGCCGGTCCGCAGGTAATTCCGTGTGAGAAGATCGACACGCCTTGCGCAGAACGTTTCTTCCGTCTCGGCTGGGCGGTTCCAGTATCCTTTTGCGACACTTCCGCCTGAAACCCAAATCTCGCCGATGGTTCTGGCCGGACAGGCCGTTCGTGATTTGGGTCCGATGATGACTACCTGCAACCCATCTACGAAAGTTCCAGAGCTAACCAATGTCTTTGACACCGTGGCTTCAGAAACAGCGGGCATGGCTTCGCCACCTTGAAGCTTCTCTGCATCAAATCGCCTGACAACGAAAGGCGTTTCTCTTCGGGAGGCACTTACCATTAGTGTGGCTTCGGCAAGTCCGTAACATGGAAATAGCGCATTCCGCTCGAATCCGCAAGCAGCGAACGTCTGTGCAAAACTTTCTAGCGTCTCTGCGCGTATCGGCTCAGACCCATTAAAGGCGACTGTCCAGTTACTCAGATCGAGGGTCGCGCGCTCCTCAGGGGTAATGCGACGGACACAGTAATCATAGGCAAAATTTGGTCCGCCGCTTGTCTCGCCCTTATAATCCGATATCGCTCTTAGCCAGCAGATCGGTTTCTGCAGAAATGCCGAGGGCGGCAATAATATCGACTGACTCCCAAGGTAGAGTGGCTGCAGAATATTGCCGATTAAGCCCATATCGTGATAGAAGGGCAGCCAGCCGACGAAGGTGGACGCCTCAGTGTGCGTGCAAGCTTTTCGGATGATCGCTTCGTTGTGCATCACGTTGTAATGACTGACCATTACGCCGCGGGGGGTGGTCGTCGAGCCCGACGTATATTGCAGGAACGCGGTTTGATCCGGTTCTAACTTAACCGGGCTCCATCGCGCGGCCCAGCCGGCATCAAGATCGTCGGTCACATGCCAGTTCATTTGTCCTAAGATAGGATCTCCAGTTAGGGCGCTTAATGCCGGTCTTAGCCAGGCACTACTCGCCAGAGCCGCGACTGGCCCGCAATCCTGCACAATGGTGTGTAGTCGCGTATTAGGCTTCGACACCTTTGTCAAACCCAGCGGCAAAGCCGGCACGGCGATCATTCCGGCATACATACAGCCGAACAAAGCGCTGATGTACTCGAGACCTGGCTGATAGAGCAGCAGAACTCGCTGGCCTGCTGTGTACCTTTCCAGCAGAAAAGCAGCGATTACTCGCGCGCGCAGGTCAAGATCCGAATAGCTGTAGACCACGCCTGGTCCATCGCCATCATCGAGAAAGCGATAAGCCGGCGTGTTCGTCTGCCGCTCGGCGCGCATTCTTAATACGTCTACGATGGTGGTGCGGTCGTCCGGCTGCCTCGGGAACATGTCTGCTAATCTCCTGGGTCCGTCAGCTCGCTCCTTCGCCTAAGGAAGCTAAGCTGAGGCTTCTTTATCTGAAGAGTTCTAATCCCGTTTTGAAGGTTTATGTTTCGCCCTGGCGTGCATGAAAGACTTTGTGTCAGCAATAATTCTGTCTGGCGTTCGTGTGACGTATGATGGGCGGAACTCCGTCGTGCGGCGAAAGATAGTGCAGCTATTCTGATTTATTTTATGGTTTTCTACGAGTGTCAGCACTTCAAGATCACCGGTAGCATGATGCGATTCGATAATGGCGGTGATGCACTCCCACCATCGTGGCACTGCAACCGTATTGTGGAAGATCATCAGTCCACCGGATGGATTTAGTAGCGGCCATAACTCGTCGAAGAATTCTTGATACTGATCGTCATCATTCCACGCCAAGTCAATCGGTAGAGCGTGCTTAGGAAGCGCGCTTGCAGAAAAAGGGCAGCCTCTGAGACAAGTGATGTAATTGCCGATACCTAGTTTGTTGACGGCCCGAGTCATCTGTTTCGAATAGGAATGCTTTTCTGAATGCGCTTCGAAGCTATAAAGATGCGGCACACGTTCTGACTGTAAATAATACCCGGGATCGACAGCGCATGCTCTGCCGCCTTGTACATACCAGCTTGCTATGGCGGGATGCTCTATCCCCAACTTCAATGTCTCCAAGTCCCCCAGGGCGGCGGTCTTTCGTCGCAGCTCTTCAGTCTCTGTTTGTGCATCCGCCACGTTTTCGGCCAAAGCGGAAAGAAGAAACAATGTTGTATATCCGGATCCGCGCTCGATGACTGTGAGGGGCCGAGCCATGCGTGTCAAAGCGTACAGCAATGTGGCCACGTGCTCGGTTCCAGAGCCAGGCGCGTACGGGTTGAAAGCTCGTTCAGCGATCTTTACGAGCCGATTATTGGGTACCATTTTTCGGGAGACGACTCCCGTTCAGCACAGCGGACGAAGACGAGGGCGTTCTGGGCAACTGTTCAGCCCTGAGCTCCGCAAGATGTCCGAACACGGGGCTGATTTCAGGAACTATTCCAGCTTCAAAGAGGCCGGCGGTCAGGTCAATCCACGAATTATGATCCCAGTGAGGATCTGGCCACTTAATGGCAATCTCATTGTGGCCGAGGCATAGTAAGTGTTCAGGCACAATGACCGATCCATTTGCCCAATGCTGCGCCACAGGAAGCGTGGCGGTGACAGTACCATTTACGTGGATCGACAGAATGCTCATCAGAGGTGCCTCGCTAACACGGGCAGTCAAATGCAGCCGAACCGATCCAGGCTTATCACAAATCAAGAAAAAGGTCGAAATTGGATCGAAAGCGCGGTAAAAGGCGATTCTTCCGCGGTACATCTGCCGCACATAGGGAGAAATTGCATATCCGCTCTCAAGAAGATCGATATCCCGGGTTGAGACGCCGTGTTCAGCCTCTAGCAACGCGTTGCTGCAGGTTGTGGCGGACGGATCAGTGTGATTGAGCGTGTAAAGACAATCTTCGACCAATGGTAGATTGAGCGTCTTCTCTTCGTTACGCCGGCCTTGGCCATGGAGCAGATGAAACCCAGTTAGACGAAATGAGGTAAGCAGGCGTTCCAGTGATTCACAGACGAGTGCTGGTGTCCGGCGAATACGAAAATCGAGGAACAGCGATATGCGCGCAGATACCTCGGGGCTACTGTTGAGCGCCTGCGTGAGGTGATAGCGTACGATTTCCTGCGATTGTCCATTGTCGCCATTTACGACCGCCGCGAGGAAGTTAGCGCTTGCCGTAACATCGGAAGGCAGGCGATGATCGACCGCCGCAAATCGTTCCATGCCGCAGCGCGGCCCCGTTAACTTGGGCATAAGCCATTCGGCCGCCCAAGCCATGGAAAGACGGGTCCCCAACTCAGTCATGTGGCAGTAGTCGTGGAACAGCCGGCGGTCGGGAAGTGAGCCGCCAAGATATTGCATCAGGCGTTCTGAAAGATCAATCATTTCAAATCCGCAGGAAGGAGCTAGATGAGCAAGATCGTTTCGTGCGGCGGAGTATGTGGCGGGAGAAAACGCACGGGGCCAACATAACGAAACCTCGCGGGAGAGTCGCAGAAGTCGTAGGGACTCGGGAAGATTTCCGGATATCCGGCTAGCATCGGCGAGGATATAATACGTCTCTGGAGTAGTCCCAGCGTCTATCTTAAGCATCTTATGTGCGAGCGAGGTAGCATGGGGCACATTTTGCCTCTGCACAGATAAGTTCGCTTCAGCGCGCAAATCGAGCCAGCGGCTTGTGTCGTCGCTGCTGAGCAGCGGCGGGGGTGTCGAAGCGTCGCGCCAGTCGCCTAAATTAACCTCGGGAAGCACGAGCAAGAATGGGACGCCGCTCCTCAGGCTTAAGCGGCCGAGCGTTGAGGCAAAGGCGCTTACACTGCGCTTGAGCGTTTCATCTAGAAGCGTTTTCATCGGCGCCCACTTGCGTTCTTTCCGCAGCCGCAGACCCACCTCGGGAAGACGGCCATCGGTGAAAAACTGTGCGGGATGCCAATTATTCCCGGCCCAAATAACTAAAGCGTCTGGATTCAATAATAGTGCGGACTTACAGAGTTCGAGTAGCTGATGCATGCCGATATCAATTCTGGCAAGATCGATTACTTCTATCTCCTGTCCCAGAACTGACGCAAGCATCCGCTCCAAAGCCGCGGCCGGGTTAAAAAACGGGTCGTAGAAAAAGCCGCGAGCTACAGATTCGCCCAACAATACGACGCGTTTGATGCCGTGGCGGCGCGGCGGAATGCGCTCCATCTCCGACCACAGTTCCAAGGGTTCGAGCCCACTGTGACGAAGAAAAGAACTTGCCTCACCCACGCCTTCCTGGTCCCAAATTCCAATACGAGCACCGCTTGCCCGGTTCAAACCGGGGAGCGCTTCATTTGCAATTCTCTCGAAAACGCTCTCGAAATTGTCCGCCATCGCTTGGCTAGCGCATCCCAACATTTGCAACGAGCGTCGACCATCGAGTGTCGTCAGGAGGGCGGCCAACTCCCGCACCGTGGCACTCGCCTTTAAAATTTGATCAGTCATCGCAGTCTATACCAACGTATAGATTTTGTGCGTAATCGCTGAGGCGTTCAGCGGCACAGATGCGTTGATCAGTGCCCGCCGGACGGGTCCGAAGGGCAGGGGCTCGATCAAGAAATCTTCAAGGACAAGCGCATCGAGGTTTGCCCGGACAAAGCAGATTAGAGCATCCAAGGGGGTACAAACGATAGGCTCATCCTTCATGTTGAAGGATGTATTCAGCAGGATCGGACAGGATGTGCGCTGCTCGAAGGCGAGAAGGAGGGCCGCGAAACGCGGGTTTGTGCAGTCATCGACCGTCTGTACGCGCGCCGAGCCGTCCACGTGAGTAATCGCAGGCAAGTCCAGCGGTGATTTCACTTGGCAGGTTTCCAACATAAACGGTGACGGGTGATCAATGTCGAAATGCTCACGAGCGCGCGACCAAAGCACGGCCGGAGCGAACGGGCGGAATGCTTCGCGCTTTTTCACCAGGGCATTGATACGGTCGCGCATGGTTGGATTTCGAGGGTCCGCAAGAATTGAGCGCGCTCCCAGGGCTCGAGGACCAAACTCCATCCGGCCTTGAAACCAGCCAACGATCTGGCCGTTAGCCAACCGGTCTGCGGTGTCAGCGAGCAATACGTTCTCGGACGAAGGACAATTCGGGAGATCCGGCCGGATTGCATCTATAACATTCGCAACTTCCGCTTCGGAATATTGAGGGCCAAGGTATACGTGTTCGAGTCTTTCGCCCGGCGGTGCGCCGGCGAGTGACGCATGGGCCAACGCAGCCGCGCCAATTGCCCCTCCGGCATCACCCGCGGCAGGTTGCACGAATATACGGTGGAATGGACCGTGCTTCCGGATTGCTGAGTTAGCGACGCAGTTCAGCGCTACTCCACCCGCCATGCATAATGTGTCAAGAGGTACAATCTTCCATAAGTATCGTATCTTGCTCAACAATACTTGTTCGAGTAACTCTTGAATACTTCGAGCAACATCCTGGTGGAAGGAAAGGATTTCCGAATCAGCACAGCGTGCTGGCTGTCCCAATAACTGGCAAAGCTCGTCGGAGTACATACGGTGCTGCGAGCGAAAGTCGAAGTATTCCGGAACTAACCTATACTGAGCTCCAGGACATAACTCGATTAGGCGCTCGAGACGGTCGACAAAGCGGGGCCTGCCATATGGGGCAAGGCCCATAACTTTATATTCCCCGTCGTTTACGCCAAAGCCGAGATAGCTCGTAAGTGCGCTATACAAGAGCCCTAGGGAATCCGGAAACTTGACAGTTTCCAATAAGTCGATCCCGCTTGCGAGTGAAGCCCGGCCATAGGTGGTTGTTGCCCATTCGCCGACGCCATCGGCGGTAAACACGGCCGCTTCGGTGAATCCCGAGAAATAGAAGCTGCTTGCGGCGTGTGCTTCATGGTGCTTTACGATGCGCAGAGGGCAGTCGCAGCCGAGCACCTGCCGGATTTCCCGTTCTGGCCGGCCCGGATCCAATTTTTGGAGTGTTCTCCAATCGCCTGGCAAACCAGGTAACATCATTGCTATCTGGCGCTCTAGTTTCTCTTGAGGATCTTCATAGTAGGCGACACAATCGATATCCGCGATTTTCAACCCAGCTTCCCGCAAGCAGTACTGGAAAGCGTATTGGGGAATTGCTTGATCGTATTTCCTTCTGGAGAAGCGTTCTTCGCTTGCAGCAGCCACGAGTCGGCCGTCCCGAAGAACTGCGCAGGCCGAATCGTGGAAATGGGCCGAGATGCCAACGATGTTAAAGGACATATGAGGGAACTCAGAAGCTCAGCGGAAAATAACAGCCGTTCGGGTATTCCAGGCGGAAAGGTTACTGCCGAATTCCCTGAGGCCGCGAATCGACATCGGCTCGCGTGTAAGGATCGCCCATAGAAACGATAACCGTGCGATCTCCGCTGAACGGACTTCTTCCATGCGCGATGAGCATGTTGTCTAGATAGATAACATCTCCTTTCCGCCACGGAAACAGAATGGTCTCACTATCGTAAGCGCGATTGATTTCAGCGATCACATCATCTTCGATGACTTGTCCATTTCCATAATAGGTGTTGTAGGGTAGGCGGTCATCCCCGAAGGACGAGACCAGCATCCGCCTAGTCTCCGGATCAAGGCTGGAGGCATGCCAGAAAGCAATGTGATTGAACCACAACGGGTCTCCCCCAATTGGATGGTTGATGATGGCCGGCCGGATTTGGCTGGTTCGCAGTTGTGTCCCGTCTCTCCACTCCCACGCGATGGCCGATTGGCGGCAGTAAAGTTCGACTTCTTGTTTGCTGGTGGTACGGAAGACTGACTCCCACGGCAAACCCAGCCCGGCTCCATAGTTGCGCACCAACATCCATCCGAACTCTTCAAACCGCTCACGGATGATAGGCGGTATCCGGGCGAGCACGCGCCGCATGTCCGCAAGCGGCGTTTCCCCACCGGAGCTGGCCGGCCGCAGGCAACAGAATGCGATTTTCATCGGCCATGTCATCGTGTAAGAGAGTTCATTGTGCAGCGCGATTCTGTGTTCGTGAGAGAACTCCGTGGAAGAGTAGACTTGCCGGCCGAGTTCGCGCCGCGGAGTCGCTCCTTCCAAGTAGTGCATACGGGTAATGGCAATCGCGTCCACGAAGGATTCGAAATCCGCTTGACTCTCGACCTTAAATCCGCGAAATAAAAGCCCACCGTGCGCAGCGAGTTCTTGTTCGATCAGACTCCGGTTCCCGGCTACCCAAGATCCCAAATCGACACCGTTCGTAATAGGCGTAAACATCAGCGGCAGGGATTGCCGTGGCAGCAATGCACTGCTTTGAACCAGTGTGTTCGAGGTGACTGCGACACGCCGCGGCACCTTCATGTTGAAGCCGCTACGCAGAGGCTTTTCATCAGTAATTTTCATGGAGTATCTCCAGGACGGTCAGCGAGCACGTGCTACAGGCGACTGACAAAGTAATTCTTTGTTTTGGAATCTACTTAAGGATTTGTTTGAGCTGCGCCGCCACATTTGCGACGTGAGGCCTAAACAGGAAATTGGCGTGAGCGCCCGGTGCATCGAGAACCGTTAACGATTGCGGGGCGCTTGCCAGCCATCCCAGTGAGCGGGCGTTTTCGGGTCTGCGAGCCCAATCCAGAGTGAACGCCTCGGTGAGGATCGAGTTGTCAGCGGTGCGGAACAATATGATCGGACGGGAATATCTCCCCGGCACGTAGTTAGCGCGCTGACGCCACAATCGCAAAAAGCTTGCTAGCGCGGGTAGATCCGAGATCTCCGATGCGAGTGACCTGCGTTGGCTCAGATGGAGGTGCATGGCCGCTAATCTCTCGGCCTCAGGCAGGCGTGAGAACTCCGTCGGCCACACGAGAATCGAATCGCTGATCTGAACGATGCGGGCGAACAACTCTGTGTCGCTCATCGCTTGCACGTCCATTTGCGTGGACGGACAAAGGGTATCGAACAGGATCAGCGCGGGGACGTCTTCTCCTGTATCTGTCAGTTGCCTCGCTGTCTCGAATGCCACTAAGCCGCCGAGTGAAAAGCCGGCGATGACGTAGGGTCCACGTGGCTGTACGCTCCTGATTACTTTGACATGCCGGGCAGCGATCGACTGATAAGAAAACTGTTCGTCGCTAAGGACTGGCAGGCCGTACACGCGGTGATGAGAATTCAGTTCCCGGGCAAGATCCCTGAACACGAAGCCGGGAGCATCTCCGTAGGACGTTGTGCAGAATAGCGAAACTCCAACGCCGCCCGTGTTTAGCTCAAACAGTGTCTCGTCACTGGAGGGTTTAGAACCTTTGCCTGGCGCGCCATCAGAAATCGCGGCTTTCGTCTCTCCAGGTAGCTGATTCAGAGCAGGCCTATCTGCGATGTGAGATAGAGTGGTGCGAATCGATTCGGCGACAGAAGCCATAGTGGCCCGGGTCATGCGCGCGCGTGAGTAGGACAGGTTGACATGTAGTCCGGACGAAGTGATGATCGCTTCGACTTGAATTTCGTGTGTGCGCTTGTCCGATGGGTGCTGAGTGAGTCCGGAGAATTCGGGAGCGAAGCGGGGCGCGTGGGAAGCAGATAGCTCGAATTGACCGAGATAGTTGAAGCTGATGGGGGCTGGTGGCGCGGCGGCGAGCCGAGCTTTGAGCGCCGTATCTGCACGCAAGTAACGCAGTAGGCCGTAGCTCAAGCCGCGCAGAGGAATGCGGCGTAACTGCGCGGCGATGGCCGTAAGCTCGCCATGCCAGGACGCCGCTTCGGAGGCGGCGCGAGCCGGCAACTCCAGCACCACCGGATAGATGGTGGTGAACCAACCCACCGTGCGGGAAACATCCACATGGGCCGCGATGTCTTCACGGCCGTGCCCTTCCAGATCCAGCCGGAAACGCCGCTCGCCCGTCCAGGTGCAGAGAGCTTTCACCAGACATCCGAGCAATACTTCGTGAAGCGACATGCCTAGCGCGCGGACTTGTTGTTGCAGTAAGTGCGTCTGGTCCGGGCTGAGCCGGACCAGGGCGGTTTCGGCCATCCCAATGGTATTGGCTCCCTCAGGTTGCTCAATCGGCAAGGAAGCCGCCGCGCGCGCCGCCTGTTCCAGCCAGTAGGCGGCCTGGGCTCCGATGTCAGGCTGTTGCCCATAGCCTGTTAGCTTGTGAGCCCATTGCTGAAACGAGGTGCAAGCGGGTTCCTCGCGCTGCGCTCTAGCGGGCGCGGGCATCCAGCCGGAGAGCAAAATGCGCCACGAGACGCCATCCACTATCAAATGATGCAGCACGATGAAGACCCGGTCCCCGGGAGTGCCGCGGAACAATACGACGCGCACTAGCGGCCCGTCCGTGATACTGAGACTGGCCTGTAGCTCCGCTGCGTGGCGTTCCAACACCCGCTGCCACGCGCTTTCCGGTACCGCCCTCAGATCCACGCACCCTACCACCCGATGAGTTTCCCCAGAGCTGTAAGATTGCCGCCACTGTCCTTCCGTGTTGCGGTACCGCAACCGCAGCGCATCGTGGCGCACCTGCCAGCGCTCGACGATACGTTCCAGGTCCCTGACTGTTAGCCCTTCGACCGCCACCAGGACCGCCTGATTGAAGTAGCTTTGATTGGTGAGCTCCAGCTCGAAAAACCTGCGCTGGATAGGCGTTAGCGGCACTTCCCCTTGCGGGATCGATTGACTAAGCGCTGGCTCCGTTTGTTCGCCGGCTAACTGCACAACCTCAGCTAATCCCGCGATTGTCGGATGCTCGAAGAAATCCTTGACGGTAACTCGAATCCCGATATTCTGAAGCCGCGCCACAACCTGCATGCTGACGATAGAATCGCCGCCTAATTCGAAGAAGTTATCGTGAACACCGATGCTATCGATCCGCAATAAATCTTGCCAGATCTTGAGGAATTCTCTTTCTGTTTCGCTTCTGGGTGGCGTATGTTCTTGCGATTTGAGTTGGTCCGCTGGGACCGAAGGCAATTTGGCGCGATCGACCTTTCCGCTCGATGTGCGTGGAAGCGCCTCCAGGTACACGAACGCAGCTGGGATCATGAAATCCGGGAGCTTCGCGCTTAAGTGCCGGCGCATCCGGTCCTGCAATGCACCATCCATTGCACTGTGAGTTGATGCCACGAAGGCCACCAGGTGCTTGGAATGAACTCCGCGATCACGCAAAACCACAGCGGCCGCTTGCACCTCCGGCAATTCGTGCAAAAGAGCTTCTATCTCGCCCAGTTCGACCCGGAAACCCCGAATCTTTACTTGCGAATCGCCACGACCCAGGAACTCGATGAGAGATCCGTTGAGGAGCCGCGCTAAGTCGCCGGTTCGATAAAGGCGCTCGCCGGGGCCATCGAAGGGATTCGGCACAAAGCGCTCTGCCGTTTGTGCCGGACGATCGACATATCCGCGCGCCAAACTCACGCCCCCAATGCAAAGCTCACCTGGAGCGCCCGCGGGTACAAGCCTCTGCAGCCGGTCGAGAATATAGATTTGAGTGTTGGCGATCGGCTCGCCTATCGGCACTGTTTCGAAAGTATTGCTTGAGCGGCAGCGCCAATGTGTTACGTCGATGGCAGCTTCCGTGGGCCCGTATAGATTGACCAGGTCACACGGCAGTTTTGCCATACATTTTTCCACTAGCGCGCGATCGAGTTGTTCACCGCTCGCAAAGATATACCGCAACGACGTTAGTGTTTCAATGCCCCGCGTGACGATGAAAATCGATAGCATGGTCGGGACAAAGTGCACCAGGGTGACCTTTGTACAGAAGATTGTGCGTACCAACGCGTCGGCATCCTTGTGATCGTCCGGGCCAGCGAGCACCACTGTCGCCCCGCTTATTAGCGGGAGAAAAAACTCCCACGCGGACACGTCGAAGGTATATGACGTTTTTTGTAAAATTCGATCCTGATACCCAATTCCGTAAGCGTCACGCATCCATTCGAGGCGATTGACCAAGCCGCGGTGAAGATTGGCAACTCCCTTCGGTTGGCCGGTCGATCCCGACGTATATAGGATGTAGATGGTGTTGTCCGGCCCATTTATATGTTCCAGATTCTCACTTAATTCGAGATCTACTGCCGATCGCTCCTTATCCAGGCAGAGAGTCTTAGTCGCGACTCCGGCGAATTTCGCCTCCCACTCTGTGTGCGTCACGATGAGTCTTGTAGCGGTTTCTGCGATCATCGCGGCCAACCGGGCATTGGGCAGGTCGGGATCGAGCGGTAAGTAGGCGGTTCCAGCCTTAAGAACACCGACCAGAGCGACGATCAGGTCGGAACATCTCTTGAGGCTGATCCCGACAGGAGCTTCGGCGCCAGCGCCTTGGCGACGAAGATAATGCGCTAATTGGTTTCCACGCGTGTTGAGTTCGCGATACGTTAGCTTTTCGGAGCCGGATTCGACAGCAATCGCTTCGGGAGTGCGCGCGGCTTGTTCTTCGATCAACTCGTCAAGAGTGCGGCTGTCCGAGTACGGCGCGGCGCGCCCCCTGGATGCCACGAGTACTTGCCGTTCATCGCTTTGGGAAAGAACTGCGATGTTAACGATCCTTTGCTGCGAATTGCTTGCGATGCCCTCCAATACGCGCTCGAACTGTTCCAGCATCCGTCGCACCGTCTCATCTGAATATCGTGACGTGTCGTAGGTGATCGAAAGACGAACCCTTTCGCCTGGCGTAACGGAGATCGAGCAAGGGTAATGATCGCGGCCTTCTTTACTTACGCGGGAGATTTGCAGCGATTCGAGTCTTTCAGGAAGCGCAGCGGGGAAGTTATCGAAGGCAAGAATTGTATCGAATAACGGCGTGCCGCGGGGCACGGCACTTACATCCTGGATGCTGCTCAGTGAAACGTGTTGCCAGGTTCTCTGTTGCAACTGCCTATCTTGAATTTCCTTCAGCCAGGGTAATAATGTCTGTTCCGGCCCAATGTCAATCTTCAGCGGCACTGTATTAATGAACATCCCAGGAATTGATTCCACATCCTGGACTTCAGCGGGCCTGCCCGACACGACGATACCGAAGACCACCGTTTCGTCCCCGCTATAGCGGCTCATCAGAATCGCTATCGCGCCTTGAACAACTGTGTTGATTGTCAGCTGGGCGCGTGCCGCAAAAGACCGGATATCTGTGCTCGAATCGTGCGAAAGAACCCTATGTTGCCGGTCATGGGCGACAGAAGCATCTCGCTTGTCGCCGATTAGTCGAGAAAGGCCGAGGGTCGTTGGACCCGTAATGCCTTCTAATGCCCGACGCCAGAAGTTCTTGGCCTGCTCGGAATCTTGTTGCAGCAACCAGACGATATAATCGCGATATAGTCGCGGCTGTGTGAGTGACGAATGTCGCCCCTCAATTTCAGCGGTGTACAGTTCCATGACCTCCGCCAGTATCAGCGGAGCGCTCCAGCCGTCGAGCAGGATATGGTGATAACTCCAGACGAAGTAGTAATCTTCTTGCGCTATCCGCATCAGCG
>Ga0070737_10003612_pt1 | contig 16477 bp, 14 predicted proteins | sample Coa_R1_10_FD_66438 | JGI IMG/M metagenome (GOLD analysis project Ga0070737, IMG submission 66438) | Surface soil microbial communities from Centralia Pennsylvania, which are recovering from an underground coalmine fire - Coalmine... | ecosystem: Environmental > Terrestrial > Soil > Unclassified...
CCACGTTGCTCTTCTTCCGAGCGAAGCAAACCCTCAGCCCACATTTGAATCAAGGAAGGCTCTGAGATTCTGACTCTGTGTATTTACCTCTTTGTTACTAGAAGCGTGCACACTCCGCCCAGCATCTCTATCTCTTGATAAACCGTGGAAAACCCCGCAGATTGTAGCAGCTCGATGAGTTCTCGGTTGGTTGGGAGCCTTCTCACAGTTGTGTAAAGGGCCCCGAACTTGAGGCCGGGTCTACCCGCGGCGAGGAATGCTATGAGCGGGGCAATTGCTTTCCAGTAAACGCTGATCAGCGCTCGCTTCAACCTTGACTCGGGCTTGCTCAGGTCCACAATGAGGAATAGCCCACCGTTCACAAGTATCCTCGAAATCTCCTTGAGCGCGACGAAGAGGTTACGAGCGTCACGAATGGCAAACCCGGCGATGGCGCAGTCGAATGAGCCGTCTCTCAGTGGGATGTGTTCGTATACTCCAAGCACACCTTCGGAATCTTTGTTCCTAGCTTTAGCCACCTTCATCATCGGAGCGAGCGCGTCCAACATCACCGTTGACCGCAGATTCGAGTCAATATTCAACAAAAGCTCAGTCATCTTTCCCGGTCCGGAACCAAGATCGAGGATGGAGATACCCTGTCGTCGCTTGTTCTCGTTCTTCTTTAGTTCGCCTAGGAGTAGTTCTAGTCCGTGCTTACGAACTCGGAGGTCAGATCCGAGCGAGATGTACCTGTTTGTCTTATCGTAGACTGGTATCACCTCTCTCAGGGTCTCTTCGACGGACGCCCAATCATCTTTCAGCCCAAAGTCATCATCAAGGTCCTTCGTTTGGCTGGTCCTCGACCCCTCTAACGGATTTCAGGATTAATCGACTATTCGGTCGAGCGGTTTTAGGACGTTGGGTATCTGTTCAATGATATCCGTCGAGGTAATGTGGAACCCCTTGATTTCGGTCGCGAGCCTACCCGCTCTTCCAACTATGAATGACGCGGCCGCCGCAAGTTCGACCGATTTGAGATCGGGTCTCTGAGCGAGCATAGTCCCGATCACTCCAGAGAGCGTGTCACCTATGCCGCCGCAGGTCATCGCTGGGCTTCCCTCTTTGTTCACCAGAACGAGCTCTCCGTCAGAAACCACTGTTTCATGACCCTTGAGAACAATTGTGATCCCGAACTCGCGTGCTTTGGATTGAACCGATGAAATCTTTTCATCAAGAGTCTTCCCCGGGTCTGAATTGAAAACGCGCTTGAACTCTCCGGGGTGCGGCGTCGTGACACACTGTTTTCCCTTTACCTTTGCGTAGATCTCCGTGTTCTGTGCCTCGGCGTCGAGCGACACCCTGACATTTCGCTCAAGACAAACCTCGTCCACAATCTTCTTGACTCCATCTAGATTCTGTCTCCCGAGGCCCGGCCCGATGACCATCGTGTCGATCTTCGGCAACCACTTGAGCAGCGCGCTCGCGGCGCCCCTCGTGAGTTTTGCGTCGGCGAGCGGGAATACTATGAGTTCCGGAGCAAGAGATCTGATGGGTGTGGCGATGAGGTTGGGAACGGCCAAGTACACAAGATCTGCGCCGCTCCTTAGAGCCGCGGTTGATGTAAAATATGGCGCGCCATGGAAGATCCTGCTTCCTCCGACCACGCCGACGACCCCGTTGTCCCCCTTGTGCGACTCGATCCTTCTTGGCTTGATCACTTTCTTGAGCAGATCAATTGAGGTTTCCGAAAAGTCAGGCATTGTGACTTGAGCGTTCTCTCTTCCAACATACCTTCCGTGAGACCAAGTATAAAAGAAACAGTCCGAAATTGGGGAAATGGGAAAGTATATCCAAGCAAAAAAAGAGGGCGTGTGCTCCGACAATTTTGGCCAGAAACAAAGTGAGCAGCGGGGACTGGAAAAATCTTCCCGCTGTACGGGACATCGAGATTGACGAAGACTCCAGTGTGAACGATGTCATATCAGGGATGAGTGAATCGGGAGGGTTCCAAGCAAAGAACCTGGGAACCGCGCTCGACGTGCTCGAGAGGATGTGCAAAGACAAAGGTTGCGTCAAGTTTCTCTCATTTCCCGCCGCGATAATCTCCACGGGGAACAGGGGAATCATAAAGGAGTTCGTAAGAAGAAAGCTCTGCGACGTTGTTATCACCACTTGCGGAACTCTCGACCACGATATAGCTAGGGCATACAAGCCATACCTCTCCGGGGGCGAATTCACCATGGATGACGTAGAGTTGGAGAAGAAGGGAGTACACCGTCTGGGGAACGTTCTAGTCCCGAGAGACAATTACGGACCGCTCATCGAGGAGAAGGTTCAAAAGATTCTCGCTGACATGTATCACAACGGGGAAAAGGAACCAACCACGAGGCTTCTCTGCCAGAGGATCGGGGAGTTCATCGATGATGACTCTTCGATTCTATACTGGGCCGCCAAGAACAGAATCCCCGTGTTCGTCCCCGGCATCACGGACGGAGCCGTCGGAAGCCAGTGCTGGTTGTATTATCAGATGCACAGGGATTTCAAGATCGATCTTTTGAGGGACGAGCAGGAACTTTCGGACATCATCTACTCTGCGAGAAAGTCTGGTGCTCTAATGCTCGGGGGAGGAATTTCAAAGCATCACACGCTCTGGTGGAACCAGTTTCGCGACGGCCTTGACTATGCGGTCTACATCACGAGCGCGACCGAACTCGACGGGAGCCTCTCCGGGGCGCATGTGAGGGAGGCAATCTCATGGGGTAAGGTGTCGATGAAGGCAAGTCAGGTTACCGTGTTCGGCGAGGTCACAACTTTACTTCCCTTCATTGCGGTTGCTCTCATCCAGAGGATCAAAGGCAAGAAATAACGCTAGCCCGTCCCCCATCCTTTCCTTGACACCTGTTGCCCGCCGATTTAGGGCCATCTCGGAACCAATACATCCGAGTGTCTCGTGTAAAACTTATAACGGGATTTTGGAGTTCTGGTCTAATCAGCCACTTTCTTCCAAAAAAAGAGAAGAAAGTGAAACCCTGCGAGATGTCATTGTTATCAAAAAAATAGAGTGGAACATGTAAAGTTGGCATTTGACTATGGAATAGCCGCCGTGGGCGGAGCTGTTGTCGCTCTGCTTTACGCGATGTACCTTTTCTTTCACGTGAGGAGCCAGGACCAAGGTAATCCGAGGATGGTAGAGATCGCGGGGGCGGTCCGGACAGGAGCAAACGCTTTCCTGAGCAGGGAGTACAAGGTGATCTTCCCAATCGCTGTGATAATTGCAATTTTGATCTTCGTCTTCATCGACCTTCCGTTGAAGACCAACGGAGCTACCGCTGCGGGGTTCGCGGTAGGTTCATTCCTATCCGCCGTTGCTGGATACGTTGGGATGGCCACGACGGTGAGGACGAGCTCGAGGACCGCCCAAGCAGCTCGGAAGGGATTGGGAAGCGCGCTCACGCTCGCCTTCAGGGGAGGAGGGGTGATGGGGATGGCTGTCGTTGGTTTTGGCTTGCTCGGAGTTTCATTGTTCTACCTTGCTTTTGAAAGTACAATCGTCGCGACGCCCGCCGTCATTGCTGGTCTCGGTTTTGGCGCTTCGCTCATCGCTATGTTCATGAGGGTTTCCGGGGGGATCTACACAAAGGCGGCCGACGTCGGAGCAGACCTCGTCGGAAAGACGGAGGCGGGCATCCCGGAGGATGACCCAAGAAACCCGGCTGTAATCGCCGACAACGTGGGAGATAACGTCGGGGACTGCGCGGGGATGGGTGCGGACGTATACGAGTCCTTCGTTGTGACCTCTATCGCTGCGCTGATCCTTGCGGCGCTGATCACCGAGAAGAACTTTGCATCGACCCTCGGGTCGCTCGAGATTTACGTCACATCAAACCAGCTCCTGGTCTATCCACTGCTCCTCGGCGCGGGAGGTATCATCGGTTCGATTCTGGGTGGCTTTTACATTCGAAAATCGATCAAGAAAGACCCGATGGGAGCTCTGAACATCGCGCTCATCATCTCTGCGGTAATCGCGGGGATAATCGACTTGGTGGTCAGTTACTACATCTTCAACGGAAGTGCGTTTGGGTACTATCTCTTCGCAAGCGCCGTGGTCGGCATAATCGTGGTCGTTGTCATAGAGAAGGTCGCAGATTACTATACTTCGTACAACTACAGACCGGTGAAATTCGTAGCCGAAGCCAGTCAGACGGGGCCCGCCACCAACTTTCTCGCAGGTTTCTCAACTGGTCTCCAGAGCACCGCTCCATCAGCTCTGGTCTTGGTTCTCGCGATTCTGATCTCATACTACATCGGATACGCCGCGTCTGGATCAAACGTGCTCATCGGAGTATACAGCACCGCGGTCGCGACGATGGCTGAGCTTTCTCTCACGGGTGTGATCATGTCGATTGATTCCTTCGGTCCGATTACCGACAACGCAAACGGGATCGTCGAGATGGCGGGACTCGAGCACGGAGTGAGAGAGGTCACGGACGAACTCGACGCCGTTGGTAACACCACCAAGGCAACGACAAAGGCGTTCGCCGTAATGTCTGCGGCGCTTGCGGCGGTTGCGATCTTTTTTGCCTTCCAGAGCGAGGTCAACACACAGATCGCTGCAAGCGGCGGATTGCTCTCAAAGTATCACCTGATCGCGGGCCAAGCACTCAGTTTCACTTTGAGTGATCCGCGCGTGATCATCGGTCTTTTCATCGGGAGCCTTCTCCCGTTCTACTTCTCGAGTTTCCTGATCCAGGCTGTGGGTCGAGCCGCGATCCAGATGGTGAACGAGGTGAGGAGGCAGTTCAAGGAGATCAAGGGCATCATGGAGGGAACCGCAAAGCCCGACTATGCCAGGTGCGTGGACATCAGCACGACCGCGGCGATCAAGGAGCTCGCTAAACCTGCACTGCTCGCGATAGCCACTCCCCTCGTGGTGGGCTTTTTGCTCGGTCCGCTTGCTCTGGGCGGTCTTCTCATAGGCAGCGTCGTCTCTGGAGTGTTCCTCGCTTTCATGATGACCAACGGAGGAGCGGCCTGGGACAATGCAAAGAAGTACATCGAGATGGGTAACCTCGGTGGAAAGAAGAGCGAGCCCCACAAGGCCGCCGTCATGGGAGATACCGTCGGGGATCCGTTCAAGGACACCGCGGGCCCGGCGATCAATTCGCTGATCAAGGTGCTCAACACAATCTCGATTGTGTTCGTGTCCGCGATAGTACTCTTCGCACTGTTTGTTTAGAACCGTGAGCCGCCACAAGACCTGCCTGGGTCTTGCGCGCCTCCACACCCATCATGAGGCTCTACAACCGTGCAGTCTTCATTCGATGAGTACAAAAAATCCGACACCATAATATATGAAAAAGAGAGGAGAATGCCCCCATTGCCTCCTGCAAGTGGAGGGGTGGCGGAGAGGTTACGCGTCCGCCTGCAGTCCTATGTCACGCAGTAGAAAGCGGATTCGGGCATCAAAACATGGATCCAAACTCGACGCAGATATGTGGGTTCGAATCCCACCCCCTCCTTAGTTATTCGAACCCTAGCAGGGTACGAAACCGTCGCTTTTTCTTCGAACACTAGACTAATGAAACGCAGGTCTGATTCGTCTATGTCAGACCATAATTTGTATTTACATGTAAGTCAACATTTAAATGTCAGATGTAAGCATTGATGGGTATGACAGATGAACGAAAGAAGAAAGTAGTGCAAACCGAATTGGAAGCCGGTGACTACGAGACTCTTCTAAGCTTGGCAAGAAGAAAGAACATGACGATCAAAGAGGCTGCGAGAGAGGCTTTGCGATCTTGGGCTGCATCCACAATAGACCTAACAGAAGATCCACTATTCAAGTTGAAACCCGTCGAGTTCAAAGTAAAGGTCAGGTCTAACGAAATCGAAGCCTTCCTTTACAAGAAGAGATAGGTCTTGATTGTCTTTGTCGATTCCTCAGCCCTAAAGGCAAACTACGATGTGGGGGATGATTATCATGATGAGGCCGTTGAACTGATGCACAAGATTGCAGCCAGAGAGACTGACATTAGCTCATTTCTGACGACAGATTATGTTCTAGATGAAGCGGTGACTCTAACTCGCTTTGCTCACAGTCACAGAAAAGCAGTCGAACTGGCGGAAGCAACGTTGGCATCTAGATTTATGAGGGTGATCTTTTCTGGCGAAGCTCTTTTTTCAGAGGGAATGCGTATTTTCAAACAGCATTCAGACAAGGAATGGAGTCTGACTGATTGTGTATCATTCGCAACGATGAAAGAAAACGGGATTCGGACTGTGTTTACATTCGATGCCCACTTTAAGCAGTTTGGTTTCATGACCATTCCGTAACTTCCGCGTCCACCTATCTATTGGATGAAACACCCATTCCTTCAGACAGTTTTTTGGTGAAAAAGTATTCGAACTCTAAAAGAGTACGAATACCACCCCCTCCTCATGTGTGTAGATCGGGCGGCAGAGGTTTCTCTTGCGGGTCTGTCCGTCGGGTTTGGAGCCTTTGGCTCATTAGCCAGGCCCTTGGAAATGAAACGAGTCATCTAGTGGCTCTTAGAAAGAGATCGACCTACAGTTAGGTACTTGACTCCGACCCAGATCCTTGACAGACCTCCCGATGATGAGTACGTAAAACAAGCCCGTTCAGAAATAACTAGGAAGGGCTGGGCAGCAGAAATACTGAGAGAACAACTACCAGGATTTCGTTGGAACAATGCATGGGTGGCACAACTACACCCTCATCGATCGGCCGAAATACGTAGCGACAGGGTGGAAGTTTCTTTCTTTTGGTAGACTTGGGCGTAACCGCAAAGAACAACCGGATGCTCAATGCATGTAAGCTTTTAGGCGAACGCTTTCTAAAAAGCGAAGAGAACGATCACCTCCTTTCTTCATCGTTCTTCCCTTCTTCCGTCCGTCTATCGCTCGTTTTCGAACGTTAATCCCTCAAAGCCTAAATATGCGAAATAAGACATATCTTACGAGGGGTCAAAGTGTCAATAGAATTGAGTCGTCTATCGGAGCGCGGTCAGATAGTTATCCCAGCCGAAATTAGAAAGAGCATGCGCCTAAAGGAAGGGGAGCGATTCATAGTAATGGGGCTAGATGATACTATAGTCTTAAGAAAACTCGAGCTCTCTAAGGAACGGCTAAGGCTTAAAGATCTAATTCAAAGGTCAAGAAAAAAGGCAAGCAAAGTTGGGTTCTCTGAGAAAGAAATCCAAGAATTGATTGAGAAAACGAGAAAAGTTGCCGAATGAGGGTCACGCTTGATACCAATGTCCTTGTTTCAGCTTTTATTTCAAAGCAAGGCAACCCTGCAAGGATTCTGGACATCGTAACAACGCTTGACGAAATTTCGCTCTTGCTGTCTAAAGAAATACTTGATGAGTTCAGAGATGTTCTGAGCAGAACCGATGTATCTGAGCGTTTCCAATATTCCAAGCAAGATATTGAGGAGTATATCGCAGCTATTAGAGGCGTAGCGACCATTATCAAGGTTGAATCAAACTTCAAGGTTGTCAAAGACGATCCGAACGACGATATCATACTTGAGACTGCGGTCGATGGCAAAGCAGATTTCTTAGTCTCGGGAGACAGACATTTGAGAGAAATTAAATCGTTTAGAAACGTAAGAATCGTAAGTCCTAGGCAGTTCCTAGCGATAATTGCGAGAAATTTCGGTGAACTCATCTCCTCCTAATGACTAAAAAGCACAATACCCGTCGGAAAAAAAGAATTGACTTTTGCTCGATAATTCCAAATCCGTTCTTATGGTTATTCGAACCCTGTGAGAGTACGAATACCACCCCCTCCTTACTTTTTTGGTCAATGTGCGTGCCCGCAAAACCCTCTGCCAATTTGAACTCGGAAGTCGATAGCGTACCAGTTACTTTCTCGAAACCACCTATCTTATCTTTGAACGAGAAAAAACATTCACAAAAATAACAGAAACATTGAATACCCGCAAGCGGTTCGGTAAATGTTTTTTCGCCTTTCTTAGACACCGAGTATGCTCTGGCTCCTTGCGGACGTTGTGTTAGAGCAAGATATGGCGGTGTTCGAACAATGACCTGATTTCTAAGAATTTAGACAGACTTTCTTACCGACTCACAGATTTAATTCTTGACCAGTTGAATTATCTCTTTCTTATCGTCGTCAGGAATCTGAAATGTATCGATAACAAACTTGGTCTCGTGTTCTTCCAAACCGAACAGTTTGAAAACAAGAGCGTCTACTTTGTTCATAGCGTGTTGTCGCTTCTGTTCCTCAATCTCTCCTGAGATGAGACTGCATGAAAGCGAAGAAATTTCTTTTCCCACTTTGTCGATTTTTCGAGGAATAGGCAATATATCTAAGATGTATTGGTTCAGGGTCATTTTCGACAACAGTTGTTTACCTCGATATTCAATTAGAAGACTGTTTAATAGACCGACAACAAAGCACTGTTCTTCTCTTGTTTGCTCAGGGCGGAAGTAGACTATTGAGTTAGCAACTGCGACTTTAGGGGGAAGTATTGTTGAATAGAATTTCCGAACGCTATTGGGCAGGATTGTCCTTATGGCTATGCGTTCTTTGTAAAAGTCGTCAAACTTATTCTCTTTCTCCTCGTCTTTCTTTTTTCTTTCATCTTTCTCGCTCTTCTTTGGGAAAAACTTCTCAGGTATTACATAGTGTTCGGCCTGACTCTTGAATGAATAATGGTTTATCATTTCACCCTCTGCCAACGGGATTGTGGTCTTGTCGCTTCCAAATTTGTCACGGTCATTCGTCATGTGTATGTCCTGAGCAGACTTCAACCTGAAACCAGCGTTTGTTTCTGCTAGGATCGGAAACTTGGAAAGTTTCTTTAGGATTCGAAAGTCCATTTCTGACCGAATCCAAGAAAGGATGCAGTAATCTCCACTCAGACGCAAATAGAAGTCAAGAGGATTCCTCTCAAAAGGAAAGTATGGGCGGGTTATTTCTTTCAAGTCAGAGCAGAAGCAATACCCAATGATATTTTCGCCTGATTCTTTGACATATGTGAAGACAACAAAACGAAAGTTTGGGTCAACATCATCGAAGATAAGACCGTTAGGTATACGATTGTTGAATTCTCTAAACTCAAAAGAAGTGTAATTGCTGAGCAGGTATCTTCGCAAAGCAGTAGAGCCTAGTTCGCCTATGACTCCCTTCGAGCAAATCATTCCCAACCTGCCCTTCTCTTTCAATAATTGATTAGACCTTTCGATAAAGAGGCGATAGTAGTTTGGATCTGATTTCTTCCACTTGAGTCCGTTCCACACATTATTTTGAAGGGTGTATTCAGGAAGAAATTTTATGAGCCTTTGATACGTCTCGAAAGATTCGACATACTTATCCCATTCGGCTTTTATCTCTGGTTTTTTCAACAACTCCTCTTTCTTTGCATCTTGGTCGGACTTTTCCAGAAACCGAAAATCTGTCGAATATGTTTCGAAGAACTCTCTATCTTTCGATTTTAGAATGTCGTAAGGTGGGTTTTCAATGATAACATCGAAACCGCCAGAGGCAATTATATCACTGAATTCTATCATCCAATGAAATGGTTGCATGTAAAGCATGTTTTCTTCTGAAATCTGAGGGATAATTTTCGATATTGTCTTGTTCTTTCGTTTCGTGACAGGGACTTCAGTCTTTGCTTTAATCTGTTCATTAACGTAAGCGAGAAAATTACTTGATGCTTTTGCTTCAATAGGATGAAGAATTTCTTCTATAACTGTCTTGATTGAACTACGCAATTGAGGGGAGTCTTCATTCTTGTAAATTTGAATGAGGTTTTCTTTTATGGTAGTTAGATTCTTCAGAGTAGGGAAACTTGCAAGCGTTGCTATCTTTTGTATTTGGTCTGGATATACTCGCTTAAGAGGCTCAATTCCTTCCTCTATGTCAAGTTCTATGAATTCATCTAAGAATTTAGCCTGAGTTTGTGGTGTGGTTATGAATCCTACTAGGCTATTTCCTTGCCTTATGTTATATTCAATGTTTGGAAGGGCATGGAGTTTTTCTTCCGCCTCAGCCGACTCTATTAGTGCCATCCATAACCTAAGTTTCGCAATCTCGACAGCGTTAGGGTCAATATCAACGCCGTAGAGATTTGTAACTATAATGTGTCTTAAGACAGAATAAGTGCTGACTGTAATCTTCAGTTTTTGTTGGAATACTCGATTTATTCTAAGAAGTAAATCGCCTGCATCCTTCAAGAAGTGACCGCTTCCGCATGCAGAATCGAGGACTTTAACTTCATCAACAATTTGATAGAGGCGTTTTAGAATGTTTGTTTGACTTGGCGGGTTTTTGAGCAGGTCATCATAGTTCGACCAGTGAGCAACCTTTTCTGAAGGATAATCAAATTCCTTAAGGACTTCAACGCTTCTATCAAAGAGAAACTTCTTTAGTGAATTCTCGCACAGATAGATTGTGATTTCCCAAGGAGTGTAATATGCCCCCTGTTCCTTTTTGGAAAATGTTTCTGATTTCGAAGTAATATAGTTGATTGTCTTTTCAAATACTCTGCCTAGAATGTCTGGATTGATGCGATTCTCTGTAGCGTCCTGTCTGAAGGTCAAGTCATAGTGTGCAAGAAAGACGTTAACTATTTCGAATAAGATGTCATTTTCAATATCATAATCTCTTTCATTTGCCACAGTTGGGATAAACAAACCGCCGTTTAGATACGGGATGTCAGAGAATAGCACACTTCCACGAGGTAGGTGTCTATCCGCGACAGGCTTGCTAAGAACGTCATAAAAGAACGGCTTCAGAAATGTCCGATAGAACGTAGTGGGATTATTGCTTGACTTGTTGTATTCATCTATCAATTCACTAAGAAAGTCTTTGTGAATGATTTGTTTGTCTTGTAGAAATTTCGTAAAAATTAACCTATTCATTGTAATGACAGCGAACAAGCGTATGTCGCTTTTTGGAACAGTATCACTGGGTTTGGTAATTTTGTTAAGAAGACAATTGGTAACTCTTTCTCCTCTTTCTATTCCGAAAATATATTTGATATATTCCTGATAGAATCTACTCGTTACCTCACTCTGCTGCTTAATGCTATCTTCTGTTTCACCTGCGAGAGCATCAAGGATTGTGACTTGAGAGAAATTAAAGTCAAATTTCTTGTAGAGACCCAGCAGGTCATCGTCAGAAGTTAATGTCTGATTTAATTGGCGGGAAACAAAGGGAGTTAGGTCAACTGTAGCAACTGTAGATATTTTCTTTTTCTCAACGGAAACCTTGAGAAGTTTCCATTCGAAACCATTTGTTGCAACTCCATACTCTGCAACTGAAAATCGGTCTCTAAGCCATTCTCTGACTTGCGATGCTCCCGAGTTTGGAGCCTCAAGATTCTTGTTGATAGGTTCTGCTTCGAACAGTATGAATTGTGTTTTGACTATAATTTTGTAATCTGCTACTCTTTCGGTTAGTGTTGTTTCGCTTCGATACGGGCGTGGATAACCTAAGAACTCAAGTAACCTTTCGACAACTCTTTCTTTGGTGAAGGCTTCAGGTTCTTGCTTATGAAGGGTATCGTTAATGGTCAGGGTGTCCCTCTTGATGAAAAGTTTGTCAAGAGTCGAATCAGAGGAGACCTCTGATTTGATGTCAAGAAAAATCTCATGCATTAATTTCTTGAAATCTTCATACTTACTGTTAACTTGAACAACTTGAGTAACAGATTTTCCCAATGTCCAACTAGGGCTCGGTCTTTCAAAAGGTGGATTTAATGTTACGGATGTTTAGGGTAAGCACAAATAGAATTATTCGAAAACTCTCTTTATTCCCGGGATCGAGTCGAAATCAGAATCATTAGAGTATATTTCGTACTATTTTTCTCATGAGAAAACCGAACTCCTAAATCCCACTTTCCCGAGCTAAAATGGGATGAAATGATTAGCACTTAAGGTGGATTCAAAAGGAAGGATTCAAATTCCTAAGAAGATCCGTCAAGAGCTTGGCATTAGGGAAGCGGTCACCGCAACAATAGAGAACGGCACAATGAACATAGAGCCAGTAGAGAAGATTTTGGATAGACTGTCAGGTTTGATCAGATTTAAGTACGCCAGCATCGAAACAATCTTACCCGAACTGAGGAAGGTTGCTGAGAAACAGCTGATGAAAGAAGTCTCCTAGTCAGATGTGTTCACTTTTTGCTGTTTGAAAGCGATCCCAAAATACCCAGCGCCGCAACTCTTTATGGTATTCGTGCGACCAGTCCATCGAAGTCAGAATCGAAAGTCATCATCCTTTCGATCTTTTTCTTGCCAATATGAGAAAGCGAGATGCAGTCAGTGAAGCTCATAGGTTTCCTTCCCAATTTCTGAAACTTCGCCCAAGCGGTCTCGAAGTGGCCAGTGTCGGTGTAAAGTTTTTGTATCCGAGGAGATTCGATAATGAATGAACCAGTGCTTATTGCAATTCGGTGATCACGGGTTCGAGCTAATGCCGTTGTGATAGATTCATCAATGACATAGTCAGGAGGAAATATTTCTCCGAATTTGCCCTGGAGAGCTTGCTTCATTAATTCGGTCGCTCTCGCATGATTGTTGTCACTCCTGTTATTTGCCGCAACGAAAACTCCAGTATCGATAAACACAGCCAAGATCGTTTATTCCACCCCGTAAAGATATTCGTCAACTTTCTCCGATGCGTCTTTGACTTTCCAATCATCTGGTTTCTTCAGCCTCTTCCACGCCGGATCCTCTTCGAGCGGAGGAAGCTTTCTGATCCTTTTCAAAAATTCATCTTTGTTGTCGAGAGAGTAGTCGACCATCAATCCTAGAGCCTCTTGCAACGTGATCTTAACCCCCCTTTCCAGAACTAAGGAAGCCACAAATCGCTCTAGATCCTCTTTCCTCTTCTTGTCCATCTTTACGGTCAACGCCATTTTTTGCTAACTTTGTCCAAGCAGTTCCGGTAGCGTATTCTCCGCTTATACTTTGCTACAAGTATCTGATACGCCAATTGCCCCCGAAATCCTCGCCAGCGTGAACTCTTGCTGGGAAACTCGAACTAAGGGCTAGACCACTTCGTGCAAAGGAATGCTCCAAAGCTAACAGGGATCTGAAGGCGATCCCCTCTTTACGTTACCACAGTTCGAACATGTCAAATTTGAGGCGGATTGCACCTCAAAATTGAAGGCTTTTGCCAAGCAAGAAGTGCGAACACCTGCTTTCTAGCCCCAAATGTCAAGCGATCGTACCTCAAGATCACTTCTGAGGAAGAGCTGAGAGAAGGAAGACAAGAAGCCTTGCGATACTAAACCTAAGCCGATTTTTTCGCAGTCCCAATTTGAAGCTTTACAAACCTGCGAGTTTCCAATGAGGAGATCATGGATTTCTCCGAACGGAATCGAACAATTGAGCCGCACCCAGACTTTGACGAATCTTACAAAGGCACCCCGCCGTGGGATATTGGTCGACCACAAAGTGATTTTATTCTTGTGGAAGAGCGAGGCGAGCTCCGCGGTTCGATACTGGACGTGGGCTGCGGGACTGGAGAGAACGCGCTATTCTTTGCATCTAGAGGACACGTAGTCGTTGGGATCGACTCTTCTCCTAGGGCGATCAACAAAGCGCAGAGGAAAGCAAGAGAGAGAAAGATCCCTGGAGTGACATTTGTGGTGGGGGATGCATTGAACCTTTCACGTGAATTGAAAGGAACATCATTTGACAACATTACTGATTGCGGATTGTTTCACATCTTCACCGATGAACAACGTTTGCGCTTCACTGGGAGTCTGCAATCAGGTCTGAAAGAAAATGGCAAGTACTTCATGCTCTGCTTCAGCGACCTCGAGCCCATAGGATGGGGAGGCCCGAGGCGCGTATCTCAAGCGGAGATAAGAGAAAGTTTCTCAAACGGATGGGCGATTAATTACATCAAGGAAGCACGTCTAGAAACTAATTTGGCCTATGTCGCCGGTAGAGCCTGGATGTCGTCGATCTCCATACGAAAATAGTCAACAGATTCTTCTCCTTTGCAAGGTCAAGAGGGAAAAGAAATCACGGATAGTGTATTATGATTCTAACTTGAACGTCTCAGCAATAGCGGGCCTCTGGAGATTAGGATCCAAGACCCCTAGGTAAGTTTGCCAGGTTGCCTGCTCCGTACCCAAAAAGTTTCACCGATCTTGAGCGACAACGAGTGGGCAGGATGGCTCGAATTGATGAAGAACACCTTCCGCTACGGAAACATTGCTAAAATTTGGAAGGAGGCGGAATTGGAGTCGTGGTTTGATCCTTCATTTCGGGAATTTGTGAATAGAGAGTTGGTGCCAGCAACAAAGACAATGACTACAACGAAGCAGTAGAGGCACCGGCGTATGGGCGAATTGATGTGTAGATCATTAGGCCACTTTAGCTTTCTCGGAATGTGCAAAAAATTCAGATTCGGGCGAGCCGATTTTCATCGGCCCGCCAAAATCATGTTCTTTTCCTAACTTCCACCGCCCGCGCATGTTGCAACCGGGTTAGACGCGCTGGTATCTAGGTCGACTATCGTTGTGTGTGAGGTGTAGCAAAGCCACACGCCGTTGGTATTCCCGACCACTCTGTTGAACGCAACGAGCGTGTTGGATATCACGGCTGGTGCGAAAGGCTGAGGGTTCTCCGCGACGATCGATATTCCAGTTGTTCCCTGAACTACATTTGGTGTATTGCTCGTGGCGTTTGGCGGACCAGGATAGTAGCCATTGTTGATGAGGTTGTTGAACTTAATTTCCGTGTTGACTATCTTGTCCCCAAAGACGTTGGCGTGAACCACGATTCCGGGCAGGTAACTCCCGCGAAGTGTGTTGCCAAGCACGTGGATCCCGGACATGAATGTATTGGGCGCGTCAGTCGCGACAACTATCTGTCCTATGTACGGACCGGTGGGAGCCACGATCGGGGTCGAGGGCGACTGGCCGATGATCGTATTGCCGATCGCCCATACGTCCCTGACACCAAAATTGTATGCGGCGATCACGATCCCACAGCCCCGGGTATTGTTGACGATGCGGTTGCCCAGGATCAGAATATTGTGTGCCGTAAGATTGGCACCGCTCACTCCAAGCGGGGCCCCCGGATTCTGCGGTCCATCATCCGCGATTCCGATCCCACCATCCGCTGTGTTGTATATCACCAAGTTATTCGCCACTACTGAATAGCTTGTCCCCACGAGCTCAATCGGCTTATCCTCCGGTATACATCCTGGGGGCGGAGCCCCGGATGGCGGACATACCGACGATGAAACGCCGTTTGCCTTCACCAGATCGTGGGCTATCACCACGCCCGAGGAGTCCTGGACGAGAATGCCGTGCTGGTTTGCGCCCCAGACCACCGTGCCGGTGATCTCAACATCCGTGCTCCATGGAGCCACGTAAATGCCAATGTCGCAACCGGTCGCATTGATGCTCTTTCCCCTCACGTCGGAGTAGGATCCTACAACCAGCTTGGCGGTAAGCCCCGTATGTCCCGCTGAAACGCATCCAGACGTAGTCGAAGAGGTGGCGAAGACGATTGGGGCTGGAGAAGCTATTTGCACAAGGAATAACGCTATCGCAACGATGGATAGCGAAAGTAGAGTACCGTTCGGAAATTTCCTTTGATTATCCTTCAATTGATAAACACCTTTAATCCATCACTCATGCGAAGTTTCGAGCTGGACTATTAGGACACTAGGCACGAAATCGGATAGAAGATCTCTACAGCTGCCTTTGAATGAGGAGTGTTTATCGATTCTCACAAACTAATCGCGGAAAATCCATCCTTCTCAACGTTCAGATATGATTACAGGGGAGAACGTTTAGAGGCACGTGGACGATCCATTCGCCAACCGCGGCGGTAGGAAGGAGCGAACAACCATTCCCTTCACTTCTAGACTTTAAGCTCTGAACCGAATGATAGAGGATCAATCAATTCTCGCAAGAATCTCTTCGCGGTTCCTTTCTGATCTCGAAGAAGTATTTTTTGCCCTCACCGCCCGGACGGGTATCGAGAGGTACGAGCCCTTTTGGAGTAAGAATCTGCCGAGTGTGAATCTTAACTTTGGAATCGTGATCTATTCTAAATTTGTAAATTTCGTCGGGGAGTCTTGCTTGTCCCTTGTTCTCGAGACTCCGCCACCCGCCGTGCTAGGTTCGATGGAGAATGTATTCTTTTTAATTCCACGCGAGCTTCCTCTTCAAAAATGAGAACGGTTGCAAGCGTTCGATCACCGTTGAAGAATACACGACGCCTCAACTTCTTTGAGCTAGTCTACAGGACCGTGCGCGCAGTTCCAAGGGGAAGAGTTACCACATATTCGGCCGTCGCGAGATTCCTGGGAAACCCACGCGGATCAAGAGCTGTCGGCTGGGCGATGCGCGTCTGCCCCTATTCGGACGTGCCATGTCATCGCGTGATCAGGTCGGATGGTATTGTGTCGGGATACCCCGATGATGTTAAGGAGAGGATCAAGAAGCTGAGGCGCGAGCGTATCAAAGTAAGCGGAAAGC
>Ga0070737_10003613_pt1 | contig 16472 bp, 11 predicted proteins | sample Coa_R1_10_FD_66438 | JGI IMG/M metagenome (GOLD analysis project Ga0070737, IMG submission 66438) | Surface soil microbial communities from Centralia Pennsylvania, which are recovering from an underground coalmine fire - Coalmine... | ecosystem: Environmental > Terrestrial > Soil > Unclassified...
CCCAGGAAGATCTGCTCTTCCTTCTTGCCGAAGGTGATGGGGCCGAGCGCCGACATGCCGACCTCGCAGACCATCTTGCGCGCCAGGTCGGAGGCCTGCTCGATGTCGTTGCCCGCGCCGGTGGTCATGGTGTTGAGGAACAGCTCCTCGGCGACGCGCCCGCCCATCATGATGGCCAGCCGGGTCTCGAGATAGTCGCGGGTGTAGTTGTGCTTGTCGTCGATGGGCAACTGCATGGTGACGCCCAGCGCCATGCCGCGCGGGATGATGGTGACCTTGTGCAGCGGATCGGCGTGTTTGCGCATGGCGGCGACCAGCGCATGACCGGCCTCGTGATACGCAGTCACTTTCTTCTCTTCGTCGGAGAGCAGCATGGACTTGCGCTCGGCGCCCATGAGGACTTTGTCCTTGGCCTGCTCGAAGTCGTACATCAGGACGGTCTTGCGATTTTGCCGCGCGGCGTTGAGCGCGGCTTCATTCACCATGTTGGCCAGGTCGGCGCCGGAGAAGCCCGGCGTACCGCGGGCCAGCACTCCCAGATCAACATCGTCGCTGATGGGAATCTTGCGAGTGTGTACGTGCAGGATCTCTTCGCGACCGCGGACATCAGGACGCGACACGACGACGCGGCGATCAAAACGACCAGGACGCAGCAACGCGGGATCGAGTACGTCGGGACGGTTGGTGGCGGCGATGAGGATCACGCCTTCGTTGGATTCGAAGCCGTCCATCTCCACCAGTAACTGGTTCAGGGTCTGCTCGCGCTCGTCGTGCCCGCCTCCCAGCCCGGCGCCGCGATGACGGCCCACCGCATCGATTTCGTCGATGAAGATGATGCAGGGAGCATTCTTCTTGCCCTGCTCGAAGAGGTCACGGACGCGGCTGGCGCCAACGCCGACGAACATCTCAACAAAGTCCGATCCGGAAATGCTGAAGAACGGCACATTGGCTTCGCCGGCCACGGCCCGCGCCAGCAACGTCTTGCCGGTTCCGGGAGGCCCAACCAGCAGCACGCCCTTGGGAATCCGTCCCCCCAGCTTCTGGAACTTCTGGGCTTCACGCAGGAATTCGATGATCTCCTTCAGCTCTTCTTTGGCTTCATCCACGCCGGCAACGTCTTTGAAAGTCACTTTCTTCTGCTGCATGGAGAGCAGGCGGGCGCGGCTCTTGCCGAACGACAGCGCTTTGTTGCCGCCGGTTTGCATCTGGCGGATCATGATGAACCACAGCGCACCGAGTAAGACGAATGGCGCCAAGTTGAGCAGCCAGGTGGGCCAGCCCCCGCCCTGCGCGTCCTTCACCGTGATGTTGACGCCTTTGTCGCGCAGCTCCTTGTACATGTCCGGATAGGAGCTGGGGACCGTGGTGCGAAATTCTGCTTTGTCGTTCTTGAGCTTGCCGTGGACCTCCTGCCCGACAATCGTCACCTCACTGACGTTGCCCTGGTCCACGTTGGAGAGAAATTCCGAAAAGGTAAAGTCGCGCTCCTTAGCGCCCGAATTTGCCCCTTTCACGACCTGCCACAGCAGCACGCCGGAGAGGACGATTACAAGCCAAAACACGATCGTCTTGACCGTCGAATTCACGCAAAAACTCCTCTCAAAGTGGGGAGACGTCTGCCCCTATGTGCTTAGATGCCGCCCGCCCCTCCCGGATTTATAAAGTCCGGGGCACTCCTGATTGTAACTCGCAGCTAAGCGGAACGGTGCAAAAGACTTGCACAAAAATGTAGGCGACCGCGCCGGAAATGGCTCGGTAACTTCTCGGGGCGTACGGTCCGTAACACAACGGTAATGGACGCGCCAGTCAGCCGGAGGTGAGGTGGAAGCGGGCGGCTACTCGGCCCTCAGAAACTCGGAGCGGGCAGCTCGCGGCGTCGGGTTGCGATGGTTCCATTACTGCCTGAGCTCACCATGATTAGGAAGGGGATGTTACATTCTCAGGCGTAAGCAGCACGGCACAACTCTGAGGAAAGAGTGAGCGACAACGCGCAAGAGAGGACAACGTGGAAGGTATTCCAAAGCCTGCGCCCGTTGAGCCGGGGACGAGCGCTCCGCGACGCACTGGCCGGGTTGCAGCTTGCGGCAATGAACCTCCCGCAAGCACTCGGCTACACCAAGATTGCCGGCACTCCCGTCGTTACCGGCTTCTACACCTTGCTGCTGCCGCCGGTGGCCTTCGCGGCGTTCGGATCATCGCGCTTCCTGGTGGTGGCGGCCGATTCGGCGACCGCCGCAATTCTTTCCGGTGGATTGGTAAATCTGGCGCCCCTCGGGAGCCCGCGCTACGTTGAACTGGCCAGCCTGGTCGCGCTGCTGACGGCAGCGATCTTGCTGCTGGCCAGGTTGCTGAAGCTGGGCTTCCTGGCTGATTTTCTTTCGCAGACGGTGCTGGTCGGGTTCCTCACCGGGGTGGGGTTCCAGGTGGGGATCGCAGTACTGGGCGAGATGCTGGGGCTGGAAATCAACTCTCAGCGGACGGTGCTGCAGTTGCTCGAGGTGTTGCGAAACCTGACGCGCTTGCATTGGCCGACTTTGGCAGTCTCATTTGTGGTGGTGACCGGCATTCTGTTGCTCCGGCGTATCGCGCCCAAAGTGCCCGGGCCGCTCATCGCCGTGATCGGCGCCATTGTGGCCAGCAAGATGGGGAACTTCGCCGGCCACGGAATTGCGGTCATCGGAGCGGTGGCGGGCGGCCTGCCGCATCTGGGGCTGCCGCAAATTCATATACAGGACCTCGAACCGTCGATTGGCATCGCCGGAACGTGTTTTGTCATGATCGTCACCCAAAGCGCCGCCACCGCGCGCTTCTACGCCATGCGCCATCAGCAAGCGCTGGATGAGAACGCGGACCTGGCAGGGTTGTGCGCGGCCAATGCCGCCGCGGCGTTCAGTGGGACCTTCACGGTCAACGGCAGCCCCACGCAGACCGCGATGATGGAAACCTCGGGCGGGCGCAGCCAGTTCGCCCAGTTGACTATGGCGGCCCTGGTCGCCGTGGTGCTGCTGTTTCTCACACGGCCTATGCAGTATTTGCCGCGCTGTGTGCTGGGCGCCATTGTGTTCCTCATTGCCATCAAGCTGGTGGACCTGCGTGGGCTGGCCAGCATTCGGCGCGAAAGTCCCGGCGAGTACGCGCTGGCAGTGATTACCGCGGTAGTGGTGGTGGCTGTCGGCGTGGAGCAGGGGATCGTGCTGGCGATGGTGCTCTCGTTGCTGCGCATCGTGGGGCACAGCTACCGTCCACACACCGGTGTGCTGGTGGCCGAGGGAGCGCGCTACTGGCAATTGATGCCGGCGGCGCCCGGCGCGCTGACCAAACCGGGGCTGGCCATCTATCGCTTTGGCGCGCCTCTCTTCTACGCCAATGTGGGACGCTTTGTGGATGAGATTCGCGCCGTGGTCGGGCCGCCGCCCTCGGCAGTGCGCTGGCTGGTGGTGGATGCCGAAGCCATTACCAACCTTGACTACACTGCCGCGCGCGTGGTGCGGCAGCTCCAGCGCGAGCTGGCCCAGGAGTCGGTGGTGCTGGCCTTCGCCCGCGTACCTCCCTATCTGAAGGCGGATTTTGACCGCCATCACCTGACCGAAGCGGTCGGCGAGGAGCTGATTTTCCCGCGCCTACACGATGCGCTGGAGGCGTTTGCCAAGGTTGAGGAAGAGGCCGGGCAGGCGGGATTGCGGAAATAGAGCGAGCCGCAAGCTATGAGTTTTTTCGTCAACGGCAGAGGCCCGACGCTGAGACGCGGGCCTGAAGGCCCGCTCTACCGGACTACGCTAAATTCTAAAGACGCTGTAGCAGCGCAGGTCTCGCTGCGCCTATTCCGCCTGGCGGGGACGAATGTCGTACTGGCGGATTTTATAGAGCAGGGCCTTGTAGCTGATATTGAGTTTGACGGCGGCGCGCTTGCGGTTCCAAGCGGTCTCTTCAAGGACCTGCGCGATCACTTCACTCTCGGCGCCGTTCTTCAGATGGCGCACCATCTCTTTCAGATTGGGCTGAATTTGCGGCTTCTCTGGGAGGGGAGCGGCGACCTGGGTAGGCGGCTGCGGAGCCGCGGCTTTTTGCAACTCGGCGATGGCCGCGGCTTCGTCGCCCAGCACCAGGAAACGTTTCACAAAGTTCTCCAGCTCGCGGATATTTCCCGGCCAGGAATAACCTTCGCAGGCCTCCAGCAGGCGCTGCGAAATAGCGAGCGGGGCGCAGGCGTAGCGATCGGCAAGTTGAATCATGAAATGCCGCAGGATCATGGGAATTTCTTCGCGGCGCTCGCGCAGCGAAGGCATGCGCAGTACGAAACTGTTCAGGCGGTAATAGAGGTCCTCGCGAAACGTCTTCTGGGCGATGGCCTGCGGCATGTTGATATTGGTGGCGGCGAGCACGCGGACGTCGACCTTGACCGTAACGCGTCCGCCGAGGCGTGAAAACTGGCCGTCCTGCAGGACTTGCAGCAGCTTGGCCTGCAGGGCGGGCGACATCTCGCCGATTTCGTCCAACAACAGAGTGCCCTTGTTGCACAGCTCGAACTTGCCGGGCTTGGACTTGTTGGCGCCGGTGAAGGCGCCGGGCTCATAGCCAAACAACTCACTCTCCAGCAGCTCGCTGGGAACAGCGGCGCAGTTCACCTTGAGGAAGGTGCGATGAGCACGATCGGAATATTTGTGGATCAGCTTCGCCAGGACTTCCTTGCCGGTACCGCTCTCGCCCAGCAGCAGGACGGGGAAATCGAACTTGGCCACCTGCAAAGCCTGGGTGCGAAGTTGGCGCATCATGGGGGTGGCGCAGAAGAAAGAGACCCCGTCGCCGACCTCGATCGTATCGCCGGCACAGGGCTCGGCGGGATCGCTGTTCCACAGGCAGAAGCGCAGGACCTCGTCCATTTCTTCTTTCTGGACGGGCTTGGAGAGATAATCCTGTGCACCCAGGCGCATGGCTTGCGCCACCTTGCGGGTGTCGCGCACACAGGAAAGCATAACCACCTTGGTCGAGGGACGGGCTTCACGGATACGCTGCAGGGTCTCCAGGCCGTCCGCGCCAGGCATGACCATATCCAGCAGGACCAGGTCGGGGGGCTCGCGCTGCACTTTATCTAGCGCCTCCATGCCGTTCGAGGCGGTCGATACCCGATAGGAGTCCAGCTCCAGGACCGTCTGCAAATAGCGAAGCATGCTAGGTTCGTCATCTACCACAAGAATGTGGCCAGCGCTCATTGCTCCTCCGCAGGGCGTTCGAGGCAAGGATTCAACAACACTAGGAAAGAAAACTTGCTACCTGTTCCCACCTCGCTCTCGACCCAGATCTTGCCCCCGGCTGACTGCGCCAGACGGCGGGCGATGGCCAGACCCAGGCCGTGACCTTCCGCTCGCATGCCCGGGGGTTGCAAGCGAAAATATTCCTCGAAAATTTCCTGCTGATACTCGGGAGCGATTCCAGGGCCGGTATCGGAAACGGAAATGCGGCAGCAGTTAGGCGCATGGATCCGCTGCCGGCGACGCTCCACCAGCGGTGGCCGGTTCACGCTTCGCCGCTCCCAAAAATACGGCTCGACATGCAGCCATACCGTCCCCGACGGAGGCGTGTATTTCATGGCGTTGTCGAGCAGATTGGAGACCACGTGCTGAACTTTGTAGTAGTCGAAAGGAAAGGGCTGCAGCTTGTCATTGGGCAGGAAGTAGAAGGCAATGGCCTTTTCCTGAAAGCGCTGCGCCCACACCTCGGCGATTTCGTGGATACAACTGTTGATGTCGCCCACTTCGTAGTGCATCTCGAAGCGGTCGGCCTTCAAGGAGGTGTAGGTTAGGAAGTTCTGAATAAAACTGGAGAGGCGGGCGCTATTGGCCTGCATCTCCGTCAGCACCTCGATCTGCCGTGAATTTAGGCTCCCAAGTTTTTGTGAAAGCAGCAGTTGAACATACCCTGCCATAATGGCCAGCGGCGTCTTAAGCTCATGCGCGGCTGATGCCAAGGCGTCGTTACAGCGGTCCTGGGTCACACGATCAAGCTCGATCTTTGCCGACCGCGTCTTCGCGGGCAATATTGGGATGACACCCTGCCGGCTCTTGGCACGCGGAAGCGACTGCTCACTACCCTCAGAAATAGTCCCCAAACTTCTCTCCACAGGCATACTCTCGTCCAAAGTGGGCCTTGGGTTTAGCTGGTTGCCGGTTCCTCGGGAAATAGAGTGGGAATTGCTCTTACAGGGGGAGACTTGATATTACCTCAAAGTTGTACGTTGTCAACGCCAAATTGATGAATTTTGGAGAAAAGTAGCCAACCAGGGGTCCTTTCCGGAATACATTTCCCCTTTTGGCGGGTATTCTTCTTCCCCTCAAGCGCAAGAGATTGCACCGTTTACCCATTTGCCGACTAGGTTCAAAACACTTTATGTCAAACAAAAAAGGGCAGTTGACTCAAATTGACGTTTGGTTATCGATGTGCGTCACCCGATTGTAATGTAGGAGATTGCAGTGCGTCGAACCGAAGTCGTCGCCGAGCGTCGCGGCTGGTACCGCCTGCCTATCTCCATACCCTTTTTCGTTCGCGGAAAGAACGCCAACGGGAACGAATTCCTGGAATTTGCTACTGCGCTGAATCTTTCGGCAGGTGGCGTGCTGCTGGCGACGCGACGCTACCTGGATCCAGGCACCGAGGTCTCTCTCGAGATTCCGGTCGCCTTGGTTAATAAGGCCCAACTGCCCCGTTCGGTGTCGCTTCTGCACGCCACAGTATTACGATGCACCGCTGACCGGCAGTACTTCCTACTGGGGCTGCAATTTCACGAACCGCTGCTGAGTCAACCAACGGAAGAGGAGACTGGGAAGCGTCGAGCCGTTGGGAAAGACAATTCCTCTGAGTGAAAACATTTTCACATTTTTAGCGCAAAGTCCTTCTCATTTTGGGTTTTCTTAGCTTAATTTAAGCTCACAACTTATACACTAACATGCTTATATACAGCATTTTGCAAACAATATGCGCATTTTCTTGCGATGTGCAGGAACTTGGTGCAAGAAATGCAATTCATTAGCACGGTCAGATGCTAGAGACAATGTGATGCCATTGCTGGCGGGCTCTAACAACGAAAATACGGTCACTGTACAACAGCTTCCCCCTGAGCCGGTGATCTTTGGGCAAACTCCCGCCATGCGGGACGTACGGCAAAAGCTGGAGCGGGTAGCGGCTTCGAACCTGTCGGTGCTGATCAGCGGAGAGAGCGGCACGGGCAAGGACATTGTTGCGCGGTTGCTGCATTTGTATTCGCCGTGGTCGGCAGGTCCGTTTGTGAAGGTAAACTGTCCGGCGATTCCCGGCACGCTACTGGAAAGTGAGCTGTTCGGCTACGAGCGGGGGGCGTTTACCGGCGCCTACAATCCCAAGCCGGGGCGGGTAGAGATGGCGCATCGCGGTACGTTGTTCCTGGATGAAATTGCCGAACTGGACGCCATGCTGCAAGCCAAACTTCTGCAACTGCTGCAGGACGGCCAGTTCAGCCGGATAGGAGCGCAGGAAGACAAGAAAGTCGAAGTGCGGGTGGTATGCTCGACCAACCGCGAGTTGCATGAGGAGATTGAACAGGGCAACTTTCGTCCCGATCTGTTTTACCGGATCGCGACCATGACGATCCACCTGCCGCCCTTGCGGGAGCGGGCGGTGGATCTGCCGATCATTTGTGATTATTTGCTGCAGTACTACAACGAGAAACTGAATGGCCGGGCGGCGGCGGTGCGGCCGGCGCTGATGGCCAAGATGCAGCGCTATTCCTGGCCAGGCAATATACGGCAGTTGGAAAACCTGGTGAAGCGCTACGTGGTGATGGGCACGGAGGACGTGATTTTGAGCGAGCTGCTGGAGCCCAACGAGCGCGACATCATGGACACCATGATGCTGGAAGGCCCGGTGTCGCTGAAGAAGCTGACCCGGCAGACGGTGCGCAAACTGGAGGCGCGTATTATTTTGAATGCGCTGCACGCCAACAACTGGAACCGTAAGAAGGCGGCGCGGTCGCTGGACATCAGCTACCGCGCCTTGCTGTACAAGCTCAAGGAGGTTGGAATTCCGCAACGGCGGTCCAATTCCGCCGGCAAGCATGAGGATGGGGCCGAGTAACACAGACCGAGGTGAGAGATGCAACGAGAGACTTTGGGAAGGCGAATTTTGGTCCTGGCTGCGGCCGCGCTCCTGGGACTTGGGGCGGCGGCTTACGGACAGGACAGCACCGGGCAGCAGGGCGCGGATTCTACTCAGGCGGAAAAGCCGGTGATACCAGCCGGCTCGAGCCTGGATGCTTCGGGCAAGGATGTCACCAAAACGACCCCGCTGCCGGCCACGGACACTCTGGGGTCGCGGGCGCCGTCGATTGTCCGCCCGGACACTTACGTTATCGGGGTAGGTGACGGACTGTCCATTAACGTCTGGAAGGAGCCGGAACTATCGAAGAACGTGCCGGTCCGTCCCGACGGCATGATCACACTGCCCTTGGTTGGTGAAATCAAAGCGGCGGGATTGACTCCGCTTCAATTGCAGGACCAGATCACCGCGGCGCTGGACAAAGTTATGTCGGACCCGCAGGTAGTGGTCATGGTGGAAGCGGTGAACAGTCTTAGCTATAACATCATGGGCCAAGTGTATAAGCCAGGCTACTATCCCTTGGTGCGCGCCATTACCGTGCTGGATGCGATTGCCTTGAGCGGCGGCTTCCGCGACTTCGCCAAGGAGAAGAAGATTTATATCCTGCGCCCGTTGCCGGACGGCACCCATAAGAAGATCTTCTTCAACTACAAGCAAGTTATCAAGGGCAGGAACATGGCGCAGAACATTTTGGTCCAGCCGGGCGACACGATTGTGGTCCCATAGTTGACGGTGCGAGGGCGACAGGAGAAAGCGATGAAGGGGCGACTAAAATGCATTCTGGCCGCAGCAGCGCTGTTTTGCGCTCCCCTGGCATGGTCGCAGAACAGCTTGCCGTATTCGCCGCCAAGCGCGTGGAGCGATCAGCAGCAGAACGGCTCTACCGATCAATCACAAGGCGACCAATCGCAAGACGATCAATCGCAAGGCGACCAGTCGCAAAGCGGCTCGGGTGACCAGTCGCAGTCTGGAGCAGGCGGGCCACAAGCCACCTTCTCTCATCCGGAGGAGCTGCCTCCCTTGAATTTGTTCGGCGATGTGCTATCGCATACTGGGGTGAGCTTTAACACGTCGCTGGGGATCACGGGCCTGAACCAGACTGGCTATAACGGGCAGCAGGCCTATTGGTACGCCAGTTACCTGGCGACTGCAGGCGTGAATATAGTTCAAATTCGACCGACGCTGATGTGGTCCTTGGGTTACAGCGGCGGCGTTGACACTATAACAGGGATTGGCCCTTTCACCTACTCTGCCCTTAACCAGAATGCCCACGCTAACATTACTTGGGATTTCGCCAAGCGATGGCAGTTTCGTGTCAAAGATACTTACATGTACTCCGACGATCCGTTCGCCCCGTTCTTTTCCTATCTTGGCAACCCAACGCCCAACAACCCGAATCCTGTGGTTTACTTTGCAAACTCTGTAATCGAGCAAAACCAGGGAACGGCTGACCTGACCTACCGGCTGGGAGAGCATGACACCCTCGATTTCTTTGGCGGGGAAAGCTTTTTCCGTTTTCTGCGAGGCTATGGATCGCAGGGCTACCTGCCCAACTTGGGCAGCCTTTGGAATTCGGTGACTTATTCGGGTGGGGGATTCTATCAGCACGATTTTAGCGCCCGGTGGAGCGTGGGCGGAGGATACACTTTCACCGCCATGGATTTTGGACATGGCCAATCGCGCGCCGGCGTGAACATGCTGCAGACTTTTGCCAGCTACAGAATCAGCAAAACCATGTCGGTTTCGGGCTGGGTGGGGCCTGAGTTTACGAACAGCAAAGACCTGATCCCATTACTTTGCTTCCCGAGCGGGTGCTTGATCGAAACGCAACATAACAGCTATTTCAACATGGCGGAGGGCGCCACTTTTAGGTGGCAGGCACCCCGGGGTAACACCTTCGGCGCTCAATATAGCCATAGTGTTGCCAACGGTGGGGGGCTGTTTGGCACCGTGCGCAGTTACCAGGTGACGGCAACTTACAGCCGGCCCATCAACCGCAACTGGCGTCTGGGTATTGGCTTTTACTACCTTAACGATACTTCGCTGACACCACAACTCGGAAATACATTCCTGCGCGGCGAACAAGCTACGATTGGCTTTACCCGTCAGCTTAATGATGCCTGGAAGCTCCAAGGGTACTATGCGTATGCTCACCAAGTACAAAACTATGGTACGTTCTTCGGACTGCCGACGAACCTCGACACCAGTGCGTTAGGACTTACGGTTTCATATGTCTGGAATCATTCTATGGGACGGTGATCTATGATGGAGGAACTTGACGATCAGAAATCAGGACAGGGCTTCGACGATTATTGGGCGATCGTGGTCCGGCGCAAGTGGTGGATCCTGGGGCCGCTATTTTTCGGCTGGCTCATTGTGTTTGCCTCGGCATGGTTCTTGCCGCCCACCTATACCTCCGAGAGCACCGTGCTGGTCGAGCCACCCAAAGTGCCCAGCAACCTGGTCGAGCCGAACGTGCAGGTGGACCTGGCCGACCGCGTGCAAAGCATGAGCACGCAAGTGCTGAGCCGCACTCGGCTGCTGAACCTGATCCAGCGCTTCAACCTGTATCCCGGCTACGCCTCTTCGCCGGATGACCAGGTGGAAAAGATGCGTGACGACATCAAGATGGAGCTGATCCACGGCGAATCGAACATTTCCGGTAAAGAGGAACTGGTGGCCTTTAAAGTCTCCTATAAGGCGCCGACTCCGGATGTCGCCCAGAAGGTGACCATCGCTTTGACTTCGTTCTTCGTAGACGAAAATGTGCGTGCCAGCCAGGAGCAGTCGGAAGCGACCACTCTTTTTCTGGATTCGCAGGTCAGGGCGCTGGGGCAGACGCTGGCGGACGAGGAAGCGAAAGTACGGGCCTTTGAGTCCGAGCATGACGGCACGCTGCCGCAGCAACTGGACAGCAATATTCATATCCTGCAGGGAATCCAGCAACAGATGCAGGCCGCTCAGTCCGCCCGTGAGCGAGCCCTGGAGCAGCAGACCTACCTGAATTCACTGCAGGCACAGTACCAGAACGTGAGCGATACGGGGATTGCTCCCCAGAGTGTCGACGAGCAGTTGAATAGCGCGCGCACCAGTCTGGCTGCCATGGAGACCCGGTATACGGATGAGCATCCAGACGTGGTCAAGCTGAAGGAAACTATCGCGTCGCTGGAGAAGCTGAAGAAGCAGATGGCCGATGAAGAGCGTGACAAGATGGAGACCGGTTCGAGCCCGGCAGCGGTCAAGCAGAACAACGCCATGCTTCAGCTGAAAACCCAGATGAAGCTCAATCGGGAGGAAATTGACAAGGACACGCAACAGCTCCAGCGTCTGCAGCAGGAGGCCCAGGTCTACCAGGCGCGGTTGAACGCCACCCCGGCGGTGGAGGCCCAGATGGCCGACATGATGCGCGACTACGGCAACATGAAGAAGGAGTATCAGGACCTGATGGCCAAGAAGGAAACCTCGGCCCTGGCCACCAGTTTGGAACGACAGCAACAAGGCGCGCAATTCCGTGTCATCGACCCGCCCAGCCTTCCAGACAAGCCGTCGTTCCCCGACCGCTTCAAGTTTTCGCTCGCGGCGGTGGGCACCGGCTTCGCCTTGGCCTTATTGTGCGGATTCGGATCGGAGTTTCTGGATGATCGCATTCGCGGCGAGCAGGCGCTGACCGATACCGTCAACCTGCCCATTCTGGGTGAAATCCCGCCACTGTCGACGGCCAAAGAACTGCGCCGCGCTCGTTGGGCGCCCAGACTGGCGCTGGTGGCCGCGATTCTGTGCTTGATTTTGCTTCCATCTGGCGTTTTATACGCCTTTTACTGGGGATAGCGCATGTATAAACAATTCTTCGGGCTGCAGCGCAATCCCTTTGAGATCAGCCCCGACCCGTATTTCTACCACCCCACGCCGCGGCACAACGAGGCTCTGGCCAACCTGCACTATGGGGTTGGCCGGAGAAAGGGTTTCATCGTAATTACCGGCGAGGTGGGCACAGGCAAGACCCTGCTGGTCCGCTGCCTGCTGTCTGAGCTGCGCAAGAACAACATCGCTTTTGGCTACGTCTTCAATCCCATATTGCCGGTGGTGGAGTTCTTTCAGTACATTATGGCGGACCTCGGGCTGCCCTACGCGGGGCGCAACAAGACCGAGATGCTGCTCGATTTAAATCGCTTTCTCATCCAGCGCCATGCCCGCGGCCTGATTACGGCCCTGGTGGTCGACGAAGCGCAAGCGCTGCGCTCGGAACTGCTGGAAGAGATCCGCCTGCTGACCAATCTAGAGACTTCGCAGCAGAAGCTGCTGCAAATTGTGCTGATGGGGCAGCCGGAGCTGGAGATGATGCTGGACTCTCCCGAGCTGCGGCAGCTAAAGCAGAGGGTAGCCCTGCGCTGCCAGCTACAGCCGCTGGATGAGGCCCAGACGCGGGCATACATCCTCTCTCGCCTGGAGCGCGCCGGAGCGCCGCCCGAGCCGCCGGTCTTTTCCGAGGAAGCTTTGAGCAAGGTCTTCGAGTATTCGCGCGGCATCCCGCGCCTGATCAACAACCTGTGCGAGAACTCGATGGTGAATGCCTTTGCCAACGAGCAACGGCCGGTGACCGGGCAGATGATCACCGACGTGGCCGCCGACTTCCGGCTCATCAGCCCGGCGCTTCCGGAAGAAGTGCCGCTGGCGGCGGCGGTTGCCGAAGAGAACAACGAAAGCCTTTTGCGGTCCCTATTCCGTATGCTGCGGAACATGGATAACCCCACCCTGGAAACCAGCAAGTCGATGTCAACTACTGCCGCGAGGAGAGTCTAACCATGAGTCGAGTGTACGAAGCCTTACAACGGTCCCAAGGTGAAAGTCCCAATCCCAATGCCTCGCCTTTGGTTCCAGATCACCCCGAAGCCGCAGTGCCGGTTGACGTGGAGGCGTCGGCTGCGGCCCTGGCCGCCGCCCAGCCCGCCAATGGCAACTGGCTGAAGGTTTCCCCCGACCGGGTTCTTCACCCCATGCCCACGCCGGAACAGCGGCTGGTGACGCTGACGGCGCCGGACGGCACGGGGGCTGAGATGTTCCGCGTGCTGGCCACCCGCCTGGCCCACATGCAGGACAAGCGTCATCTGCACAAGCTGCTGATCACCAGCTCGGTGGTTGACGAAGGCAAGTCAGTGGTAGCCGCCAATCTGGCCTTAACTCTGGCCCGGCGCCCCGACACGCGCGTGCTGATCGTCGAAGCCGATCTGCGGCGCCCCACCATCAGTGCCCTGTTCTCCAACACGCGGTTGCGTGGGATTTCCGAGTGGAACGAAAACAAGCTGGCCCTGGAAGATTCCCTCTACCAGGTGCGCGATACGCCGGTGTGGCTGCTGTCTGCCGGCCAACCGATGGACGAGCCGCTGCCCTTGCTGGAATCCGGGCGCTTCGCCAAGATGCTGGAGACGGTGGCGGCGAATTTCGACTGGGTGCTGCTGGATGCCACGCCGCTGCTGCCCATGGCCGACTCGACCTCGCTGGCGCGCCTTTGCGACGGCGTGCTGGTCGTGGTGCGGGATGGCTACACCCGGAAGCGGATACTCAGTAAGGCAGTTGCCACGATTGAGAAGTCGAAGCTGATCGGCGTGGTTTTCAACCAGTCCACCATGCTGAACCTCAACTACGACCGTTACTACGGCGATTACTACTCTTCCGGCAAGTCGAAGAAAGAAGCGAAAAAACAAGCGAAGAAAGATGCAAAAGCAGCCAAGGAAGCGGACCAGGTCAAAGCGGCTTCGGCATGATTCGTCTGTTTAATGCCTATTTTCCCACACGCACACTGTTGCTAACGGTGACCGAGGTCCTACTTGTCACCTTGGCATTTGTGGTGGCGGTGGTGCTTTGGGCGGGAACAGCCCTGGATGCCGACATCTATCTGCTGTACGAGAACGGCCTGGGGCGAATCGGCCTGGTGGTCGGAATCTTTGTCGTATTGATGTACTACTTCGACCTGTACGACTCCATCGTGCTGTCGAATCGACGCGAGGTCGTCACCCGGCTGGTGGGAGTGCTGGGATCGGCCTTTGTGGCCCTCTCGGTCCTGTACTACGCATTTCCTGAGATCAGCCTGGTCGGTACTACCCTGTGGCTGGGAGTGGGGATTGTAGCGGTCACGGTCCCTGCCTGGCGCAAACTCTTCTTTGTACTGAACCGCTCGGAACGTTTTTCCGAGCAGGCCATCCTATATGGCGACGGTCCTCTGGCCCTGCCGTTAATGCAAGAGATCGGCAACCGCGCCGAGTTGGGAGTGCGGGTGGTCGGCTTTGTGGGCGAGAACACGGAGACCACAGCCGGGGTTCCCCGCTTCGATGAGGATGATCTGGAAGAGGTGGTGGAGCAGCGCAATGTTCGCCGCATCGTGGTGACCATGGGCGACCGCAGGGGCAAGCTGCGATTGGAGCAATTGCTGAAGCTTAAGACCCGCGGCGTCTATATCCAGGATGGTCCCGAATATTACGAGAGCATCACGGGCAAGATTCCGTTGGAATCGTTGCGCCTGAGCTGGCTGGTATTTTCGCCCGGATTTCATGTTCGGGCGGCGCTGCGTTTATACAAGCGGGCCTTTTCGCTCATCTTGGGAAGCTTCGCGATTGTCATCACCTCGCCGATCATGCTGCTGGCCGCCATTGCCATCCGCTTGGACTCGCGCGGGCCGGCGATTTTCCGCCAAAAGCGCGTCGGCGAACACGGCAAGCTGTTTACCTGCTACAAGTTTCGCTCGATGTATGAGGGCTCCGAGAAGGTGGCGTTGACGCCGGCCGAGCATGAAGACCCGCGGGTCACGCGCGTGGGAAAGTGGCTGCGGCGCACGCGCGTGGACGAGCTGCCGCAGTTGTTTAACATCGTCAAGGGTGATATGGCGTTCGTCGGCCCGCGGCCTTTTGTTCCTGAGCAGGAAGAGGAATGCGCCGCCCTGATTCCGTTTTATCGCCAGCGTTGGCTGGTGAAACCGGGAGCCACCGGCTGGGCGCAGATCAATCGCGGTTACAACGCTACGCTGGAGGACAATCGGGAGAAGCTCGCCTACGACCTGTTCTACATCAAGAACGTGTCGTTCGGGCTGGATCTGTTCATCATGTTTTCTACCATCAAAATTTTGCTGTTAGGTCGAGGGGGACGGTAACGCAGCTCCTTTGCTCTTAAGCTTTAAACCCACGGCCTACACCGGGCCTTCCAAAACAACACTACGGTAACCCGCCCTGAGCGAGCGAAGCGAGTCGCAGGGCGCGCAGTAGAGTGGGAGACCATCCGTCAGGCGGTACTTTTGTTAGACTGTAACAACTATTATCACCGTCGTCAGTGGGGGAATACTGAACGCAAGACGATGTGGTTCCGGCAGAGGAGAAAAATCCGTTCATGAAAACCGCTCTCATCACGGGAATTTCCGGGCAGGACGGCAGCTATCTGGCCGAATACCTGATTGAACTCGGCTACAAGGTCTACGGGCTGGTGCGCCGCGAATCGGAGACGATGCGCAACCTGCGCGAGGTGGAAGGCAAGATCGAGCTGCTGTATGGCGACATGCGCGATACCGTCTCGCTGGAGGTCGCCTTCGCCAAAGCGATGCCGGATGAAATCTATAACCTGGCGGGCCAGGTGTTTGTGCCGACGAGCTGGCACCTTCCCGCCGAGACTTTCGACATCAACGTGGGCGGGCTCGCGCGGCTGTTGAGTGTGGTAGAGCGGCTGAAGCCGGAAGCCCGCGTCTATCAGGCTTCCAGTTCGGAGATGTACGGCAACTTGAACGGGCTGCGCAACGAGGAGACGCCGCTGCGTCCGACCTCGCCCTACGGCGTTTCCAAAACGGCGGCGCACAACCTGTGCCAGGTCTATCGCGCCCGCGGGATTTTTGTAGTCGGCGGCATTCTGTTCAATCACGAGTCGCCGCGCCGCGGGCCGGAGATGGTCACGCGCAAAATCACTTTGGCGGCGGCGGATTGGGCGCAAGGCAAAAAGAACAAGGTCAAGCTGGGCAATATGCAGGCGCGTCGCGACTGGGGCTATGCCGGCGACTACGTTCGCGCCATGCACGCCATGCTGCAGCCGGAGAAGCCGATGGATTACGTGATCGCAACCGGCCAATCGCACAGCGTGTATGAATTTGTGGTCGAGGTGCTGCGGTGCCTGGACCTGATTCCGTCCAAGGCTGACGTCGCCGAAGTGGTGAATGAATACGTGGAGGTGGACCCCAGGCTCTTCCGCACCGGCGAGATCCATGACCTGCGCGGCGATGCTACACTGGCACGCCGCGACCTGAATTGGCAACCGGAAGTTGATTTTCGTGGTCTGGTCCGCATGATGGTTGAAAGTGACACCGGCGTAGCCGCCAC